>JAEEGF011142730.1_pt1 | contig 17414 bp, 18 predicted proteins | sample 9134171 | NCBI WGS metagenome assembly JAEEGF01 (sample SAMN16246542, study PRJNA631951) | gut metagenome | biome: gut microbiome; feature: rumen; material: AP-attached | host: Bos | place: Iran: Karaj | collected 2018-10 | reverse complement strand
GCTGAGGTCCGGCTGCATCTGAAGGATAACCGCACCTCTTGCAATGCGGTTAAGCTTTTCACTTGAATCATTCTCCATATCCCTGGTGTATAGGACATGAATCAGCCTGGTAAAATCGCGGTAGGACTCACTGGCGCCGATATCGTCTCTGTAATCGTCAGCGACTCTTCCGGACAGAATATCATCGGGCTTGGCAGGAAAATATCTTGCGATTGTCTTAAAAAAGAACGCTGCAAGTATAGTATTCGGGCTGCCGTCTATACTCTTTGCATATTCGAGGAACTTATACGTTGGAATGATGATCTCATAATAGTAATTATTTTTAACAAACGGATTGAGCAGGAATTTCAAAAATCTGCCAAGGCCGACTTTGCTGCTCTTGCCTTCATACCTCTTAAGAGGCTCATCATCCGGAAGCTTTGAAGCATCAGGTAGTTCCATTTCGCTTTCAGGTATCGGAGTTCCGACGAGCTTGAGGTCTGCAGGCGCAGTTATTTCGCCGTATTTCTTTGTGAGATACTGATATAAAGTGCTCTTTACCCAGAATAATCCGCCATGGGCGCCGCAGGGTGAGTGAGAGAAATTAAACCAGATGCAGTTTTCCCTGTAGGTTATTGCGAACAGGTGACCGCCGGTCTTTTGGGAGCCCAGCACAAGCCTTTTATTCTCCTCCGGAAGCACCGGTATGGGATTTTCGTTATGATCGAATGCAAAAGCGCCGCTTTCATCCACCCTTACCTTTACAGCAAAATAAGGAAACCTTGTGATTGCCTCCTGGGCTGCCTCGTTCAATAGCTTAGGGTCCACATTTTCATTAAGCTTTACAAGTATCCTTACCGTGAAGGATACTTTTTTCATGTATTCATATAACAAATATGTGTCATATTTACTGTTCATTTTTATCTACCCCTATAAGAATTCGTATTTTCCAGATGATTTTAAACAATAAATTTGTTATCAAATTAAATGTATGATAGTGTGACCTGATAAACAATGGATATTCTATAAAGAGTTCATTAAAATATTATCCAGATAGCGCAGTAAGTATGACAATTGGAGAAGGGGAGTAGGAATTGGATTATAACAAAGCTAAGGCAATATGCCGCGCTAATCAGGGTATCCCTCAAAATAATAGAGCCCAAAAAGGTGCTACTACAAATGCCAGATAAACCATCCCTGCTACCAAAATGATAGTGGGGATTATTTTTCTTGCCTTACTTTTCATAAAGCTGATGATGTTAAACATTCCTACTGGGAAATAGGGCAAAGTAGAAATCAGTTTAAAAAAATATGGCCCAAGATCCGCGCTGGCCGGAGCTGTCCTTTGTATATACCAGCAAATAACCTCGTGAATGAGGTAGGAGATGCATATTTCAGCAAAGTAAATAAGCGGCATGTTTTGCTTATCCTGTGCCTTAAATAATATTTTGTTTGAAAAAAGAAATGCAGCGAAGGTAATAGCCATGATCAGCATAATTGCTGCAATCATAAAAACTATAGGGTCTATAAAATCAATCCATATCAGATCGATCGAACGAAACAGAAGTATCACAAGATTAGCATGGACAATTGCGACCAGGCTTGTCTTTAGGGAACGAAGAAGGAGACTATCTTCTTTACATTTCTGTTGCTTTTCTTCAGTTTCTATATTCTTTGTGGATTCCATATTTTTCCTCATTTTCTTTACTGATTTTCTAAAATAATCTGTCAAATATTTGTTGGCTAATATTCTTGTGGAGCTGCTACGTGTTCAATTCTTAAATGATTATATCAGAATAACCAGTAAAGCAGGGCTTTAAGCTGATGTTTTCACTATTTGTTAGACTTTTGTTTGGCGCTGCCTGTGTATTAATGGAAGTCATAACAGGTTCCTTTTTTGTTGTGTTTTAACTTAAAATTAAGTTGAAAATATTGACAAATAGCTTAAAAAATACTACAATCACGCTAAATATTAGGCTAAACAACAAAACAATTAGCTAAATAAAGCTAAATTTACCTAAACCACACATGACCTGATATTAAGCAACATTATTAGTTAAAAGAGAAAGGTATTTGAGATGTTACACAGAATTAAAGACGAACTTATGAATGGCATTATCCCGTTCTGGACTAGCCTTCATGACAGTGAGCATGGCGGTTTCTACGGATACATGGACTATGACCTGAACGTGGACAAAAAGGCAGAGAAGGGCTGCATCCTTAACAGCAGGATAATGTGGTTTTTCTCAAGGGCTTACGTGGAACTGGGGGACGAGAGCCTTCTGAGAGAGGCCAAGCACGCCTATGATTTCCTGAAAAATTACTGTATTGATGAGACCTATGGCGGCATATACTGGTCACTTACCTATGATGGGAAGCTATTTGATAATACCAAGCATACATACAATCAGGCTTTCGCAATTTACGCTTTGGCTGAATACTATGAAGCCAGTAAGGACGAAGAGGCTCTGAGAATGGCACTGGAAATCTTCGAAATAATCGAGAGTAAATGCAGGGATGAGGAAGGCTACTGCGAAGCCTTTACCAGAGAATTTAATCCGGTTGCAAACCACAAGCTCTCTGAAAACGGAGTGATCGCAGAAAGGACCATGAACACAGCGCTTCACGTCATTGAAGCCTACACACAGCTGTACAAGGTGACAGCCGGCATAGAGGAGCATGAACTGGTAGGTCAGAAGCTTGCGGCGCTTCTTAATATTGTGAGAAGCAAGATATATAACGCTGATAAGAGAAGGCAGGAGGTTTTCTTCGATGAAAAATATAGAAGCCTTCTGGATCTTCACAGCTACGGACACGATATTGAGGCATCCTGGCTGATTGATCGTGCGGTTGAGGTGCTGGGAGAGAATGCGTTAACAAAGGAAGCTCTTGATGACATAAAAAAGATAACACTTGAAATGGCAGCGGAAACCTATGAAAAGGCCTTTAACGGAAGGTATTTTGTAAATGAATGCGAGAACGGCGTTGTCGATGAGACCGGAATCTGGTGGGTTCAGGCCGAGGCCATGGTAGGCTTTGTGAATGCGTTTATGAAAACCGAGGACACCAGATATCTTAAAGGCGCAGAGACCTTATGGGATTTTGTGGAGGAGTCTCTGATAGATAAAAGAGAAGGCTCAGAGTGGTTCTGGGAGGTCAGTCCTGACGGTACACCTTCAAAGAAACCCATAGTTGAGCCCTGGAAATGCCCGTATCACAACGGAAGAATGTGTTTTGAACTTATGAAAATACTTGGATGAAGGAGAGAAAACAATGATACATGAAAACTACTATGTGGAACTTGAGAAGCAAAATAAGCTGATAGAGCTAAAGAACAATAAGTCCGACTTTTATAATGGCTTATTTGACCGATATGTGAATCCCGTGCTTACCAGGGATCATGCGCCTATCACCTGGAGATATGATGTGGTAAAGGAATCAAACCCTTATTTCATGGAAAGACTTGGAATAAATGCAGTGATGAATTCCGGCGCGATCTATCTTGATGGAAAGTACTATCTGATCGCCAGAATCGAGGGAAATGACAGAAAGTCTTTCTTTGGAGTTGCTGAGAGCAGCACCGGAGTAGATGGCTTCAGATTCTGGGATTATCCGATACTTCTTGAGGATGTCTGCCCGGAGGAGACCAATGTGTACGATATGAGACTCACCAAGCATGAAGATGGATACATATACGGAGTATTTTGCTCAGAAAGTAAGGATAAAGCTTCTTCAGACCTTTCAGCGGCTGTGGCTGCTGCGGGGATTGTCAGAACCAAGGACCTTAAGAGATGGGAGAGGCTTCCCAATCTTGTGACACTTAATTCCCCTCAGCAGAGAAACGTGGTGCTGCATCCTGAGTTTGTAAATGGCAAATACGCTTTTTACACAAGGCCCATGGACGATTTCATTGAGACAGGAAGTGGCGGCGGAATCGGCTTTGGCTTGTGTGACGACATAACTCATGCTGTTATAGACGAAGAGAAGATGACCAGTCTCAGGAAATATCACACTATCACAGAGGCTAAAAACGGTGCCGGCGCAACCCCGATAAAGACAGACAGGGGCTGGATTCATATTGCACATGGAGTAAGAAATACCGCAGCTGGACTTAGATATGTCATCTATGCATTCGCAACGGACCTTAATGACCCGTCTAAGGTGATCGCTGAGCCCTCCGGACTTTTAATCGGACCGAGAGGCGAGGAAAGAGTCGGAGATGTGTCAAATGTGGTATTCACAAACGGCGCCATAGTCAATGAAAAGGGTGAAGTTTTCATCTATTATGCGTCATCCGATACAAGGATGCATGTTGCCACAACAACTGTGAACAAGCTTATTGACTACGTTTTCAACACACCGGAGGATCCGGGCAGATCAGTTCTTTGCGTAAGACAGAGATGTGATCTCATTAGGAAAAATCTGGAAGCGTTACATCAGGAGTAAGAATGAAGACATATATATCCAAAATAGAGATGGCTCAGAGCTATATAAGGACCAACTATGAAAAGTCTCTTTCCCTTATGAATGTGGCTGCGTTAGTTGACCTTAATCCATCATATTTCAGCAACCTATTTAAGCTCAAATCCGGAATGAAATTCTCAGATTATGTGTTTGAGGTAAGGATGGAGCGGGCTATTGAACTTTTGAAGGACCCAAGGCTCAAGGTCTATGAAATAGGAAATGCCGTAGGCTATGAGGATGCTCCCAGCTTTGGCCGGGCTTTTCGGAAGAAATTCCACATGTCACCAAATGAATACAGGAATTTTGCACATAGCTAAAGATATGCACATAAATCCAAAATGATGCTATTTAAAAATAAAGTAAATTTAACTATTATAATACCAACAGTTGCAACTAAATTTAGGTAAATTATTAAACAATCAAGAATGAGAAGCATTGGAGGGTTATGATGAAAAAGCTAATAGCACTTGGCCTTACAGCGGCCATGTCATTAAGTACACTGGCAGGATGCGCCAGCGAGAAGAAGGAAGAAATCGGAGTAACTGAGACCGGTAATACAGCTACAGAGAGCGAAACAGCAACCAGTACCGGAGAAGTTGCAAAGCCTGAGCTTACAGGCAAAATCGTGGTAGCAAGTAACAGAACTGATCTGGAAGAGGATCTTGCCGCCTACGCTGCTAAGTTCATGGAGGAGAATCCCGGAACTACAGTAGAGTTTGAGACCATCAAGGAATACGACGATGTGATTCCTACAAGAATTGCCGGTGGTGAAGCACCGGACCTGTTCTATGTGGTTGATCCTATTAACCAGGATACTTATGCAGATTATTTCCTGCCTATAGATGATCTCGATTTTACTGCTGACGACATACTTTTCTATGAAAATGGCCGCGGCTCGGACGGTAATCTCTATGTTCTTCCGCTGACAGTTTCCTACTGTGGAATGATCTACAACAAGGTGGCTTTTAAAAACGCAGGAATTGAGAACGTTCCCAAGACTGTGGATGAATTCTATGAAGACTGCGACAAGCTCAAGGAAGCAGGAATTACACCTGTGGGAACAGCTTTTAAGGATATCTGGCCGATTTATGCATGGTGCGGATGGGGCGAAGTAAACCTGACAGCAGGTGATGAGCGCGGTGAGAACAAATACGCAGAGCAGGATGAAATCTACGATGACGTAATGCTCGATTCCATGAATATTGTAAGAAATCTCTACAAGAAGGGTGAGCTTGAGGAAGACATTATGTCAGCTAACTGGGATCAGTTCAAGCTTGATCTGGCTCAGGGCAGAGTAGCAATGCATTATTCAGAGACATGGCTCCCTGAACAGTTTGTAGAGCTTGGCGCAAATGCTGAGGATATCGGAATGTTCCCCTTCCCCGGAGCTAAGAATATCAAGGCCGGATCAGGAAAACAGTGGGGAATTTCAAAGGATACAGAGTCTCCCGAGCTTGCAAAGGCATTCCTTTCCTATATGCTTAATAACCCCGTTTCAGATGCAGATATTCCTTCAAACAAGAATATCGCTGTAGAGGATCCTTTTGTTGCAGAACTTCTTAGCTACGGTGTGGAGCCCCTTTCACCTATTTTAGGAACCGCTGCGTTCAGTAACATCAAAAATGCAATCGAGCTCGATGGCCAGCAGTTCTTCCTTACATACGTTATGGAGGAAGATGATGCCAAGGCACAGCAGCTTGTGGATGATTGGAATGCAAAGTGGGCAGCGGAGCGTCCTAACTGGGTAGAAGGAAATTAAGAGATGAGTTCAAAAGCAAAAGACAGAATTATAATTGTGGGATTTTTATTCATCCCAATGATTTTGCTGGCATTATTTTCATATTATCCCCTGGCTAAGCTTATACAGCTTAGCTTCACGGACTGGAACGGAATGAGCCCGAATCTGAAGTACATCGGGACGAGAAATTATAAGGATATTCTCGGACAAAAAGAGCTGTTCAGCACCTTTTCCAACAATATGGCTTATGTACTTACTGCGATTTTGCAGCAGTTCGCGGGCTTATTCCTGGCAGTTCTCCTCAACAGCAACATCAGAATGAAAACCACCTTCAGGGCAGTCCTTTTCATGCCATATATTATAAACGGTGTGGCTGTAGCCTTCATGTTCAATTATATGTATGACTACAGCAATTCACCGGTAAACCTCATCCTGGAGGCACTGGGGATAAATGCGGTACATTTTATCAGCACTTCATACATGACGAATTTTGCTTTGTCCTTCATTAGTTTTTGGAAATATGTAGGGTATACCATGGTAATCTACGTGGCTGCCCTACAGTCCATTCCCAGTGAAGTGTTCGAAGCAGCGAGGATAGATGGTGCGGGATTCTTCGGAACTCTTGCATATATCACTTTTCCTAATATAAAAAGTATGCTCAAGGTATCGCTCCTACTTAGCTTGAATGGAGCGCTTCAGGTGTACTTCGAGCCCTTCCTCATTACGAAGGGCGGCCCTAACGGAAGAACCGCAACATTTATCAGTAAGTCGCTTGAGCTTGCATATAATTACCGCAAGTATGGAAAAGCCGCAGCCATGGGTGTGATACTGCTTATGATCATCATGCTCCTGGTGCTGGTTCAGAGAGTGTTATTAAAAGAGGATAAAGAAAATGCATAAGATAAAAATGAAAGATATTCCATCCTCTCCCTTTATTGTAAATAATAAGCTGGGCAGATTTTTCATATATCTGATTCTGAGTATTGGCGTAATAGGCGTGTTCGCACCGCTTTTCATCATACTTAACGTATCCCTTAAATCGAATGATGAGTACATGATGAAGGGTGTCTACTCGATCCCTGAAAATCTGTTTAATGTTCAGAATTACATAAGAGCCTTTAATGAAGGAAAATTTGTCACAGGCTTTATAAACACCGGGATTCTGGTGGTGGTCAGCGTACCGCTTGCCATTTTATTCGGAACCATGGTTGCATACATACTTTCAAGATATGACTTCAAGTGCAAAATGATAGTATATATGGCATTCCTGGTGCCGACCTTCATTCCCGGAATGACAGTAACAATAGCGACTTTTCAGATCATCAAAGCCCTTGGACTCTATAATTCGTTGCTTGCCGGAATCATCCTGTACATAGGAACGGATATCATGCAGATTTATATTTTCATTCAGTTTATAAATCAGATTCCGAAGGCTCTTGATGAAAGTGCGAGGATAGATGGCGCAAGCAGGATTCAGATCTACTATAAGATCATTCTTCCTCAGCTTAAGCCGGCGATCGCAACGACAGTCATACTAAAAATGCTTGGAATTTACAATGATTTCTTTACACCGTATATGTATATGCCCAAGGTAAAAACTGCGGCTACGGGCTTATATTCCTTCTCCGGAGATAAGCTTGCTGAATGGCCACTTATGTCTGCAGCAATAATACTTGTAGCTGTACCGACGATAATCATATATGTTTTCCTCCAAAAATACATAATCAGCGGCGTAACAGACGGAGCTGTCAAATAACAACAAGGATATGGAGGATGATTGGTGAAAAGTGTATTTGAAAATTTTATAACCAGAAGTGGTACAAGGCTTATGGATGGGGATAAAGAGCTTAAGTTTGTTTCGCTCAATTATCCCCAGGCCACAAGCGATAAGCCCTGGGAGCAGAGAAACGCCATTAAGACCATAAAAACCATGGGCGGAAATGTAACAAGAAGCTATGTAATTCCCGTTTTTAACGGACATAATGATGAATGGGCCTACGTAAAGGGAGTTGATAAAAACGGAAAGCTCCAGTTCAATGAAGATGCGCTTAATGAGCTCGATAATCTCCTTGCTGTCTGCAACGAATACGGAATCAGACTGATCATTCCTTTCGTGGATCATTGGCACTGGGTAGGCGGCATGGAGAGCTATGTCTGGCTCGCAGGATTATCAGAGGGTGAGTCACCCATAAGAGGCACCTTCTATCAGTGGGCGTGGAAATTCTACACTGAAGAAAAGCCAAGAGATCTGTTTAAGCAGATGATAGTCCATGTGCTTGAAAGAGATAATTCCGTAACAGGAATTAAGTACAAGGATGATAAGGCTATCCTTTGCTGGGAGACAGGAAATGAGCTCGGCGGCAATCCGGAATGTCAGGATTTACATGATGAAGAGCTGTCTGAGTGGACAAAGGACATAATTAGTTTTATCAAGTGTTTAGATAGTAATCACCTGGTTCTTGACGGCAGAATGTCCACTACAAAAAGAAGCAGAAGTGCCGAGAACCCCGCAGATATTCTGGGAGCACACTATTATGAAGGCGACTTTGCAAAAAGGTGTGCAGATGAAACAGAGCTAGTTCATGAAGAAGCCGGAAAGCCCTATATTCTCGGGGAATTTGGGACCTATATTAAAGCAGATCCCTGCATCAAGGTATTTGAGCAGGCGCGTATACATCATGCGAACGGAGTAATGATGTGGAGCCTTAGAGCACATAAGGATGGCTTTGGATTCTATTTTCATGATGAGGATGGATACTGGGCTTCCTATCACTGGCCGGGATTTCCCGCAGGCGATTATTATGGTGAAACAGAGATCGTCAGAAGTATTTATGCCTATGCACAGATAGCAAATGGTAAGGCAGATACTTATGAAGAAGCAAGGCTGATACCGATACCTGGGCCTGAAACTGAAGAAGCACCGGTTTTATACGAGGACAGCTTTGAAAATGGGAATGTGGCAGATATCAAATGGCGAGGAGTTGTTGGAGGCGCCTACTATGAGATTCAAAGAGCGAATGGAAGAGTAAGCAAAACCGCAGATGAATCCGTGTGGACAACAATAGCCGGAGAAAAGGAATACGTTTTTGATTCCGGAAAAAACATAGAAGTTGATGGTGTGGACTGCATAAATTGTATTCCCGGTTTTAATGATATCACCGCGGTTGATGGCCAGACTTATTCCTATAGATTAAGGGCTTGCAATGAAAGCGGTAAAGGCGTCTGGTCAAATATAGTTACTGTGGAAAATGTATGCCATAAAATTTAAGCTAATTTATTGACTAAATTAATCAATTGTTTTATATTTTAGCTAAATAGAACATGAATTTATAAGGAGTCAGATAATGGCAAAGTCAGTTAAATTAGCGGACATAGCCGAAAAAGTGGGCGTAAGCGTTGTAACAGTCTCAAAGGCGTTGTCAGGACAAAAGGGTGTAAGCGAGCAGATGCGAGAAAAGATAATTAAGCTTGCTGACGAGCTCGGCTACAAGCAGCCCTCGGCCTCTGTGAAGGAGACTAGTGAAGGCTCAGGCTACAATATTGGTATTCTTATTCATGAGAAGCATTTCAGCAAGTACAATTCCTTCTATCTGCAGATGTATCAGATGCTGTCAGCCAGGATTTCAGATATGCAGAGCTACAGCATGCTGGAGGTCATCACCTACAATATGGAGGATGAGCTGATACTGTCCAATATGCTTCGTGAGAAGAGGGTATCTTCGCTTATTCTGCTTGGCGAATTTTCAAAGGAATACTGCGCTTTTCTTAAGAAAAATGTATCTGTTCCCACGGTTTATCTCGATTTTAACGATGAGAACCAGGAGATGCAGTCCGTAATATCGGACAGTTTTTATGGATCCTATTATCTGACAAACTATTTATTCGAAAAAGGACATACAGACATCGCATTTGTGGGATCGCTTTTACAAACTGCATCAATAACTGACCGATATCTTGGATATCTTAAGGCCATGATGGAGCACGGAATTACTCCCGGAAAAGACCGGATTATAGAGGATAGAGACAAGGATACAGGTATTATTTTTGAAGCGCACAAGTTTAAGCTCCCTTCAAAAATGCCCACAGCCTTCGTATGTAACTGCGATCTGACTGCAGGCGAGCTTATCAAAAAGCTGGAGGAGAAGGGCTATAATGTTCCGGATGATATCTCCGTGGTTGGATATGATAATTTTATATTCCCGGGCGTTTGCGATGTGAAAATAACTACCTATGAAGTAGACATGAAGCAGATGGTCGATAGAACGATTTCTATTGTAGAAAGCCTACTTCAGGGCAAAACTGTTGATCAGCATGTTCATATAGTTACCGGACATATCGTGGAAAAAGAGAGTGTGAAATCCATAAAGTAAAGATGAAAACAGACTGTATCTATATTATTGGCAGTCTGTTTTTATTCATTTTGTAATAGAAAAACAGGAGGATAAAAATGGCAGGAGAAAAGGATATTGCAAAGGATTTTTTTCAAAAAGAGAAGGATGACAAGGTTATAAGATACAGGCATCTTAATAAATTCGTGAAAAAGGGTGAGATACTTTTTACAGGTTCATCACTGATGGAGCAGTTTCCTATACAGGAGATCATGCTAAATCACGGCATGAACAAAATAATTTATAACAGGGGAATAGGCGGATATACTATCCCTGAGATGCTTAAGGCATTGGATGAACAGATTTTTGCTCTTGAACCTTCAAAAATTTTTATTAATATAGGTACTAATGATATAAGCATACCTGAAGAAACTAAGGAAAAGCTGATTTCTGATTATAGGGAGGTTCTTAACAATATTAAGAAGAGACTTCCCGATGCTGAAGTTTTCATGATGGCATATTATCCCGTAAATGATGCGGTCGCCGCAAATGAGGCCTGGCCGGGTGCTCTTAAGGCAGTGCAGCTTCGTATGGAGAGACTTGATGAAGCCAACAAGGCAGTGGAAGAGCTGGCTAAGGAGTTTGGGTATAATTATATCGATGTAAACGATGGTCTGACAGATGAAAATGGCAGAACCAAGGAGGAGTATTCGATTGATGGCATTCATATGTGGAGTGATGCATACGAGGTCATCTTCGAAAACATGAAGAAATATCTATAATGGCAGGCAAATTGGGAAATGAAACAGATTGATTTTAAAAACGGCAGAACTTTGAACATTATTCTGGCAACAGCGCTTCCGATGCTGGTTGCACAGATTCTGAACCTTTTATATAACATCGTGGACAGGATTTATATCGCCAGAATTCCGCTGATCGGAACGGCGGCTCTTGGAGCAGTGGGACTGTGCTTCCCCATAGTTATTCTGGTCACGGCTTTTACAAATATGTACGGAAGTGGCGGCGCTCCGCTTTTCTCAATGGCTAGAGGAAAGGGCGAAAAGGAAGAGGCCGCAGCTATTCAGAACACTTCATTTTTTCTGCTGATTGCAACATCTGTGCCACTTTTCCTGATTGGAGAGTTGTTCGGAGAGCCGATTCTGAGGCTGTTTGGAGCATCAACGGAGGCTCTGGTTTATGCCCTGCCTTATCTTAGAATTTACATGATTGGAACGGCGTTTTCGATGATCGCCACCGGCATGAATCCTTTCATAAATGCCCAGGGATTTTCACTTGTAGGAATGACAACTGTTATTGTTGGCGCAGCGGCCAATATTGTCCTTGATCCCATTTTTATTTTTGCGCTTGGTATGGGCATTGAAGGCGCTGCGATTGCTACTGTAATATCCCAGGCGCTTTCCGCAGCGTATGTTCTTAAATTCATTTTCGGAAAAAAGATAAGCATTCCTGTAAGCATTCTGAGGTTTGATCAGGTAATGCGAAGCGGCGCAAGAATCCTCAATATCGTAGGTCTTGGAATGGCCGCATTTATGATGCAGTTTACAAATGCGCTTGTGCAGATATGCTGCAACAATGTTCTGGCAGACGTGGGCGGAGACATCTACATCTCCATCATGACAATCGTAAACAGCGCAAGGCAGATGATTGAAACGCCGATCATTGCTATAACAGAGGGCTCATCCCCTGTAATAAGCTTCAACTTCGGTGCGAGAAGATATGACAGGGTAAAGAAGGCCATTTTGCTGATGTTTATTCTGGACTTTGGCTATTCTGTAATCGTATGGCTTTTCATAAGGATTTTCCCTGCGAAGGTCATCGGAATATTCAGCTCGGACACTACGATTCTTATGGACGCTGTACCTGCGTTTAACCTGTATTTCTCGACCTTCATTTTCATGACGTTCCAGCATACAGGCCAGGTTGTGTTCAAATCTCTTGGACGAAAAGGGCATGCGATATTCTTTTCACTGTTCAGAAAGGCTGTCATCGTGGTTTCTCTGACCTACGCACTGCCTTACATTTTCCACCTGGGAACGGACGGAGTGTTTGCTGCGGAGCCTGTAAGTAACGTTGTGGGTGGAATGGCATGCTTTATAACCATGCTGTTTACAGCGAGAAAAATGCTTAGTGAAGATAAGGGGAACTTAAATGGCTACAAGAAAACGGAAAAGGCTTTCTAAAGATATCAAAGAATATATACATGATGATGAGGCGCTCAAGGCGTTTTTTTGAGAAGCTATATCAGTGTGAAGGAAGACCTGCATAATAGTATTGATTTAATTCTAAAAGTGCTTTAATATATCACTATATATTGTATGCAATCTAATAGAACTAAGCACAAAAAGCAGGAGGATAAAGCTGGAGTTTAAGGAAGTAGTTAAAAATCGTTACTCATGCAAGAAGTACAGTGAAAGAAAAATAGACAGAGCAAAACTTAATAATATCCTCGAGGCAGGAAGACTTGCACCTACTGCAAAGAATCTTCAGGAGCAGCACATTTATGTCATTGAGTCTGAGGAAGCACTTGCCAAGATTGACAAGGCAACACCCTGCAGATACGGCGCACCTACAGTTCTTGCTGTCGCTTTTGATAAGAACAATGTTTTTACATATCCGGGTGAGAAAAGAGATTCTGGTATAGAAGATGCATCCATTGTTGCAACACATCTGATGCTTGCAGCATATGATGAGGGCGTTGACAGCTGCTGGCTCAATTTCTTTGACCCTGACAAGCTTGCTGAAGATCTCGGTCTTCCTGAAAATGAAGAAATTCTTATGCTTCTTGATCTTGGATATGCTGCCGAGGGCGCAGGTCCGCTGGACAATCATAATAGCAGGAAGCCTTTGTCAGAGACAGTGAGTTATATTTGATGATGGTTATTTTGTTGCTTTTGCTGGGCTCTTAATGAAGGGCGTCAGGAATTGAATAATATCATACTTGCTATTAAGAGCTGTGGCTTTTGTCATGGCTCTTTTTTGTTGCACAAGACCGGCAAGCGAATGGATGCTTGCATACAAATTCATTTGCCGGTTGTAAGAACATGGAGCACGAAGTGCGGAATGTTCGTGTGCGAAATCGAGTAGGAGTCAGCCTACTATTATTATGGGGTATGGGAGCGTCAATACGCGAGGAATGCTGCCAAATCAGTAATGTCACGTAGCCTCGGAGCCATCTTTAAAAAATACGATGTATTTGGCTACATAGAAAAAGGTTTTGGCATATTCCATTGTGAAGGGGATGAGGCTGTCTTTTATGACGTGAATGACTACCTTACAAGAAAGGGGTTTGGAGATAATGATAAAGCTTGATAATGGAATGACCCTTTACCATGGTAGTTACTGCGAAGTGAGTAAACCTGATCTTTCAAAATGTGCGAAGGACAAGGATTTTGGAAGAGGATTTTATCTCACATCTTCAAAAGAACAGGCTGTTAGTTTCTTAAAAACATCTATTGTCAAAGCTGCCAGTGCAGGTATCATACCTGAAGGCCAGAATTTTGGATATGTAAGTATATTTTCTGTTAAGAATATCAACGATTTAGCTATTAAGATATTTGAAACTGCAGACAAAGAGTGGCTTCATTGCATAGCTGCACATAGAAAGGCATCAATATTTGTAGACATAAAAAATGCGCTGTCGGATTTTGATATAATCGGTGGAAAAATAGCTGATGATATGACCAATATCACTTTGGTAACCTATATCAATGGAGCTTTTGGTGAGGTTGGAAGTGATGAAGCGGATTCATTGTGTATTGGAAGATTTCTTCCTGAAAGGTTAAAGGACCAGTTTTGCTTCAGATCTGATAAAGCATTAAGTGCACTTGAATTTGTTCAAGGAGAAAAGATATGGCTGAACAAGTAATTACAAAGGATATGCTTGATTATACCGTCGATTCGCTCATAGCCATGACAGTAGAAGAGCTTTCTAGCAAACTAGATATGCCTGAAAATGACATACTCGCAGATTTTCTGCAGTCAAAGACATGTAAGCTTTTATATGATACTGATCTGAAAATATGGTGGGAAGGCCCAGTATATCTGTCACAGATGTATATGGAAGAAAAGGGCATAGAGATAAAAGACTAATTTATTGTATCTAAAGGTTCTGGCGAGTGCTGGAACCTTTTTTATATAAGGAATTCTTAGTTTTTTTACTTTTATTTAATTTATATCGGAACGCTGATATTAGATAATTAACTATAGAAATAGCTTCATGATGGAAAGGAGCGCGGAAATGAAAAGTAAGAAATTAATTGTCGCAGCTTTGGTATTACTTTCCATGCTGACCACTACAGCGTTTGGATCGTCGACAAATACATATAAAAAAAGTGCCGATGATTCTGAAATAATAGAAAATATCCTGGACAATTTTTATATGATCTCCAAGATTCCAAGACCATCACATCATGAAAAGCAGATCAGCGATTTCTTGGTAAACTTCGCGAAAGATCAGGGATTTTCTCCAATCCAGGATGACATATATAATGTGATGTTTGACATACCGGCAACAGAAGGCTATGAAAATCTGCCACTTTGCGTTTTGCAGGGACACATGGATATGGTAGCACTTGCAGATGAGGAAAAAGAATTTGATCCTCTGACAGATACGGTCACGATAATACGGGATGAAAAGACGAATACTCTGATCGCTGATGGTACAACACTTGGAGCTGACGATGGAGCCGGATTATCTATCATTATGGCTGTCGCTCAGGGCAAGATGGACCATGGACCATTAAGAGTAATCATTACTACTGGCGAAGAAGACGGAATGGAGGGAGTTTTTAACCTTGATCCTTCCTGGCTTGATGGTGTACAGTACCTCATTAACATTGACAATGAAGATTCCGATAATGTGCTGATAAGCACTGCAAGTGGAGATTCTGTTCGTTTTTCAAAAAAAGTTAAATATGCAGACGCTGTTGGTGATACAGCACTTGAAATCGAGCTGGAGGGCCTAAAGGGCGGTCATTCCGGCGTAGATATAGATAAACTCAGACTGAATGGCGTGGTTGGACTCGCGAATTTCCTGAAGGAGTTGGACAACAAGAATATTGATTATGAACTCGCAAGCTTTGAAGGTGGGATAGTGAGTAATGCAATTCCATCAGATGTTTCCTGCATTATCGTTGTTTCCGAAAAGGATGCTAATGCAGTAAAGGAGGCTGGGGATGCTTACCTTGAGAAAATCAGGAAAGATTATGATGGAATAGAAGACGGGATAACCCTGTCAGTAACTGCATTAGACAGTGTTCCACAGGTAATCGGTAAAGAAGATAAGGAAAACATGATAAGACTTGCCACAGAAATAATAGATGGTGTATATACATGGTCTGCCAATGTGGAAGGTTTAGTGGACAGTTCTTCAAACCTTGGAATTTTAACACTTGAAAATGGCGAGATCATAGGAGTAACCTGCGCTCGAAGCTCTAGTGGGAAGATGCGCAGTGAAATCATCGATTCTCAGTTTGAGCTTGCAAAAAGCTGCGGTTTTCAGATTGAAACTAAAAAATGTCTGATCCATGGCCGTATGATCCGGATAACAAATTAATGGAAATTGCAAAAAAAGTATCTCTGGAGCAAACCGGCAAAGAAATCGACATGGGGGCGGTTCATGCGGGAGTCGAGTGCGGAACCATTGCTGTTCTTAAACCGGATTTGGATATGATAAGCATTGGCCCTGATATTGACGCATCACACACTATTAATGAAACGTTGCATCTTGATACAATACCTAAAGTGTGGAGATTTCTAGAGGGAATTTTGACAAACTTAAGTTAAATGCGAAAAATAGAGGAGGGTTAGTTGCACCCTCCTCTTTTAATTACAAATATCGAAATCTGTATTATCTGAATCGCATTCTGGTCATGTCGATTGTTACCCCTGTATCTTCATCATCATTTACACAGTCAAAAATTCTAACACCATCCATTGTCATGATAAGGACATTATCGAGATTTTTATCATTTAGAACATATACATAGGTATCCATGTCAAAATTGGAATATTGGCCGTAAAAGAGCTCGCTCATATCTCGCATGCTCTCAACGGTGCTATCCCAAAGATCTTTATATTCAGCATTGGTTTTGGCCATTTCAGCAAAATCAGCTATACCATCGCCCCATAAATCAATAACTACGCAATCTTCATAAACTCGAAATTGGAATTGGTCTTTGCCCCACTTGTTGCTGATCAATGTCTCTGTATAGGTATTCAATTCATCAAGGGTGTAATTATTAGGGTCTATGGTAGGTGTGGAGGATGCGTCCTCTTCGATAGTATCAATGTCGGCTGCGGGAGAAGAGGCATTTACTTTGTTTGTAAATGTGATCATAATAAATGCAGCACATAAAAATAATGACAAGATTCTCTTTGTTTTCATAAGCCATGACCTCCTGTTTTGGTAGAAAAATGGTGTTACAACAGGAAAAATGCATGCATAAATCCATAAGCTAACAATAGCAGTTACATGTTAAAAGTCGGTTTCGAGAATCTTAAATTTACATTAAAATGTTACATAAATTGTGAGGTAAAAACGTATGAAAAAAGCTTTTATAATGATGCTGTCAACCGCCGTGATGTTAGGTGCATTCGGATGCGGGGCAAAAAAGGATAGCAATACAGAAATCATTGGTGGAGCAGATGCTCCGACATCTATTTATTTACCATCTACGACAGATGAAGAGAAAACAGATTACGCTGATCCGATGGATGAATCAACTTATTATCAGGTAATGGACAGGATTCTTGGCCAGTATAACTTTGAAGCACTTGACTGGGGAAGTGAAGTGAATATGGAAGAAGGCGCTGATGCCCTCATTTCCTGGGCAGAGGATTCTACCGGAAGATATAAAGCATTTGGCGTTATCAGTGAAGAAGCA
>JAEEGF011462053.1_pt1 | contig 17416 bp, 15 predicted proteins | sample 9134171 | NCBI WGS metagenome assembly JAEEGF01 (sample SAMN16246542, study PRJNA631951) | gut metagenome | biome: gut microbiome; feature: rumen; material: AP-attached | host: Bos | place: Iran: Karaj | collected 2018-10 | reverse complement strand
CCGCAACAAGATCAAGGCTTATTTTGCCAAAAAGGAACTGGAAGACAAGGAAGAACTGATCAAGGCCGGCGAGAACATGCTGAAAGATGAACTGAAGAAGCATGATCTCGATGTGGATGAATTCTTTGACACGAAGAAGCTGGACAATGTGGCTTCTGCTTTCCATCAGAACAATGCCAATGATCTTTTGTATGCCATCGGCTGCAAGTCGATGACGCCGATCGCCGTCGTTGAGAAACTGATCAAATTGGGCAAGAAGGAGCTGGATCTCGATTATCTGAACAAGATCACCAGAAAGAATGCTCAGAAGAACCGTTTCATTTCCAAGACCGGCATCGTCGTCGAAGGCGTCTCTTCCATGAAGATCGCGATCTCACCGTGCTGTTCACCTGTCTATGGAGACAAGATCGTCGGTTTTGTTTCCAAGGGACAGGGCATCAAGGTCCATCGGGCCGACTGTCCGAACATCATCAATGAAAAGCGCATCATCAATGTCGAATGGGATCAGGACAAACCTGATGTAAAATATGAGACTTCCATCAAGATCTTCTCGAAGGACCGTTCCTATCTGCTGACTGACCTGGTGACGGTCGTTGCCCAATATAAGGCGAACCTGACAGCTGTCAATTCGCAAGCCAACAGGGAAGATCTGACGGCGACGACTTCGATGTCATTCATCGTTTCCGACCTTGAACATCTGGAGACCATCATGGCGAATCTGCGCAAGGTGGACAGTGTGATCTCGGTTGAAAGAGCCATCAAATAGTGCTATTATTCTAGTATCGATCGACAAGGAAAATTAATCTTTGTTTCATCACACAGCGAGGAGCGTATGGTGCAAGGCTTCAGATGAAAGAGGAGGGACGCTTCCTTCGATGCCTGTCAAAAGCAGGCCGCAGCAGCTGCGTTAAAGCGATAAAGGGCATATCTTTCGATATGAACTAAGGTGGCACCGCGTTTATAACGTCCTTAGAAGGGACGTTTTATTTTATTTTTGAGGAGGTAACTATGCCATATCAGACTGTCAAAGGAACTTACGATCTTCTGCCTGATACGATGATCAGATTCAATATGCTGTCCGACCTGTTCAGACAGTTCCTGAATCTTTATGGATACGGGGAGATCAAAACACCGGTATTTGAGTTCACGGGTGTTTTTCAGAAGGAGAACGATACATCAGACATGGTCACCAAGGAGATGTACACATTCTCGCCAAACGGCAAGGATTCCCTGACCCTGCGTCCGGAAGGAACGGCCGGAGTCATCAGGTCTTTTGTCGAAAACAAGCTTTACGGCGTCAATGAACTTCCTGTTAAGCTGGGTTACATCGAAGAGATGTTCCGCCATGAAAGACCGCAGAAAGGCCGCCAGCGTCAGTTTACACAGATGGGCGTGGAATGCATAGGCGATAAGGATCCTTTGATCGATGCGGAAGTCATAGCTTTAGGTTACTTCTTCATCAAGACCATTGGACTGCAGGGCGTCAAGGTCCTGATCAACTCTCTTGGAGACAGCGAATCGAGACTCGGATACCGGAAGGCCCTGGAGGATTACTTCGGACCGCATAAAGAAGAACTCTGTTTCGACTGCCAGAACAGACTGCACAAGAATCCGCTCCGTATCCTGGACTGCAAGATCGATTCCGGTAAAGAGCTCGTGAAGCAAGCGCCCAAAATGGTCCTTTCCGAGGCATCTGCCGAGTACTTCGAAAAAGTGAAACACTATCTGGATGTGCTGGGCATCCCTTATGAGGTCGATGACAGACTGGTGAGGGGTCTGGACTATTACACGGATACAGTTTTCGAGGTCGTCAGCACCAATGAGGCATCCGGTTCTCAGGCGACGATATTCGGCGGGGGACGTTATGACGATCTGGTGAAGGAGATGGGCGGACCGCAGATCTCCGGTATCGGTTTTGCGATCGGCGTCGAAAGACTGATGATCCTGTGTGAAGCGGAAGAGATCTTCGATATCAAAAAAACATTGGATTGTTACATCATCAATCTCAATGATGACAAGGATTATGCGTTGGCCGTTGCGGAAGAACTCAGAAATAATTCGTTCTCCGTTGAGATGGATTACTATAAGCGCTCTTTAAAGGCACAGTTCAAATCATCTGAAAGAAAGAACGCGCGTTTCGTCCTGATCATTGGCGAAGATGAAGTGAGAGACGATGTGGTGACGGTCAAGGATACTTTGACCAAGGCGCAGGAGACTGTTGCCAGAAACGAATTGACAGACAGGCTGGATCAGCTGATGGAGGATTATTATGAATAGAGATCATACTTGTGGAGAACTGAGAAAAGAAGATGCCGGCAAACATGTCAGACTGGCGGGCTGGGTCGCGAAGAGAAGGAACCTCGGTTCCATCGTTTTCATCGATCTGAGAGACCGCTATGGCATCACTCAGATCACTTTTGATGAGAATCATGCGGATTCCATCAGGGATGTCAGAAACGAATATGTCATCGAGATAGAGGGCGATGTTCAGGTCAAAGAGACACCGAATCCGAAGCTTGCGACAGGTGAGATAGAGGTACTGGTCTCTTCCTGCAAGATCCTTTCCAGCGCCAAGACGACACCGATGATCATCGCTGATGAGACTGATGCTTTGGAGGAACTGCGACTGAAATACCGCTATCTGGATATCCGCAGGAATCCGATCAAGGATAAGCTCATCCTGAGAGACAAGGTTACGACGATCGTCAGGAACGTCCTGCATGGCGATGATTTTGTCGAAGTGGAGACACCGATCCTGTCGAAGTCGACACCGGAAGGCGCCAGAGACTATCTGGTCCCTTCAAGGCTTTATAAAGGCCATTTCTATGCCTTGCCACAGTCGCCTCAGCAATATAAGCAGCTTCTGATGATAGGCGGAATGGACCGTTATTTCCAGATCGCCAGATGTTTCCGCGATGAAGATCTGAGATCTGACCGTCAGCCGGAATTCACGCAGATAGATATCGAAATGTCTTTCGCGGATGAAGAAGATATCTTTACGGAAGTCGAAAAGGTGATGAGGGCTATCTTCAAAGAGGTCAAGGGGATTGAAGATCTGTCATTCCCGCGCATCCGTTATGTCGATGCCATGGACAAGTATGGCTCCGATAAACCGGATATCCGTTTCGGCAACGAGATGAAGAATCTCAATGAGCTGTTCAAGGACAGTGCTTTTGCCGTATTCAGAAACTGCATAGCCGATGGCGGTGTCATCAAAGGACTGGTCTTCCATCAGGCTGCAGATAAGCTTTCACGCAAGAAATTCGATGAATTGACAGAGTTCGTAAAGATCTATAAGGCAAAGGCTCTCGCTTATCTGAAATATGACAAGGGAGAGTTCAGCGGTTCCTTGAACAATGCTTTGCCTGCAGAGGAAAAGGAAGCATTAAAGAAGTTCCTGGGCATTGAAAACGGTGATGTCGTCCTGATGATCGCCGATAAGAAAAACATCGCCGAGACGGCTTTAGGAGCCCTCAGAAAGAAACTGGGCGAAGAGCTCGGACTGATCGATAAGGACAGATACTGTTTCGCCTGGATCACCGAATTCCCGATGTATGAGTATTCCGAGGAAGAAGGGCGTTATGTCAGCGCTCACCATCCTTTCACCGCACCTCGTGATGAGGATGTCGACAAGCTGATGGATGATCAGGCAAACTGCTATTCCAGGGCTTATGACCTGGTCCTGAACGGCTATGAACTGCTGTCAGGCTCCGTCAGGATCCATAATTCTGAGATGCAGGCAAAGGTCTTCGATGCCTTGGGCCTCACCAAAGAACAGATCAAGGAGAAGTTCGGATTCTTCATTGAAGCCTTTGATTACGGCGCACCTCCGCATTGCGGTGTCGGCATCGGTCTGGAGAGACTGGTCATGATCCTGAGCGGAACAGACAACATCAAAGATGTCGTCGCGTTCCCGAAGACGGCAAGTGCATACTGTCTGATGTCGGATGCGCCTTCAAATGTCGACCAGGATCAGCTGGATTTCCTGTCACTGGCGATCAAGGAGTAAGGATACGGTTAGCCTTTACTAACTGACACTTCAGCATGATATAATATCATTGTTGAAAAGGAGGTTGTATATGCCAGTAAAAGTTGATCGTGATTTATGCATTGGCTGTGGCGCATGTACAGGCGTCTGCCCGACAGAGTCTCTTTCTTTAGACGATGAAGGCAAATCAGTATGTAACGAAGATACTTGCATTGATTGCGGTGCCTGCGTTGCGACATGTCCTGTTGAAGCATTAAGCCAATAATAATCGAAAAAACCAGGAGAAATCTTGGTTTTTTTATGTCTTTTTCATTACAATAATAAAGTATGAAAAAAGATTACAAACTGCCTTCATTGAAAGATGCCAGAAGAAGGGATAAGGAAAGCTCTGAAAAGCTTTCTTTCAGCCTGGATAGCAGGTATGAGGGCCTGGGAGAGAATAAACGCTATCACATCATCACACATGGCTGTCAGGCGAATCAGCGCGATTCGGAGACGATGGCAGGCCTTCTCGATGCGATGGGCTATACGATGGGGAAAGATGAGAAGGATGCCGATGTCATCATCATCAACACCTGTGCAGTGCGCCAGGGAGCGGAAGAAAAGGTCCTGGGTGAAGTCGGCGCGCTCAAACGCCTCAAGAATCTCAAACCTGATCTGATCATCGCGATCGGTGGCTGCATGGCGCAGGAAGAAGAGAGCGTCAGGACGATCATGGAGAAGTACCGCCAGGTCGACATCATTTTCGGAACGCACAACATCACTTCCTTGCCGAAGCTTCTTTATGAAGTCACGACGACCAGGACACGCAGGATCGAGGTCTTCTCCAAGATGGGAGAGATCGTCGAAAGCGTTCCTGTGACCAGATTCATGAGCCATAAGGCCTGGGTCAATATCATGTATGGCTGTGACAAATTCTGTTCATACTGCATCGTTCCTTACACCAGAGGAAAGGAACGCTCCAGACAGAAAGAAGATATCATCAGCGAAGTGGAAGAACTGGTAAGACAGGGATACAAGGAAGTCTGTCTCCTCGGCCAGAACGTCAACGCCTATGGCAAGGACCTGAAGATCGACTATACCTTCGGTCATCTTCTGAATGATGTGGCAAAGACCGGCATCGCCAGGATCCGTTTCATGACATCGCATCCCTGGGACTTCGATGATACGATGATAGAGGCCATCAGAAACAATCCGAACATCATGCCATACATCCATCTTCCGATCCAGTCCGGGAATACACAGATCCTGAAGAAGATGAACAGACGCTACAGCAGAGAGGAGTATTTCGCTCTCTTTGACAAACTCAGGGAAGAGCTCCCGGGTTTCGCATTCACGACCGATATCATCGTCGGATTCCCGAACGAATCTGATGAGGCTTTTGAGGATACTTTGAGTGCGGTCGATCATTGCCGCTATGATAATGCGTTCACTTTCATCTATTCAAAAAGGGAAGGGACTCCTGCGGCGGCAATGGAGGACAGCATCGATCGCAAGACGAAAGAAGAGCGACTGCGCAGGCTCAATGAGAAGGTCGCTTTCTATGCCAATCAGAACAATCAGAGATTCAAGGATCAGATCGTTGAAGTCCTGGTCGATGGTCTGTCGAAGCGCAATTCGAACGTCTATTCCGGTTATACGCCGGAGAACAAGCTGGTGAATTTCACCGGCGAAGATATCAGGACCGGAGATCTGGTCAAAGTGAAGATCACGGAAGTGATGTCCTTTTCGCTCAATGGCGTCAAGGTCGATTAAGAAAGGGTGAGAACATGAAGAAATGATCTCCAGAAAACTTATTGATCGCTGAATAGGTTTTTTTGGATCCCTGAAGCGAAGAAGGAGATCATTTTTCATGCTTAAAATAAACGATTTATCGATTACGACATCCAAAGGAAGGAGACTTCTGGAGGGTTTTTCTTTTGTATTGAATGATGGTGACAAGGTCGCTCTGATCGGCGAAGAAGGAAATGGCAAGTCAACGATCCTGAAGATCCTGGCAGATGAGCCGGTCGATTCTTATGTCACTTACAGCGGAACGATAGACAGGATCGGGAAGATCGCTTATCTGCCTCAGAGCATCCAGGAAGAATGCCTGGATCTTCTGATCCCGGATTTCATTTCGGAAGAACTTGATTACAATCATCTCTACACATTGATCGCCAGGACCGGTATCGATCCGGATCTGATCTGCGACAGGAAAGTCAGGACGCTTTCCGGCGGAGAAAAAGTCAAGATCGCTTTACTGAAGGTCCTGTATGATGATCCTGACATTTTGCTGCTGGATGAGCCCACCAATGACCTGGATCTCAGGACGCTGATCTGGCTGGAAGAATTCATAAAGAATTCTGATAAGGGGATGATATTCATCTCACATGATGAAGCGCTATTGGAAAACTGTGCCAATGGCATCCTGCATCTGGAACAGCTGAAGAGAAAGAGCGAACCGCATATCACGTACAGCGGCACATCCTACCGGGATTATGTCGAAAACAGGGATGCTTTCATCAGCAGGAACAACATGATCGCAGCCAAAGAAAAAGCACAGCTGAACAAACAGCTGGAAAAGTGGCGTCAGATCTATCAGAAAGTGGAACATCGTCAGTCGACGATCTCACGGGCCAATCCGCATGGCGGCCAGCTTCTGAAGAAAAAGATGCGGGCAGTAAAGTCCCAGGCCAGAAATCTGGAAGCCAAAAAAGAGAGCATGCGCAAGGTCTATGAGCCCGAAGAGGCGATCGACATCTTTTTTGAAGATGTTCAGATGAATCCGGACAAGATCATCCTGGATCTGCATCTGGATGAGCTGAAAGCGGGTGATTCACTGCTCACCCGCAATGTCGATCTGCTGGTAAGGGGCAAGGACAAGGTCTGTATCATCGCTGATAACGGCATGGGCAAGTCGACACTGATCAGGATCATCGCCGCCATGCTAAGGGAAAGAGAAGATATCAGGACCGGGTACATGCCTCAGGATTACTATGAGGTGATGGATCCTTCTGAAACACCGATCAGTTTTCTCTGGGATGGCAGAAAGATCGAAGAGAAAGGGAAGATCGGTCAGTATCTGGGAGCTTTGAAATTCACCAGTGAAGAGATGGAACACAGGATCGATGACCTTTCACAAGGCCAGAAATGCAAGATCCTGCTGGTCAAAATGATCCTGGATGGCTGTAATGTCCTTGTGCTCGACGAGCCGACCAGGAACCTTTCACCGCTGTCTAATCCACGGATCAGAGAGATCCTGAACGAGTTTAAAGGTACGATCATTTCGGTGTCCCATGACCGAAAGTTTATTGAAGAGGTCGCTGAAAAAGTCTACGAACTGGACAGAGACGGTCTGAGACTTCTTGAATAAAAAGACAGGGAAACTATGCTATAATTTTAGATGAATTTTAAAGGAGATATAATCAGTGCAGAAAATACGTTTAATGGCACTTGGTGGTCTTGACGAAGATGGCAAGAACATGTACCTGGTGGAGATAGATGGTGACATTTTTGTTTTAGAGGCCGGACTGAAATATCCAAGCGAGAGCGAACAGCTGGGAATCGAGTATATCATCCCGGATTTTACATATCTGATCGAACACAAAGACAGGATCAAAGGCCTTTTCATATCCCATGGTCATGACGATGTCATGTCTGCTGTAGGACATCTGCTTACGCAGGTCGATATCGAGGTCTATGCGACAGCCCTCACTGCGAAGCTGCTGGATGAGGAATTCAAGCTTCACAAGCTGAAGAACAAACACGTGCATGTCGTAAAACGAAACGATACATTCAAGGTGGCCGGACATGTCATCCATACTTTCCCGGTCATGCAGTCGATCGCAGACGGCGTCGGTTTTGCATTTGAGACCGAATCAGGCCTGATCGTCTATACATCGGAGTTCATCTTCGATTACGACTTCCTGAACAAGGCATTCTCGATGGATATCAACGCTTTGTCGGAACTGGGCCAGAAAAATGTCCTGGTCATGATGTCCGAATCTACCGGATCGAAACGGCCGGGCTATACGGCGCCGAAGCACAGGATCAGTGAACATGTCGAACACTATTTTGAGGAAAACGATCGTCGTATCCTGATCACGCTTTACAGGCAGAACCTGTTCAGGATCATGGAAATACTGGAGCTGGCAGCAAAGTATAACAAAAAGGTCTTTTTCTACAACGATGAACATATCAAACTGCTGAAAACGGTCGATGACATGGGATACTACAAGATCCCTCGGAATGTCATCATCACCAAAGAAGAGTTCAGCAATGATCTTAAGGATGTCGTGGTCGTCGTTTCCGGCTCAGGAAATCAGGTCTTCAAGCTGATGAACAATATCGCGATCGGCGAAGATGATCTGGTCGAACTTAGAAAACAGGATATCGTCCTGATCGTTTCACCTGTCGTTCCGGGAACGGAAAAAGATGCGACAACGATGGAAAACGACCTCTTCAAGGCGGATGTGCAGATCTACAAGCTGAATGCAAAAGAGATCCTCTCGATGCATGCGTCGATCGAAGACCTGAAGATGATGCTGTATCTGATCAGGCCGAAGTATTATCTGCCGATCAAGGGTGAATACTCGGATCTGGTTTCCAACGCCGATATCGCCGTATCCATGGGCTATACGCCGGACAAGATCATCATCCTGGACAACGGGCAGTTTGCGGATTTTGAAGGAAGCCGTCTGGCTTCGACCGGAAATCAGATCGAACTGGAAGATAAAGCGATCGACGCTTCCGACATGCGGAATGTTTCCGGCATGGTCTTGAGAGACAGAGAGAAGCTTTCTACGGATGGTGCTATAATCTGTGGTGTGGTCCTCGATTTCAAGACAAAGAAAGTGATCGGAGGTCCTGATATCCAGTCAAGAGGCGTCATCTATCTCAAGGATGCCGACCATATACTGGCTGAAATTGGAAATATACTGATCTCCACGATCGAGAAGAATGTGGAAGAAGGAACTTACGAGAATATGCAGGTGAGGATGGAGGCCAGAGAGCTGATCTCCCGTTATGTCATGCGTACGACCGGCAAAGCGCCTATGATCCTTCCGGCCATCGTAGAGATCAATCTGGGTGAGGAAAGTGGCAAGGAAAACTAAGAAAGAACTGGCAAAGATAGAAGAGAACAAAAGGACGATGTGGCTCATCGTCTCTTTGCTGATAGGCATACTGATCGTTTTCACCGTCTTCAAGATGGGTAGACTTGGCAGGACCATCAGCAATCTTTTAACGTACCTGCTTGGATCGCTCTATATCATTCCTCTTCTTTGTTTATTTGGTTACGGGGTCTATTACATCTTTTTTCAGAAGAGATATCCGCGTTCCGCAAAGACGATCGCCGGGCTTTATGTGGCGAACATCTTCGTCATCCTTCTGAATTCCTTCATTTGCGACGAGACTGATTCACTGCCTTTGTTCAGGAAGTACCTGCTCGATAAGGCTCCTCTCGTATTCGGTGAGGCTGTTCTGGAGAAAACAGGCGGTCTTCTGGGGAATCTGCTATATGCTCTGTTCACTGGCCTGACTACAAGGAACGGAACTCTGATCATCATCGTCATGGCTTTGATCATTGCCGCGATCCTGATCATTCCGCTCGAGACCTATCGCATGCTGTTCCATGATGCCAAAGATTTCACTTCTACCCAGCACGAAGAACTGAAGAAACGCCGTGAACAACAAAGGATACAGGCCGCCAAAGCGGAAGAGGAACGCAAGGCCCGCCAGGCCGAGCGGATGGCTCTTCTTGCCGAACAGGAGGAGGCAGAAAGACAGAAGAGAGAAGAACTCGCCAGGCTGAAAGAAGAAAGAGCGCTGGAAGAAGAGAGGATCAGGAAAGAAAAGGCGATCGAAGCCGAAAAGATCAGGCAGAGAGAGTCGATCCTTTCCAAATCGCCAACTTTCATCAATCTGAATGAAAAAGAGATCTACGGAGACCGGCGCGAAGCTAAAGTTGAGAAACAGGAAGAAACCGTCCAGACAAAGACGGATATCCTGACTGAAAAGAAGGAAGAAGAGGCGGCTCCAAAGACTTTGAGACGCAAAAAAGGAAACTCGTCCTATCGGCTGCCTAAACCATATGATGATTTTCTGGAGGCTTCAGTTTCCAATTCTTCCAGTGTGAACAAGACTTCCGCCGCCGTAAAAGGTGAGCGGGTGATCGAGATCCTGAAGAATTTCAATATCGAAGCGCAGCTGCTCAATACCTATATCGGTCCATCTGTCACAAAATTCGAGATCAAGCCGGATTCCTCCGTCAAGATCAACAAGATCATGAACATTTCGGATAACATCAAGATGGAACTGGCGGCCAAAGATATCCGTATCGAAGCGCCGATCCCCGGAAGAAGCGCCGTCGGCATCGAGATCCCGAATGTCGAACCAATACCCGTCAAGATGCTCGATCTGATCAAAAACATCCCGGCAGACAGAAGGAATGTGCCTCTTCTCTTCGCCTTGGGAAAGGATCTGATGGGAAAGCCGGTCTTCTGCGATCTGGCAAAGATGCCACATCTGCTGATCGCCGGTGCAACAGGTTCCGGAAAATCGGTATGCATCAATTCCATCATCATCTCCATGCTGCTCAGAACACATCCGGATGATGTCAAACTCGTCCTGGTCGATCCGAAAAAGGTCGAGTTTACCCCATATAAAGATATCCCGCATCTGCTTTGGCCGATCATTGATGATCCGCAGATGGCTTCGAACATGCTCAAGAAGGTCGTTGTCATCATGGAAGAGAGATATGATGCCTTTGCGACTGCCGGCGTCAGAAACATCGATGGTTTCAATCATTTCGTCAGCGATTACAATGCCAATCTGAAAGCGGGCGAAGAGCCGATGAACAAGCTGCCTTACATGGTCGTCATCATTGACGAGCTGGCTGACCTGATGGCCATAGCCGGAAAAGATGTCGAACTTTCCATACAGCGTATCACACAGCTGGCAAGAGCCTCAGGCATCCATCTGATCGTCGCTACACAAAGGCCATCGACAGATGTCATCACAGGTCTGATCAAGTCCAATATCCCATCGAGGATCTCCTTCGCTGTCGCTTCTTCAATAGATTCCCGTACGATCCTGGATCAGACAGGAGCGGAAAGGCTGCTCGGAAATGGCGATATGCTCTATTATCCGCAGGGCGAGACAGCTCCGATCAGGATGCAGGGCGTCTATGTGACTGACAGAGAGATCGCCAAGGTGACTTCATATGTCAAACAGCAGGCAAAACCGGAGTATGAAGATTCTTATTATGAGTTCGTGACAAATATGAGCGGCACGACCGTCATGTCTAATGGCGCCGGAGCCGATTCCATGGATTCTCTCTATGACGAGGTCGTGGAATTTGTCAGAGCGCAACAGAAGGCTTCCACTTCACTGCTTCAGAGAAGGTTTGGTATCGGTTATAACCGTGCTGCCAGGCTGATCGATACACTGGAAGACAGAGGCGTCATCGGCCCTGCCAACGGTTCAAAGCCTCGAGAAGTCTATCTGAAAGAGGATGAGGAAGATATCTGATCACTGAATGATATGCCCGGAGATCTCCGGGCTTTTTTCTTTATTTGTGTTTTCCACTTTTCCACGTTGAGAAAGGGAAAAAGTTGAATAGAAAAAAGGGAATCACGGACCGGATTTTCGTGCTAGATTATAGGTACAGGTAAACTAGAAAGGAGGTCAATGAACGGATTTTATCTCGTAGGAAGGATCTGTTTCGAACCTGAAAAGATGCTGACATCCGGCGGATTGCCGATGTGCCGTCTCTATATCGCAGTCAACAAATCCGGCAAGGAAAACAGTGAAGAAAACGACATCTTTGAAGTCGTCGTATTCAGAAACCTTGCGGAAATGGACTATCAGAAAGGACAGCTGGTAGCTGTGAACGGGAAGGTGCAAGCGAACAATTTTGAAAAGGAAGGAAATGTATATTATCATGCCAATCTGCTGGGTAATTCCCTGAGCATCCTATCCTGAAAGGATCCCTGTGAAAAACAGGGATTTTCTTATATTTCAAATGGCATGTGTAATATAATAATTGTATGTTTGATTCATTACAGGAAAAATTAACCAAGACTTTACGAAATGTTCAGGGCAAGGGACGCCTTTCTGAACGCAATATGGAAGATACCCTGAAGGAGATCAGGGTCGCTTTACTGGAATCTGATGTCAACTACAACGTCGTCAAGAACTTTCTTGAAAGGGTGAGACAGGAATCCATCGGACAGGATGTTCTGAATTCTGTCGAACCGGGACAGCTTCTGGTCAAGATCGTTCACGATGAGATCATCAGGCTGCTCGGCGATGAAGACAGCAGTCTCAACTTTGCGCCAGAAGGTCTGACGAAGATCATGATCGTTGGTCTGCAGGGTACAGGTAAGACGACACAGGCGGGCAAGCTGGCGAATCTTCTGAAGAAACAGGGACGCAAGCCTATGCTGCTGGCAGCGGATATCATCCGACCGGCAGCCATAGAACAGCTGCAGACTCTTGGCAAGCAGATCGATGTTGAAGTCTATTCTGAAGGAACGGATGTCGAGGTCCTGAAACAGGTCGAAAGAGGCATCAGCTATGCCGGATCGAAGGGCTACGATACAGTCCTGATCGATACAGCAGGCCGTCTGCAGATCGATGAAGAGCTGATGAATGAGCTCAAGAACATCAAGGATCTCATCCATCCGGAAGAGATCCTGCTGACTGTTGATGCGATGACTGGCCAGGATATCGTCAATGTCGCCAATGCGTTCAACGATCTTCTGAAAGTGACAGGCCTGATCCTGACCAAATTTGATGGCGATTCTAAGGGTGGTGCAGCTCTGTCTGTCAAAGCTGTGACGGGTGTGCCGATCAAATATACGGGCGTCGGTGAAAAGATCTCCGATCTGGAGACCTTCCATCCGGATCGTCTTGCCCAAAGGATCCTGGGCATGGGCGATGTCGTCTCATTCGTTGAGAAGGCGCAGGAAGAGATGGACATGAAGAAGGCGGAAGAGACCGCCAACCGTCTGATGGCTGGCAAGTTCACAATGGATGATCTGCTCAATTCCATCGAACAGTCACGCAAGCTCGGACCGATCTCTTCTCTATTAAGGATGATGCCGGGCATGTCTGAGATGGCCAATGTCGTCAATGATGCGGATGCGGATGATCAGCTCAAGAAGATCAAAGCCATTATCCAGTCGATGACCCCGGCCGAGAGAGAAGATCCTTCGATCATGCGTTCATCTCATAAGAGAAGGATCGCAAAGGGTTCCGGAACAAAAGTGGAGGATGTCAATAAGCTCTGCAATCAGTATGACAAGATGAAGAAGCTCATGAAGAACCTGTCACAGATGCAGTCTTTATTCAGGATGTAGGGATGTGCGGACGTTATGATTTCGGGCTTAGCTCTTCAAAGAAGGGCAAGCAGATCAGAGAGAGAGCCGAAAAAATGAACCTCGTCTTTAAGGAAGGCGAGGTTTTTCCTAATGATGATGTCCTTTGCATGATCCCTGTCGGTTCAAAGATCGATCTTTCAGTCAAGAAATGGGGCATCAAAAACAAGTCTTTTCAGATCAATGCCCGTGTCGAATCTCTTGATGACAGGCCTTCCTATGCATCGATGAAGGATAAGCGTTGCGCTGTCATCTGCAACGGCTTCTATGAGTGGGACAGCGATAAGAACAAATACTACGTGAATACAGAAGATGAGTATATTTATCTCGCCTGCATATTCAACGATGCCGATGAACTGCTGATACTGACCAAGGCCGCCGAAGGAGACTTTGCCAGGATCCATTCCCGTACGCCGATCATCATGGATCAAGGCGAAATGCTCAGATTCATTCATAATGAGACAGGTACGATCAGGGAAAAGAAGCTTCATTTCCAGATCAAAGATGACGAACTGAAACTATTTTAAGGAGTCAAGTAAAAATACTTGACTCTTCTGTTTAAATGTGTCATTATAGTGAAGCATATTAAAGGAGAATTATTATGGTTAAACTTAGATTAAAAAGAATGGGTGCCAAGAAAGTACCTTTCTACCGTATCGTTGCTGCTGATTCCAGAGCAAGAAGAGACGGCAGAGATATCGATACGATCGGAACATATGATCCGACAAAGCAGCCTGCAATCGTAGCGATCGACGAAGAGAAAGCATTGAACTGGTTGAACAAAGGTGCTGTTCCTACCGACACAGTCCGTTCCTTACTGGCTAAGAACGGCACGATGAAGAAGTATATCGATTCCAAGAAAAGCAAATAATGATCGACTTAGAAAAAGTTCTCTTAAACATCGTTAAGCCTTTATGCACAGACCCTGAATCTGTCATGGTCAAGCAGATGGAGAGTCTCAACGATAATGAACTGCTCTTATATGTCTATGCACCGAGCGAGGATATCGCCAGGCTCATCGGCAAGAAGGGCACTATGGCAAACTCTATTCGTCAAATGCTGCAGGTGGCATCAAAGATCGAAAACAAGAGGATATCGATCAAGTTTGAGGCTTTGTAAAAGAGGTGAACGTTCATCTCTTTTTCTATATAATTGGTGACATATGGAATATGTATTGATAGGAAAGATAGTAAATACCTTCGGTATCAAGGGGGAGCTCAAAGTCGACTCTTATACCGATTTTGCACAGGAACGTTTCAAGAAAGACTCGACCGTGTATATCGGTGAAGAACATCTGCCGGTAAAGGTCCTTCGTTACAGGGAACATAAGGGTTTTCTTCTGGTCGCCTTCAAAGATCTTGAAGATATCAATCTTGTTGAGAGATTCAAGAACAGGATGCTGTATAAAGCCAAGGCGGACATCAAACCGTTGAAGAAAGGGGAATACTATTTCTCTGACCTGATCGACCTGGATGTTTACGTGGAAGGTGAACTGATCGGAAAGGTCCTGAGAGTGGAAGAAGGGCTGGCGAACAACAATCTCCGCATCCTGAAGGATTCGGATCGCAAGGAATATCTGGTCCCGTTCATCCCGGTCTTTATCGAAAATGTCGATCTGGAAGCAAAAAGGATCGATGTCATCCGGATGGAAGGTCTCTTATGAAGATCACGGTCCTGACTTTGTTTCCGGAGATGTATGAAGGTTTTCTGAACGCTTCGATCATCAAGCGGATCATCGATAAGGGTCTGGCACAGATCAAGGTCGTCAACATCAGGGATTATTCGATGGATAAGCATCATCACGTGGATGATACTCCCTACGGAGGTGGCGCCGGCATGCTGATGAAGGTGGATGTCGTACACAGAGCGCTCCTGGACAATATCAGCGATGATCACACTTATGCGCTGCTGACTTCACCGAAGGCGCATCCTTTGAAACAGGAAGATCTGGAGCGTCTGTCAAAACTGGATGAGTTCGTCATCATCTGCGGACACTATGAGGGTATCGATACCCGCATAGAGAGATATATCGATGAGAAGATCTCCATCGGCGATTACATCCTGACGGGAGGTGAATTGCCTTCCATGGTGATCATCGATGGCATATTGAGACTTCTGGATGAGGGGATCTCCTGTGAATCCTTGAAGGAAGAGTCATTTACCGATGGCTTGCTGGAATATCCGCAGTATACCCGTCCGGTCGAATATAACGGCGATCGGGTCCCGGATGTGCTGCAGAACGGAAATCACAAAGAGATCGCCAGATTCAATCTGAAGATGGCTCTGAAGGAGACGCTGCTGAACAGGCCGGATCTGCTGGAGAAGAGGGAGCTGAGTCTTGAAGAAAGACAGCTTCTCTCCGAGATCGTCACTGAGATGCAGAACAAGGCGTAAAAATGTTCTTTTTGCTGCTTTGCGGCAATAACGGAGAAAACTGTGCGTTTTTTGAAGAAATCGTTTGATTTCAGGTTTCTTTTATGGTAAAGTTATTAAGCGCTGTTCCGCTTTTCTTTATGATTATGAACAGATGTCTATATTTTGAAAAAGGAGAAATAAGATGAATTTAGGTTTAGTTAGTGAAATTACTAAAGACCAGATGAAGTCAGATGTTCCCGCTCTTGCTCCCGGACAGACTGTTCGTGTTGATGTCAAGATCAAGGAAGGTGACAAATCCCGTATCCAGGCTTACGAAGGTGTCGTAACAAAGGTCCAGGGTTCTGGTATCGGCCAGACTTTCACAGTCAGAAAGATCTCTTCAGGTGTCGGCGTTGAAAGGACATTCCCTGTACATTCACCGATCATCGACAAGATCACTGTTCTGCGTATCGGTAAAGTCAGAAGAGCGAAACTGTTCTATCTGAGAAATCGTTCAGGCAAATCCGCCAAGATCAAGGAAGTCAGATAATTTCTCTAAAAGCCGTCAAAAGCGGCTTTTCTTATGAGTATAATAGTAAATGATGAAAAAAGGTTTTTTTGCGGAGTTATTCTGGTTCATTATAAAAGCACTTGCTCTGGTGCTGATTTTGATCAATTTCGTTTTCATGCCTTGCGTCGTCAACGGCAGCAGCATGTATCCCACGTATAAAGAAGGGGAATATGGCTATTCCTTCATTATCACCAAGATGTTTGGCATCGATCGTTTCGATACTGCAGTCATCAGGATCGAGGCTCCTACCGATGAAAAGCTGCTTGTGAAAAGGGTGATAGGTCTGCCCGGTGAGACGGTCGAATATATCGACAACAAGCTATATATCGATGGAACTTTCATCGAGGAGCCTTTCCTGAAGGAAGTGACGACGCAGGATTTCAAGATCGAGCTGGGAAGTGATGAATACTATTGCATGGGCGATAACCGCAATGTATCCCGTGATTCACGTTTTTACGGTCCTTTCAAAGCGGGACAGATCTTGTCGACACACCTTCTGGTCATCTATCCTTTTGATCAGCTTGGTTTCAACAAATAGTTATGAAACTGACTGTTCTGGTCGATAATCATACATATATCGATATGTATTATTTGGGCGAGCCTGCCCTCAGTTTTTATATTGAAGACGGGGATAAAAAGTTCCTCTTTGACAGCGCTTATTCAGATGTCTTTATCAAGAATGCTTCAAAGATGAAGATCGATCTTCAGGAACTGAATGCCATGATCCTGTCACACGGACATAACGATCACAGCGGCGGACTTCAGTATCTGAGAAAGACCCATAAGGGGTTGAAGATCATTGCCCATCCTGATGCCTTTGCATACAGGCAGGATGATACTGGTCTTCCGATCGGATCTCCTCTTTCTCTTGATGAAGTATCAAAAGGATTCGATCTTTCTTTCAGCAAAGAACCTTTGAAGATATCGGAACATCTCTATTATCTCGGTCAGATCGAAGGATGCTTTGATTTTGAAAAACGTTATCCGATCGGCAAGAAGATCTATGAAGATCTGTTGAGCGATGATTACATCCTGGATGATACAGCCTTGGCATACAAAGGGAAAGATGGCCTTTTTATCATAACAGGCTGTTCTCATTCGGGTATCTGTAATATTATCGAACAGACCAAAAGAGTCTGC
>JAEEGF011165793.1_pt1 | contig 17416 bp, 15 predicted proteins | sample 9134171 | NCBI WGS metagenome assembly JAEEGF01 (sample SAMN16246542, study PRJNA631951) | gut metagenome | biome: gut microbiome; feature: rumen; material: AP-attached | host: Bos | place: Iran: Karaj | collected 2018-10 | reverse complement strand
GATTTTTGGACACGAAATTTTTAGTTAAATTATCGGAGGAGAATCAATGGCACAAGTAGGAATTGTTATGGGGAGTGATTCCGATATGCCTGTAATGGCCAAGGCCGCAGACATTTTGGATCAGCTCGGCATCTCTTATGAGATGCGAATTATTTCAGCTCACAGAGAGCCGGATGAGTTTTTTGAGTATGCAAAGACCGCAGAAGACAAGGGTTTCAAGGTCATCATCGCAGGTGCAGGAATGGCAGCACACCTTCCTGGCATGTGCGCAGCTATTTTCCCAATGCCTGTCATAGGCATTCCTATGCATACAACTTCCCTTGGCGGAAGAGATTCACTCTATAGTATAGTACAGATGCCTACTGGCATCCCTGTAGCCACCGTCGCAATAAACGGTGGCGCCAATGCAGGCATTCTGGCAGCCAAGATCCTGGCTACCAGCGATCCCACACTTTTAAACAAATTAAAAGAATATACCAAATCTCTCAAGGAAACAGTTATTGAGAAAGATAAGAAGCTTCAGGAAGTAGGATACAAGCAGTACTGATCCTACTACTTGATGCACTATTTCTATAACAATATCAAAAGGAAATGAGGAGAAATTATGGCACTGGATTACAAGAAAGCAGGCGTTGACATTGAGGCAGGCTACAAGTCTGTTGAGCTGATGAAGGAGTACGTTAAGGGTACGATGAGACCTGAGGTTCTAGGCGGACTTGGCGGCTTCTCAGGAGCTTTCTCTCTAAAGGGGATAAAGGAAATGGAGGATCCGGTTCTTTTATCCGGAACAGATGGTGTTGGAACCAAGATCAAGCTGGCATTTCTTCTTGATAAGCACGACACTATCGGAATTGATGCAGTAGCTATGTGTGTTAATGACGTAGCGTGCGCAGGCGGTGAGCCATTATTTTTCCTTGATTATATTGCATGTGGCAAGAACATTCCTGAGAAGATTGCTGCAATTGTTAAGGGAGTTGCTGAAGGCTGCAAGCAGTCAGATGCTGCACTTATCGGTGGTGAGACAGCTGAGCATCCAGGTCTTATGCCTGAGGATGAGTACGATGTAGCTGGATTTGCGGTAGGTGTTGTTGATCGTAAGGATATGATCGATGGCAGCAGCATCAAGGACGGAGACGTACTTATCGGTGTTGCTTCTACAGGTGTTCACAGTAACGGATTCTCACTGGTTCGAAAGGTATTCGATATGACCAAGGAGAGCCTTGAGACTTACTATGATGAACTTGGTACAACACTCGGAGAAGCTCTTTTAACTCCTACCAGAATTTACGTTAAGATGATGAAATCCATCAAGAATGCAGGAATTAAGGTTAAGGGCTGCAGCCATATCACAGGTGGCGGCTTCTATGAGAATATTCCAAGAATGCTTCCAGATGGAATCAAGGCTGTTGTTGAGAAAAACAGCTATGATATTCCTCCAATCTTCACTCTTATGCAGAAGAAGGGCCAGATTGAGGAGCATATGATGTACAACACTTACAACATGGGACTTGGTATGGTTCTTGCTGTAGATCCTGCTGATGTAGATAAGACTCTTGAGGCTATCAAGGCTTCTGGCGATAAGGCATGGGTAGTTGGTAAGTGCGCTTCTGGCGACAAGGGCGTTGAGCTTGTTTAATAAGGATAATCGGTGAGTATGATGAGAATTGCAGTTATGGTTTCTGGAGGTGGTACAAACCTTCAGGCAATTATAGATGGAATAAATGCTGGCAAAATCACCAATACAGAGATTTGCCTCGTTTATAGCAATAACCCTAATGCTTATGCGATAGAGAGGGCCAAGAAGGCTGGTATTCCTACAGCAGTTAAGAGCCCCAGGGAATTTGAGAACAGAGCAGATTTTAATGCTGCTCTTTTACAGATTCTTACAGATGTTAATCCTGATCTGATAGTTCTCGCAGGCTGTCTTGTAGTTATTCCTGAGGCGGTTGTTGAGGCTTTCCCTAACAGGATCATCAACATTCATCCATCACTTATTCCTGCGTTCTGCGGAACCGGATACTATGGACTTAAGGTTCACGAGAAGGTTCTGGAGCGCGGAGCAAGAGTATCTGGTGCGACAGTTCACTTTGTTGATGCCGGAACAGATACAGGACCAATTATTCTGCAGAAGCCTGTGATGATCAGGGATGACGACACTCCGGAGACTCTTCAGAGAAGAATCATGGAGCAGGCTGAGTGGAAGATAATGCCTATGGCGATTGATCTTATTGCTAATGGCAAGGTAAGAGTAGAAAATGGCAGAGCAGTTGTTGACGGATACGACGAGCTGCTTGATACGCTGTGATCATAATTGGCATAAATACTAGATTATAATTTGGGAGAGGAACAATGGGTATGAAGGTTTTAGTAGTTGGCGGAGGCGGCCGTGAGCATGCTATTTGCGAGGCTGTATCAAGAAGTAAACAGGTTGATAAGATTTACTGTGCTCCAGGAAACGGCGGTATCGCTGAGCTGGCAGAATGTGTTCCTATTACTCCAATGGAATTCGATAAATTAGTTTCTTTTGCCAAGGAAAAAGAGATCGATCTGACTATCATCGGTATGGATGATCCTCTTGTAGGCGGAATTGTAGATGTATTCGAGGCTGAGGGACTCAGAGTTTTCGGACCTCGTGGGAATGCAGCTATTCTTGAAGGAAGTAAGGCTTTCTCCAAGGATCTTATGAAAAAATATGGAATTCCTACAGCAGCTTATGAGACCTTTGACGACCCTAAGGTTGCACTTGAATATCTTGAAAATGCCAAGTTTCCAATCGTTCTGAAGGCTGATGGACTTGCACTTGGTAAGGGTGTTCTGATCTGCCAGAGCCTTGAAGAGGCCAAGGCAGGAGTTCGCGAGATCATGGAAGATAAGAAATTTGGAGATGCCGGCAATCACATGGTAATCGAAGAGTTTATGACAGGACGTGAGGTTTCTGTTTTATCTTTTGTTGATGGCAAGACCTACAGACTTATGTCATCTGCTCAGGATCACAAGAGAGCAGGAGATGGCGATACAGGACTTAATACAGGTGGAATGGGTAATTTCTCACCTAGTCCTTTCTATACTAAAGAGGTTGATGAGTTCTGTCGTAAGAATATTTATGGCAAGACAGTTGAGGCTATGGCAGCTGAAGGAAGAGAGTTTAAGGGTGTTATTTTCTTTGGACTTATGCTGACTCCTGACGGACCTAAGGTACTTGAGTATAATGCCAGATTTGGTGACCCTGAAGCACAGGTAGTGCTTCCTAGACTGAAAACTGATATAATTGATGTGATGAATGCTTGCATCGATGGTAAACTTGATGAGATAGACATGGAATTTGAGGATAAGGCAGCAGTATGCGTTGTTCTTGCAAGTGATGGATATCCTGTCAGCTACGAGAAGGGCAAGCTTATCACTGGTCTTGACAATTTTAAGGGAAAAGATGGATACTATTGTTTCCACGCTGGTACAAAAGTTACATCAGAAGGAATTGTCACCAATGGAGGAAGAGTTCTTGGTATTACTGCCAAGGGCGATACTCTTGCTGAGGCTCGTGCCAAGGCATATGAAGCTACCCAGTGGGTCGACTTCGAAAATAAGTACATGCGTCATGATATAGGAAAGGCAATCGATGACGCCAAGGAGGTATGAATATGAATAAGTTGGGAAAGAAGATAGCAGGTCTTTTGCTTGCAGCAGGGGTTGCATTATCAGTATTTGCAGGCACATCACTTGAAACTTACGCTTATACTCAGACAACTGGAAAGGTAACCTCAGACAATGTCAAGGTTAGAGAGTCTGCCAGCACAACAGCCAAGCAGGTTTCTTCTCTTAAGAACGGCGACACAGTTGATATTGTTGATGAATCCAAGGATGCATCAGGTTACGTTTGGTACAAAATTTATGTTAACAAGAATGAATTCGGTTATGTTAGAAGTGATCTTGTCAGCAAGGCTGGCGGATCATCAAGCTCCAGCACAACTACAACCAGTACAGCATCTCTTCCAGAGACATCTGTTACAGCAGTAGAACAAAAGACAGCTACAATCACATCTGACAGTGTAAATGTTCGTCAGGGTGCTGGTACAAGCTATGATTCAGTAGGTAAGGTTTCCAAGGGTGAGACAGTTACCATCACTGGAGAGGCTACTGGAACTGATAATAAGACATGGTACAAGATAACATTTGGCGATAATGGCAAGGAAGGTTTTGTTAGAAACGACCTCCTTGAGGTTACAGAGGCAGCTCCTGTTGAGAACACAGAGGGCACTGAGAATGTAGAAGGCGGCGAGAATACAGAAGCTGTAGAAGGTGAGAACACTGAGGCAGTTGAAGAGCAGCAGCCTGTAGTAGATCAGAACCAGGGCGATGGCAAGTACTCACTTATGTACATCACAGGTGATGACGGCAATGGTGTTTGGTACCTCTATGATAACGAAGGAGGCTACCGTGTAATCGTTGACGAGCTGATCTCAGCAGCTCAGAGCGCAGAGGCTGTTAACAAGCTTCGTAAGCAGGCTTCTAACTTCAAGAAGTTTGCAATTGCACTTGGCGTACTTGCAGCTATCCTTGCAGCAGGTGTAATCGTACTTGTGATCAAGCTTAGAGATTCTCTTTACTATGAAGATGAGGAAGAGGATGAGTACGACCACTACGAGAACAGAAGAAGACCAGAGGCAGCTCCTTCACGTAGACCAGCAAGAGATGATGATTCAGACAGACCAGTCAGAAGAGCTCCTGAGAGAAACTCAGAAGACAGACCTGTTAGAAGAGAGAATAGAGATTCTGCAGAGGGTCGTCCAAGCAGAAGACCAGCAGAAGAGAGAACAGTAAGACCATCCAGAAGAGACGCAGACGAGGATATTGATGTACGTCCATCAAGAAGAGCCGAGAGAGACATTGAAGAGGACGTAGAGAGACCTGTAAGAAGACCTATGCGTGATGCAGATGATCGTCCAAGCAGAAGACCTGCTGAGGACAGACAGAGTGCTCCAGTCAAGGAAGAAGCACCTAAGCGCCGCGCACGTAACTTCGTAGGCGACGACGATGACTTCGAGTTCGAGTTCCTCGACCTCGACGACTAATACGACCTTCAAAGAGGCTTTGCATTATGCAGAGCCTCTTTTTTGTGCATAAACCAGCGCGCTACCAAACGCTTAACAGTTTACAAGCGCCTCCCCCGCCTGCGCCAGAGGGCCTTAGCTCGTTCATAAAGATTTTTTCGTCGCCTCCAGTTTCGGATATTCATGGCCTTCAGAAAGCAGCTAAGAATTCTACGGGTCAAAACTCGCACCCACGGCAGCCGTAGCCGATCCAACCAATTTTCCAAGGCGAGTCTTAGATGGCAAATGCGATTAGTCTGCAGCTTTGCTGCCGACATTCGAGGCGATATTAGAATTTTGCTTCGCAAAAATCGCCTCTCACTCCTGAATCATTTTCTGACGAACAGTGCAGTTAATGCACTGTTCTGTTGTTATTACGCATGCGAAACGGAGGAATCAACTTCTTCAAGCTAGCTTGGAAGATTGATTTCTCATTCTTATAAGGTGCTACGCACCATTGTGGCATTTTTCGGTTATTTATCTTGTTTCCGTCCTGCGAGTTGCAGTTGAGCATGCGCATTAAAAGAAAAGCTGCGGAAACATCTGAGAAAATCTGCATTTGTCAGTGACGAGCAAGGGAAAATGGTGGGAGGTGAAAGGCTGCCTTAGGCGCTCAAACATGTTGACCCGTGACAGAATTCTTATTGCTGCTTTCCGAAGGCTCATGAATAAACCTCACTTACACAGACGAAAAAATCTTCATTGAACATCGCTTTTTGCCCTCAGGCGGGGGCGGGGAAAAACTTGCATAAACTGTCATATCTGTTATACTAAAGTTGTCACAGAATTTGAGTGTGATGATAGATTTTTCTGCGAAGGAGGGGCGCGATATGATCATCGAGATTGATTTTAATAGTGATGAAGCGATTTATGTGCAATTGTGTAACCAGATCATATTGGGCATTGCAACATCCCAGTTTAGAGAGGGTGAGCAGCTCCCAAGCGTAAGGCAATTGGCTGAGACAATTGGTATCAATATGCACACCGTCAACAAGGCGTATTCTATTTTGCAGCAGGATGGCTTTGTCAAGATTGACAGGAGACGTGGTGCCATAATTGCTATCGATATCGACAAGCTGCAGGCTTTGCAGGAGGCACAGTCAGATCTGGCGGTAGTTCTTGCAAGAGCTATATGTAAGGGAATTGGCAGGGATGATATTCATGCCCTGGTGGACAAGTTGTACGACAAATATGAAAGGATGTAACATATGGAATCCAGGTTTACAGTAATGGCGGCTGACGCACTTAAACTTGCTAAGCGAACAGCCAGAAGTCTTAAACTCAACTATGTTGGTACAGAGCATATTCTCATGGGCCTTATCCTGGAAGACGGAAGCGTAGCTTCCAGAATCCTTATTGATAATGGAATTGATGAGAACAGGATGATGGACATGATAAGAGACCTTATCGTGCCAGATTCCAGTGTTCGTACTCTTGATAAAGATGGCTTTTCTCCTAGAGCTGAGAAGGTTCTGGAGGAAGCTCACAGGATGGCAGAGCGTTTTCATGCTGACAAGACAGGTACAGAGCATATTCTCCTTGCTCTTATCAAGGAGGGTGAGAATGTTGCTGTCAGACTTATCAGCACACTTAACGTGCCAGCTCAGAAGATTTATGCTGAGACACTGGCAGCAATGGGAGAGGATCCTAATCTGGTAAAAGAGGACCTCGGCAAAAAAGCTTCTCCTAAGGGCGGCAAAAAGGCATCTATTCTGGCGCAGTACAGCCGTGATATGACAGCTCTTGCTCTTGAGAACAAGCTTGATCCCGTTATCGGAAGAGAAAGAGAAATTAAGAGAGTTATTCAGATACTTAGCAGACGTACCAAGAATAACCCATGTCTTATCGGTGAACCAGGTGTTGGTAAGACTGCAGTAGTAGAGGGACTTGCACAGCGTATTGCTTCTGGCGATGTACCTCTTACAGTTCAGAACAAGAGACTTGTAACCCTTGATCTTTCAGGAATGATCGCAGGTTCCAAGTATCGTGGAGAATTTGAGGAGAGAATCAAGAAGGTCATCAAAGAGGTTTCTGAGGATGGCAACATTATTCTTTTCGTAGATGAGATGCATACACTTATCGGCGCAGGCGGTGCTGAGGGTGCTATCGATGCTTCTAATATTCTGAAGCCTTCTCTTGCAAGAGGAGAGATTCAGATGATCGGTGCTACAACCATCACTGAGTACCGCAAGTATGTTGAGAAGGATGCAGCCCTCGAGCGTAGATTCCAGCCTGTTAACGTTGATGAGCCTACCAAGGAAGAGGCTACAGAAATCCTCAAGGGTATCGTCAGCAAGTACGAGGAGCACCACAAGGTTTCTATTACACCTGAGGCTATCAAGGCTGCTGTAGATCTTTCTGAGAGATATATCAATGACAGAAACCTTCCAGATAAGGCTATTGATCTTATTGACGAGGCAGCAAGTGCAGTAAGACTTCGTACTATGGGCGTATCTCCCAAGGTTAAAGAGATTGAAGAGACTATCAGAAATACAGATATAGAGATAGAGAATGCACTCAAGAACAGTGATTTCATAAGAGCTGGAGAGCTTAACAAACAGCAGAATCAGCTTCTTTCCAAGCTCACAAGAGTTAAGAATGCTGAGAAAAAGAAAGAGCTCAGCTCAGGCTTTGCCGTTAATGAGAACGACATTGCAGAAGTAGTAGCAGAGTGGACCAGAATCCCTGTTAAGAAGATTGCAGAAAAAGAATCAGAGAAGCTTCTTAAGCTTGAATCTGTTCTTCATAAGAGAGTTATCGGCCAGGAAGATGCAGTTAAGGCTGTTTCCAAGGCCATCAGAAGAGGAAGGGTTGGACTTCAGGATCCTAACAGACCTATCGGTTCCTTCCTGTTCCTTGGACCTACTGGTGTAGGTAAGACAGAACTTTCCAAGGCCCTTGCAGAGGCTATGTTCGGAGATGAGAATGCTCTTATCAGAGTTGATATGTCTGAGTACATGGAAGGTCACTCCGTATCCAAGATGATCGGATCACCTCCAGGATATGTTGGCTTTGATGATGGTGGACAGCTGAGTGAGAAGGTCAGAAGACATCCTTATTCAGTAATTCTTTTCGATGAGATTGAGAAGGCACACCCTGATATTTTCAATGTCCTTTTGCAGGTGCTTGATGATGGACACATCACAGATTCCAAGGGCAGAAAGGTCAGCTTTAAGAATACAATCCTCATCATGACTTCCAATGTTGGAGCTCAGAAGATTGTAGATCCCAAGAAGCTCGGCTTTGGCGCAGGCCAGGATGCCAAGAAGGACTACGAGGATATGAAGTCAGGAGTTATGGAAGAGGTTAAAAAGCTCTTTAAACCTGAGTTCATCAACCGTATTGATGAGATCATGGTATTCCATACTCTTACAGAAAAAGAGATGATGGAGATTGTTACACTTCTGTCTCAGAATCTCGCCAAGAGATGCAAGGCACAGATGGGTATCAACCTTACAATTTCTCCTGCTGTTAAGAAGTACCTTGTGACCAAGCATTCAGATGCCAAGATGGGTGCAAGACCTCTTAAGAGAGCAATCCAGTCAACTATCGAGGATGCTATGGCAGAGGAGCTCCTTCGTGGCAATATCAAGCCAGAAACAGATGTTACAGTAGCTCTTAAGGATGACAAGATCATCTTTACTACAAGTGAAGGTAAAACATCCGTTAAAAAGGCCAATATCAAGACCACCAAGACTTCCAGAACAGCCAAGACCAAGGCAAATGTTTCTACCAAAAAGCCGGCTAAAAAAACTGTAAAAAAGAAGAAGTAAAATTTAAAAAGATTTAATTTCCAATAAAATGGTTATGCTTTATAATGAAGGTGCATAAATACGTAGGCACTGTGGTAGTTAACACTAATTTTTTTATCATTCAGGAGGTTTGATATGGCAGTCGTAGAGGAATTACTCCGCGCCGAGAATGATGGTAGCATCAGCTTTGGTAACTATGAGCTTCCCGAGAAGCAGAAAGTAGAGAATTTTGAACACAATGGTGACCTTCTTAAGGTCAAGACTTTCAAGGATATTACCAAGCTTGAGTGTAATGAGAATTTTGTATATGAATCAGTTCCTGGAACTGCAGTACTTGGCTTCAAGGAAACAGATAAGGGAGTAGAGTTTAGTGTAGAGGGTGCAAGCGATGCACAGATCACACTTGGACTTTTAGAGAACACAGAATACAGCGTGTTTGTAAACGGAAGTAGTATAGGCAAGATGAGCACAAACCTTGGGGGAAAGCTTAATCTCAGCGTAGAGCTTTCTGCAGAGGGCAAAGCTCAGGTAAGAGTTGAGAAATAATTTTTTTTTGATCATCAGGGAGCTTTCTGGTCATACAGGAAGCTCCTTTTTATGTAGTATCAGTTTTATTGGGAGGGGTTATGGCAACTAAGATCAAGTCAGTTTTCTTTTGCCAGAGCTGCGGCTATGAATCATCAAAGTGGATGGGACAGTGCCCTGGCTGCAGAGAATGGAATACATTTGTTGAGGAGACAGTTAAGCCAACTACTAAGGCCTCAGGCAAGCAGGCCAGTGGCATTAGCAGCGGCGAGTTTACTAAGCCTGTCAGTCTTTCAGAGATTGAGATGAACGACGAGGAGAGGGCTGACACTCATATTGGGGAATTCAACAGAGTTCTTGGTGGAGGACTTGTCAGAGGCTCACTTATACTTGTGGGCGGAGATCCAGGTATAGGCAAGTCTACACTTCTTTTACAGGTCGCAGGTAATCTTTCCGGAGACAAAAAAGATATCCTATATATTTCAGGTGAGGAATCCCTTAGACAGATCAAGCTGCGTGCAAACAGGCTGGGAAGCTTTTCTGAGAGCCTCAAGTTCCTGTGTGAGACTAACCTTTCTAACATTGAGGAAGCAATCGTCAGGACTAAGCCGGAGGTTATCATAATTGATTCAATTCAGACCATGGCCAATGAGAACGTGTCCTCTGCACCTGGAAGTGTATCACAGGTCAGAGAGTCAACGGCTGTTCTGATGCGTATTGCCAAGAGCATGAATATCACAGTATTTATCGTGGGTCATGTTACCAAGGAGGGTCAGGTTGCCGGACCAAGAGTTTTGGAACACATGGTAGATACAGTGCTGTACTTTGAAGGAGACAGGCACGCTTCCTACAGAATCTTAAGAGCAGTTAAGAACAGATTCGGTTCAACCAACGAGATTGGCGTATTTGAGATGCAGGAAAAGGGACTTGTAGAAGTTACCAATCCATCTGAGTTCATGTTGGATGGAAGACCTGACAATGCAAGTGGTTCTGTCGTAACCTGCTCTGTTGAGGGAACAAGGCCAATCCTTATCGAGGTTCAGGCACTTGTAACTCATACGAATTTTGGATTTCCAAGGCGTCAGGCTAACGGAACGGATTACAACAGAGTTAACCTTCTGATGGCAGTCCTTGAAAAGAGGATTGGCCTTCAGCTGGGAGACTTTGATGCTTATGTTAATCTTGCAGGAGGAATGAAGGTGGCTGAGCCATCCCTTGATCTTGGAATCTGTCTTGCTATCATCTCAAGCTTTAAGAATAAGCCTATCAGTGATGATGTGATCGCTTTTGGAGAGGTAGGTCTTTCAGGAGAAGTAAGGTCAGTTACTATGGCTGAAGCAAGAGTTCAGGAAGCCGAAAAGCTCGGCTTTAAGACCTGCATTGTGCCTAGAGCACTTGCAGATAAGCTCAAAAAAGCTTACAAGAACATTGAAGTTATAGGCGTTGCATCGGTTTCAGATGCAATGAAATTAATTTAAAAATTTATTTATCTGTCGATTAAGACAGGATGGGCATACAAACATATTTAATCATAATTTGTTAACAGATTACAAAAAACATTTCGAATATGATTGAAGATGTGATTTTTTCTTTGGTAGAATATGGGAGTATGTTAATTATATATATGTAATTACATTGGGGAGTTGTAAAAGGTGATGTCTGGGCGAGTTAGTAAATTTTTGGCATTTATATTTGCGGTGGCCATAATAATAGCTGCAACGGGGAGCAGCCAGGTCGTTTCGCACGCCATGGAACTTACTGACTACAATTTGCCTGTGACCGAGCCGGCGCAGCCTGCGTATGAAGAATCCGAGGGGGATTCAGAAGACGAGATATTAGGGGACTTAAAAGCGGATTCATTAGGATACGCCGTAGATTTCTTCATAATAATTGAAGTTGGTACGGGGATTCCTAATGAACCTGAAAGTCGCCCGGTTTCAGGAGAAGAGGGCGAGGTTACTGATCCGGAGCCGACAGAAGAGGTTACAGAGCCAGGAACAGGTTCAACTGAGGAAATTGTAGACCCGGTAGAACCACAAGAACCGGAACCAGCCATTGGAGAAGGTGGCGTAGATGAACCTGCGCAGCCACAACAGCCGGTAGTTGATGTTTCTGAGCTTGACTTCAACGTATATTCCAAGGATCTTGAGACAGTTGTTATCGATGGCGAGGAATATGTTGGAGGATTTGTTGTAGATATTCATGACAAGGGTGGTAAGCTACTTGCACAGCATTCTTATGGAGCCCTTGGACAGGAAATAGGATCAGCTTATATTCTTAGAGCAAGTGCTACAGCTTCTGAGGAACTTACAGGAGCTGCTTCTGATTTTGATTTTTCTACTAATCAGAACGGTGGTACAGCCGTTTCTTACAAGGATCAGATTTTTTTCATAAATGTTAATTCCGCATACATCAAGAAAACTGATGAGTTTCAGGTAATTCCTCTATTGTTTAATGGACATGAGGTTAATGCTGGAGATATCAGGGTTTCTGATGAAGGTGGTAATGTTCTTGCCAGTGTCAGCTCAGTGCCCAAGGTGCACAGTAAGCAGAAGATTACCGTTACAGCAGGTACTTCTGTTCAGAATGACAGGGGACAGACTCTTACTAATACAGAGGCCATTGTAACGGATGGAAGTCTTATGAAGGGCCACAGAATTGAGGCTACTTTCATAGGAAGTCTTACAGGTCCTGGTGAATGCACTAACGAGATAAGTGATATCCATATTTTTGATAGAAACGGAAGAGATGCTACAGCTTATTATGATGTAGAACTCAAGAAGGGACGACTTGTCCTTGTTGCTGATGGCTCAGGAAGCACTGCTGACAATAGTAATACTGGCACAGTAATTACTGAGACTTTGGTACGGGATGATAGTAAGGCATCCGCTGGTAGCAGCCAGCAGGGATCAGTGAAAGATAGCTCTGATAGCGCTAGCGTTGGTACATCAGGTTCTGACAAGATCAGACTGTCAGCTGGTGACAACGAGGCTAAATCAGGCAAGATCAGTGCTACTGAGGGTGTGAGCCAGACTGATCAGAATAATGCTGGAAGTAATGGCTCAGCACAGGGCGCAGTTCTAGGTGCCAGAAGGGCAGATACCGGTGATACAAGCATGGATCCAGGGGTTAGACTTGTTATTATAGTGCTTTGCATAATGCTGATCTCCATCATTAGTATAAAAAGAAATAAAACGAATTAAAGTGTAATATTTTAATAATAAAGTGTCGATAAGATTAATGTATGAAATCTTGTTGGCACTTTTTTTGATGCCCAGGATTCGGAAAAAGTAGTTATACCAGTAGTCTACATTGGTTTGGAGGGGCGTTCATGTTCCGTAATAATATGCTTAGAAGAATATGTAAATCTATTATCTGTATTGTCATGGGAGTCATAGTTCTTTTCCCAACATTCAAAAACAATTCATTTGCATCTAATTATTCCGATACGGTAGGTATTTCTGAGGATGCTTATCAGACTCTGCTGAAAGGAACAACCAAATATAACGGAGTTGATTATGCCGAGGACCCTAAGGATCCAAGCAGGAACTATAATCCGCTGTATTATTTCCTCAACTATGCGGATCTGCGAGCAGCTTATGGCGCTAATCCTGAGGAGCTTGTTAAGCACTGGGCTCTTCTTGGTAAAAATAAAGAGCACCGCATAGCTAACCAGCTACTTGATAGAGGAGCGCAGGCCTATAGTAGTAAGAATGAGTATGTTGTTCCTTCCTATCAGAAGACCAAGACCAAAAAGGATGGAATGGTTGTAATTCCCAATGAGATACACAGTAATGGCGGAATGAACAGACGCCAGGAGATTGAAGCAAGGAGTATAGCGAGCCAGCTTGCTCAGGAGATATTTGATCAGGTTTCTGAAAATGGCGGCGGAACTCAGATTGAGATGGTTGCATATGCAAATGGTATCGTGAGAGCCTATTGCGATGCTGGAACCTATACTACAGAAGGAAAGTTATACAGAACAGCTTATGGAGTGTTTGTAGCACATGAGTATTCCTGCGCTGGATCCACTAGAGCGTTGGGACTTATTTTGGACTACCTTGATCAGATCATGACCGATATCACCAATGATCCTGAGGATGAAAGAACGTACCCTCCACTTAAGTGGGTGCATGTAAATGCCAACACCTGGAATGATCAGTGGTGCCAGATTGTATGCGATAACCACGAGGCCTATGCCGATCCAATCACAGCTCAGTCTGGATATGGCAAGCATCCAAGTGCAGGTGGTAAGAAGCAGGATGTCAGAAGCTATTACAGCTATGCAAACGAAAATGATGTTGTAAACACAAGGCCACCTCTGGTTGATGGCCCTACAACTGGCTACAAGATTACTGAAAATAAGCCTAAGAATTCTAATTCTATGAGTGGCCAGACAGACAGTTATTACAACAAATACAACAAGAAGTAAAAAATGCTATTAAGAAATTTAGATATCGCTCCGATAAAAGATTTCGAGGAAAAGATTTGAGAAAAAATATTGTTAGGAAGGCCAAAAAATATATAAAGAATGCGGTAGCTCTTTTACTGGCTGTAGTTATGACAGCTTCTCTCTCAACGACAGTCAGGGCTAGTGGCTATGGCTATAGCACCATAGATTCTACCACCTTTAAGAGTAACTATAAGATCACTTCAATCCATATTGGCAGTGATGTTATGGATATTACCAATAATGCTTTTTGGAATCTTAATAATCTTAAATCAATAACCGTAAGCGAGAACAATCCATTTTATGCATCATACAGCGGATGCCTGTACGACAAGTACTACACAGAGCTTTTGTGCTATCCACCTGCACTTGGCGGAACCTATATTCCAACGACTGTTGTGAGCATTGGCAAGAATGCACTGCATGGAGTTCCGGAGAAGCTTAAGAGCCAGATAAGAGATGTTGTTGATAATCAGGCTCAGGGGAACTGGATGGAAGATGATATTCCTGGTGCACACTTTGTCCATGTGGATGGAACCATCAAGTGGAAGACGGAGGATGGATCGATAGTTTCACCGACATCCAATGTTATGAATCTTGCAGCACAGATAGTTGCGAATAGTACAAGCGGTGACATGACTCAGGCTCAGCAGTTGGAAGCGGCTTTTAGTTATCTTTCAACTTATGTTTCTTACGAGAGAAGCCTTGATGAGCCAAGCGGAGATTGGACTAAGGAATATGCTTCCAAGACAATGGCAACCAGAAGAGGTAACTGTTATGGCTACGCTGCTTCTTTTGCCTATATTGCCAAGGGACTTGGATATGACGCAAGAGTATGCACAGGAACAGTAACTTCAGCTCTCGGCGGTAGAACAGATCACGCTTGGACGGAAGTTAAGATGAAGAACAAATGGTACATCTTTGATGCAGAGATGCAAAACGCCAAAGGTTCTGGCTACTACAAGCAGACGAGCGCTTCTTACCCGGCTGGACCAATTGAGACGCTTGAAAGCTATGCTGTTGAGTTTTGACAAATAGGATATAGATTTTGTTTTTTACATGGAGGTTCAATGAACAGATTACTTAGAATTACAATAGCTGTTGCAGGCACTGTCCTGGGAGTTTTCATACTTAATATTCTGCTCTTTAGTTTTTTACCAGCATATCATAATGCACTAGAGGGAGCAGTTGCCAGAGACAGGAATATTCCGGTGATCACAGTAGATGGCAGGAATGGTGAGGCTATTATCCAGAATAATGACAGTGCTGATCAGATGGTTACAGCTGTTCAGATAGAAGAGACAGAAACAGAAATGATTCCTCTTTCATCAGAAGCTCCTAAGGACAGCAGTTCTTTGGCTGAGGATGAGAACTTCGACGCCAAGATAGAGGGAGATGGGCCTCAGATCATTGATAAGGAGTACCACGAGGACTGCGGAACAGGCAAGGGATACTGGGTTATCAAGTATGCCGATGGAAGCACAAGTGTGGAACAGTAAAGAGACCTGATTGTTAAGAATTATAAAGAAAATTATAAGACTTTGTTAATACTTTGAATGCTCAAGGGGTGTTAATATTATGGTGAAGAAATGGATGTCTTTTCGTAGATGCCACAGGAGTGTTTAGTATGCATCAGGTTACTTATATTTCTTATGGGGAAGGAACAGTCGATATTGTCCTTGATTCAACCAGCCTAACTGAAGTATCTGCGCCAGAATTCAGGTTTGGAGACTATTCTAAGGTTGTTACTTCCTGTTTTACCCAAAAGGAACTTGATAGAATAAGTAAAGGTGATAATGCGGAACTCACCTTTTATTTTGTTGTCTCGGATGAAGCAGAGAGTGAGGCTCTTCATGGCGAGTACAGCAGCGCTATCGAGGAAAATGAGGTTGTTCTGGGTAATCTGAATGAGGGAATATACGTTGACATAGATGCAGCCAAGACCTTTGAAAATGGCGAGGCAGTTCCTCTGGCAAATATGTCGTCTGATATTGATCTTCAGGTTGATATCCCTCTTTATCTTGTAAACGAAGACAGAGCATACTATTATCTGACCAACAATATGGGAGAGTACGAGCTCTTTGAGGACTCTACACCGGATGCGGATGTCTTGACTGTCAACACTGACACGCTGACATCAGGACTTATCCTTTATCAGGATAGAATGGAGAGTTTGGTGGACCGTAGCAAGAAGGGGGCTACTATAAGTCTTCAGCATGTTTTCATTGGCGGAATAGTGTGCCTTGTAGCGCTTTGGTTCTTTATTGATCATTTCCATAGGAATCCCAGGCAGTAGAAGATTTTTCTAAGATGGGAAATTTTATTATCTTCTTTTTTGGATGCTTTTATGATAAAATATCTTTTGTTGTTAAATTTAGCTTGTTTTGCTTAATATAACGTGGGGCGTAGTTATGAAAAAGAAAATGGTCTGCTATATTGTTATGGCAGCATTGATGCTTTCTCTTTTGGTGGGGTGTTCTAGTGAAAAAGTATCAGATTCCACTCCGGAATCTGTGGCATATAGTTCATACAGTGATGTTAAGATTGGTATTTGTATTTATCAGCTTACTGACAATTTTATGTCCCTGTTTAGCAATGAACTAGTCAGTTACCTTGTATCAAAGGGTTTTTCCAGAGATAATATCATACTTCTCGGCAGTGCCAACAATGATTCTGTGCAGCTTTCTCAGGTGGAGGAGCTGATTGCAGGAGGTGCCAAAGCGCTTATAATCAACCCTGTTAATTCATCTGTAGCTCATTCGATTACTGATATGGCTGCTTCTCATAATATTCCGCTTGTCTATATCAACAGAGAACCAAGTGGCGATGAGGAGAACAGATGGGAGAGCTATCAGCTTGATGTCTGCTATGTTGGCTGTGATGCCAGACAGTCTGGTATCTATCAGGGAGAGCTGCTCCTTACGCTTGGCAAGAAGGCTCTTGATAGAAATGGTGATGGCAAGATTCAGTATTTCATGATCGAAGGTGCTCCTGAAAATATCGATGCTGGCTATAGAACTCTTTATTCTGTATCAACACTCAAGAATGCTGATTTACAGCTTGATTGCCTCCTTGATGAAGTGGGTAACTGGGACCGCGATACAGCCCAGCTTATAGTCAGAAAAGGCATCAAGGAAGGCTTGGACCCTGAGGTTATCATCTGCAACAATGATGCAATGGCCCTTGGCGCAATAGAGGCAGTAGAGCTGGCTGGTCTTAAGCCAGGAGAAGATGTCTATGTCGTAGGCGTCGATGCCCTTCCGGAAGCAATAGAGGTGGTTCAGGAGGGTAAGCTCCTGGGAACTGTCTACAACGACTATGTATTACAGTCTCACCTCGCTGCAGATGCAGCTGTCAACTACCTTCAGGGTAATGGCAATGAGCACTACATCGGTTGCGACTATGTGAAGGTTAGTAGAGACAACGCCCAGGACATCATTGATGCAATCAATAATAAGAAGTGATGTATGAAAAAACGCTAATAAGTTTTGGTTGATTTTATAATTTTGCCGTTATATAATGGAAAACGTCGTCGGGGTGTGGCTCAGTTGGTAGAGCACTATCTTAGGGAGGTAGGGGCCGCGTGTTAGAATCACGTCACT
>JAEEGF011027783.1_pt1 | contig 17419 bp, 18 predicted proteins | sample 9134171 | NCBI WGS metagenome assembly JAEEGF01 (sample SAMN16246542, study PRJNA631951) | gut metagenome | biome: gut microbiome; feature: rumen; material: AP-attached | host: Bos | place: Iran: Karaj | collected 2018-10 | reverse complement strand
CAATATGGTTTTCAAGATTTTGATATGTTTCAATTTTTATCTAGGCGAATGAAGTATAAGTCTGATCATTCGATCTCATCTGGATGATTTCTTAGAGCGTCTATGATAGCTCTTTGTTCTGCATGAACACAACATGTTTTATCTGTAACCTTTCTGTGATATGAAGATTTATCACAAGTACATCTTCTTTGTGACTCTAGATTATGTGGTGGGGTGTTAAATCATTTTCATATGATTTCGTAATTTTTAATTATTACACATCCGCATTTTGATCTCTCACAAGTAGCATTTTGAGCGATTTCTCAAGCTAAATAAAAGTATGTCTCAGCTTTTTTAAAATCTTGTCATGATAAGATTTGCATATATTTGGTATGATGTTTTAAATACGAGAGAAATAGTATTATTTTATAAATAATTTTCAAGTAATTGGTTTTCTGTTGACTTATTGTATGGAGTTATTACACTGATAATGTTTTATCATTTTGTTTTATTATGTGACCGAATAAAGAAGCTGAGAAACCTTGAGATTTAGGGAACTCTCTAAAGGTGTGAGATACTAATGTTGTTGAGAATATTGGAAAACAAATATCAGATACGTTAGCTACAGAAAAGGATGAAAATAGGGAAATAAATACCGTGGGTAATTTTATGAGTGGTAGGGTTTATGGAATAGTGGCATCCAGTAAGTTTTTGAGTTATTGTGCTACTTGTCCAAAATATGGGCGATCATCTGAGTCAGATGTCACAATGGAAGAATTTAAAACATGTTTAACAGACTTTAAAAAAGCCTATCCAGAGTATTCTCATTATGTTAATGATTATTAATTGTAGGTGTTTGTTAGATCTTATTTATAGTGCTTTTTGATTTGCTTTTCTTTTTTCATAATTCATAACGCATTATGTCTATTCTAGTAGGAGATGCGTTGCAGAATTCGTCGATAGTTAATATTAAACATCATTTGATACTTTGCATTAATGTGATTGTTTCGTATGTGTTTGTTTCAATTTTGGCTTGAATTAGAGGCAATTCTTTATCAGAAATCTTCTCATAATCGTAGAAGTATGATACAGAATTATTTAGTGTTCTTTTGGATTCTTTTCATGCAGAGAATCAGTTAATTTTTTGACAATTCTGATCATTTAGATATAGCAGGTATTCAGAAAATTCATTCAGATTTTTTTTGATATTAGAAAGTTTATGTGCATGAAAATATTTGAGAGCATTTTTTGCTTCATTTTTGAGATATCTGGCAATACGTAGTCAATCACAGTGATTTGCGATTTGTATGTATAGCTTTTCTTTCTCTGAATCTATATTGTTTTTCTTCTTTGTAGTCATGAGATATTGCAATTTGCAATAAAATTCTAAGTTATAGATTTTTAATAATTACATTTGGAAAACGTTTACTTTTGTTTTTGACTTGATGTAGTTCAAAAGGTGTACATCATGTGTAATTAGTAGGATTGTATTTCACATTTTATTTGCTTCTACCAAAACATCTCAAATTTCTTGAGTATATTCCCAGTCAAGGTTTCCTGTTGGTTCGTCTGCGATGATGAATTCAGGATTATTAATCATAGCTCTAGCAATAGCTACTTTTTGCTTTTCTCATCATGATAGAGCTTCGCAACTTAATTTGTTGATATCTTCGATATGTAATTTAGATGTAATTGCTCTATACTTTGCTTGGATTGTAGCATCATCATCTCATTGTATCTTAAGTGGATAGATAATATTATCTTTTACAGAAAGGGCATCAATTAGTTTATAATCCTGAAAAACGATTCCGATTTTTCTTCTATATCTTTGAATATCTGCATCAGAATAATGAGCCATATCATCCATTCTATAGTATACAGTTCTAGTGTATGGTCTAAATTGTCCAATCAAAAATTTTACGAGAGTGGATTTTCCAGCTCCAGATTTTCCGATGATTACTGTGAATTCTCCTTTAAAAAGCTCAAAATTAAGCTTTTTAAATAGAGGTTTTTTTGAATCCGGGTATCATCGTGTTAAATCTTTGATTGCAATTAGTGGAAATCTTTCTTCGTTTGTTAGTGCCATCTGTTTTTTTATATATAAATGATATCTAATTATATTCCCAATTAGTGGAAAATGCAAAATTTTTGGAGTATTTATCGTATATTTGGATTGACATTTTTTGGAAACATTTTGATACTATTTTTTAAGTAAAATTTTACCTATCGTCAGGTGTAAAAATTTTTATTTCTGTTTGATAATAATTTTTAAATGTATAGAATTTATGTGGTTTATTCCGTTTTTATATTTAAGTATGAATTTCTTTTCGAGGTTTTGGGGACATTTATGTGTAGTGAATAAGCATAGAAGGTGAGTGAGAAAATTGTGTTTTAAAATGTGACTTTATAAGCAATGATTGATGCATGATTTGTCTAAGTATTCGCCTGCGGAGTTTTTTGTCTGAGTAAGATATTTTCAATGATTTAGAAGTCCAAATTTGGTTGAAAGAGAAGAATTTTGATATTCTTCAGCGTGGTTACATCATAAATGAAGAAATAAACATCATTATGAATATCGGAATGATAAGATTAATTGAAAATATTCTCCAATAAAAATGCCTATAAAATATTTAAAAGAATCGTTTTGTGATAGAATTGCGGCTACTAAAATATATAAATGAATTCATTTTAAAGCTAGCATTCCTTATGAATATTTTCATGCAAATAGTGATTTCACAAGGATGCATGGGGATACTGCTAAAGTTTTAAGTTCTTGGCTTGAAATGTATAGGGATAAATGAGAAAAAGAAACTTTTGATTACATAAAGAAGAATTATAATAACAGTCTATGACAAAACTATTAAATATTTTGATTGTTTTTTATGTGTTTTTTAGTATGTAGTATTTGTTATTTTATTTTGTAATATTTAACATGAAGGATATATTTTTGTCGTGAATTCAGTGATCATGAAAAGGTACTCAGGCGGATTTATTGATGGAAAAGTTTCCGGGGCAGTTTAAATATTTTGAAACATGAGGAATTTTGCGTGCATTGTGTAGCAATGATAATGCTATTTGAAATTATATTAAACATACAGTAGATACATGATGATTGGTTAAAGATGACGTAACTGTGGCTATCTTTAATGTGTTTTTACAAACTGTAGAAATGGGAGAACGCTTGCTTATTGATTGAGTTTTACGTAAAATGTATCAAACTCAAAAGGTTTGTGAATTGATGCAAAAGGCTGGTCGTGAATTTGTAGTTTTACACTTTGATTTGCCAGATGAGGTTGTTTATGAGCGTTTAGCATCTAGAATAGTTTGTGGGAAGTGTGGGAATAATGCAAAATGATGAACTGTTGGATGAGTATGTGAACATTGTGGAGGAGAGCTTATTCGTCGTGAAGATGATTCAAACATTGATGCGATAAAAACTAGAATTGAGGCATTCCATAATGAAACTGAACCTTGATTAAAATGGGTTGAAGAAAATGGTTGGTTAGTCCATATTGATGGTAATAGGAGTGTAGATGAGATTTTTCAGGATGTATTAAAATATATATAATCTAAAAAAGAGGCATCTGCCTCTTTTTTTATTTGTCTCTTTAGGTTTACTTATGCTTCTATTACTTCAGTAGGTTCTGAGCCGTTAGTTTTAGGTCACTCAACTGATTCACTATTTTTCTTATCCTTTTTAGATTTTGCCAATAAGAATATTCAAGCAGCAGCTATTACTAAGCAAGTTATTCATACTATTGGTCTAACAGCAATCCATGCCAATCAAATTATGACAAATCACACAACTAATGTTAAACAAAATGCTATTAATCTAGTTCAAGCTCATACGATTTTAGCAAGGAATGGAAGAACTTTAGCTAAAGTTTCTATAAATTGCATCATCATAGAGAATGCACAGAACATTAGAAGTAATCCAATAAATCTGATAATCCAGGTCAACATTTTATTAGCTTGCTGAGCGTGCTGGAACATATCTTCTGCAGTTACTTGACGCTGCTCTAATAATGCGATACTTCTTCAATTAGATGTGGTATAACTTGATAATTCGTTTCCTACTTGTTTTCATACAATGCTAACTATTCCTGATTTAACAGATGCGAAAGAGATCCTTAAATCTCAAATTGCTGGACTATTTGGATCTTTTGAGATGTATATATAATTATTCTGAATGTGGAATAGATTATCGTTAACAATTTGTGTATCTCAGTATAGATAACTATCATTATTATTTTCTATTGCATCACCAGTATTTTCTTTGGCAATAGATTCAGATTCATTTTGTGATTTTGGATTTTTAACGTTTTGCTCATCTAAATTGATAGGTGCGTAGTTGTCTAATTTATCAACGAAAGTTGCTGATAAAGTATATGCTCATAATGTGATTGGAGATTTAGATTGTTGTGTGGATACATATGTCCAATTGGATGGATTGCTATGTTCGCTAGGTTTTTGGAAGCGGCTTGAATCAATTGCTTCTGTGTCCCATCTTTTGTCGTAAGTATATGTAGTAGTACAATCTTCACTTCATCATACATTGTCATGACATTCAGTATGTTCATCTTCATACCATTGGTACATTTCTACAGTTCTTTTTAATTTCAAATCATTTGTTACGATTCAGAATACATTATCTTTTAGTGCTTCGGCACTAGATGCTGTGTCTCCGTAAAGATGAACTAATTTTCATTCAAGAGAGGAATCGATTTGAGTGGAAGAGGCTTCTTGAACTACGGATGCTCATTCATTTAGAGCATTCTTTTCTTTAACAAAATTGTTCTCATTTCGAACAAGAATAATAATAGATATGACTAAAAGAAATAATCATCATAAAATATTCCTAAAGCTGTTTCCTACGCGAGATCCGTAAGAATGATGTGATGTTACTGATACGCTATCTGCCATTTATTTTGGAATAAAAATATAAAATTTATTTAATAATAACTAATTTACATAATAATCTCATAGTGTTATTAAAGTTCACAATTCAGGTACGAAGTCTGTGTCATTTCATGCTAAATCTACGAATCGAGCCCCAGAAGATCAATCGGGTAGGTTATAAATAAACACATAAACGGGTGCTTGTATGTTAGCTAACCAGTCATTGGTATCTCATCTTGATTGTACGTATATGGTAACAAGTTTAGGTAAATATAGAGATGCAGATATATCTTCTATCTCTAATTTAACATTATATTTGTTCTCTATATATCAAAGTGCCATCTTCATTGCATTTTCTTTTCATATATTCTTTTCTATATATTTTTCTAATATATCTCAATTTTTTAAGTTTAATTTGTATGTATATGTATTTTCGTTGTAGGTAAAATCATAGAATACAACATTTTTATTGGATCTTATTTCTTTTATTGGAGTACCATAATAAGCGCGCCATTCTCATAGTGATGCATTGTTTAATTCTTTATTTATAATTTCAGAGCTAATTCAAGAATCTTTAGCCATTATGTTAATGAAGTTGTCTTGTGTGTTGATAACTTTTCAATCCTTTCCATTTACGTATAATGTTTTTACTTCTCAACATAGATCATCGCTATTTCTTGAGGAAATATGGACAGTATATATATTTATGTCTTTTTGCATTGAATAAATAATACTTGACTGGCTACAAATCTTTGATTCGTCTATTTTTAAATATTTTATAGCGATAGCAGCAGGATCTATATCTTTATTTTTGTTGTAGTAATGCCATCAGATATAAGCGAGTATTAATATTAATAAAAAGATAATAATTATGAGATATTTTATTATTTTTTTCATCTATTATAACTAAAAGAAATAAAGGATTAATTCTTAATTATCAATTCTTAGTCAGATTTCAACTTATTTTCTTGATTAGTGGTTTATTATAGATTTTATAAGTCATAAAAATAATGGATGAGGCCTATTTAATCTTGATTTTAATTCAGGATGGGCCTGGGTTGCAACAAAATATTTCAGTTCAGGCAATTCAATAAATTCTACCAATTTTCAGTTTGGAGATAATCATGAAAATATTAATCAATTTTTTGATAATACTTCGTGAAACTTAGGATTAACTTCGTATCTATGTCTATGTCTTTCTTTTACTAAGTTATTAGAAATATCAATCTGATTAGATTCTTTGTAGAGGTTATATACTTTTGTATCTGGTTTTAGGATTGCATCATAGGATCATAAACGCATAGTTCATCATTTATCAGTGATGCTCTTTTGTTCTTCCATAATATCAATTACGTTGAATTTATTTTCTGGAGTAAATTCTCATGAATTAGCTTGTGGAATATTGCATGCAGATCTGGTAAAAGCTATAGTTGCGATTTGTAGTCAGAGACAGAGTCATAAATATGGAATATTCTTTTTTATGCAAAATGTAGCGATATTTATCATTCATTGAATTCATCTATTTCCGAATCATCATGGTATAACAATTCATGAAATATTTTTCATATTGCATAGGTTTGTGAAGTTATTTTCCCAGTCTTCTCATTCAAATTTTTCAGTATCAATCCATTCAATATTTATTTTTGTGCTGTAATATGCTCATGCATGTTTTAGAGCCTCAACTACACTTATATATGAATCGTCTAAATGAGTATATTTCCCGGCTATACCAATTGTAATTTCAGATTCAGGATTTTTTAGTTTATTTACCAAAGCTTCCCATTCACTTAAATCTGAAGATTTATCTTGGTTGAATAATTTCTTCATTAAAAGTTTGTCTAATCATTGTTTTTGAAATGATAGAGGTAGTTCATATATATTCTGGTCTAAATTTTCTATTATACATTCTTGTTCCATATCACAAAACATTGATAATTTAGCTTTTATTCATGGTTCAAGTGGGTTCGGAGTTCTGCATATTAATATGTCAGCTTGAATTCAGAGTTCTCTTAATTTAATTATTGAATGTTGAATTGCTTTGGTTTTCATTTCACCAGATGTTGTTACTGTGATTATCGGAGCAACATGAACAAATAGCACATTTTCTTTTCCCAGTTCATATCTAAATTGTCTCATGGTCTCTATGAAGTGAGGTCATTCTATATCTCAGACGGTTCATCAGATTTCTATTATTGCTACATCGCTTCATTGAGCTATTTTATTGATTCTGTCTTTTACTTCATTTATTACGTGCGGAATAACCTGAACGGTTTTTCATAAATATTCTCACCTTCTTTCCTTTTTGATTACGGATAAGTAAATCTGACCCGTGGTTGTGCTGGAATATTTTGTAAGTTCTTCGTCAATAAATCTTTCGTAATGTCATAAATCTAAATCTGTTTCAAATCAATCTGTTGTAACAAAAGTTTCTCCATGTTCGTATGGAGACATTGTTCAAGCATCTATTTGTAAGTATGGGTCCATTTTACCCATAGTGACCTTATATCAAGCGGATTTTAATATTCTTCCAATTGAGGCGGCGGTAATTCATTTACCTAATCCAGAAATTACTCATCAAGTTACAAAAATTAATTTCATTATAATTTCATTAGTGGGTAAAACAATTATATATTCATGAAATTATATTTTTCAATAGAAAGAAAAATTAAGTGCTCAAAATTGTTAGAAAAGCGTTGTTGTAGGTATGGTTTCGGATTTTTTTATTTGAATATTAGTTTTGTGATACTCACTAGCAATGATGTTCCATCATTATATCATCGATGATTATAAATTGCTATAGCTGTTATAATACATACAGAAATGAGTATGGTTATTATTCAATCAAATATATCTTGATTTTTACATATTCTTTCTTTTTTACGTAGAGCAAATCGTTTAAAAGATAAATCTATGATAAGTCAGATAATTGCTGGAATTATAATAGCGAAAATGGATGGTAATATCTTTCATCAGAAGAAATATATTCATCATAGTATTGTACATCATGAAAGTACTATAAATAATAATCCATATCGAAATAGACTAAATATTTTGTACGAAATGGTAGATGGTTTGCTGTAAATTATTTGCGATAAAATTTGAATATTAATAAGAATGAAAAAATTATTTATTAACAAAAGTATCTCTGAGTTGCGATAAAAAAATCACAACAATAATCAAATTTGTATAATAATATTTATTATAAGTATTGTTATTTTAAGCTTATTCATTTATTACAATATGAATCCAACTTTTTTATAAACATCTTCAACTTTTTTTTCTGCAATTGGTGCAACAGCTTCTTTTCATTTTTTAAGTACTTTAATTATTTCTTCGTCACTTATTTCTGCGTAAGCTTTTTGGATAGGTAGTAAAGTATCGCGAATCTTTTCAAAAAGGTAATCTTTTGCTTCTTTAAAGCTAAGTCATCATTTTAAGTATCTAGCTCTTAAGGCTTCATCTTCTTCTGGAGTAAGGAATAGCTTACAAAGATTGTACACATTACATTCATCTGGATTTTTTGGTTCTTCTACAGTTTGAGTAGATGTTGGAATTTGCTTAACTCTCTTTAGAATCTCTTTTTCGTCATAAAGAAGTCCAATGTAATTATTATATGATTTGGACATTTTGCGTCAGTCGTTTCATATTACTGTAGCAACTCTTTCATCTATTAATGGTTCTGGGACTTTGAAAGTTTCTCAATATTCTCTATTAAATTTTTCTGCAAAATCTCTAGCATATTCTACATGTTGTTTTTGATCTTTACCAATAGGTACATAGTCTGCATCGTAAATTAATATATCAGCAGCCATCAAAATGGGGTAGTTGAAAGTTCATACACTTATGGTTCCAGCAGTTCCTTTAGCTAGAGCTTCTTTGTATGAGTGCATTCTTTCCATTGTTCACATAATTGTTAGGCATGAGAATACCCGATTTAATTGTGCATGAGCAGGGATATCTGCTGGATTGTAAATATAATATCTGTTTATATCAGCTCCACATGCTGCATATAATTTTACTACATTTATAGAATTTTGTCTAATAGCATTTCAATCATGAAGCGCTGTTAGGGCATGCATATTTGCGAGAAATAGAAATATTTCAGCATCAGGATTCTCATTAGCCATTTTAATAAATGGGTTGATGGCTCAGAATAGGTTTCAAAGATGGAGCTGATTATCTGTTGGCTTGAGTCATGTTAAAATTCTTTTCGTCATATTAAAATATATAATTTATATAAATTGGTGGCTTTATGATAGGAAAATATGCACCTTTTTCAAGTTTATATTTAAATTGTAAAACTTTTCTTGACAATATTTAGAAAATACTTATATTCAATTGCGTCTTAGGTTTTTTGTATTTATTTTCTATACTGAATCACAATGCAAGTTGTAGTTTGGATAGTTATTATTCTTCTTGCTCTTTTGCTTATATGGCTTTTGAGAAAATGGATTAAAAGGCTGATTTTTATACTAATCCTATTGGTTTTGGCCTTTTTTATTTATGGAATATTTAATCCATCAGGAGCATCTAGATTATGGTATAATGTTAGGACATTTCCGCAGAGAGTAACTAGTTGGATCTCCGATAAGAAAGAATTTCTAGATTATGATAGTTATAAATTAAATCTTTCAGATGTATGAGCTAAAATTAAATGAAATGAGGAAACAACGTCTGTTAGAAATGCTGATGTAAAGGAGGAGGAAAATGTTCAAAAATCTGACGATAAAAAAGATAATAATACGGAAGAAAAGACGATTCAATCTTTCTCTGGATTGGCTCCACAATTTGTGGAAGTTCAGCAGCCAGCGAATAAACCAGCATCGAAGGATACAGTATGATATTCAAAAACTGATTTGGTTTGAATCATTGGAAAATATGTGGAGAAGAATCTTAATGATGATACAGATATCTTGGTTACAGTAGAGTATACTAAAGATGTATCTAATCCTGATAAAATTATTCTTGAGACACAAGAAAAATCTGATGATAATTGTAGTTCTACTTCTAAATCACGCAGTTGATTAAAGAGTTTGTTTGGATGATTACGTAGATCTAAGTCTGAAACTGTTAAGGTAGTTTCATGAAGTGAAGAAAAAGCTGAAGTAAAAGAGACAAAATTTGAAGATGAAGCAGATTGGGTAGTTGATGATAATCCTATAGTAATTGAGTGACAAGCAGAAAAGGTAGAAACTCCAGTTGTGAGTAATACTTCTTCTAATACTACTCAAACGACATCTAGAGGATTGACTCAAAGTGAAATAAGAGAAGCAGAGCAAATATTCGGAATTTTGTTCTAGTTAAGTTATAGGCTTTATTTTTCATAAAATGATAGATGCCTGAGGAAACACAAGATAAAGAGTTACAAGCATTAAATAGTAAAACTCAATTAAACGATGATGTGAAATCATTCCATAATTTATCTGAAGTTGAGCAGTCGGAGTTACTTGGCTTGTTGGCGCAAAGTCAGGAGTTAAATTGTGAGGAAATTGAGTCTAAAATGGGGGAATTGTCTGAATATTGGGGGAAAATATTAATTGAAATATTGAATAAAAACAGGTTATACAAGGAAGAATCAGACAGAAGAATTAGAGTAGAGAAACAAACAAATAAGATATATGCTTTACAAAATTTATCAAAACGTGTTGTAAGAAAAGGTGGAATTAAATTAGATTGAGTCAGTTGAAATATTTTAGAATTAAGATGGTGAGAAAATAAAGACTTTAAGTCATTTTATCCTACATATTATTATATTTGGGGTTTCCCAATTAATGTGAGAGAATATGATAATTATTTTAATGAAAAATTAAAAAAATATGTTATAACAGAAGAGGAAATATACGAGTTATTGAATAGTATAAATGAGTATATGAAAGATAATGGTGCTGAAAATGATTGAAATATTGATTATAAGATAAAGTTAAAAGAATGAAAAACTAAAATCTTAGCATGAGAATACTTAATAGAAGTAGTTCCAGAACTTACATGAGGGGTTATCACAAATGATGGTGGTTGTCGAATTAATGATTTAGTGCATGGGGAATTTGAATTTTGACAAGGTGGTTATAAATCTTATAAAGTTATATTGAAAATTCCAAATGAGATGATGACGTCACCACGTGTTCGTAATGCAATGTTGAATAATGAAAGTGTAGAGCTTTTTTAATTTCTCTTGTATATCACTATAAAAAATATAACAATAAATATTGTTATCTTATCTTTTTTTAATCTTTGATAAACAAAAATGCATAAAAAAAGAGCACTTGTTTTGTGAGCTTATTTGTGTTTATTAACTTTGGCAGCTTGCGGACCAAAAGTAGTAGATGATTCAGATTTGGTTTCATTTGATTATAAGTATACTCTTGCAGATTGAACAGTGGTAGAAGAGTGAAGTGCATCACTTACAGTTTGAGAAAATTCTAAATATCAGTGGTTAGAATCTACTATTAGATGAGCAAAACAAGATGATGAATTTAATGGGACAATCGCTTGATGAGATCTTTATGGATATGCTTATGATGAAAATATGGTTCAATCATATCCTAATCTAATTATGACAGAGGTGCTTTGAATATCTGATCCAAAGATTTGAGATAGTATAAACGTAAGTTCATTTGGAGATGGAGTGATAGTATCTGATGGTAAAGATGATGAGTGATATACTTATTGGGTAGTAGATTTTAATGATCCAAAAACTTATTCAGATTTGTCTTATTCTGTGAAAATAACTGATATAGAGAAAAACTAATATTTAATCAAAATTTGAATTTAATATGCAATTATTTAAGAGACTTTTACTTTCATATTTTCCTGATTCTTTAGTAAAAGATTCTTTTAATCCAGCATCAATGTTTGTATCTTTCATTTCTGCGAAAGATTTTTTTACGATAATTGATAGAAAAATTATAGAGAATTATAAGCTGAATTTGTTTGATCTTTCGATGGATATTTTTGAGTGAAAATTGTGACTATGAGCTCATAAAGATATGATGCAGTCAAAGATGAGCGATACATACTATTCTTATATTGCTGCTGCAAATTTTAATGGATATAAATTTTATAATATTTGAAATACCGCGAATGCAATGACGCTACTGTGTTCATTGTATTTGTACGAGAGCTTTGATAAATGAGATGAGAATCTTTTTGTAGATGCATTGTATGCATTCTATCTTTTGACGTTTTTGTTTGCTGCAAGGATTAAAGTATTTCCTTGAATAGATGAAAAGTCAGATTTTCAGTGGTTTGTTGATTTGTATTTTAACTTTTTTGAAATAGTTATATCCCAGTTGAAACATAAAGTGACGAAGAAAGATATTCAGGAATTGAGGACAAAAATGCTGACTCATATTGAAATATTCTTTATGATGTTTTATTATGAAAGACGCGTGAATCAGCTTTATATTTCAAAAAATGATTGAAAGTATTGAAATGATTTCTATCAGCGAATTTTTTGACCACAGCTATCAGCTGTTCAGAAAAATTTCTTGCAAAATGTGGATGGCATTACAAAGAGTTCTAGTTTTTCTGAAATAGAGGAGACTTTACTTTTTGAGGTGGTTCCTGCTGATATTCATCTAAAATATCTTTTCTTGGAAACTGATACGTGAGAGATTGTTTCAAATATAATTGCTAATGTTTATGACAGCAAAATCCTAGATAAGAAGCTGACATCATTGATGAAAAATGAAGAAGAATTAGATTTTATTCTGGATTATGCTACAGATCCAGACAATTTCAAAAAGTGATTCTTTAAGTGAATGAAGCAATATATTTCTCATATGCGTATTCAGGATAAGGATAGTTATGATGAACTGGATGAAATGATGTCGGAAATTTGAGATGATATGGATAAACTGGATCAGATGCAGATTCCTGCAAGTATTAGAAAAGAATCGAAGATTATGGAACAGCTTTTGAATTTTTATGTTAGTTATCTTTGATGACTTTCTATTTCTAGAGCCGATACTTTTTTCCTGAGATTTTTCAAAAAAGATTTAGTTCCAGAGTTGTTGCAATATTTTGATATTCACTTAAAAACAAATGAAGCGATAGAATATTGTGGAATAGGTCATGTATTGTATGTAAAGAATCAGGCTTATTACCAGTTTGTTAATAAAAAAATTCGTGAGTGAAAAGAGAAGTTTTTTGTGCCAGCCTCTCCACTCAAAACTGATACAGTTAAAGCGACAGCATATTTGATGAAAGCTGAAGATGAAATAGCCTTGACTACGTTGCTTCAGGATTGTAATCCTCAGATATGAAAACTTTATGTGAAGAATAAGGCGTTATTAGATTGGTTCCAGGCGCAGTATTCGTCTAATATTTCTTCATTGATTCAATTGTCTCAAAATGAATTTATATACCATTACTATGAACCTATTTTCTCTAATTTTCAATTGTGAGAAAATGTTTTAGAAATTCTGCAGAATGCGTTTACTGATCAAGACGTTGTTCGTTTGAAAAACTCATTATATGCTTTTGATGTTCAGCTATTCCGTGAAGCTATATCAATGATTCCTTGGAAGAATTTTAAGAAGATTTATAATGATTCTGTAATGGTGCAACATTTGGCATTGTTGCGTGAAACATTGTTCTGATTTCTTATTTATTATAGGTATCTTCAAATGATTCAGGAATCTGATAAATGAAAAAGGAATTTTGATTTATCATTATTAAAGAGAGTGTATATTTTGCAGATTTTGAATTGGGACGAATCATTATTCACAGCATGATGTAAATTAATCGATACGTTATTAGAACAGTTTGGTGCTGCTTTCTCATTATTTGTAGAGTTTGATGATAATAAAGAATTCTTCTCGATTTTGAAAGAAAATTGGATAGATTTTGTGAAGAAGTTATGAAAGAAATCTGATAGTGAAAAACAGTCAGCATTTTCTTACGAAGATTTATTGTGGTTGCGCTGAGTACTGAAACATATTACATATTATAATAAAAGATTTTTAATACCTGGTTAAATCGATATTTATTTGTAAAAATATAGAGTTATGAAATGTCCAAAATGTAAGAATCTCGATACAAAGGTTGTAGATTCAAGAATTGTAGATAATTGACAGACAATCCGTCGTCGTCGTGAATGTGAATTCTGTGGTTACAGGTTTACAACTTTTGAACGTATGTGAGTGACTGAATTGATGGTTATAAAAAAAGATTGATCAAAGGAGATGTATGATCGTTCAAAATTGAAGAAAGCTATTCTTTTAGCGTTTGCTAAAACAGATTTTACTAATGAAGAGATAGAAAACTTACTTAATACTCTTGAAATTAAGTGGCAAAGTGAATGAACAGAAATCCCATCTTCAGTGATTTGAGATGATGTTTTAGAATTATTAAAAGATGACTATCCTGTTCCATACGTGAGGTTCTCATCTGTATATAAAAGTTTTGCTAGTTTAGATGATTTTAAGCAATTGATTGGTTAAAAAAACTTTCTTGAATATTATATTTATAACTTTATAGTAAATATTGGTATTTTATTTAATGTATCGTATAAATGCCTACAAAAACAACAAAAAAAATATCAGTTAAAAAAGAATCTTCAACATCAAGTTCTAAAAAAAGCCTAAGTTCCTCAAAGATTGAGAAAAAAGATTCTACTAAAAAGGTTGTTGTTAAAAGGAGAAAATTAGATCTAACTCCTACTAGAGCTAGTGCTGTTGCGATTGCTTCACAAGCTAATCGTGAAAAAAAGCAGGCATTGATTGATAAGCTAGCTTCTGAAGAAAGAGTATTCAAAAAAGAAGATTCTTCAAATAAGATTCCTTTGTGGGTATGGGTTTTCTTTTGATGTGCATTACTATTGTTCTGTGTATCATTTTATCAAGCTATAATTCGTCCTCAATTGGAGGCAGAATTAACTCAAGCTAATATTGAAGATACATATGTACCAGAAGAAGATTCAGTATCATTATGATGAAACCAAGTTAATGATAATGAAATAAGTTATACAAATAATCAAATTATAGAAAATGAAATACAAGCTCCAACGACAGCAGTTGAAACAATTCAGGAATTTTTTAGACGTCTTTCTAATCGTGAATTTGATGAGGCGTATAATTTGTTGGCTCCATCAATGCAAAGATCAAGTGAGATTAGAGAGCACTTTACATCATTTAGAATGAGTCCATTTGTGTCTGGATTGCAGTGAGATTTAAAGCCAACTAACTTCAGATATATTTCTACGTCAACATACGGAAAAGATAGGTATGGTTTCGATTTGTCATATACGTTGGCTAGTAATCAGGAGACATATAATGAAGAGTGGGAGTTCGTAGTAGATACATCATGAGATGAACCAAAGATATCTAGAATAGTTTGTACGACTACTAAATGTTCATTTCATCCAATTTTCTGGCCAGAAAATTTTGGTTTGATGAGATAGGTTTATTTAAGCGGTGTTATTATATGGAGGTGAATGATATATTGTGAAAAGTAAAGGATCGTTGCCAAAAGTTTTTGGAGCAATTTGATGATGGGACAATTATAATATGGTGAGCAACTGCTACGTGAAAAAGTAAGCTATCACTGCTTCTTTCAGATTTTTTTGATGTTGAAATAATATCTGCTGATAGTAGGCAGATTTTTCGTTGAATGGATATCTGAACAGACAAAGTTCCGTTGGAGCGGCGTGAGAAAATTCCACATCATCAGATTGATATTGTTAATCCAGATGAAACATATACTGCGTGACAACGAAAGTTTGATGTGGAGAATCAAGTGGAAGAAATTCTTTGACATAAGAGACATCCAATTATTGTATGATGAACTTGATTATATATTGATACGATTTATAAGAATTTTCAGATGCCGGAATGCCCACCAAATTATGAGTATCGTGATGAATTGCAAAATAAAGAAGATTCTGATCCTTGATATGTGTATAATCTGTTGCAACAGATAGATCCTGAAGAGGCGAGTAAATTACATCAAAATGCGACTAGATATATAATTCGTGCTTTGGAGATTTATCATGAAATATGAAAAACAAAAACTGAATTATTTCTTCATCAAAAAGTTAAACATCCATTATTGATGTTATGATTACGACGTGAAAAAGAAGAAACGAATATGCGTATAAATGCGAGGATAAAAGAAATGTTAAAAAGTTGATTGGTGGATGAAGTTAAATGACTTTTGGATCAGTGATATTCTTCGTCTTTACAATCGATGCAGTGAATAGGTTATAAAGAGGTGATTGGTTATATTCAATGAGAATATGATGCCGATACTATGGAAGAATATTTAAGAAAGAATACTCATTATCTTGCGAAGAAACAGAGAACGTGGTTTCGTAGATATATAGCAGAAGGAATCCAGACTCCTAGAGAAAATGTGGAGTATGAAGTGTATCATTTAAGTTAATTGAAATTTAAAAATGCAATATCCAAGACATGTAGCATTAATCCCGGATTGAAATAGGACTTGGGCTAGAGAGCACTGAAAAATGTGAATAGAATGACATTTAGAATGATTGAAGAGGTGAGAAGAGTTGATTACATATGTTTTTGAAAAGACTGATATTGATGTTTTTACAGCATGGTGATTGAGTACTGAAAATTTTAAGAATAGGGCATGAGACGAGTTAAATTATTTGTTTGGATTGTATAAAAGAACATGGGAAGATATGTATCATGTTTTCCATAAAAATCATGTAAATTTTCGCGTAGCATGAAATATTAGTGACTTACCAGAAAAGTTGACAAGTCTTTTTAATGAAAAGATGGAAGAGTTTAAATATCCAGATAGCAAAAAAACATTTGTTATGGCGATAAATTATTGATGACAAGATGAAATATTGAGAGCGATGAAAAAGCTGAAAGATTATGGAGATGAAGTTTCACAGGAAAATTTAGAAAAGTATATGGATTTTGGATGAATGCCAACTGTAGATTTGGTTATTAGGACTAAGCAAAAATTAGCAAAAAGATTATCGTGATTTATGCTTCGATGGATTGGTTATGCTCAACTTTATTTTACAGATTTGTATTATCCAGAATTTACTGTTGATGAGTTTGAAAAAGCCATCATTCGATGGAGAGACAGCTTGGAAAGTCAGAATTTCTGAAAATAAAGTTAAATAATTTTGTCTAAAATTTTGAAGAATTTTTCAATATCGTTTTGAGTATTATATAGATATGTACTAACTCTGGCACTTCATCATAGATTTAATGATTTATGCAATGGATATGCGCAGTGTCATCATGTACGTATGTATATGTTATTTTCTGCAAAAATATCTCAAATTCTATTGAAATTCTTTTCATTATTTATGGTGAAAGAGAAAGTTCATATACGGTTATCGTTGGCAAGACTTCATATTATTTGGATAGAATCTTTTCTCTTTTCAAATCATTCACATAATTTTTCAATCAAACTTTTTTCATGCTCTTGAATTTTTTCCATTCAACCTATTGATTCAATAGTTTCTATAGCTTTCAAAAGGCTAACTGCTCAGATTATGTTTGGAGTTCAGGCTTCTCGTTTATCTACATTATTTTGGAGAGAAAAATCATCAATACTA
>JAEEGF012399146.1_pt1 | contig 17422 bp, 12 predicted proteins | sample 9134171 | NCBI WGS metagenome assembly JAEEGF01 (sample SAMN16246542, study PRJNA631951) | gut metagenome | biome: gut microbiome; feature: rumen; material: AP-attached | host: Bos | place: Iran: Karaj | collected 2018-10 | reverse complement strand
TGTTCCAGTATTCCTTGATGTTCTTTGAGAAGTATGGGCGGATAAAGTTTTCTGTAACCTTGATTCCCATAGTCTCTGCAACACCAATTGTAATGTCAATACCACCAGTGAAATCTGCATAAAGCTCTAAGGCATAGAACATTGCACCCGCAAAGGCGTAGAAGCCATTATAGGTATCTGGATCTGCAATGATTGCTTGAACAGCCACAAGAATTCTATCTGCAATAACAAGCTTCTTGAAAAATCCCCAAAGGATTCGCTCCAAGCCAAAGCTTACTGTCTTCCAATCGAATTTGTGCTCTTCGTAGAGAGTCTGGCTCAAATCAGCATAGCGGCTGATAGGGCCCTGCACCAGCTGTGGGAAGAAAGATACAAATAGTGCAAACTTGAACAGGTTATCCTGAGCCTTGAACTTGCCATTGAATACATCGATAAGGTAGCCAATAGACTGGAAGGTGTAGAAGGAAATACCCATTGGAATAATCAAATCTACAAATGAAATGCCGTCTGCTCTGCCAAATGCACTGATAACTGAATTGATATTTGCGATGGTGAAATTGGTGTACTTTGTAACTGCAAGAATACCAAGATTAAAAAGAAGGCAGGCAAGGAAAATCTTCTTTTCCGTAGCGTGCTCCTTGGCCTTAAGAGCCTTTCTTTCTTCCTTTTCATATTCCTTTTTATGCTCCTTGAACCAAGCGTCAAAAGCTACCTTCTTATCAGAGATAGTCTTCGCTGCGAAAAATGTGCTAACCGTTGTGATAGCAATGAAGATTAGGTATCTTGGGTCGCACATAAAATAAAATGCATAACTTGCAAGAAGCAGGAAGGACCACTGGGCCCTTCCTGGCATCAAATAATACATTATAAATACTACTAATAAAAATAATAAAAATTCGTAGCTTGTAAATAACATCTAATTAGTCCTCATCATCTAACTTAGCTTTGATTAAAGCATAAATTGTCTCTGCTGAATCGAAATTTTCTGGTGTAAGCTCTGCTGCACCAATAGTAACATCAAACTCCTCATTAATCTCTGAAATCAGTGAAACAATATCAAAGGAATCAAGAATTCCTCCTGTCACTAATCCCTTCTCAGTAGTAAAATCCACCTCAGGGTGTAAGTCGCTTAAAATCTCTAATAATTCGTTCATTGTTTTATCCTCCAAAATATTATTTATTATACATTTTAGAAAGCGTTACGCGATCTATTTTTCCATTGGCTGTGAATGGCATTTCTTCAAGGCGATTTACCTTGTTAGGTAGCATGTAGCGTGGTAGCTTGGTCTTTAGGGCCTTGATAAGGTCGCCTTCTGTGATGTCGCCTACGTAGTAGAGGACGATTTTGCCCTGCTCCTTGGCGTAGATGCAGCCAGAAAGTTTTATTTCTGGGACCAGGTTTACGTTTGCTTCGATTTCACCAAGCTCTATACGATGCCCCATGTGCTTTATCTGAAAATCCTTACGTGAGTGGAAAATCAGCTCACCATATTCATTGATGTGGCCAATATCACCTGTGCGATAAATGATTTCCGGGTAAGCTGTGTTCAAAGGATTTTGAACATAGGCTTCGCTAGTCTTTTCTGGGTTGTTGTAGTAGCCAAGTGTAACTGATGTACCACGAATACAGATTTCACCCTGCTCTCCTGGCTCGGCCAATGTGTTGTCATCCTTAAGTAACAGGATTTCAGTATTCTTAAATGGAAAGCCTACTGGTATTATCTCGTCATCAGCGAACTCGCGAGTGACTGGATAATAACAGCACATTCCAGTGCCCTCAGTAGGGCCGTAAAGATTAAAGAACTTTGCCCCTGGGCAAGCCTCTCTCCACAATCTAAACTGCTTGATTGGAAATACTTCGCTACCAAAAGCGATAGTTCTTAGCGTATGTGGAATCACTGTATCAAAGGTAGCAAAAGCACTAATCATAGTAAGGGCAGAAACTACCCAGCATACTGTATTAATCTGATGCTCATTAATATATTCCACCAGCTTCACTGGGAACATAAAATATGAATGTGGAATCAGATATGTAGTAGCGCCAAATTTAAGTGTAGGATAAAGCTCCTTCAGACAGGCATCAAAATAAAGTGGTGTCTGATTTCCAAAGATAGTGTCCTCATTGAAGCCAAGTGTTTCTGAAAGCTGCTCGATATAATCGATAACAGAACGATGGCAGGCGCATACACCCTTTGGAACACCTGTGGAGCCTGACGTAAATACGATATAGATTGGATCTGTATCAATAGCCTTCTTTCTTACCAGAGAAAGAGCCTCGTAATCTGGGTCCGTATTTACGATATCTGAAAACAGAACAATATCTGCTTTATAATCAAATCCTTCTGCAATACCTACAGTAGATTCATCACAGATAATCACTCTTGGCTTGCAGTTGTCTAAAATAAGATTGATTCTGGTGGCTGGCATTTCACTATCAATTGGAACATAGTAGCAGCCTGCATTAATTACACCAAAGAATGTAGCAATTGTATTAGGACTCTTTTTCATAAATACAATTACTGGCTCGCGCTTACAGCCTTTATTCAAAAGACCAGTTCCTACTGAATCCATAATTCTTTTTACATCGGAAAATGTGAGGCTCACCTCATCATCCGCATATGCGATTTTATCTGGAACTCGCTCCAGACTTTCGTTTAAATAATCTAGTACATTGTTTTGCATTATACACCTCTATTTTGTTATTAGATTGTCGCACTCAGGGCGAGCCTTGGCGCATTTTTTTACACAGTCTGCTGCAAGCACATCCACAATGTCAAGGACATTTGCACCTACTTCGTAATCACGTTTTACTATAGAAAGCTCAGTACATCCTAAAATAACAACCTGAGCGCCTGCATCTAAAAGCTGATTTTTAACCTGCTCAAATGAATTCATATCTACAGGCTGGCCAGCCTTTACATCATCATATATGATACTCATTACAGCTTTCTGCCCTGCAACATCTGGATAGATACAGTTGATATCATAATCTTTAAAAACAGAATCAAAAAGATGCATAGATGCAGTTCCATCAGTGGCCATAATACCAACTTTTGAAATATCCCGTTCAGAAAGGTACTGAGCTGCTTCCTTAATACCATTGCTAACAGGAATCATAACGCTATCTGCCAGCTGGTCGTGAAAGAAATGGGCAGTAATGCAAGGCATGGCTATATAATCAACATTCTGCCTTTCAAGGCTGTTAGCAAGCTCCGTAATTTTAGGAAGCGGGCTTTCACTGCTCTCCCCTAATATATACCCTGTCCTATCAGGAATAGATGGACAGTTATATATGATCATTTCTATATTTTCCTGGTCTGTTTTCGCATCGGTAAGCTCTATTATCCTGCGCATAAAGTAGGCTGTCGCCATAGGACCAAGGCCACCGATGATACCTAGCTTCTTATTCATTAAAATATGTATACACCTCTCTATCATAATTGTGAGAACGGTAGTGTTCCTGTGAGTATGCCATCAAATCCTCATCCGTCACATAGAACCCTTTGAAGGTCTTGTCAGTACGAGGTGTGCTGTCAAAATGACGCCAGCCCTCGCCGCAATCGATAACACTCCAGAAATGATGACGGGTAGCTGTAGGGATGATTTCAATGTCCTGGTTTTTGATACCAGCACGGGTAAGCAATGCCTTTCCAACAGCAAAATAATTGTAGCAATCTCCGTGACGATTCTTAAGGCCGTCATAAGCACCTTTCAACCAATCACCTCTGTCCTCGCTCTCACTGTATCCGATATTCCCCTGAATCCAAACATAGATAGCATGGGCCTTATCGTAATCTGACATACCAGGCTTAATAATATCTGCAAGGACGGCATCAGCCAGTTCATTTACCTGCTCTTCGGTATAAACTGCCTCAATAACGGTGATGGTGCCCTCCACCAAATCCTTATTTTCCATAGAATCCGTGGCGGTATAGATAACCGTGTACTCTCCAGGAGTGTTCAAATCAACGTGACTACTATCAACCTGCACTTCTATGTCTTTATCAACATTGTCATTGACAACAACGCCAGATTTAAAGCTAACACCTGACCCAGTATAAACAATCTTATCAAGCTGCCCTTCGATAACAGGTGGAATGATATCGTACTCCTCCACCAGCTTTAGGGTAGTCTCTGCCGTGGTCCTGTTTCCTGAGGCATCCTCAGCAGCGATCTGAACAGGTATAGTACCATAATTATCAAAGCTGACTGCCTCTCCAAAATAGATATTACAGTCCCCCGATGCATCGCTGACTGAATCAACGAAATCCTTTGCCTGAGGAATCTCCTCCTTTGTGCAGACAATAGGATGTACCGTAAGTTCTGGGGCTACAGTATCCTCCACAGTAAGTGTACAGTGATATGTGTATGGTTTTGAGTAAATACCAACCTTGTAGGTTCCAGCCTTTTCAGTAAAGAATATAGTATCTGAGGTAAACTCAGCCTTTTTCTCTTCATTTTTAAGAAAATCACTGGCAGCAACCTCCCCACCAAGCTCTATTACACAATTATCATACACTCTGGTGGAATAATCATAATAAAAATAGGCCCCTACCCCGGCAACAGCTAAAAATGTAGCCACTATGCCTATAAAGATAAGAAGCCTATTTCGTTTTTTCTTATATTTGTATCGTCTTCTATTATTTCTGACATCTGTTCCCATGATTATATTCTCCCGAGTGTGTAAATACACTCGGATATAATTTTATCAATCATAGGGATGTGAGTCAAATTTAGTGGATAAAAATATTCCCATAGCCTGACGACTATGGGAATTCTTAGCGTTTAAATTGTAGCATACAAAAATATTACAATCGTTGATACATAAAGATACAATCTCTATCATATTCTGGACGTATTCTGTTATGCATTTTATTCTCTTGATCATCACTTAATCTTTTAAATTCAAAAGCTTCTTGATAATAAGATATAAGCTTTTCTTTTGGTAAGGCAAAAATATAAATAATACGAACCCCTATCAAATCAGCAGTGTCTCTAATTATGGGTTTAATCACATTTTCAAAAATAACCTTACCAATTCCTTTTGTTTTCGGATGTTTTAATCGATAACTTTTATTAATCGCAAAATTTGATATTTCAACTCCAGGAATTGAATCAAAAGAATCTTCACTACCCAATATACTATCTTGTGCTATAAATCCCGCACGTAGCGAAAAATAAGCTACAAGCTCATCTGTCGCTTTTACACGTACCAAGTACGAACGATCCAAATTGGCGTCTTCATTTATGTAGGAATTAAATCTAATAAATTTTTCTACGCCAACACCATCGTCATTAACAACTTCAAAATTCATAATTTCATTTATATCTGCATCGCTTATATGCGTGCAATATAAATGCTTAGTTTCAATTACTACGTTACGCTTTTCCATGATATTCTGCTGCGAAAATTTTATCCTCTAATTCTTCAGCTTCTTTCCTTCTTTTTTCATAATCTGGCTTTGGCGTATTCATAATTGTCATAAGAATATCTTTACCAATTTCCTTAGGTAAAGCACCAATATTGGGTTTATTGTAATGGATTGTATTTGTATTTGTCATATTATCTCACTCCTTTAGTGACATAATTTATACTAATAAGCATAGTTTTTACTACACCATAATTATACCATGTTTTGACCAATATAAATAGCACAAAGTAAGTGCAAACTGTGAGTTACAAGTTGCACTTACTCTGAAAATCTGCATTACTTCATATAGGCCTTTACTTAGAAACCCACTTAGCATATACAGTGATATTACCTGACATATTTGCCGGAATTACCCAAGACTGTGTTGCCTCATCATATGATACTTCATTTACGAACTTTTTGTCATAATACCAACCTGCGAAGTTATATTTATTCTTAGTAGGTGCAACAAGCTTTGTGCCCTCTACAGAATTATACTTATTTATATTTGCAGCAACATTTTTACCGCCATTAAGTGCAAATGATACAGAGAATGTTTTAGGTTGATACCAAGCATAAAGTGTCACATTGCTTCCAACTGGATGTCTTCCAGTATCAATTGTAAATAAAACTCTCTCATTAGTCTTTGCGGCTGGTAAATCAAGAGCTGCTCTCATTGAATTAAGCTTTTCAACTGTGTTTGGCAATTCTGTCTGCATCTCATCCGCCCATCCTGCAAACTCATATCCTTCTGGTGCAACATAAGCGTTTGCGCTAAGAGCTCCATTTAATAGAGTCTGAGTATTAGCCATCGCTTTCTTCTTTGGTGCAATAGTTCCTAAGCCTGCATCATAAGATACATTGTACTTACTACTTCTATCCTTGATTGTGTAAGATACCTTCTTAGTACCTACAAACATTCCACGTCCTTCTACTACAAATGACGCTGTGCCCCTCTTAGAGTTATTCACAAATGATGTAATATAGTAGTTTCCTTCATCAAGCTTAGCATTCTTATAAGTTACGTCTATATCCGAATGACTAGGTACTACATTTCTATACTTCTCGCCAAAGAAAACTGGATTAACCTTTACCCTAGCATCTGCTATCTTATAACCAATACGGTAGAACTTTTCAACCGAACCTGTAGAGTAAGTGCTTCCCTTACCTGTAATTTCAGCCTTAAGAACTGTTCCTGCTGGTACAATATCAATGTTCTCAACAACATCACCTGCATTACGTACATTAGTTACTTTCTTTAAGCCCTTCTTACCTGGTACTACTGTCTCATCTGTGTATGTAAATACAACAGAGTAATCCTTATCTCTTCTAAGTGTTGTTCCTGTACGTAAATCCTTGACTGTAACTGTTGGCAAATAGTTCTTTACTACGTTTCTATAAACAACATCACCAACTGTCACAGACATATTCTCTGTTGAGGCAATATCATATCCCTCTGCAATTGTATAAGTAACAACCTTTGAATTCTTATAGATAATGTTCTTACCTGCTTTTGCAGTAAATGTCATTCTTACAGTTGTTCCAGCTGGATAAATCTTGTTGTTATCAACTGGAGTAAAATTTTCGCCACCCTCTTCATCTGCTTCATATGTAATAACGAAGTTAGATGCTGCGATATTCACACCAAACATATCTTGAATAGTGTAAGCTGTTGGAAGATAGTTCTTCTTTTTGTTTACAAATACTGGTGCAACTACTGTATCTGGAGTGTATGCGCCATTAAGTGTTTTTAACTGGTTAGACTTTGCTGGAATAACAATTGAATTTGCTAAATCCTGCTTGGCAATCTTTTCATAAGTAATTACTTTTTTACCGTTGAAATTGCCTGTTCCAGTAATTGTAACTACCTCTGTTGCAATTCCTTCAGCATCTTTTGTAATTTTGCTTGAAATACTGTATTCCCTTGGTTCAGTAGCAGTCTTTACTAAATTAAGCCCTTTAAGAGGATGACCTGATTCTAAATCAATTAAATCGAGACTCATAACAGGGAATCTCTTTATTGATCCTGGTCTTTGCACCAAACCTGTAACTGGATCTTCATTCACAACAACTAATCCTGATTCAATGGCTGCATCAATATTTACTGGATTAATTGTAAAGTTTGTTGTAAATGTACCTGTATAATTTACACCTGTAAATGTAATAATAGCCTGAGCCTTCTTAGATGCATTTATATTGTTAGCGTATGTCACATAATAATCTGAAGTAGGTACCTCTTCATCATTATATGTAACTGTTACCTCTGGTGTTTTTTCCAAACCATTATAATCAAAAGCTGTCTGACTCAAATTGATTTTTAGGAATTTCTTATTTACTGGCTTAGCATCCTCAGATTTAAATATAGTAAAGAACTTTTCGATTGTGCCACTGTAATTACCCTTACCAGTAATAATGATAGATGGTGCAGATTTTACACCTGCATTATATCTAACTGCATTCTTATTATTTCTATATTTTACAGTATAATCTTTTCCTTCTGTTAAAAGAGTTCTACCAAAGTATACTTTATAACCTGTAAGCTTAACTGCTGCGCCTGTGTAAGGTACAGATACTGCAGAAGCATCATAAATCTGCTCTACATCATTTTCTGTATATGTTACCCAGAAAGCGTTTTCATTTGAAGGATCATATAAATCTGATTCTGCAAACAATTCATTAATAAAGATTTCTACTGTGCTAGTACTGTTTACATAGCCTTCCTTACTTACTGTTGCAGTAACTCTATATCTACCATTCTTCTCAAGGGCAAATGGTCTTACATACTCAACGTTTTCAGCAACTACTTCATCATAATCAAGTCCATTGTTAGCATATTCAACTTTGTATGAAATTGATGCGCCTTCAAAATCGCAAGAAATTCTTACTTTATCAGTAAGATAACCATATAATGAATCCCCAATGTCTTCATTTCCCCAAATACTAATCTTAGGAGCTGGTAAACTCTTTGTAGATGCAACATACTTTGCATATAATGTCTGATTCTTAGCTTCATCAGTAACCACAGTATCTACAGTAACAAGCTCTCCATCAGCTGTGTACCAGCCTAACATCCACTTCTTAGAATCCTTGAATTCATCTTTTACATTAACTGTTGGAAGCTCACCATACTTCTTGCCCTTAAGAAGCTCTACCCAATTCTCTGAAGAAGAAAGTGTACCATACTCACCTGCATCGAATGTGATTACATAGTATGGTCCTTCCCACTTAGCGAAAAGTGTAAGATTATTCTTCTCTGAAGAAACATCAATTGTTGTGAATCCATTCTCACGAACTCCAATTCCATTTTTAAACTTTGAATCTCTGTACCATCCACAGAATTTATAGAATTCACGTATAGGATCTGCAACCTTGATTGATTCATCATCATTTACGAATGTATTTACATATGTTCCTGTAGCAATACCTTTGTTCAAATTGTAAGTTATACTCTTTGTCTGGAATATACGATCTGCAGAAACACCAATTCTTATAAGCGCATTATATGTAACTTTCTTAGAGCCTGTAATGTAAAACTTAAGATTATCTAACCCATAAAAAGCCCAGTCTCCGATTTTAACATTATCTCCAAGATAAAGCTTTTTTAATCCTTTTGAGTTGTTAAAGGCATATGATGCAATACTTGTAAGACTTCTAGGAAGTACTATTTTTGATGCTTCTCCTGTGAATGTTGTTTCATCAAATATCTGTGGTAATGTCTTCATTCCTTCTGGCAATTGAAGCTCTGATATCTCACAATTCTTGAATAATCCAGTTCCACCTTCTTTTAAGTTAAGCTTTGTTGTTTTTATTACAACTTTTGTTATTCCAGTATCGGCAAATGCTCCTGTTCCAATTGTTGTTACTGATTCTGGGATTTCGATGCTTGTTATTTTTTCGCAGCCATTAAATGCCCACTCTCCAATTGTTTGTACATTATTTCCAGTAAAAACAATTTCTTTTATCCCTGTAGAACCATCAAATGCGTAGTCTGAAATACGTTCAAGACTTGCTGGAAGTAACAGTGTTGATGCCTCGCCTGCGAATTTGGTATTCTCAAATACTCTTGGTAATACCTTCATTCCCTCTGGCAATTGAAGCTCTGATATTTCACAGTTTTTAAATAAGGCCTGACCACCTTCTTTTAAGTTAAGGTTTTTTGTTTTTATTACAACTTTTGTTATTCCAGTATCTGCAAATGCTCCTGTCCCAATTATTGTTACTGATTCTGGGATTTCAATGCTTGTAATATTTTTACAGCCATCAAATGCCCATTCTCCGATTGTTTCTAGTGTAGTAGGTAAAATTACAGAAGTAATTTTTGCATTACCACTAAACTGGTATCCTGCAATTTCAGTCACATCTTCATCAAATGTGAGCACACCTTCCTTTGAAATTGTCCAGCCATCACCTGTAACAACACCTTCAAGTTCATCCTCTGATGACTCAGCATTCAAAAGCTCTAAAGCTTCGTCTGATTCCTCAACAAAATCTAATTCATCAGTTTCTACAGGAGTAGTCTCATCTGTAGTTACACTTTCAGTGTCATCCGAAGTTTCTGTAGAACCTTCTTCTGTAGACTCTGATTCTGTTTCATCAACTTCAGTTTCTACTACTTCTGTATTCTCCTCATTTACATCGATTGATGCTGCATAAGCATTCATATCCACTGATGTAAATAGGATTGCACTTGCTAGCAAAAAGCTTAGTGCTCTTGTTGTTAACTTGTTCATTTTCATCCTCCAAAAAATAAATATAAGTTGTCTTTCACTAATAAGACAATTTGAAAACACATTAGGTTTTATATTTTTTTATTTTTTTTCTAAAATCCATTCTTCCTCTAAATATGGTGATGAGGTATCAATCATTTTGGCAGTATATGTACCATTTCCGTTATCAGATAAGGTTAATATCCATCCAATTGAAAATTCATTATTATAAAGTTTAAATTGATTAGACTGTCCTGAAATTGGTGTAACAGTACCATTCATATCCCCATACTCAAATCGACCTGAGCTTGATTCATCAATATCCAATACAAACCACATATCAATACTAGGATCCATCTGGTAATGACCAGTCCATTCATTAACCACGACCGGCTCTTCTTCAACTTCCTCGATGGTTTCTTCAACTGGCTCTTCTTCGACTGACTCCTCTACAGGTGCAACTTCTTCTAGGCCTGAGTCCTCAGGCATTACCTCTTCAGTTTCTATAGCATCCAACTGCCCTTCCTGTGTCTCTTCAACCTGTACACTATCTGGAGTTTGTGAAGGCATATTTGCCACTGTGACACCACCAATAATTACCACTGATGCAATTACTCCAGCTATTAAAGCCCTGATTGAAATAGTCTTTCCTGCAATAGTAATTCCCTTAACAACAGACTGTGTATTGGTAGCTTCTACAACACCTACCGATTTAGAAGCATTAACAGCCTTGGTTATAGATAAAACACTTGGAATCTTTGCTTCGCAAGCCATTGCATCTTTCTTGAAAAGCACAAAGAAGAATACAAGTGGAAGCATACCGTAAAGTTTTGTGCCCTTCTTCTCTAGCTCTAATACCTTATCTTTTATCTTTGTTCTTCCATAATTAAGACGACTTTTTACTGTATTTTCTGAAACATCAAGTGCCTCTGCGATTTCCTTGACTGACATTTCTTCCACATAGAACATTGTGATGCATATTCTCTGCTCGTCAGAAAGCTCAGCCATCATTTCTTGTATTAATCTGGAAGTTTCCTTCTGATCAACAGCGAGTTCTGGTATGTTCTTTACTCTATCGCTTTCAAATGGAGTGCCGCTATCAAGAGCAGCCTCCATCTCCTCTTCTGAAAACAAATCAGGTTTGTTTTTTACCAATTCATTTTTTGCCTGGTTTGCAACTATCATCCTAAACCAAGACTCAAACTTATTAGCATCCTGTAATTGATGTAAGTTTTTAAATGCTCTTATATATGCATCTTGTAAAACATCTTCTGCACTTTGTTCATTCTTCATATATTTAAGTGCAACATAATAACTTTTCTGATAAGTTTCTTGATACAAGAAAGTGATTCCTTCGTTATCACCTTTTCTTGCTAGCTCAACCGCCTTAATGTAATCCATACTTTCTCTCCTAGACTCCTAAAATTAATAGAATATTTTTTAAAATTCGTTGTGCTTTTTCTTTAGTTAAGCATGTGTTGCTCATATCCAACTGTACCAATGCGTAGAAAATTTGCATTGTGTTAGGCCTATTATCCATTTAATCACCTCTCTTTATGCCTTTTCATTTAATAAGACAAGATGAAATTGAAATAGGTTTTATAAATCACAAAATAATTTAAAAATATTATTTGATTTAGGTCCAAACGTTACATTTAATTGTATTTTTGCAAAATACAATGCATGTTATCACGTTTTCTCTTTTATTGCAATCAAAACTACTATTTATTAATTTCAACAAAAAAGGATTCAAATCCTATCTTCATAAAATAGAATCTGAATCCTTATAAATCTGAAACTAATTTTATTAATTTATCTATAATCTAATAGATTTAGTTGTGATAAAGCTTATTTCCTTCGTACTTTGGCTCGCAAGTAAGATGAACGCCCAACTGCTTTAATACGCTAACATCCACTGATGAAAGAATAACTGATGAGTGCATCTCAGAACCAACAAGCTCTGGAAGGCAATCGTAAGCCTTTCTAGCATCCTCACTGCTGATTGATTCCATTGAAAGTGCAATCAAAAGCTCGTTCAAGTGAAGATGTGGATTGTGATCTCCTAAGTAATTAGTCTTTAAATTCATAATAGGTGTAAGTGTCTCTGGAGAGATTAACTTTTTCTCATCAGCAATACCTGCAAAGTGCTTTAATGCATTAAGAATCATAGCTGAAGATGCACCTAACATTTCAGAAGTCTTTCCTGTGATAACCTGTCCATCTGAAAGCTCGATAGCTGCACAAGGAACGCCTGTCTGCTCTGCCTTAATATTCGCAGCTGAAACAACTGGACGATCTGAAACAGAAATACCAGCCTTTTCCATAAGAAGCTCCAGCTTCTGGATTGCCGAATCGCTACCCTCACCCTTGCGTCTGGCAACTGTTGCCTCGAAATAACGACGGATGATTTCCTGATTAGAAGCTGCTCTACAAGCATCATCGTCGATAATAGCATTTCCTGCCATATTTACACCCATATCTGTAGGTGACTTGTATGGTGATTCTCCTGAAATCTTCTCGAACATAGCCTTGAGAACAGGGAATACCTCCACGTCTCTGTTGTAATTTACAACAGTCTCGCCATAAGCCTCTAAATGGAATGGGTCAATCATATTTACATCGTTAAGATCTGCTGTGGCTGCCTCGTAAGCAAGATTTACTGGATGATTTAATGGAAGGTTCCAGATTGGGAATGTCTCGAACTTGGCGTATCCAGCCTTTACACCGCGCTTTGACTCGTGGTAAAGCTGAGAAAGGCAAGTAGCCATCTTTCCACTTCCTGGTCCAGGAGCTGTAATAACTACGAGCGGACGTGTTGTTTCGATATAATCATTCTTTCCAAAACCTTCATCAGATACGATAAAAGGAATATTTGATGGGTAACCAGGGATAATGTAATGACGGAAAACCTTCAGGCCTAATGCCTTAAGCTTTTTCTCGTATGCCACTGCTGATGGCTGCTCTGCAAACTGTGTAAGAACAACTGAACCTACATAAAGACCATAGCTTGTAAATGCATCGATAAGTCTTAATAAGTCCATATCGTATGTGATACCAATATCTCCGCGGACCTTGTTCTTTTCGATATCTCCAGCCTTGATAGCAATAACTATTTCAGTCTTGTCAGCAAGCTCCTTGAGCATAGTAATTTTTGCATCTGGCTTGAAGCCTGGCAAAACTCTTGAAGCGTGATAATCGTCGAAGAGCTTTCCTCCAAACTCAAGATAAAGCTTTCCTCCAAACTGGTCGATTCGCTCACGAATCCTCTTAGACTGCATCTCAGTGTATTTTTCGTTACTAAATCCTTTGTTTCTCATACTTACTTCTTTCTTTAAAATATTCCTGTTGTTTTCAGTAATTTATCTAATAAATATTAAATGATAACCATAAATCAGGCAAGCCAAAAATATATTTTTCACTAAATATTTTCGGCCTGCCCAAATGTTTTAATGCAGAATAAAAGTGCTTCTGAAATTAATATCACTTCTATAATTATTTATATGGAACAAATGATATTTGCTTGGCTATGACTAAGTATCTGTATCTGGCATCATTGATGCAAGTAGATAAAGTTACCAATTTGTCCTCTGTAGTAAGTTCCACACCTTCCCTTACGTGCTCCACTTTTGACTTTGCATATCCTGTGAGAGTGAGATTTATATATTCCTGTCGGCTTGTCTCCAAAGCATTTGGATACTGATCCAATATCAAGGCATTTGAATACTTCACAGTAGAATAAATCTGATAGTAATAAACGCCATCAGCTGTATAGATGTACATATCCTGATTCTTATTGAAGAAATCCGCCTTATCAAAATAATGTAGGCTTCCAAAGGCCGTCTTGTTCTTCATATTATGACCGTAGATTACCGTATTAAAATCCTGGAATGTCTTTGTATTCACCCTGTTTGTATAAAGTGCCCCAGGATATCCCTTACTGCCATCCACATTTCGCATAATATAGTAATCATCCACTACACTTTGAACAACAGGATAATTCACCTTAGTATTTGGAATTACTATCCATGCATAAATGTCCGGATTATATGCCTGAACAGCTGCAAAATCAACTACTCCCTCTGCATTAGTTAACGACAGTGTCTTCCCTTTTGCCTCTGCCATATTAGCAGAAAAGGGCTGTATCAAGCCTGCGACAAAAAACATAACCGCTATAACTGCCCCAATTATTCTCTTATTTTTCATACTCAACCTCCTAGACCTGCTTCTCCCGACTGAATATATTATAAGGCACTAAATTAGTGGTAGCTATAGCTGTTACAATTTGTCATAAAATTTTCAAAATTATCACATAAATAATTCTACTGAACCTCTTCTGTGAGGCAAAATCCACTATAAATCTTTCGCAAATAACTTTCTTCATTACCAGCAGCAAGCAGCATAGGACTGTAGGCGTCCCTACCTGATATATTAAACATGTAAGGAAAATCCTTGAAATGCGCGGCATATTCTCTTACAAACTCCATTATGCCTTCTTGTATTTCTTCCACACCATTTGGATTAGGCTCCTGCTGACCGAATTTTAGTTCCACCTCTCCACTACTATCATAATAAAAGCCCTTAAAAGTAGGCTGTTTAGAGGATGTAAGCAACTCAAAGAAAAGATTATATCCTCGTCCTGGATTATGCTTCTTCCACAGATCTCTATTATCTCTGGACGAGTACATATAGGAAACAAGACTGCCATCCAAAAGCATAGTTTCACTCATATCGGGCTCTGAATTTAATGCGGAATTAGTACCTGCAATTATCCCCGTCAATTTACAATCTATCATCCATTCATTTTCAAAAAGAGTTTTTAAAGCCAAAGCTCCGCTTCCTGCCCAGCCTATATCAACAGCTAATGCAGATTTAGAAGCACCTATAAGATTTTTATACCACTTAGCGGCTGCCGCCCTTTGCTCTGAATAAGAATCAACAATTGTTTTCCAATTATCATTTATTAGCTGAATAAAGGCTTCTTCATTTTTTGATGTAAATTGATCTGATGAAGACAATGATGTTGATTTCATCAGTGTTGCCTCAAGCTCTAGCAGCTCCATCTCAGCCAAAATTTGATGGATTGTTTTCCCCTTACCAACCTTATGACGAATTAGCTTTCTAACAAAATCGTATTTCATATTTCCTGCACACCATTTTGCAGCAGCAAAGCGGGATATATAGGCATATACCGTATTATCCTCCGGATACAAAAAATCGTATGCCCTCTTGATTATTTCTCCATCTCTGCTAAGAAAAAGTATTTTATCTATTCTGTTTGCCAGATAATACTGGTGGATAAAATGGCAATACCCTAGAATAAACAATCCACCATATATAAATCCATACTCCTGATTCATAGTCATTCTGGATTGCCCAGAATATAGGTGGTTATTTACTATGCCACGATATGCAGCTCCAATTATCGGTGACATATCATAGCTTCTGTATTGAATAGAATTCGTATTTACGTTTTTATAATAAACGGCTTCAATTCCCGCCTTCAAAGCCATTTTATAATCACTATTTTCATTGTCACCAATGTGGACAATAGAACAATTTTCTCCAAGCAGAATTTTCTGGTGAGATGTCATTTTTTTATACAGATTTCCTTGCCATTTAGAGCTCTTTTCCTGACACGATACGTATATACGTTTATATTGACTATATCCACATTTTTCAAGGATTCTTTCAAGGACATCAACAGGAAGATACATATCTGAGGTGATTACAATACTCTTATCATCCCTAAGCAAGCTTTCATATACCTGCTTCATATATGGGTTTGCATAGCAAAGCTGAAGCTCTGTCTCTATCTCCAGCTGCCTTCCCCGCTCAGCGTCAATTCCTGTTAGGGATTCTAGCTTTTCCCATATTTCCGATAGATTCACTTCATAGGTTTTATCCTTTTTATATTTATCTATTCTGGCCTTCTTTTCCGCCTCTATTCTAATTCTCTTGAAATCCATATAGCCAAGCTTTTGCCCTAAAATATAGAACAAATCTCCTGGCTCTGAGAAAGGCCTGAAAATCAAAGTATCAAATAAATCAAAAGAAATTACATCATATTTTTTTAGCTTTTCTACAAATACACTTGCAGGCTCCTGATTAAACAAATGGGATTCTGGCTGTGATGTGATTAAACTTTTTTCCTCGTATGCATCAAGCACTTTTATTTTTCCGACGTGCTTTATGTGTAAGATGTAATAGGCGAAATTCAGCCATAGAAGATACATATAAGAGATGATTCGCTTTAAGCCATGACTATCATTATGAAATTCATGGTATCTTTTGGTAATTCCTGGAACCCTATTTACTAAAAAACCGTAGATTCTATATCTCATAACTCCCCCCACTGTGTTAACACTGTACTAAAAATATTATAAATAATTCAGCCACTGATAGCTATAACTGTTACATTAAATTTTTTTATTGCACTTTATTTAAAACCGTGATATTATCGGTCTGTTTTTCGTTTTATTTTTTGTATGCTATTTGCGCTAGAAAGGCACAAATGAATACAATCAAATTAATAAGGAAGCCGCTACTTTCTATAGTAGTAGGTTTTATTATCTCTCTTTTCTTTGCTTTTCCCACATATGCAAAAGAGAATTCTTCTGTCACAAACAGTGACTATTCATTCACCAAAACATCATTTGGTGATTCCCTAGTATGCTACATACAAACTGCATCACTTACTCCTCAGTTGATAGTATCAGATGATAGTGCTTCTATCTCTGAAATCACAGAAAGTGTTGCTGCCCCCATTTCAATAAATGCAGGAGCGTGGAATGAATTAGGGGTTATGAATTACACCTATAGCAATGGCAAATGGCAGTCCATAGCAAAAGATGCATATATAGGTGATCCACTTGTATTTCTCCCTAATGGAAAGCTGCAAGCTATCGGCTACGATTATGCATCTTTAGGACTATTTACAGCCCTACAACCACAGTGGGTTGTAACAGGATTTAATGCTGTCATCTACGATACCTGGGCAAAAAATGTAGATTGGAATACTAAGCACGACAGAACCTTCATAGGCCAACTTCAGGATGGCACTTTTATAGCCGGAATAGCTACCGGAATGTCCTACCAGGATATGTATGATTTTGCTAAATCTACGTGGGGGAACACCATAAGAATCCTTTATAACCTGGATGGCGGAGATTCTTCCAATATGTACATTGAAGGACAAACACTAAAGAAAAGCCGTGATGTACGAAGCGTGATATGTTTTATACCTAAAAAGAATCTTTAATCCCATTTGCTGGCGAAGCTGATTTTAATAATCTCAAAGATGCAACT
>JAEEGF010607395.1_pt1 | contig 17422 bp, 6 predicted proteins | sample 9134171 | NCBI WGS metagenome assembly JAEEGF01 (sample SAMN16246542, study PRJNA631951) | gut metagenome | biome: gut microbiome; feature: rumen; material: AP-attached | host: Bos | place: Iran: Karaj | collected 2018-10 | reverse complement strand
GAAGAGCCCTGCCCACAGGTACGGGGTGACGACATCCACGTTCAGTTCGGTCAACGACCTGGGGACAGGATTCGGACCGATGATACTGGGCACGCTGCTGACGGTGATGGACTTCCACGGGATGTACCTGGTGTGCGCCATGTGCAGCATCATCAGCTTCGCGATGTACTGGTGCATACACGGGCACTGGGCGTTCCTGGCATCGCGGAGGAAGGCTCGGGACGAATGAATCGACCATAGCCTCCGCTGCGCTCGGCGACGGAATGCCGATGTTCCCTGTTATGGCCCGCATCTATGGTGCCAAAAGCGTCATGGATCCGGCGCCTGGACGATGACGTCCGCCCCGCCTACGGCGGGACAGACTCAAAGTTTTTATTGGAGTTCACAGTACGGTGGCTTGCCGGGAATTCTCAATGGGCAAGTAGATCAGCCCGGTTAGATCGCTTCGTTCGCAACGAAGAGGCCGCGAGTTCGAATCTCGCCTTGTCCACTCACTACTTACAAACCGCCTGACTGTATGAAGGACGACCAGGTCGGCTCATATGGACGGTTTCTCACGGTTATATGGTCCGGTAAAGGTCACGGTCCGTGATGCAGAGACAATAAAACCCAGATCAACCAGTACCCAGTAAACTTAAAAAGCTTTAATACAGTTGACTCTGATTTTGGCTTAACACATTGCTCCAGAAGGCGAACAAATGGATGGGGTCCGTAAGAATAACAAAGAGTCAGGGGCGGTTGCAATTCATAGGCAGATACCCGCGATAAAAATGATGGTCCTAACGGCAGTCATCATGATAGCGATCACTGGTCTGTGCTTCGCAGGACCGTCCATTGCTGACAATGACAACGAAAACAACGAGAACGTCATCTTAGTATACGGATTCGATAAATTAGCCGAAGCGCTCACTCCCGAGAATAACGGAAAGACCGTGAAATTGATGGGCGAAGAGGACACCTACGTCAATTACTTTTACAGACTGGCCCCATATGGATTCCCGGTCATCAGGCTCAGTGTCCCTGCGGACAATATCGAATGGGGCATGACGATCGACCTGAACGGGTACCATGTCAATCCGGCGACCACAGAAACCGATGATCAATTCTTTGTGAATTCCAAATTCCTGTCAATAGAGCATGGGGTGTCCATAACCATCAAAGATTCCAGCAAGGATAAATCGGCCATCCTCATGAACGGCAGGAGCGAAGGTGCGTTTGAGGACTTTGGTGGGATAATCTACAACGACGGTAATCTGACCATCGAGGGTGTAACCTTCAGGGGCGGCTACTCCGAGGATGATGGAGGTGGGATCTACAACGATGAACGCGGGACCCTTACCATCAGGAATGCCACATTCGCCCTCTGCCAGGCCGAAAATAACGGAGGCGCGATATACAACAGGGGACAGGCCATCATCGAAGGCTGTTCGCTCTCCGGCAATGCCGCTTGGGAGTACGGTGCTGCGATATACAATGAAGGCACGATCGAGATCAGCAAAACCTTCATGACCATGAACGAGGCCCAGCTCGAAGGAGGAGCGATCTACAACGCCCAAAAAGGGAAGATATTCATCAGAGGCGGGGAGATCAGCAACAACATCTCCGGGAACGGAGGAGCGATCTGGAACACTTCCGACACCGTATGGACGAGTACCAGCGGGCCCCACTACGCATTGGACATCGACGGGACCGAATTCAGGAACAACAGGGCGACCAAAGAGACCGAGGTAGAGGGCGGAAGCGGATACGGAGGAACGATCTGGAACAACGGAAACATCTCCGTGAAGAATGCCTTTATAAGCGGAAGCTACGCAGACGTGAACGGAGGGGGACTGTACAACAGCAGGATAATGTCCGTATCGGGTTCCACCATTTACGAATGCAGGGCCCTGAATAACGGCGGAGGCATCTATAACACCGGCAATGATGCCGTGATCGACGTCAAGGACTCCACCTTATCGGAGAACGTTGCCAAATTCGGCGGAGGGGCCTTCAATGAACTCACCGGCAATGATTTCACCAACACGAACAACAGTTTCAAGCTGAATGCCTGCAAGATCATAGACAATACGACAATTGACCTCCGGGGAGCCGGTGCCGGTCTGAACAATCGCGGAGTGATGGTCGTCAATGGATGTGAGATCAAAGGGAACAGATGCGACGGCGCTGGCGGGATATATGATGCCGGCGGGCTCTCCGTATTCAGCACCTCGTTCGAATCCAACACTGTGGAAGCTGGGAACGGAGCGGCGTTGAGCGTTGCAGAGGGCGGAACCGCCTCGGTCGAAGCCGTAGTGATAAAGAACAACGTCACCAACAGAGGCAGTGGAGGCGCCATATCCATCGCGACCGGGAGCACACTCAACCTCGGGACCTCGCTCATCACGGACAACAGTGCCCCGCTGTACGCAGGTGCCATCTATGTGCAGACCGGAGGCTCACTCTTGGTCCATGACCTCGTCAAGGTCCACGGGAACACGGCCAGCATAGGTAAGAACATATACCTCCATGATGGGACCAGGATAGGGTTTTCCGGCCCGGTCTCATCGCTGTCCCTCATAGACTTCGCTATGGAGGATCCATATGACCCATTCACCGATCATTACGAACTATATTCCTGCCATCAGGGTGTGTTCTCATACAATGAGGTCCACGGTTTCCCGATAAAGGAAGCTTTGAGGGATAATTTGCCCGAGCTCTTCTGCGACTACGGGTATTGGAACTCCACCATCGGAATGAGGCTGGTCTCTACCTGGGATGAGCTCAGGAGCCTGGCCGTAGACGAGAACATCCCCGACGGGACAGAGGTCGCCCTCGCCAATGACATCCACGCCGATGGCAGCGACCGCATCATAGTCGAAAGGGATCTGATCATCGATCTGAACGGTTTCACCATGGACAGAGGACTCACCTCCAAGAAGGACGGCGGACAGGTACTCCAGATCAGCGGAGACAGCACGGTAACCATCAGGGATACGATAGGGACAGGCATCATCACCGGAGGATACGCAGGGAACGGCGGAGCCATCAACATACATGACGGTTCCAAACTCATCATCGAGAGCGGCCTGTTCATGAACAACCGTGCGACCGAGAAGGGAGGTGCGATATATGTCAACGGCGAACTGGATATGGGTGGCGGCACATTCTTCAGCAACGGATGCGCAGGTGATGGAGGAGCAATATACTGCGACGATGACGGCGGCTGCACCCTGAACCTGAACAATGTCTTATTCTACTACAACTACACCGATGACGGAGACGGTGGGGCACTGTATCTGGACTACAGGAACGCCGGCACCATCCGGAACTGCAGATTCATTGTTTGTAACGGGGACGATGGCGGAGCCATATACATGGAGGCAGACGATCAGATGCTCTATATCATCGATTGCTCCTTCTATCACAACTATGCCAATAACGGTGGTGCCATCTACATCAAAGACGGCGGCATCGAGATCAGCGGCGACAGCAGCGAATTCTTAGAGAATTCCGCATCCAAAAACGGTGGCGCAGTCTATACTGATGAGCGCAAGGTAGTCGTCAGGGACAAAGTGAATATCCATGGCAATGTCGCAAATAAGAACGGAGGCGCCTTCTACAGCGAGGGGATAGTGGATCTCGGCAGCGGAGTGGACGTCAGCTACAACATTGCTACAGAACACGGAGGCGCTATCTGCATCAAGGATGGGTCCACAGTCAATATCAACAGCGGAGTCACCCTAAGCTACAATGAGGCCGGCGGGAACGGAGGCGCCATATACAACGACGACAACGGGAACATCAACCTGTGGGGAGGCCGGATCATATACAACTCCGCCCAGAAGGGTGGCGGCATATACATGGACGAAGATGCCGACGACATAGATGTCAGCGGCCACGTCGTCGTGATGTACAACGATGCCGTTGAAGGCAACGGCATATACCTGGACGACTGCAAGATGAACATAGTGGGCGAACTCGACGATGACACCCGCATCTCCGTGACGCTCGACGATCAGACCGGCCGTTTCACCAACGGATACGGCAAATATAACGGCGACAGGAACCCCGACGTATTCTTTACTTCCGCGGAAGGCTACCTCCTGTCCCTGAACGATAAAGGCGAAGTATGTCTGGGCTACGACTACAGCGGGACCGTCGGCGATGAATCCGACTTCGTCGATTGGGCCAGCCAGATCAATGATTACTACAACCTGAGCGACAAGAACTGGATGTCGGGCATCTCCGGTGAAAGGATGCTGAACGAGATAAACATCCCTGGGACCCACGATTCTGGTATGAGGAAGACCGAGTCGCGTTTGAACGGATCCATCGGGGACTTCGCCCATATGCACTACATGGCGAAGACCCAATATCTCTATATCAACGAACAGCTGGACGCAGGCGTCAGGCTGTTCGACATACGCATAAACAACCAGCACCTTGTCCCGGATGAAATAGGCTCTTTATGGCACATCGGGATGACCCTGGCGTGGGGTGCCCTGACACATTCGACTCCGACCTGGTACAAGCTCGAAGACGACGGGGACAACCTCTGGATATGTCACGGAAAGGACAAGATAGGCGGAACGTTCTATGCCATGAAGTCCAACGGCGATGACCTGAGCGTCGATGACGTGCTCGACTGGTTCAAGACATTCCTGACCATCCACCCGACGGAGACCCTGATAGTTGGGTTCGATGCAGAGGTGCAGGGTGACGACAACGAGGAAATCACGAATAATCGCATGTACCAAAAGCTGCAGGCCCTGTCGAAGGAGATCAATCCCTCCACCGGGAAGCCGTATATATACATCGAGTCCGGCAAGAACTTCGGAGAATCTTACACGGCATACCCGTACCTGAAGGACTGCCGCGGACAGATAGTGCTCCAGGGCAGCACATTCGGCGGCATCACCGATAACATCGATCCCGTCGTCAACGTATATTCGCAGGATGTCGGCTTCGACTGCTCCATAAACGAGAAGAAGCAAAGTATCGACAGATTCCTCAAACAGCATGTCGACAGCACCCGCCTTAAGTCTGATGTCACCAGCCACATGGACGTCTTGTACAAGATAGGGTTCAATGTTGGACCCACTAGCACCATGTACTACATCGGGAAATTCTTCCAGAGCTTCATCGACAAGGATATCGGCCCGTTGTACAACGCCGATCATATCCTCCCGGATTACCTGGCCGAATCGAAGCCCTTCGACCAGAGAGGACAGTACGTTGGATGGGTGAAGACCGACGGTGCCAAAGCCGAGAACTTCGGTTATATCTGGAAGTCGAACTTCCCCGACCCGAAGGACAGCGATCCGACCAAGTTCACCCTGAACTATGTCACGGTGAGGGCGGAATCGGGTCTGGGGTCGTATCCCATCCAGTCATACGATCTGCTGCTCGGTACCACCATCGTCCTCCCGGGATGCATCTACAAAGACCACGGCGACCTGGAATTCAAAGGATGGATGGTAGGAAGCGAATTATACAAACCCGGTGACAAGCTCCAATTACTGAAAGATACGACCTTCGTGGCCGCATGGGATGTCGACGAGTTCACCATCAGTTACGTCGACTACGACGACAGCGAAATCGATTCGCACCATTACGTCCCGGGCACTCTCGCAACTGAAATCGCCGCCCAGGCCCCCACCGCATACAGGGAGCCCACCGCACAGTACACGTACGTCTTCGCGGGATGGGAACCGGCCATCTCCGATGCGACCGAGAACAAGACCTACAAGGCGAAATACGACGCCATACTGAACACCTACGCCGTGACCTGGATGACCTGGGACGGACTCTCTGTCATCGAAATCGACGAGAACGTCGGTTACGGCAGCTCACCCTACTACAATGGTCCGGCCCAGACAAGGGACGAAACCTTGCAGCATACCTACACGTTCAAAGGTTGGTCCGAGCACGTGGACAGCGAGGACGGCGTACCGATCGATCATTTACCCCCAGTGACCGGCGACGTGACGTACTACGCATCGTTCCAGAGCACAGTTAAGCAGTGCACGATCAGATTCGTCAACTGGGATGATACCGTGCTGTGGGAAGGGAAGTACGCCATGGAGACCGGGCCGGGCGTGATCACACCAGCCAACGACCCCGTCAGGGAGCCGTCGCAAGGCAAATACTACGAGTTCGCCGGATGGGATCCGACCCCCGGTGTCGTGACAGAGGATGCCGAGTACCGCGCGACCTACAACGAGAGCGATGTGCTCAGGTACTGCATCACATTCATGGACTGGAATGCGAAGATCTTGTCCAAGGAGTGGTACGTGCCAGGCACGAGCTACTCCGCCGTCGCTAAACCGGCCGATCCCACCAGGGAGTCAACCACCCAGTTCTCGTACGAATTCACCGGATGGGATCCGACGGTCCCCGAGACCGGCGAGGTGACGGAATCGGTCACTTACAGGGCCCTTTATGAATACATAGTGAACAAGTACACAATCTCGTTCTACGACTGGGACGGGACCCTGCTGAGTTCCGAAAAATACGATTTCGGCACCTCCGCCGAAAGCATCGTAAAACCAACGCCCACCAGAGAAATGGACAGCCAGTACACGTACACCTTCGCCGGCTGGTCTCCGGAAGTCACAAGCGTGGACACCGAGGCCTCTTACAAGGCCACATACACTGCGGAACTGAGGAAGTTCACTATAATCTGGAAGAACTACGACGACCAGGTCCTGGAGACCGACCAGGACGTCCCGTACGGCAGCATCCCGTCATACGATGGCATTGCCCCTACGAAGCCGCAGGACGAGAAATGCAGATACGAATTCTCCGGATGGGACCCCATGGCCTCATTCGTGTCTGGAGATGTCACCTACACCGCGAGTTACAATGCAGTGGGCCTCAAGTTCACCATAACATACGAACTTCTAGGAGGTGTCTTCTTAAACGGATTCCCACAACAGGTCACGTACACGTACGGGGACGAAGTGCGCCTCTATACCGACGAAATGATAGCCAAGGAATACTACGTTTTCGGTGCATGGCACGACAATCCGCAGTTCACGGGTGAAGTATACACCAAAATAAACAGTGACCAATACGGGGATTGGATATTCTATATGGATTGGGTCCCCAGAGAGTATGACATATGGGTCAATGATAATGACGACGGTAAATTACTTGAACGTTATAATTACACTGTTTTGACAGAAACCTTCACCTTGCCCCAAGAGAGCAAGGAAGGATACACCCTTTCCTATTGGGAGGACGGTGCAGGGACAAAAACGTCGGAAGTGGTCATCGAGAAAGGTAGCGGAGGCGACAGACGGTATTGGGTGCATTGGACGCCGAATACCTATGATATAGAGTACTACGATGGCGATACCAAACTGACCGGTATAGAGCCGGACACCTATGTGTACGATACGGAGACCTTCCTGGGACCGATGCCAGCCAAGGAAGATTACATCCGGGTCGGATGGTACACCACCAGCGACTTCAAGGAAGGGACGAAAACGGTCTCCGTGCCTGCGGGCACACTTGGGACCTTTAAGGTCTATGCCAAATACGTTGACAAGGGCGACGTCTACTGGCAGACCGATCCGGTCGCGTCAACGAACCTGATCTACAACGGAGAGGATCAGACATTGATCACCGGAGGGAATGCAGTGGGAGGCACTGCATTCTACGCCGTGAACAGCGGAGAATTCAGCACAGACTTGCCCAAGTCCACCGATGCAGGCGAGTACTGCGTCCAGTTCAAGATAGTCAAGGATGACCAGGACTATGACAGTGGCCAGATCTTCGTAACTATCGGCAAAGCCAATTCCGCAGTCTCTATTTATCCCGCTGCCAAGGAAGGAATGTTATTCAACAACAACGAACAAGAACTGGTAGACGCCGGAGAGGCTTGGGGAGGAACAGTGCGCTACAGCCTGGACAACGTGGAGTTCCACTCTAAAATCCCTAAGGCCACCAACGCAGGCCAGTACAACGTCTGGTACAAATCCGTGGGAGACAGCAACCACAACGATTCTCAGGTTGGAGGCCCAATCAGTGTGACGATCTCAAAGGCCGTGCCCGGCGAGATCACCCCTCCGACGGTGCCAAAACTGATGTATACCGGAGAAGCCCAGGAACTCATATATCCGATCGATATCGACTGGGCCAATGTCCAATACAGCCTCGACGGAGAGAATTACTCGACATCCATACCGACTGCGACTGACGCCGGCGAATACACCGTGTACTACATGGTGAAGGACGATGTCAACTACAAGGACAGCGAATCGGCCAGCGTAACAGTGACCATAAACAAGCTCCTCCGCACATGGTTGGTCGCTCCGATTAATAAAGCGGCGATATACAACGAAAAGAATCAGACATTGATCATCAAAGGTCTGACCACGTCCGGCACTCCCTTGTACAGGATAGGCGACTCCGGCGAGTATAGCAGCAATCTGCCCACGGCCAAAGATGTGGGGGATTACACCATCTGGTACAAGATAGAGGGCGATGACAAAGATAACTACATTCTCCCTGAACCTCGTTCATTAGTCGCCAGCATCAAGAACCAGTTCCCGCTGACTGCCTCGATAGAGAGCTGGACGTACGGGGAGGAGGCCAAGAAGCCCATCATCACCGGAAACATAAGCGGAGGGCAGACCACCGTCGAATACAAGCGCATCACATCCAGCGACGACGAATACTCCGTGGATGTGCCCAAGGACTCGGGTGATTACACGATGAGGGTGAGGGTCGCGGCCAGCGGCGGCTACGCCTCTGCATCGACCACCGCGAACTTCTCCATCCACAAGGCATCCATCTCCCCTTCCGTATCCATCGAAGGGTGGGCTTACGGAGAGGAGGCCAAGAAGCCCGTCGTCACCGGGAACCTCGGTGACGGGACCGAGGTGTACTGGTACAAGCTGAGCGGAGCTTCCGACGAAACCTATTCAAAGAAAGTGAACTTCGATGTCGGAGACTACGTTCTCAAGGCAACGGTGTCCCCAACGACCAACTACCAGGAAGGAGAGGCAACCACGAACTTCACCATCGTGAAAGGGACGATCACGGCCATCACCACTGACTTCGCTATAGAATACGATGGAAAAGCCCACATGCCTGCGAAATCAGATCTGATCTACAACGGAACCAATTACGCCAGGCCTGCGGACGACAAGGTAACGATAGAGCTGAAGGAAGGTGATGACGGAATCTCCGTGGGAAGCCACACGGTCCTGGTGACGGTGTCCGGCGACAGCAACTTCAGTGACACGTCGCAGGCAATAGAAGTGACATATAACATTTCGAAGAAGCGCGTATCGTTCGTATGGACCTCACCTTCTGACCTCACATACTCGGGCACCCCCAAGACACCCTTATTGTCGATCACGGGACTGGCCTCCTCGGATGTAGGGAGGGTGTTCGCGACGATCAAGCTCTCCGACGGGATGGATAACGTCAACGTCGGCAGCTTCACCTATTACGTGACAGGACTGACCGGCGACAGCGCCTCCAAGTACGACCTGCCCTTGAATGTAGTCAGCAACGAGTACACCATAACGAAGAAACCGTTGTCCGTGAGCATATCCGAATCCAAGACCTACGACGGGTCCGCACTCGTGCATAAGATCGTGCAGTCCGACCTGTCGGGCCTGGTGTCGGGAGATTCGCTCCTCAAAGGAGAGATCTCTACCGTATCAGGCGCAGCGGGGACCTACGATTCCCCGGACGAATATACAATGACAGAGGCGCTGGCCGTCCAGAACGGCATCGGCAACTACGATGTCTCCTACACAGTGAACATGGTCATAGCCGAGGAGAAGTATGTTCTCACGTACGACTCAGGTATGTATACAATCAAGGCCGGTGAGACCGTTGTCGCGTCGGGATCCAGGGTGGCAAAAGGTACCGATATCACCGTGACCGCAACCGAAGGATATTCGGTGACCTCCATATCCCTCGACGGAATCATACAGTCCTCCACCGGAGGATTCATCATGCCTCAGAAGGACACCGTCCTCAGCGTCGCCGTCCAGGGCGCCTCTCACAGCATCACTTATAGTATAAGCGGAGAAGGAACGGTCGATCAGACAATCCTTAGCGCGACTACCGGACAGGACGTCGTCCTGTCGGCATTGATCCATCCTGCAGGGGGGTACTCCCTTGAATCGCTGTCCTACAAGATTGGGGGAACAGGAGATGCGGTCCAGATCAGCCCTTCGGGATTCAAGATGCCCAACGGGGACATCACAGTCTACGCAACATTCGTGCAGGATTCATCCGGATCCTACGACATAACCGTGTCTTCGATGGTCAACGGTACGATTTCGTTATCAACATACCGTGCCTCCAACGGGAATACCGTCTCCCTGAACATCATCCCCGATGACGGGTATGTACTCAGTACACTGAAGGTCATGGGAGGATCAGAGATCACACCTTCAGAATCGGGGGGCACCTGGACGTTCACCATGCCTGCTCACGACGTTACCGTCTCGGCCAATTGCGTGAGGGTATTCACCGTCACTGTCATCGAGCCCGAGCACGGAACCCTTACTCCCTCTGCCCCTGGCGGCATATCCGGAACCCCCGTGGAATTGACGCCCGCTGCATCCGCAGGATACATCCTGGATAAGGTCTATGTGGACGATAAGGCCATCACCGCCGACAGCCATGGGAAGTACGGATTCGTCCTCCAGGGTGACGTCCAGGTGACCGCCTCATTCGTCAGAGCCTATGCCGTCACGATCGATTCGGAAATCACAGACGGTACGGTCGCTGTCTCGGAGGTCGGACCCTTCGAGCCCGGATCCTCGGTGACTCTGACTATTACGCCTGGGACGGATAAGGGTCTGAGCGAGCTCTGGGTGGCCGGTACGCAGGTTTCCCCGACCGCATCCGGAACCGGATACACCTACACCTTCCAGATACAGTGCGATACCTTCGTTACCGCGAAGTTCAGTCCGCTGTACTCCGTGACGGTAAACGACGTTACCGGAGGTACGATCTCCTCATCCCTGAGTGGAAAGGCCCCTGCAGGCACATCCGTCACCCTGACGGTCACCAAATCCAGCGGGTACAAGCTCGATCACCTGATCGTCAACGGTGAGATAATAACGGTATCCGGATACACCTACGTGTTCACCCTGCTGGGCGACACGACCGTTTCAGCGGAATATTCGCCCGGCGAGTACACCATAACCTTCAACGCCAACGGCGGAAGCTGTTCGACATCGACCATGACCACGGACAGGTATGGAAAACTGCCCTCTCTGCCATCGGCATCGAGGAGCGGATACAACTTCAGCGGATGGTACACCTCCGCCTCCGGCGGAACCAAGGTTACCACATCCTACGAGTTCGACCAGGACACGACCGTGTATGCCCACTGGACGGCCAAGCCCGTGACCTACAGGATAACCTTCGACGGGAACGGCGGGACCCCTGATAGGACCTACATGACCACGAAGACGAACGGAAGGCTGGCATCGCTGCCGGCCGACCCCGTGTGGGAAGGCCACCGCTTCGACGGATGGTACAAGTCCAGGGTGAGCAGCGTCAAGGTCACCACCTCGACGGTGTTCTACTACAGTATGACCGTGTTTGCGCATTGGACGGAGTACAGCCTCAACGTCACCTACAACGCCAACGGCGGATCCGGGTACATATCGTATCAGAACATCATGTACTCGGACGCCTCCAAGGCCCTGAAGGCCAACACCTTCGTCAGGGACGGATACGTGTTCGCCGGATGGAACACGGCCATCGATGGCTCGGGAACATCGTATTCCGACGGGCAGGATGTATCCAAGCTGATCACCGCCCCCTATCAAGACCTCAGCCTGTACGCGCAGTGGACCGCGATTCGCACTGTTACCTTCGCCGTTTCCGAGGAGGGATACGGTACGGTCAGCAAGCAATCCGTCACCGTCCTGGACGGCACCCCCGTATCGGCATCATCAGATACCGTCACCGTCGGCATGAAGAGCATCACCGCCACTTCCGCCGAAGATACCGAAGAGTATTCCTACGGATTCGTAGGATGGACCGGCATCCCCCTGGACGGGAAGGTGACATCCGACATCACGATCATCGCAGAATTCGAAAGGACCGTGAACACCTATACAGTCACGGTAGACGTATCCGACGATGAATGTGGAACTGTGGACATGACCAGCATCACCGCCGGTTACGGGACTGGAGTGACTGTGTCTGAGAACGTCCTCATCGTCGGAGAGGAAAGGATAACCGCCACGCCCGCCGAAGATACCGAAGAGTATTCTTACGGATTCGTCGGATGGACCGGCATCCCCGAAGATGGCAGGATTACATCGGACATCACGGTCACCGCTGACTTCAGCAAAGAGGACAAGAGGCTGACGGTGACCTTCGTGGTCTCCAAAGGAGCGTCAAGGGACGTCAAGGTCATACCCGGCAATACCGTCTCGCCCATCCCCGGACCGAAGCTGATAGGCGTGGAGTTCAAGGGATGGTTCCTCGAGGATTCGAACGTCAGTTTCGATTTCACCACACCGATAACCGAGGACATTGCCCTCTACGCCCACTACGGACCGAAGGCGCCGTCGACCGAACAGAGCACCAAGATCTCCGCCGTCATGTCCCCGGACCTGACCGCGGTGGTTACCGCATATGACGGAAAGGTCATCGGCAAAGGTACCATCCTTGTGTCGGTCTACCAGCTGATGACCATCCACGGCATGGATGCGTACGTCTTCATCGGGTCGTTCGAGCAATCGTTCGACTGCTCTATGTCGTACCTCTTATCCGACATCTCGGAGAAGACCTACGGAATAGCATCCGGCCCCGGAACGTACGGCGTCATGGCGGAGGTCCATCTGGACAACGGCACCGAACGTCTGACCAACTACACGAAGTTCAGCGTGAAAGGCGGCGTGTGAGGAACAGGGCGAAGAAGAAAGGGCGGCGGGATCCGGACCGCTGCCCTTTCATCGATACCGGCCGTTTCAGGGCGCCTATATCCCCGACCCGGCCGATGGTGCCCGCAGATGACGATCCGACAAATCGGCACATGCAAATTCAGACTCTTAAGGAAAAGCACTACGCTCAGTCAAAGGTTGATTCTATCCTCTTTCCACAAGAGTAGATTAGATACGATCCGGCCGATCGTTGAGATCCTGCCCGGTATAAGCTACTTGGATCACCCTTACGACCTTCAGCTCTTCCTTTATGATGTAGAATATGCAATAGTTCCTGCGGTAGTTGAACTGACGTTTCTCTATAAGTTCCTACATGATACGGATCGCTGCGGACCATATGGTTTTAAGGAAATCTTTCCAAAGAGGTTATGGCATCATCAGTATCCCTAAGGAATCTCTCGGCGGCCGAGATATTCAGGAGCTTATCTCTGATGTAATCGCAAATGGATACGATGTCGTTCTGGGCGTCCACGGATAATTCGACATGATAGTCACTCATCAAGGAGCCTCTTGATGAAATCATGCGCCTCGACATTCCCGCCTTGGTATTCTGATCTTCAGTATCTCTCCTCCAATTCGATGTCCGAAGGACATCCTTGATCCTGTTGTAATGGTCGATGTTGATCAATACCCTGGATCCGTAGCCGTTCTTTGTGATGAAGACCGGCTGGTTCCCCGAGAGTTGGAACATCTTCGAGGTGTCCCTCATCTCGGTTATAGAAGCGATCAGAGTCATAATTGTGTGTAATGGGACAGAAGACATATCGCGAATTCGGTATTTTAATCGACAAATTAATTGACAAATCTGCATAGCCAGTAATTGACAATCATTATGGCAATTGAATCTTCCAGACACCTGCTTTCTTACTTCCATCCCTGACAACCAACCCTTTGTCTCTAAGCTTATCGATACGATATCTGACAGCCCTGACAGGTAACTCGAGATGGACTGAGATATCCTTCATGCGTATCGACGGATCGTCAATTATTTCCTGGATGATCCTACTGTCGACGTCATCCAGCCCCAAATCCTGAACATCGACCTTACTTGAGTATCCTTTAGGCCTGAGAATGACCATGAATCCCGAGGACATGTATGAGAACCCCGGTTCCGGATTGCCGTTCTCCCTGCATGCGGACAGCACCTTGCTAATTCCCTGACCCCACCCTTCGATGTACTTCATCGAATAGAAGGCCTCGGCTAGCTTCTTGTTGCGCTTTATCGACGGATGGTTGCCTTTGAGGTTCTCGAAGGTGATGCCTTCCGGCAGAAGCCCTCCGGAATAGATCTTCAGCATATCCTTGTAGACATAGATGGCTATCTCCTGTTCGGTGCTGTAGTCCTTGTGTATTATGGCGTTGACGACTAGCTCCCTTATCGCATCCATCGGATACTGGTAGTTCAATGCCCTTGATGCCGTGCCGGTGTCGTACCTGTACGTCGGCTGGATGTACTTGTCGCTGAGCACGCGCATGCACTCTCCGGAAGCCTGACCAGGGGTATGCGGTCGAGGATATCGTCCCTGAGAAGGATGCCTCTGTCGTCGAAGAGGCCTATCTTGAGGTAGGCGCCGTACTGATACCTCTTCGGATCGTCGGCGAACAGCAGCACCGCCGTGAGCGACAGATCGCCGTCATTGAGAAGGCCCATGGATTCAAGGGCAGTCATCATGTCATCCTCAGGGATGGTTTCCGGGATACGGCCCGCTTCCTTGCCTCTCTTCAGGAAGAACCTGAACGCATCTTCCGACAGGGATCTCGGATCGATCTTGCGCGGTTGGTCTAGCCATTGCATCCTGAGCTCATCCAGAAGTATCTTCTTCAACGGATTGCCCTCGAGCTGCTGCGTGGTATTCCCGACGCGGAAATAGAACCTGCCGTCGTAATCAACGATCTCATCGCCCTTGGGCACATCGACGATGATGCAATCCTTGCCTTCGATGGACACGGCATGTGTCTCGGAGATGAGATGCAGCTTGTTGCGGATGGAATCCGAGATCGATTTAGTGGTCGCTTTGACATCCTGGATACCGATATACTCGCCGTTGTCACGACGGCCTATGATCATACGGCCACCTTTGGTGTTGTAGAATGCGGCGATTGTCTTGAGGCATTTGTCGGACCAGGACTCCTTCCATTCCATGTCGAGATTCTCTATATCCATCTTTTCCTCGGATACCATATCCGTACCGATTTACATCAGATGTTCTGATAGATCTCATACGCCCATTCGTTGCGCCGCCACGGCCTGATGCGTGTCCCGAAGGCGTTGCAGACGAGGGCGTATGCTCTCATCGATTACCTCTCTCTGTGCACTGTTGGACTGTATCTTCTTGACGATTGATCCGTTCATCCGCATTCCCGAACAATACTGATTATCTTCCTATATAATCCATGGTCCGAAATGCAACAAAACCCTCAGACTCTGGTCCATCGGCGTGATAGAGCACCGGTAACTCCCTCCGCTAGGAGACGGATATAGACCGCAACAGCCTACTGTGACCTAGCAGGACATCCCCATATTCAACGCTTGGGGACCATGTTACCGCACCTTGGGCAGAAATCGCTGTCCTTGGGGATCAGGTAGCCGCATTGCCTGCATACCCTCGCATCCACGGGATTCCTATATCCTGTCCTCGCCCTGTGGGCCCTTATGCGGCCCCTGATGATGAGCATTAGCAGCAATGCCATCAGAAGGATGAGAACCAATATGATGATCGGATGCTCCGTGATGTCGAAATCTGTGACTACCCTGGTGAACACCCCGCTCTCGCTTATCCCGATCTCGTTCTTCTCGGACACGACGCTGCCCTCGGCATCGTATATCCTGATGCTCTTGAGCGGAGAGAAGCTGCCCGGCAGCTCCAGCCTGAGGCCGCCCTGAATCCCCAGGGATGCGGGCGTCACCTCCTGGTCGTCCAGGAACATCCTCACCTCGATGTCCATGGGATCCTCGGTATCCTGATACCCCTCCGAAGGGGACTCCCTGATCCATATGCTCCAGTACTCGGCGTTGCCGGCCTTCAGGGCATCGGCTATCGACCTCATCGCATGGGATTCGTAGAACAGCCTGCAGTCCAGCATCCTGTAGTACCAGTCGCCGGTCTTCCATGCGTTGGACCTGGCTGAGGGCTCATCGAGGGAGATGCTTGTGGATTTCCTGCCGTCGGGATACGGGTCGTATGCGTATGCGGATGTAGAGGCCTTTATCCCGTAGTCGTTGTCGACCTTACGGGAATCGGCGAAGGACCCGTAGGGAGTGTCCGTGGAGGAGCCGATGAGGAAGTAATCGTATTCGATGTCCACGGGGCACTTGGGGTCGTCCCATGTGACGTCCATGTAGTACCATCTAGAACCATCCATCTTGAGGATGTTCCATGCGTGGCCCGCGTCGTAGCCTTTGACTGTGCCTGAAAGGTACAGGCTGGGGATGCCGTTCTTCAGGCACAGGTAGTTCAGGGCGTAGGCGTAGCCTTCGCAGCGGGCCTTTCCTTCGACGAGGGCGCCGTAGACGTTGCCGGAGTTCTCCGTGGTCAGATCGTAGGATGTGCGCAGGATTATCCAGTCGTGGATGGACCTGACCCTGTCGGCGTTTGTGGTGCCTGAGGGGGTGAATCCGGATACGATGGCTTCGAGCTCCTTGGTCTGGGATTGGATCTTCGCTTTGTCAAGGGAATCGGAGCGGAATTCGGATGCCATCCCGGTGGCCTTGTAATAGTAAATTGAATAGGAATACTTGAACCAGTGGAACTCGGGGTGGTCGGAGCAGAATGCGTCACGCACCTCCTCTGCCTGGGAGAGGGTGAGACCTGAGACAGCGATCTTGGCCCTGTATGATGCGACTCCGCTTAACAGCGAGTCGTATGCCTTCTTCTGCTTATCCGATAGCGTATCATAGGCAGGATGCACGCCTTCGGCGGCATCCGAGGTGTCCGATACGACGATGACAACGGAGGATGCCAGCATCAGCAGGACAGCGAACAATGCCAAGCGTCTGGTTCCCATATGTGAACGATTGTGCGCTTGGTATAAGCCATTTGCATCGAGATGACACAGTGATAGAAATGATCCGGCATAGAAATATGGCGTACCTGATGAAGCGGATATGGCTTGTGATGCGGAGCTGCGCTCCTTATCACTGCGCGACCATAAGGACAGACCTCGCCTGACAGGATCCAATCCTTGGCCGGACGTACAGCAAAACTGAACAGACAGAATCAAACAATACGCAATCATCTGAGGTGATGATAAAAACCAACAATCTGGAGACCCCGATCAAGATTGCTGACCTCATATCAAGGAACAATGACCACAATGGCGAGGTGTATCCAATCTGTCTTGCAATTTATTTTGATTAATCAAAGTAAAACGTGAATTCGGCACATCTCGATTAATTTTTTGAGATTCTGCATAGCGTCCGCTACCCGAATGCGCGACCGCGCCTCACCCCAGCAGATGATCCGGGTCGATCCGCAGGGATTCCAGTATCCTCATGAACAGGT
>JAEEGF011095845.1_pt1 | contig 17424 bp, 17 predicted proteins | sample 9134171 | NCBI WGS metagenome assembly JAEEGF01 (sample SAMN16246542, study PRJNA631951) | gut metagenome | biome: gut microbiome; feature: rumen; material: AP-attached | host: Bos | place: Iran: Karaj | collected 2018-10 | reverse complement strand
GGCGACCACGGCCCCGCTGTCCGACGAGGTGGCGCAGACCGACCCCGACAGCGCCGGCGACGCTGAGGAAGAGGATCTGCAGATCGACACGTTCGTGATCCTCAACGACGACGCCACCGCCATCAACGGCGAAGGCGCGTCCTTTCAAAGCGGCCGACTGACGATTTTCAAAGCGGGCGTCTATTCCGTCAAGGGCACGCTGACCGACGGTCAGATCTGTGTGGATACGGACGACAACGCAAAAGTGAAGCTGTATCTCGACGGCGTGAAGATCTACTGCGCCGACAGCGCCCCGCTCTACGTGGCGCAGGCCAAAAAGGAAACCCAGATCATTTTGGCAAAGGGGAGCGAAAACCGGCTCAGCGACAACGCCGGCCGCACGATGACCGAGGCGCAGGCGAACGACAACGACTTTGCCACGGCGGTCATCTACAGCAAGGACGATCTGCAGATCGGCGGCGAAGGCGCGCTGACGGTTGAGGCGAATTTCAACAAGGGCGTCTTCTCGCGCGACGACCTCCGGCTGAAGGGCGGCGCGCTGACAATTACGGCGAAGGACGACGGCATCCGCGGCAAGGACAGCGTGGAAATCTCCGGCGGCACCGTCAAGATCAAGTGCGGCGGCGACGGCATCCGCACGAGCAACGAAAACAAGGGCGACCTTTCCGTTTCCGGCGGCGACATCACCGTGGAGAGCACGGGCGACTGTCTGCAGGCCGTGGGCAACATCGCCGTTTCCGGCGGCAGCTTCCGCCTGCAAAGCGGCGGGGGCTACCGGGAATCGCTGCAGACGCAGAAGCGGGGCGGCGGCTTCTTCGGCGGCGTGCAGACCGGCAAAACGGAGGGCGATACGGTTTCCGCCAAGGGGATCAAGGCCGAAAAGAACCTGGCCGTCAGCGGCGGCACGTTTTTGCTCGACTGTCTGGACGACGCGCTCCACGCCGACGGGAGCATCGCCGTTTCCGGCGGCATGTTCCGCATCAGCACCAACGACGACGCGGTTCACGCCGATGAAACCGTTGCCGTTTCGGGCGGCGAATGGATCATCGAAGCGTCCTATGAGGGTCTGGAAGGCCGGCAGGTCGCCGTTTCCGGCGGCGCGCTGGACGTCACCGCGCAGGATGACGGCGTCAACGCCGCGGCTCCGGGCGACCAGAACGACATGGCGCTCTTTGCCGGCGCGCCGGACGGCATGGAACCGCCGACCGATGACAGCGGCAGACCGCAGCCGCCCGTGGGCGAACCGCCCCAAAACGGACAGCAGCCCGGCGAAGCGCCGCCGGACGGCTTCGGCTTCTGGCGGCAGGGCGGCGGCAAGGGCGGTCCCGATCAGGCGGACGAAAGCTGCGCGGTTCTGATCTCCGGCGGCGTGCTCAAGGTGAACGCGGCCGGCGACGGGATCGATTCCAACGGCAGCATCGCCGTCAGCGGCGGCACCGTGCTCGTCTTCGGTCCCACGAACGACGGCAACGGCGCGCTCGATTACGCGGGCAGCTGCACCGTGACGGGCGGTTCGCTGTGCGCGCTCGGCGCCGCCGGCATGGCGCAGGGCGCCTCCGACGGAACCAGCGGCAGGCTGGAGGCAAGGCTGACCCTCGCGGCCGGCGACACGCTGACCGTGCAGGACGAAAGCGGCGGCGAGGTCTATGCCGTCCGGCTGGAAAAGCCCGCGGCTCATCTGGCGCTGGCCGGCAATATGCTGCAGCGGGGACGGACCTATACGCTGCTGGTGAACGGCAGCGAGGCCGCCGCGGCAAAGGCAGAATAAAAAAAACATCCTCCGCTGAGGCGTTCCCCGACGGAGGATATTCTTTTCGGAAAAACGGTGCGGCTTATTCGGCCGGCTGCTCTTCTTCCTTTTTGGTGAACCAGCCGAAAATCATCTGAACGAAATCGATCAGCCATTTCACAAAATTCATCGCGTCGCCGACTGTCTTCATGCAGGTCGCCTTCTTTCTTCGTTTTTGAATGGGATCCATTCATTGATCCTATCTTATCACACTTGCGCGCAATTATCAAGCCCCTTTCAAAAAGCCTGCGGGAAAAAATGAAAAACTTGAAAAAAAGGCTTGACGAAAAAATAAAACTGTGGTATAGTAATCGAGCGTTGAGAGACATGCTGGTGTAGCTCAGTTGGTAGAGCAGCTGATTTGTAATCAGCAGGTCGGGGGTTCGAGTCCGTCCACCAGCTCCAGCTCCGCCGGCGCAAAACCGAATATGGGTAGGTTCCCGAGTGGCCAAAGGGAGCAGACTGTAAATCTGCCGTCAGTGACTTCGGTGGTTCGAATCCACCCCTGCCCACCAAAGCGAAAATCCTGTCGCGTCAGCGGCGGGATTTTTGCTTTGTATTCTTCATTCTTCAGTTTTCAGTCTTCATTCTTCATTCGTCAGCGACAGGATTTTTTGAATGAATACTGAAGACTTAAGACTGAAAAATGAATCGTATTACCCGACTTGTTTTTGATCTGCTTTTTGCGCGGGTTTTCCCGCTCTTTTTTTATGCCGTTTTTCTTCGGAGGGCGTTGCCGGCGTGCGCGAAGAATAATTCCAATTCAGAAATTTTGGGTCCGCTTTTGCGGACTTTTCTTTTTTTCAAACCCTTTTTTTCGCAAAATTGCGGATTTGTTGCAGAAAACACGCGACAAAACCCCGCTGTCGGGCCTTAGTATGGGAGGACTTTTTTCAGGTGACAAAATCCGAACCGCCGAATCCGGGAAAGGACCAAAAGAAATACACGTCCTTTTGCACGCGGCGGTTGCGGCATTGTCCCGCCGGTCAGACGCACGTTCATTTTGGAAAGGAGCATTTCTTTGAGTCAATCACTTTCACCCAAACAAACGCTGTTCTGCGCCTATTATGCGCAGACGAGGAACGGACGGGAGGCGGCGGCAAAATGCGGCTATCGCTTTGCCGGGCGGACCGCGGCAAGACTGCTGCGCCGATCAGAGATTCGCGCGCAGATCGAACAGCTGGACCGCGCCGACGCCCGGACACGGAGCGATGTTGCCGCCGGTTACGCCCGCCTGGCGTTCGGCTGTGTCAGCGACGCCGTGACGCTCGCGCTGTTGCCGGAGCCCGAAAATGCCAATCTGGAGGAGATGGATCTGTTTTCGGTGTCCGAGATCAAGCGCGGCAAAAACGGTGTGGAGATCAAGTTTTTCGACCGCCTCAAGGCGCTGGAAAAGCTGGAGGCGCTGACCGAAAGCCGCGAAAGCGACACGGCCAGAGAACTGTTCCGCGCGATCGGGCAGGGCGCAAGCGCGCTGCGGGAGGAGACCCGATGACCCCCGCGCTCCGTTCGTTTTCCAAAAAGCAAAAGATTGTTCTGAGCTGGTGGCACCCGCTTTCGCCCTTCGGCGACCGCGACGCGATCATCTGCGACGGCGCGGTGCGCAGCGGCAAGACCACCTGCATGGCGCTCTCGTTCGTGCTCTGGACGTTCCACGGGTTCGACGGCGGCGCGTTTGCCCTGTGCGGCAAAACGATCCAGTCGCTGCGGCGCAACCTGTTGGAACCGCTGCTGCCGCTGCTTTTGCAGCTCGGCTTTTCGGCGGAAGAAAAAGTGTCGCAGAACAAGCTGACGCTGTCGTTCGGCGGGAAGCAAAACCGGTTCTGGCTCTTCGGCGGGCGCGACGAAAGCTCGGCGGCGCTGATTCAGGGCATGACGCTCTGCGGCGTGCTGTTCGACGAAGCGGCGCTGATGCCCCGCTCGTTCGTGGAGCAGGCGCTGGCCCGCTGCTCGGCGGAGGGCGCGAAGTTCTGGTTCAACTGCAACCCCGAGCATCCGCAGCACTGGTTCTACCGGGAGTGGATCTGCAAGGCGGAGCAACGGAATTGTCTGTATCTCCATTTCACGATGCGCGACAATCCCTCGCTCAGCGAGCAGACGATCCGGCGCTATGAGTCGCTCTACAGCGGCGCGTTCTATGACCGGTTCGTGCGCGGCCTCTGGGTGGCGGCGGAAGGGCTCGTGTATCCCGAGGCGGCGGCCGGCGCGTTCACCCGGGAGCCGCCGCAGACCGCGGCCGAGCGCTGGTGCGTTTCGTGCGATTACGGCACGGTCAACCCGATGTCGATGGGCCTGTGGGGCAAATTCGGCGGCGCGTGGTACCGCGTGGAAGAGGTCTACTTCGATTCCAAAGCCGAGGGCCGCCAGAAGACCGACGAGGAATACTACGACGATCTTTGCGCGCTCACCGCGGGCAGACGGATCGACTGCGTCACGGTGGATCCGTCGGCGGCGTCGTTTCTGGCCTGCCTGCGAAGCCACGGCCGTTTTACGGTCCTCCCCGCCGTGAACGAGGTGCTGCCCGGCATCCGCCGGGTGCACGAAGCGTTCCGGCAACAACAGCTGTTCATTTCCCCCGCGTGCAAGGCTGCCCTGCGGGAGTTTTCGCTCTACCGCTGGGACCGGAACGAAGCGAAGGACGCCGTCATCAAGGCGAACGACCACGCCATGGACGATATCCGCTATTTCGTTTCCACGGTTCTTTGCCGTCCGCAGGACGACGCGCCGATCGCCATTGCAGTGGACCGGAAGAACGGCTGACCCCATTGAAAGGAGAGATTTCTTGGCTAAGAAAAAGAAAGAACCGCTCCCATCCGCGGTGCAGGCCGTTGCCGCGCCGCAGACCGGCAGACAGCAGCGCCTCTTCGCGCTGCCGGGCCTGTCTTCGCCGACCCGCAGGGGCGATCTGGCGCTCTACCGCATGCTGCGCGAAACGGTGCCGATCATTGACGCGGCGCTGATGAAGACCGTGCGGCTGCTCGGCTCATTCAACGTCTTTTGCAGCGACAAAGCGGCCGAGGACGCGCTCAGGCACTTTTTGAAGACCGTGCCGGTCGGGTCGCTGCGATACGGCGTTGACGCCTTCCTGTCCACCTATTTCGAGCAGCTTCTGACCTACGGCACGGCGGTGGGCGAAATGGTCGTGACCGACGGGCGCCTCAGCGATCTTTACAACGCCGACCTGCGCCGGGTGGCGCTCTCGTTCGGCCGGTCGCCGCTGGACGTTGTGGTCAGCGCCCAGAACGAAAGCGGACAGTTTTTGCCCGTGCCGTTCCCCGAGCTGGTGCTGAAAAGCGTGCACGATCCGGAGCCCGGCAGGGTCTACGGCACCTCGGTGCTGCGCGGACTGCCGTTTGTCAGCGACATTCTGCTGACCATCTTTCAGACGACCGGCGTCAACTGGGACCGGCTGGGCAACGTGCGCTTCGCCGTGACCTACAAGCCCCAGAACGATGCGCTCGACAAGGCCTACGCCGCCGAACGGGCGCAGCAGATTGCACAGGAATGGAGCAAGGCGATGCGCGACACGGGCGCCGTGCGCGACTTTATCGCCGTGGGCGACGTGGAGGTCAAAGCCATCGGCAGCGACAATCAGGTGCTGTCCAGCGAAATCCCGGTGCGCCAGCTGCTGGAGCAGATCGTGGCAAAGCTCGGCATTCCGCCGTTCCTTCTGGGCCTGAGCTGGTCGTCCACCGAACGCATGAGCAGCCAGCAGGCCGACATTCTCACGAGTGAGATCGACGCCTACCGCCGCGAGCTGGAGCCGATCGTGCTGCGCATCTGCAACACCTTTTTGCGCCTGGAGGGCTACGACTGCCCCGTGCAGGTGGAATGGGAACCGCTGACGCTGCAGGACATCACGGCGCTGTCGCAGGCCGCGCTGCTGGACGCGCGCACCGAACAACTACGCAAAGAGATCGGAGAGACACAGGATGACATTTGACACCGCAAAAGAGCTGGAGCTCATCAACCGCTACACCCGCAAAACGCTGACGGAAGACGACGTTTACCGGTTCACGCTGACGCTGTGCGACAACGAGGTGGACCGCGACCTGGAACGCTTCACGCCCGAAGCGCTGCAGGAGCTCGCCGCGCTGTTCCCCGGCAAAACGGGACTGTTTGACCACAGCTGCAAGAGCGAGCAGCAGTCGGCGCGGCTGTTTTGCTGCTGGGTGGAAAGCGACAGGACCCGCCTCACGTCCTGCGGCGAGCCCTACACCTGCCTGAAGGCGCGCGCCTACATGGTGCGCACCAAGGAGAACGAGGGGCTGATTGCGGAGATCGAAGGCGGCATCAAAAAAGAGGTCAGCGTGGGCTGCGCCATGGGCAGCCTTTGCTGCTCGGTCTGCGGCGCCGAGCGCAGGGCCGAAGGCTGCGCCCACGAAAAGGGCCGCACCTATCACGGCCGGCTGTGCCACGACGTGCTCTCGCACGCGATCGACGCCTATGAATGGTCGTTCGTCGCCGTGCCCGCACAACGGGAAGCCGGCGTAACCAAAGCATTCTTGAAGGAGGAACCCATGACAGAACCGATTCTGGAAACCGTGAAAGCCGCCGACGGCGAACTGAAGCTGACAAAGGCGCAGCTTCTTTCGCTGCAAAAAAAGATCGGCGAACTGGAGCAGGCAGGCGCGGACGCTCTGGCCTACCGCGAACAACTGCTCGACATCATCGGCCGCAGCGTGCTGGTCGCGCTGCCGCAGATCAACAAGAGCCTGTTCGTCGAAGGCTGCAGCAGCATGGACATCCATGCGCTGAAGACGCTGGCGCAGTCGCTCAAAAAGCAGGCGAAAGCCATGCTGCCCGACCGTCCGCAGCTGGGCGGCGCAACGGCAAAACCGACCGAAGACAACCACGCATTTTGTATCTGAACGGAGGAATACGATGGCAATTTATGAAAACATCAAACTCGAAAAAGGTCTTTACGCGACCGGCAAATCCTTTACCAAAGCGCTCGAAGAGCTCGACCCGTCCGACGCCTATATCGGCACCCCGCTGGAGGGTCTGGACGCCTATCAGCGTCAGCTGAAGCGCTTCGGCATCCGCGTCAGCGGCCGCGGCAGCGACCGGGTGGAAAAGTTCTTCCAGACGTCCGATTCCGCGGCGCTCTTCCCCGAATACGTGAGCCGCGCCGTCTGGGCGGGCGTGGAAGAGAACAACCTGCTGCCCAACCTTGTGGCAACCGTGACCGATATCGAGGGCCTCGATTATCGCACGCTGGCGTCTGCGCTTTCGGACGAAGACGAAAACGCTCCGCACGCCCTTGACGAAGGCGACGAGATTCCGACCACCAACATCACCACCACCGAACATCTGGTGCGCCTCAAGAAGCGCGGCCGCATGCTGGTCGCCTCCTATGAAGCGATCCGCTTCCAGCGTCTGGACCTGTTCACGGTGGCGCTGCGCCAGATCGGCGCCTATATCGCGCGCCGCCAGCTGCAGGACGCCGTGGACGTGCTGATGAACGGCGACGGCACCGGCAACGACAACGCGATCACCGAAACGAACACGGCTTCGTCCGGCACGCTGACCTATGCCGACCTCGTGGATTTCTGGAACAGCTTCGACCCCTACACGCTGAACGCGATCGTCGCCTCGCCCGCGGCCATGGCGCAGATCCTGAAGCTCAGCGAGATGCGCGACGGCACCGCCGGGCTCAACTTCCACGCCTCGGGCAATCTGGTCACGCCGTTCGGCGCGCAGCTGATGAAGAGCAGCGCCGTGGCAAGCGGCAAGCTGATCGGTTTGGACAACACCTGCGCGCTGGAACAGGTGCAGGCTGGCGGCATTCTGACCGAGTTCGACAAGCTGATCGACCGCCAGCTCGAGCGCGCTGCCGTGACCAGCATCACCGGCTTTGCCAAGATCTATACCGGCGCGTCCAAGGCGCTGTCGATCTGAGGCGGACGCGATGGACGCCACACAGGTGCTTGCGGTTCTGCGCGACAACCGGCTGTTTGACGAAACGGACGAGGACGTGCTGCTGCGCGCCGCCGTCCGCGCTCTGGGCGAAGTGAAAGAAAGGATGCGTCCCGACGCCGACGAAAGCGACCCGCGCGTGGCAATCACCGCGGCGGCGCTGGCGCGGTTCCGGCTGTTTTCGGAGCTGACGGAAAACGGCGAACGGTTCGCCTCCTTCAAGGCGGGGGACATCACGGTCAGCCGCGACCTCAGGGCGGAATATGAAACGGAGCGGGCGCTGCGCGACGAGGCGCTGGCCGCGGCCGCGCCGCTGCTTCGGGACGGAGGTTTTTTCTTTGCGGCTCAATAGAAACATCACAGCCCCGTTCTTTGCAAAATTCGGGCGCGCCATGACGCTGGAGACCCCGGGCGGCAGCACGCCCTTCAAGGCGTTCCTGCAGCCGCTGCGCTACAAGAACAAGATGTATCTCGGCGGTACGCTGACCGAAATCGGCTATGACACGCTGCGCAAGTTTGTGCTGATCTGTCCGGTGTCGGTCAATATTCCCGCCGTGGACGGCACGCGCACGAGGCTGGAGGCCGACGGCGATACGTTTTGCGTGGATCACTGCGAAAAGGTCTTCTTCGGCGAAACGCCGCTGTATTACTGGGCGGTGGTTCACCAGAACAACGATTGGAGGGTGCAGGCATGACCACATCGAATCTGGTGCGCGAGATCGTGCGGCTGATCAACGAGCAGGTGCTGCAAAGCACCGACGACGTGGAGGCGGTGCTGTCGTTTGACGACCGCACCGTGCCCCAGCCCGTGGACAAGATCTATTTTGCCTTTCTGATCGGGCAGGACAAGGTGTCGCTGCTGGAAGACAGCACCCAGAACGCCTGCCAGCTGACGCAGCTGACCATCTCGATGAACTGCTATGCCCCGCCGGGCGAAAACGCCATTGAGATCGCCTCGCAGGCGGAGGCGGTGCTGGACAAGGTGAACGAGCACTATTCCGGCATCATGCAGGGCTACGAGATCGGTTCGGCGGCGCTGGACGATTACCTCAAGGCGCTGAAGGTGCCGTGCAGCATGTTCTTCCGCTTTGAGCAGTGCCCGGCGTTTCAGATTTCGGGCTCGGTGATTCTGCCGTTTGCCGATTTCTTCTGCAAGACGCACGTGCTCGACGGCTCGGTGCATCTGACCGTTTCCGAACGCGAAAAGCTGAACGAACCGTTCGTCACGGGCAGCTACGTGGGCCTCGGGGCCTATAACCCGGTGACGGTGCCGCTCTCGTTCGCGCCGCGCCTCGTGCTGATCTTTCCGCAGGACGCCGCCTTTGCCGCGCTCGATTCAACCCACAACACGCTGCTCTGGCGCGCGGCGGCAGCGGCGGCGAATATGACGGACAGCACGATCACGCTTTTGCAGACGGGCTTTCGCGTCACCCAGCCGGATACGATCCCGTTCGACGGATCGATCCGCTCGCTGAACGAAACGAACCGCGTCTACTGCTACGCCGCGTTCCGCTGACGGGCGGGACGCGGGCGACTCCCGCGCGAAACGAAGCGTGCATTTCGCGCAGGGCGGGCAGACAACCAAACAACACAGCCGGATGCTCCGCAGCGGGGGATCCGGCTGTGTTTTCTTTGTTTTGTTTCTTATTCGGAAATAAGATGGCTTTTCACACCCGGAAATGCATCATTCACGAAAAAACAGCTTCAATGCTTCCGGCCTGTGCTATACTGAGCCCGGCAAACAGCCAAAGCTTATTCAGAAAGGGAGATACCTATGAAAACAACCAAACGTCTTCTGTCGATTCTGCTGGCGGCGATCCTGTTGCTTTCGTGCGTCGCGTCCGGCGCGTCGGTGCTGCCGGCGTTGGCGGCCAACGACGAACTGGCGGGAGAGGACTACAACCTCAAGCTGATGATTCCCGATATGCTGTCGTTCCAGAGCAGCGAACAGCTGCAATGGCGCTATGCACCGAATCTGACCGCCTATCCGAATCTCACAAATGTGTATCTGGCCCGCAACGAGAAGGAGGCCTGTCAGGTCTATTTCTATGAAAAGGGCGACGGCCGCGACCTGCGGCTGGAGGTGACGCCCTACGTCAACGACGCGGGCGACGTGCTGGCGCACGAAATCTTCAACGAACGCTTTTTCACCATTACCAACGTCTGGGATAAGCCGGTCGCCGAAGCGCTGGTGCCCTACGGCGGCGAGATCGTTCACGTCGATCCGGAAACCTGCGCCACCTTCTATGTGGAGCTGCGCGCGGCCAAGGATCAGACTCCCGGCGTCTACAACGCGACCTACACGCTCTATGACGGCGACGACGTGATCCGCGCCGTGGACGTGACCGCCACGGTCTGGAACTTCGCAATCCCCGAAGCGCATTACAGCACGATGATCGGCGGCCTGTATAATTCCAACTCCGGCTACGGCACGACCAAGGGCTTTTTGCAAATGAGCGGCATCCGCTTCATCGGCAATGAGATCGTGGAAGAAGACAAGGCAGAAGCCGAGCGCATCCTCGAAGGCTGGCAGGAATTCCTGCTGGACCACGGCGTCACCTGCTATGAAATGCCGCGCTTTCTGATCGACAACGACGCGAAAGAAGCAAAGCTCACGGCTGCCGACCCGCGCCGCAAGGCCGTGGCGGTTCCGCTGTTCCGCTCCGGCCCAAACGTCACCGCCAGGGGGCAATCGGTGATTGCGCAGTATCAGGCGCTGGTGGGCGACAGCGACTATCTTGCCGATAAGATGTACTTCTATCCGGCGGACGAACCGGGCTGGGCGAGCGATGAAGACGCGGCAAACACGACCGCACTCGTGAATAACATCAAGGCGCTTTGGCCCAACGCCCACATGGTGATCCCGATCAATCAGACGAAGCTCTATGACTATCAGGGACCGAAAATCCGGGAACTGACCGATATTTTCTGCCCGAATCAGGTCATGCTGAACGGCCACCAGGATGTGTATGACGACTTCACCGACGGCTCATGGCACCGCACCTGGCGCTACCTTTGCAACGACCACACCGGCTGCATCGCTTCGCTGCGCTGGGACAAGACCCCGATGGGCGTCTGCCTGCGCGCCCCGTTCTGGCAGGCGGAGGTACTCGATTCCGACGGCCTTCTGAACTGGAACATCGGCTTTGTGCCCTATCAGAGCAACGGCCAGCCCTATGACATCTGGGGCACGGAATCGATCTATCCGAAGATGGGCGGCGCCGGGATCAACGGCGAAGCGATCATCGTTTATGAAAGCAAGTCGCTCGGCCTTGACCCGGCCACGCCGATCGCCTCGCTGCGCCTGAAGCACATCAACGACGCGCAGGACGATTACGACTATCTGGAGCTGGCCAAGGAAGCCTTCGGCACCGGCGCGGATTCGCCCTATACCAAGGCGCTCAACAAGGTGTTCCAGTATTACACCTCCAAGGGCAAAAAGTACATCTTCTCCTGTGAAAAAAGCGCCTGGCCGGACGGCGGCAACTATGAATGGGTCGGCCATTACGCCATGGACTTTGTCAACGCCCGCGTGCTGCTCGGCAACGCGCTGAGCGAGGCCTGGACCACCGACGAAGCCATGCACCGGTTCGGCAGTTGGAACACCGAGGTGGAGCCCGACGCGACCCACAACGGCCTGCAGATCCGCACCTGTGCGACCTGCGGCGCGCAGGAGAGCCGCAAGCTCGACCCCGTGACCGGCTGCACCCACAGCTTTGACAGCTACACGCCCGTGGACGCCGACAGCCACAGCGCCGTCTGCACCCTTTGCGGCGAAACCGTCACCTTGCCGCATACGGCGGGCGCAGCCACGCAGGAAAACGTGGTAAATGCCACCTGCACCGCTGCGGGCAGCTATGACGAAGTGATCCGCTGCGCCGCCTGCGGCTTTGAGCTCAGCCGCGTGGCAAAGACAACGGAAAAAGCCGCGCACCAATGGAACGACGGCGCCGTCACCACCGAGCCGACCTGCACCGCGGCGGGCGTAAAGACGTTCACCTGCAAGAACTGCCCGGCAACGAAGACCGAAAGCGTTCCGGCATCCGGCCACAGCTGGAACAGCGGCACCGTCACCACGCAGCCGACCTGCACGGCGGCGGGCGTGAAGACCTACGCCTGCGCCAACTGCACCGAAACAAAGACCGAACCGGTCGCGGCCCTCGGCCACGCCTGGGGCGGCTGGGTCGTCACAAAGCAGCCGACCTGCACGCAGGAGGGCGTACAGACCCGCACCTGCACCCGCGACGGCAGCCACAAGGAGACCCTGCCCGTTGCCAAAAAAGCGCACACCGACAATGGCAGCGGTTACTGCCGCGACTGCGGCGCCGACCTCAAGGCGTCCCAGCGCTGCAAATACTGCCACCAGATCCACACCGGCCCGTTCGGCTGGCTGATCAAATTCTTCCACAGCATCCTTGCCCTGTTCAAGCGCTGATGCAGACAAAAAACGAACGCAGCCCGGCGATCGCCCGCTGCGTTCGTTTTGTTTTGCTTGTCAGATCGTGCCGCGGCGCCATTCGTTCACGATGGCGCACAGCTCGCGCAGATTGTTCATCGGCACGGCGTACCACTTGCTCGGCGCGCCGAGATGGCCCCAGTCCAGGCCGAGCTTGCGGGCGATCCGTTCGGCGCGAAAAACGTGGAAGCTGCTCGTCACCAGCGCGGCGCGGCAGCCGTTTGGGAACCGCTCGCGCAAAAGGGCGTCGGAAAACTGCAGGTTTTCCAGCGTGGAGGTCGCGCGTTCCTCCTTGACGATATGGTCTTCCGCCACGCCGCAGGAGACAAGATAGCGCCGCATGGCCTCGGCCTCGGTGACGGTTTCCTGCGGGCCCTGTCCGCCGGAAACGACAATCAGCACGCCGGGGTGTTCGTCATACCAGGCGCGCGCCTTGTCCAGCCGCCGGGCCAGGCCGACGGAAACGCGGTCGCCGCGCACGCCGCAGCCGAGAACGACCAGCGCGTCTGTTTCGTCCGCCGCGCGATCCCGGCCGCCGTAGGCCGAGAGCCCCGCCGTGAGCAGCACCAGCGCCGCCGTGCCGCAGAGCACAACCACGCGCAGCCACTTCCAAAGCCGCGCATACAGCAGTCCGCACAGCAGCAGAACCGCACCGAGCGCGAACACCAGCAGCGTGCCGAAGTTGAGGTTGGAAATAAGACAGACGTGGACGCCGTTGAGCAGCAGCGCGCCGCCCGCGGCAAGGAAGAAAAAGCGCAGGACTTTTTGCATGAAAATCCCTCCCCGTGATGGTTCTGCGTTCAGTGTAGCAGAAGCGTTGATTTCTGTCAACGCGCTTCATTATATTGTCAGAAGATTGTAAGGAAATGTTAAGAAAAGGAAAATGCCGCCCGCAGGCGGCATGGGTATGCTTATCAGAGATCAGGGCAGGTCGTCGGTGTTCTCCAGATTGTGCCAGACGCCCTGCACGTCGTCGTTGTCTTCCATCATTTCGAGCAGGCGGCCCATCATTTTGAGGTCTTCCTCGTCGGTGAGCTTCACCGTGGTGGAGGGAACGTATTCCACCTCGGCCGAGACGAATTTATAGCCCTTGGCACTCAGATCGTCGCGTACGCCGCCCAGATCGTTGGGCTCGGTGCGGATGATGAACACGTCCTCGTCGTTGATGAAATCGACGGCACCGGCTTCCAGCGCGTCTTCCATCAGCTTGTCTTCGTCCATGTCTTCGGCGTCGATCACGATCTCGCCGTAGCGGGTGAACAGGAACGACACGCAGCCGCTCTGGCCCATGTTGCCCTTGTTCTTGTCGAAATAGTGGCGCATTTCGCCGGCGGTGCGGTTGCGGTTGTCGGTCAGCGTTTCCACGATCACGGCGATGCCGGAGGGACCGTAGCCTTCATAGACGATCTCTTCATAATGGGCGCTGTTGCCTTCGCCCGAGGCTTTTTTGATGATGCGGTCAATGTTATCGTTGGGCACGTTGTTGGCCTTGGCCTTGGCAATCACGTCTTTGAGCTTGGAATTGGACGCCGGGTCGGGCCCGCCTTCACGCACGGCAATGGCGATCTCGCGGCCGATTTTGGTGAAGACCTTGGCGCGCGCGTTGTCGGTCTTTTCCTTCTTGCGCTTGATGGTGCTCCATTTGGAATGTCCGGACATAGTTTCACCTATCCTTATTTCAGATTAACATATCTACTCTACCATGAAACAGCCGTTTTGTCAAGGGCGGCCGGAGCCGGAACGGCGGCGCCGCAGAATTGACATTTCGTGAATAATATGTTAAAATTAAATTAAGAAAAATACGGAAGGAGAATCCCTATGAAAAAACGAATCCTGGCTCTGGCACTTTCCCTGGTTTTATTGCTTTCCCTTGTCCCGTTCGCTCTGGCGGCGGACACTGCAGAACGTGAACTGTGGCTGCATCTTGACAGCCGTCTGCTGCGCTACGGCTATGTGATGGCGGACGACGAAAACGAGATCGCGGTCGGCGACGTGCTTTCGGTCCATTTTCAGGACACTGCGCCCGCAACGCTCTATTGCAACGGCGAAGCCGTCTATGACTTTCCGGCGGCCGACGGCGAATACCACTATTGCGACATCCCGGCAACAAAGACCGGCACGCTCGAGCTTTCGCTGAAGCAGGGCGACAGCGAGGTGATGCACCGCACGATCACCGTGATCGCGTCGAAGGACATGTATCCGAAGGTTGTCAAACGTGCGTTTTCCGCTTTCTTCTCCTATCGGCCCGATCCGTTTTTGACAAGCATGACGCCCGAAGAAATCAAAGACGCCGCCAATCACGGCTTCCCGTTCGGCCATCCGTTTTTGCCGCTCGCGTCGATCGCCCTGCAGTTTATCAACCTGTTCAGCGCAATCTTCTCATTCGTGCGCATCGTGCGGTAAAAAAACGGCGGTTTTCCGCAGAAACCCTCGGTTTTTTGCCCTCTTTTTTCCCAAAACCCCTTGCTATTTTAAAAGAAACGTGGTAGAATACCGATAATCCGTAATGTAAACTTCGAGAGTGGGCTTCCAAAAGCCCGCTCTTCTTTGTTGAAAGGAGCGAGTTTTATGGCAAAAGGCGGCAACACCGTCGGCGCCGTGCGCGCCATCGCGGAGCCCATTGCGCAGTCGCTCGGGCTGTCCATCTGGGACGTCCGGTTCCTCAAGGAGGGCGCAACGTGGTATCTGCGGATCTTCATCGACAAGCCCGGCGGCGTGTCGATTGACGACTGCGTCGATCTGACCCACGCGATCAACGGCCCGCTGGATGAGGCGGATCCGATCGAGCAGGCCTACTGTCTGGAGGTCAGCTCTCCCGGCGTGGAACGCGAGCTGACGCGCGACGAACACTTTGCGGCTTATCTCGGCGCCCCGGTCAAGGTGCGCACGATTCGGCCCGTGGACGGCGCACGCGACTTTGCCGGCACGCTCGAAGATTATGCGGACGGACAGATCACCCTGCGTCTTGAAAGCGGCGCGGGCCTGAGCTTTGCAAAAAAAGAGGTGTCGTGGGTGAAGCTTGATGACTTTGAAGGCTTCTCCGACTGACACCGCACGCGATACAGAAAGGATTGATTCGGAAAATGAGCAAAGAATTTATCAACAAGGAGTTCTTCGACGCGCTGCAGCAGCTCGTGGAAGAAAAGGGGATTCCGGCCGACTATATGTTTGAAAAGATCCAGGCCGCGATCATTTCCGCCACCCGCAACCAGTTCGGCAACCGCGAAAACGTGGTGTGCGAGATCGACAAGGCGGAGCAGTCCATGCGCGTTTACGTGCGCATCCCCGTGATGGAAGAAGAGGAGATTGAAGAACCCGCCGCGGAATGGACCGTGGAGCAGGCAGTGGCGCACGGCTTCAAGAACGCGAAGGTCGGCGACGAGCTGGAATACAACCTCGACCCGATGAAGTTCGGCCGTATCGTGGCGCAGACCGCCAAGAGCGTCATCCGCCAGGGCATCCGCGAAGCCGAACGCGAGCGCGCCTCGCAGGAATTCCAGAGCCACAATCAGGAAGCCCTGACCGCCACGGTCAAGGATGTCAACCCCGAAACGCTCGACTGCACGATTGAGATCGGCCACGCCACGGCGTTCTTCCCGCGGGCCGACCAGCTGCCCAACGACAACTTCCGTCCCGGCCAGCTGATCAAGGTCTACGTGGCCTCCATCACCGAAAACGGCGGCATCGGCTACGCCAATATCTCGCGCCGCCATCCCGGCTTTGTCAAGCGTCTGTTTGAAATGCAGGTGCCCGAAATCTACGACGGCGTGGTCGAAATCGTTTCCGTCTCGCGTGAAGCGGGCTCCCGCACCAAGATCGCCGTGAAATCGAAGGATGAGAACGTCGATCCCGTCGGCGCGTGCATCGGCCCCCGCGGCCAGCGCGTCAACGACGTCATCGATATCCTCTGCGGCGAAAAGATCGACATCGTGCCGTTCAGCGAGGATCCCGGCGCCTACATCTCCGCCGCGCTCGCGCCGGCGCAGGTGCTCGCGGTGGAGCCCGACAGCGAAGGCGCGCGCGCCTGCCGCGTGATCGTGCCCGACAACCAGCTTTCGCTTGCCATCGGCAACAAGGGCCAGAACGTCCGTCTTGCCGCCAAGCTGACCGGCTGGAAGATCGACATCAAGGCGCTGTCCGCCGTGCAGGCGGGCCAGCAGTAAGGAGCCTGCCATGCGCACCAGAAAACAACCGCAGCGCAAATGCATGGGCTGCAACGAAATGTTTGACAAAAAAGATCTTGTGCGCGTTGTGAAGACAAAGCTTTCAGACGACCCGGAAGCCTATGAGATCTCGCTTGATCTGACGGGCAAGAAGGCTGGCCGCGGCGCCTATGTGTGCCGGAACGCCGACTGCCTGCAGAAGGCGCGCAAAGCCAGACGGCTGGAGCGCGCGCTCGAATGCAGAATTCCGGACGAGGTCTATGACAGAATGGAACGGGAGATGGAAGCCGGTGCCTGAACAACAAGCGCTGTCGCTGCTGGGGCTGGCGCGCCGGGCCGGGCGGCTTTCGCCGGGCCATGACGCCGCCGTGGAAGCGATTGTCAAAAACAAAGCGTGTCTTTGCCTGTGCTGTGCCGACGCGTCGGCGCGGCTGCAGCGCGAGATGCGGCACAACTGTTCCTATGCGCATAAATCCATCCCATATTTCACCGCGACGTTTTCCATGGCGGCGCTGTCGCACGCCATCGGAAGCAAGGCCGCCGTCGTCACGGTTGACGATGCCGGCTTTGCGGCGAAGCTGACGAGCTTGCTGCAGCAGATGCAGAATACAGGAAAGGAATGATACGATGCCGAGAGACAAATACAAGGTGCATGAGGTTGCAAAAGACTTCGGCACGACCAGTAAGAAGATTCTCGAACTATTAGCGAAATACAGCGATATCGAACGCAAACACACCACCGTGCTGGAAGACGCGGAGCTGGACTTCCTGTTTGATTCCATCACCCAGTCGCATGAGGTGGCGTCGTTTGACGAATACTTTGCGCTCGCTGCCGAACAGCAGACGGCAAAGAAGGAAGAGGAGAAGCCGAAAGAGGCCGCGCAGGAAGCTGCGCCCGCCGCAGCGCCGAAGGCCGAAAAGCCGGCCCCCGTCAGCGGCAAGGCAGCCCCCGTCAGCGGAAAAGCTGCGCCCGTCAGCGGCAAGGCTGCGCCCGCCGCCAAGACAGCGCCGACTGCCAAGGCAGCGCCCGTCAGCGGCAAGGCGGAAGCGCCGAAGGCTGCCCCGCAGTCCGCGCCCCAGCCGCCGAAGAAAAAGGA
>JAEEGF011894026.1_pt1 | contig 17425 bp, 16 predicted proteins | sample 9134171 | NCBI WGS metagenome assembly JAEEGF01 (sample SAMN16246542, study PRJNA631951) | gut metagenome | biome: gut microbiome; feature: rumen; material: AP-attached | host: Bos | place: Iran: Karaj | collected 2018-10 | reverse complement strand
TCTCCGGCGAAATCCTCGATGTGCGCGAGTCGACCGATGAAGACTTCAGTGCAGGTGGTTGTGCCGGTTGCGGTGGAGACTGCAGTGAAGGTGGCTGCGAAGGCTGTGGCGGCGGTTGCAACTGATTTTAATATGCTGTTTGTAGAGACGTGCTATGGCGCGTCTCTACAATGTTTTTGACAAAACTCTGGGGAAAAATCATGAATTTTGTGATTTTTTCCCAGAGTTTTCTATTGTTTAGAATGATTCTATTCTTTTTTTTGCTGAATAGGAGGTGGTAAATTGCACAACTTGCTTGAACGTTTTCTTTGGAATAACTTTTTTTTGGGAAGTTTATCATCTTGATTCCTCCACTTGAAATAGTATGAGATAATTGATTGTTTTTTCATGATTTATTCTGAATATGATGCTCGTATTACGAAAGTTGTTTATTTTTGCATCTTGAGAATGAAAAAAGAGGAATCATGTCGGCAGTAGAAATGAGAGTGTTTGAAAACCAGTTGGAAGGACTTTCATACGCCGAACAGCTTTATGTAATGGAGTATTTGCTGAAACTGATGCGCCTCAGACAGCAGAACGAGTCGGCTAAGGAGAAAGCTGCATCGGCAAAGGCTGTGCTCAGCGAAATTCAAGGTATGTTTGAAAAGGATAAAGGTTGGACTTCCGAGGACGAGATGCTTAAGGATTTGGCTGGTTTTAGGCGTGAAAGGGTTGCCCAATGCGCATATTGATAGATGCGCCTTTCTTCACTACTGTTATAATTCTATCCTTTGACAGCTTTCTACTTGATGTATAGGATTGAAAAACACAAACGGGCTTCACCGACAAAGGGTGAAGCCCGATTTGAAACCTTTTATAGTGCAATGCATAGTGACAAAGACTATACCGGCACTTTGGCAGTGCAAAAGTACAAAATAATTCTCAAATCATAAGCATTATAATTGAAACTTTTTAATAATCCATTCAATTTCAGGGCTTTTTGTTAGTGCAATAGCAGTGATTTCTTCAATTCCTTGTTTCAAGTCGTGCTGCCTATTTTGTGAAATTGTGCCAATCATATAAAGGATGACTTTAATTGCTGCTGATAAATGACCGGCTTCTCCATTAGAAAACCTTCCAGCAGGACCGTTTTTTATGCTTTTGCATAGAGTCAGGTCAAATAATGGAGAACCATGGGCGCATTTGTTTCTAACTATGCGAATGGTTTCCATATAGTTCTCAAAAACCATGGTTTGGTTAATCCCAAAGCGTTTGCTTATCGTACGCTTATCGTCTAAGCTTTTCAGATTTTGGTATAGTTTCAAGACATTTCCAAAAGTCATAAACTCTATTGTTTTCCATGCTGGAGCATATTTGTCATTTATGTATTTTCTGTGGTGTCTTTGAATAACAGGATTCTTGCGGAAATTGTCATTATAGATTTCGTTGTCGAAAGATTGAAGGAACTGATGGCTCATGATGGAAGGACTCATAAACCATGTAGGCTCGTTCTTGTATTTGTTCGACAACTCATAAATCATATAGGTGCGGAAGGCAACTTCTATTCGGTTGATATATCGCATTAAGATATTGCGAAGGTCAAAGTCGTAGTAATAAAGTGTAACGGCATCACTAAGTTTTGTTCCATCTTTGTATTCATGTTTTCTGCCTCTAAGTCTTGGATAGCTTGTTTCAAAAGGGAACAAATAAAAACCTAACCGATAATAGCCGATGTCCATAAGGACTTCTTTTGCTTTCTCTTCATTGGCGATTTGGATTCCGCGTGACCGCAAGAGGGTGATTTGTTCGTCTAATGTGGTGGCTTGTTTCATTTGAATGGATAATGATATAATTGGAAAAAAATTACTTTATTTGTAATAAGTACCAACAAACTTTGATGCATTTTCAAATCAATCCCCTTTTCCGCATTTCCTTAAAGCATTTCAGCTTGGTGGTGATAGTTTGAAAGGAATTGCAGAAGCATCAAGTTATCAATTAAGTGTTTGGCAATAGTATTACCAATCAATGTTATTGTCTTTCAACCATTCTATGCTATACTTGTTCCCTAATCTGGCAGCCTGTTTTTTTAATTCTACAGCTTCATAATAACGCGTATTTCTATAGTGATCAAGAAGTATGACGCTTAGGTTGTTCATTGAGGCATCGCTCTTCGAATCTACTTCTAAACATTTTTCGTAATATTTAACTGCTTCAGCATATCTTCCTTGCTCATTATATAGATACGCTAACCTAAAATAAGCTTTCTTTTTATCTACATCTAGAAGCTTTTTTGCCCACCGTTCTGCTTGGTCATACTTGCCTTTTTTGAGATATACATACGAGATGGTGTTGATTGCTTGGGTGTTATTAGGATTGCTCTCTAATATAGTTTGCCCTATCCTCAAAGCCTCGTCATAATGCCCTATTACAGCATTCCCCCATGAAAGTCTTTCCAAACATGTAATAAACCTAATCGTGTCGCCATTATTCAAAGGGAAATTTTCTTTTTTCTTGTTGTATTGTATCATTTTGTTGTAGTTCTCAATGGCATCTACATAGGATTCGTTTAAATAGTATATATGACCTTTTAAAGCATATGGCTTCCAATTTCTTTTATTACATTCTAGGGCTTTATTACAATACAAAAGAGCCAATTCATTCATGTCATTATCCCAAGAATTAGCAGCATGATTAACATACTTGTTTACTTTTTTCTCATTGCCAAACCATGCAACAACTTTATCCCACCATGTGACTTGTGGGTTTGAGGGAGGAATGGGTATGTTGGTTATTGCTTTTTCTTTTGAGGTATTTTCTTTAGGCACACCTGTAATGAACAATGAATCACCATTAATTTCTATCCTGCCAATTTTTTGAATGGCTGATTGACCTAATAGCAATGGAGCAGAAATGCTTTTAACAACGATTGCGTCAACATCAGTAATTTCAATGCCAGCGATTTCAATGGTTTTAATATGAAGCTTTGTATTTTCGACTATACCTCCATCCGCTACTTGTGAATAGCTTCTATCTCCGATATCTTCATCTTCAATGTAACCATTTTTGTATAAAAATAGAGCTTCCGTCAATGAAATACACACATCACTTGCTCCTGTATCAAAAATGAAATTCATTTTTACTCCATTTACAAGGCAAGGTATTTCATATACACCGCCGGTTTTATTCATTTTAATCCCAATCTTTTCTGGGGTGTCATTAACTATTGAACTATTAGAAATCAATGTGTCGTTTTCTATAGAATTGGTAGTAACAACATTGTCAATGTGTCTATCACAACTTAAAATAAAAACCAAAGCAAACAAACAGAATACAACGTTTCTCATAGGTGTTGAGATTTAGAATGCATTTGCAAAAGTAATATTCTTTTGGTAATTCTACAAGTAAAAAAACAATATGAAGGAAAATAACAGAGCGAACTTTGTCATCGAAATAACAAAGTTCGCTCGTAAGAATAATCAGTTCTATATCAACTCTATTGATCGTGTTATTTTCTCAAACTGGCTAATTGTTGCTCAATAATCGCTATCTTGGATTCTGTGTCGGTTTTCTTTTTTCGTTCTTTTTCGACAACAGCAGCCGGTGCACCATTGACAAAACGCTCATTAGCAAGTTTGTTTGTCACGCTCACCAAGAAACCTTGATAGTATTTTAACTCTTCCTCTAATTTCTTGATTTCTGCATCTGGATCAAAACTGTCATTGACGATTCCTATCGGAGTGGCATAGACCATAAATGTATGACCAATTCTTTCATCTTTCCCAAATTTATAGGAGATGTTACAAAGCTTGTCAACTACACAAAGAATCTCTCTCCATCCTTCATTCTCAGAGTCGTCAATTTCAATTTCAATTTTTTCACGGAATGGCAGGCTGAATTTTGAACGTTCTGCGCGAATATTATTTACAAGTTCCTGTGCAAAAGCATATTGATCAATAGTTTCTTTGTTTACTTCTTGTGGCTTAGGTTGCTGAGCAACAATAATGTCGTCACCCTCCTTACGCTCGGCGATGGCGTGCCAGATTTCCTCGGTGATGAATGGCATAAAGGGGTGCAGCAAGAGCATCAGGTTCTCGAAGAACTTAATAGTGGCGGCGTAGGTCACGGGGTCGATGCCCTGGCCTTGCGGAGCCTTCACCATTTCGAGGTACCATGAGCAGAAGTCGTCCCAGGTGAGTTTGTAGATGCCCATCAAGGCGTCGCTGAGGCGGTACTTGTCGATGTTGTCGTTGGTCTCGGCTAGCACTTGGTTGAAGCGGGCCTCAAACCACTTCACGGCCATCTTGGCGGCCTCGGGCTGGGCGGTGTTTTCGTCCACGTTCCAGCCTTTCACGAGACGCAAAGCGTTCCAAATCTTGTTGCAGAAGTTACGGCCTTGTTCACAGAGGGCCTCATCGAAGAGGATGTCGTTGCCGGCAGGGGCGCTAAGCATCATGCCCATACGCACGCCATCGGCACCGAACTTGTCGATGAGCTCGATCGGGTCTGGAGAGTTGCCCAATGACTTGGACATCTTGCGACCTAACTTGTCTCTCACGATACCCGTGAAATACACATTCTTGAATGGCACTTCATTTTGGTATTCCTCACCAGCCATGATCATGCGCGCCACCCAGAAGAAGATGATGTCGGGGGCGGTGATGAGGTCGTTGGTGGGGTAGTAGTACTTGAATTCGGCATTTTCGGGGTCGAGGATGCCGTTGAAGAGCGACAAAGGCCACAGCCATGACGAGAACCAAGTGTCCAAAGCATCGTCATCTTGACGCAAGTCTTTGAGGGTCAAATTCTTGTTGCCAGTCTTCTCGATAGCGAGTTTCAAGGCTTCTTCGGGTGTCTCGGCGACCACGAAACCGCCTTCGGGCAGGTAGTAGGCTGGAATCTGATGGCCCCACCACAGCTGGCGGCTGATGCACCAGTCCTTGATGTTCTCCAGCCAGTGACGGTAGAGGTTCACATACTTGGCGGGATAGAACTTGATATCGCCATTCAACACGGGTTTCAGTGCAATGTCGGCGAGGTGTTCCATCTTGAGGAACCACTGCATCGAGAGCTTCGGCTCAATCGGCACATTGGTGCGCTCGGAATACCCCACCTTATTATTATAGTCTTCAATCTTCTCCAGCAGTCCGGCTTCCTTCATGTCGATGATGATTTGCTTGCGCACATCCTCACGCGTCATGCCGACATAAATGCCAGCAGCCTCGCTGATGGTGGCATCGTCATTGAAGATGTTGATGCTCTGCAGGTTGTGCTTTTCGCCCAGCATGTAGTCATTCACATCGTGGGCGGGAGTGACCTTCAGGCAGCCCGTACCGAACTCAATGTCGACATAGCCGTCCTCGATGACGGGGATGACGCGGTTGACCAGCGGCACCACGACTTTCTTGCCGCGCAGCCATTGGTTCTTGGGGTCGGCGGGGTTGATGCACATGGCGGTGTCACCCATGATGGTCTCAGGACGTGTGGTGGCCACCACAGCATAGCGGCGACCTTTCTCGTCGGTGTGGATAATCTCGCCTTCAGCGCCCGTGGCACCAGTGCCGTCGTCTTCGTGGAGGTAATAACGCAAATAGAACAACTTGCTGTGTTCATCCTTGAAGATGACTTCCTCGTCGCTTAAAGCCGTTAAGGCTTTCGGGTCCCAGTTGACCATACGGACGCCACGGTAAATCAGGCCTTTGTTATACAGGTCGACGAAGGCGCGGATAACGCTCTTCGAGCGGATGTCGTCCATGGTGAACGAAGTGCGTTCCCAGTCGCAAGAGCAGCCGAGGCGGCGCAGCTGCTTGAGGATGATGCCACCATGCTCGTGGGTCCAGTCCCAAGCGTGCTTGAGGAACTCCTCACGGCCGATGTCAGTCTTCTTGATGCCCTGTTGCGCCAGCTTGTTCACCACCTTGGCTTCGGTGGCGATGGAGGCGTGGTCGGTGCCGGGCACCCAGCAAGCGTTCTTGCCTTGCATGCGTGCGCGGCGGATCAGGATGTCCTGAATCGTGTTGTTCATCATATGGCCCATGTGAAGCACGCCGGTCACATTCGGCGGAGGGATCACGATGGTATAGGGTTCGCGTTCGTCTGGGGTGGAGTGGAAATAGTTCTTGTCCATCCAGTGTTCGTACCATTTGCCTTCAACTTCCTGAGGGCTGTATTTGCTGCTGATTTCCATAGTCGTAAAAATGAAGCGCAAAAGTAGGGATTTTTCGGCAATGCTCGGACTTTTTTCTCCATTTTTGCTATTGCAAAACATTTTTCCCTATCTTTGTCCGCTGTTGGAAAACGAGAAATCAATTCAAAATTCAATAATCATTAAAAAATTCAATTATGGGTACATTATCAAATCTTTGGCAGAACCATAGGATGTTGATGGTTTTTGTCATGATCTTAATCATTGTCATCCCTTTCTTGATCTTTTACTTGAACAAGGCCAAGAAAGAACATCCTAAAGGCCTGATTGCCGCTGCCTTAAGTAACATGGGCGAGCGCTTCGGCTATTACATCATGAATGCCGTGCTGGTGCTGTTCATCTGCTCCAAGTTCGGTATCTCCGACGTAACATCGGGCGTTATCTTTGCAGTGTTCTATTTCTTGATTTATGTTCTTGCGCTTCCTGGAGGTATCATCGCAGACCGTACGCAGAACTATAAGAGAACCATTATTTCCGGTATCGTTGTGATGGCCATAGGTTATGGCTTGCTGTCTATCCCTGTGTTCAGTGAGGGTGGCGGCATGAAGTCATGGCCTTTCGTTCTCGCTATGCTCGCCTTAATCCTCATCGCCTGCGGTAACGGTCTTTTCAAGGGCAACCTACAGGCTGTCGTGGGTCAGTTGTACGACGACTTCGAGGCCGAGGCTGCCAAGCAAGGCCCCGAGGCTCTTGCAGCGGCCAAGGAAAAGCGTGACAGCGGTTTCCAGATTTTCTACGTGTTCATCAACATTGGCGGTGTGATTGCCCCGTTTGTGGCTCCCATCATTCGTGATTGGTATTTGAAGACGAAAGACTTGATTTATAATGCCGACCTCCCGCGTCTGTGCCACAAGTTCATCATGGGCACCATGGAAGGCAACGATATGAGCAACCTTACGGCTTTGTCGCAAGGCTATTCTGGTGCCAGCGAAAACCTTGCCGGTTTCTGCCAGAACTACATCCAGGTGTATAACACGGGTGTGCATTATTCCTTCATCGTTTCGGTGCTGGCTATGTTGATTTCCTTGGCCATATTCATCGCTGTCAAGCACAAACTTCCGAATCCTGTGAAGAAGGTCAAGGCCGATGTAAAAGAATATACCGAAGCTGAGCGCCTCGCCGACGCCAAGGAAATCAAACAGCGTATGGCTGCCTTGTATGCCGTTCTCGGTATCGCCGTGTTCTTCTGGTTCTCATTCCACCAGAATGCCCAGTCGCTCTCCATTTTTGCGCGCGACTTCGTAGATACCAGCGCACTCGCTCCTGAGATTTTGCAATTCATCAATCCGTTCTTCGTGATTGTGCTGACACCTATTGTCATGTGGATATTTGCTTCCCTTCTTCGCAAAGGCAAGGAGGTCTCCACACCTAAGAAGATTGCCTTGGGTATGTTTATCGCTGCCTGTGCCTACATCTTCTTAATCATCATTGCCGTGGCTCACAACTATCCGTCTGGCAATGCTTTCAAGGCCCTTCCAGAAGCTGAAAAGGCTGCTATGAAGACAGGACCGTGGGTGATGATTGTGACCTACTTCTTCCTTACTGTGGCTGAACTGTTCATTTCACCTCTGGGATTGTCATTCGTTTCCAAGATTGCTCCGCGCCATATGGTGGGTATGTGCCAAGGTTTGTGGCTGTCAGCGACGGCCGTTGGCAACCTCTTGATCTTCCTCGGCGTTAGGATGCTGAATTCCTTCCCGCAACAGTGGATGACATGGGCCGTGTTCGCCTTGATTTGCCTCATCTCTATGGGCATCATGTTCGGTATGCTGAGATGGCTTGAGAGAGTCGCTAAATAATTGAAATACACCAATGTATGACAAGGGCTTGCGCAAGCAAGCCTTTGTCATTTAACTGAATAGCAATCAACTATCAATTGTAAATTCTCAATTATCAATTATGTTTAAGGGTCATCCAAAAGGGCTTTACGCCCTCGCATTGGCCAACACAGGCGAACGCTTCGGCTACTACACCATGCTGGCCATCTTCGTGCTCTTCCTGCAGGCCAAGTTCGGCTACAACGAGGCGCAGGCGGGTAACATCTACGGCATCTTCCTCGGATGCGTCTATTTCATGCCCCTCATCGGTGGTATGCTGGCTGACCGTTTCGGCTATGGCAAGATGGTGAAGTCGGGCATCGTGGTTATGTTCCTTGGCTACCTGCTGTTAGCGGTGCCGATGGCAACTACCACGGCCAAAATCACTATGTTCTCTGCCTTAGCACTCATCGCCATCGGCACGGGTTTGTTTAAAGGTAACCTCCAAGTGATGGTGGGCAACCTCTACGATGAGGCCAAATACAGTGCCTTCCGCGATAATGGCTTCAGTCTGTTCTACATGGCCATCAATATCGGCTCAATGTTCGCGCCTATGGCAGCCACCAAGGTGACTGACCACTTCTTGGGCAAAGCCGGTTTCAGCTATGTGCCGCAGATTCCTTCTTTGGCACACCAATACCTCGACGGCACCATCACGCCCGAGGCACTTTCAAGCTTTGAAGCTTTGGCGGTGCAACAGGGTGGCAATGTCAATGATTTGGCTGGCTTTGCCAACAGCTATATTGATGCTCTGTCGGGTGCCTATAACTACGGCTTCGGCGTAGCCTGCATTTCGCTGATTCTCTCCATGGCTATCTACTTGAGCTGCCGCAAGTGGTTCAAGCATGCCGATGTCAACACCAAGCAGGCCAAGGCAATGGAAAGCACCACCGTGAATGTGACGGAACTCTCAAAAGAACAGACCCGCGAACGCATCACCGCTTTGGTGATGGTCTTCGCCGTGGTCATCTTCTTCTGGATGTCATTCCAACAGGCTGGTCTCTGCTTAACTTACTTCGCCCGCGACTACACGCAAAGCTCTGTGACAGGTCTCACCCGTATTGGCTTCAATATTTGGTCGCTGACGCTCATTGCCATATCGATATACACACTGTTTGGCATTTTCCAATCAGAAACGAAACGCAACAAAACCATTTGCGGTATCGTGACGGTGGTGTTGTGGGTCGGAGCCATAGCTTTGTATCTCGGTATGCCCGACCCGATCAGCGTGTTGCCGCAGCAGTTCCAGCAGTTTAACCCGTTCTTCGTGGTCGCGCTGACGCCCGTCTCAATGGCGGTCTTCGGTGCCTTGGCGAAGAAAGGCAAGGAGCCTTCCTCGCCGCGTAAGATTGGTCTGGGCATGATTGTCGCCGCATTGGGCTTCCTCATCTTGGTGGTTTGTTCCTTCCCGCTCGCCAGTCCTGCCGAACTAAAAGCACAAGGTGGCGTGAGCAGCACTTTGGTATCGCCCAACTGGCTCATCAGCACCTATTTCGTGTTGACTTTCGCTGAGCTATTGCTGAGCCCCATTGGCATCTCCTTCGTCACGAAGGTGGCACCGCCTAAGTACAAGGGCATGATGATGGGCCTATGGTTCTGCGTGACTGCCATCGGCAACTACCTCACCAGCGTCATCGCGCGCATCTGGGGCACGGGTATGCCGTTATGGATGGTCTGGGGCGTGCTCGTCGTGCTCTGTCTGCTCTCCGCCGTGTTCATCTTCTCGATCATGAAACGACTTGAACGGGCAACCTCAGGCTGCTGATATGGTTTTGGAAATAAATCTATCACAAATCTGAATGAAATCTTGTAGAGACGCAAATTGTTGCGTCTCTACGTTTTTTTCCTAATTTTGCGGCAAAATAATAGACTATGTCAAGAAACGAACAAGAACTGAAAGGCGTCACGTTGTTGGGCAACCAAAACACGCAGTACAGCTACGATTATACCCCCGAGGTGTTGGAGACGTTTGAAAACAAACATCCTGAGAACGAGTACCTTGTGACATTGGATTGCCCCGAGTTTACCTCGCTGTGTCCCAAGACAGGTCAGCCCGACTTCGGACACCTGATCATCAACTACATCCCGCGCACGCTGATGGTGGAGAGCAAGAGCCTGAAACTCTACCTCTTCAGTTTTCGCAACCACGGCGACTTCCATGAGGACTGCGTCAACATCATCATGAAGGACTTGGTCAAGCTGATGGATCCCAAATACCTTGAGGTTATAGGTTTGTTCAATCCCCGCGGTGGCATCTCCATCAAGCCCTTCGCCAACTACGGAGACGCTGAGCATCAGGCCATGGTCAAACAACGTATAATGTCAGCTTTCCATAACTCATGAAAGACGCTGTGATTATCATATCGGGAGGCATGGACTCCACCACGATGTTGTATGAATACAAGGACGAAATCGCCTTGGCCATCACTTTTGACTATGGTTCCACCCAAAACGGTCGCGAACGCGTCTGTGCCGTAACACATTGTCAGCGCTTGGGTATCAAGCATATCGTGGTGCCGCTCGAATTCATGCACCGTTACTTCAAGAGTGCCTTGCTAATGACCGCTGACGACATTCCCGAAGGCAATTACGATGACGAGAATATGAAGTCGACCGTGGTGCCTTTCCGCAACGGCATCATGTTGGCCATCGCTGCCGGTATTGCGGAGAGCAATGGTCTGAAACGCGTGATGATTGCCAACCATGCCGGCGACCACTCCATCTATCCCGACTGCCGCCCTGGCTTTGTCAATGCCATGTCAGAGGCCATGTCGGCGGGAACCTACGAGAATATCACGGTGTATGCGCCCTATACCTATTTGAGCAAGAAGGAAATCGCCGAGCATGGCAAGGCCTTGGGCTTGGACTATACCGAGACCTATTCCTGCTACAAAGGCGGTGAGAAACATTGCGGCAAATGCGGCACTTGTCGTGAACGCCGTCAAGCCCTGAAGGATGCTGGAATCGAAGACCACACCGAATACGAATCATAATGCTAAGGTCCCTGAGCCCGTCGAAGGGCCGACCGGAACCAAGACGGTGCTTCGACAGGCTCAGCAACCTGCTTCAACTGAATAACTGAACAACTGAAAACTGTCAACTGAAAATGTATTACGTCAGAAAAACCCTAGAAATATCCGCCTGCCATCAGCTTTACCTCGATTACGAGAGCAAATGCGAGAACCTGCACGGCCACAACTGGAAGATCAACGTGTATTGCCGCTGCGAGAAGCTCGACAGCAATGGCATGGTGTGTGATTTCACCGAAATCAAACGTTTGATTCACGGAAAGATTGACCATACCAACATCAATGAGGTCTTGGACTTCAACCCGACGGCTGAGAACATTGCACGTTGGATTGTCGACACCGTCCCGAACTGCTACCGCGCTGATGTGTGGGAGTCGCGCAACAACAAGGCTTCTTACATCAAGGATGATGCGCCACAGATTTTTGATTGATTTTATGGTCACAAAACCAACAAAACAGACAAAACCTTTTTTAAGTTGAGGGAAGCGAGCCAACCGGCTGCTTCCTGGCGGCAAGCGGTTGCGAACCGCCACAAATTTGATTATTGTTTTGTGAGTTTTGTAGGTTTTGTGAGGAAAGAAGCCTATGTATAAGATAAACGAAATATTCTATTCACTTCAGGGCGAGGGCTTCCACGCTGGCACGCCTGCCGTCTTTGTACGTTTCAGCGGATGCAACTTGCGCTGTTCGTTTTGCGACACGCAGCATCAGGAAGGGCAGATGATGTCGGTGCAAGAGATTGTTGAGGAAGTCAATAAGTATCCTCTCGTACCATTGGTCGTGCTGACAGGTGGAGAACCTTCTTTGTTTATCGATGAGACTTTTGTGGCAGAGCTGAAGCGAAAGACAGGCAAGAAAATCGCAATCGAGACCAATGGCACGCGCCCCTTGCCGAGCAATTTGGACTGGGTGACGCTTTCTCCAAAATCAGCCTTTGAGGGTGGTGATTTGGAACCCTGTGTGTTAACGTATTGTGATGAGTTGAAAGTGATCTATCTTGGTCAGGATTTGACTCAATATGATGGCATTGAAGCAAAGCATCGTTTTTTACAGCCATGCTTTTGTGAAGACGAAACACAACGAAAAGCCAATATGAAAGCCTGTGTGGACGCGGTAATGCAAAATCCAGGTTGGCGGCTTTCCTTGCAAATCCACAGGGTTTTGAACATACCCTAGATTGCCACGCTTTGCTCGCAATGACCAGCACGCGCTTCGCGTCATTGCGAGGAGGAACGACGAAGCAATCTATAAACAAATCATTTATGATACTTGAAGTTTCTCCGCGGCTCGCTGTAAACCAAAAACACAGCGGGCTTTTTGTTTAGGTCACCTTTATAGCTTTTCCATTCCCCGATGCTTTGACTGATGATGAGCTCGTCCTCGCAAGTGAGGTTGCAGGCGACACAGACGCGCGTGGCAGGGTGGAGGTTCTTGCATAGATCCTGCAACATAGCATTGTTGCGGAAAGGCGTCTCGATAAACAGCTCTGTTTCGTTGTTGGCCGCAGACCTCCGTTCCAAGTCCTTGATGGCGTTCTGCCGCTCGGGGCTCTTGATGGGCAGGTAACCATGGAAAGCGAAAGATTGTCCATTAAATCCAGAGGCCATCAAAGCTAAAATCATAGCGTTGGGACCGACCAAGGGAATGACTTGTATGCCAGCGGAATGGGCCAAGTCCACTACTAACGCGCCAGGGTCGGCGACACAGGGCGTACCAGCCTCTGACATCAACCCCATGTCCTCGCCTTGCAGACAGGCACCGAGGTGTTCCATCAAGTCGAGGTTGCGGGCATTGTGTTTGTCGAGTTCGATGAATTCGATGTCGTCGATGGGGTTGTCCATCCCGATCCGGCTCAGCACACGGCGCGAGGTGCGGGTGTTCTCCACGACGAAATGTTTCAACCGTTTCACAATGCTGAGCGTTCCAGCGGGAATCACTTGTTCAGGTTTCGTTGCACCAAGCAGGTTGGGCACGAGGTAAAGTTTTCCGAAGTTGTTGGTCATAAAATGAAGGGTTATGACAAGGCGATTTTCTTCTCGATGTCGGCAAACATCACCTTAAACTGCTTGTCGGTCTCAAGGCGGTCGGCGATGGTCTTGCAGGCGTGGTGCACCGTGGCGTGGTCTTTCTTGCCACACTGTTGACCGATGGAGACCAAGCTGGCGTTGGAGTATTTCTTCGAGAGGTACATGGCAATCTGACGGGCCTGCACCACCTGGTGTTTGCGCGTGTTGAGTGCCATCTGTTCAGGCGTAATTTTGAAATACTCGCAGACAATATTAATAATGTATTCCACCGAAACCTCCTTGACGGTGTTGCGCACAAAGCGGTCGATGATCTGTTGCGCCATATCGATGGTGACGGCTTTTTTATTGAGCAGCGACTGCGCCATGAGGGAATTCATCACGCCTTCCAGCTCGCGGATGTTATTGCGCACGTTGCTGGCGATGTATTGTACCACCTCGTCGGGGAAGGTGATGCCGTTGTCGTGTAGCTTCTCACGGATGATGGAGGTGCGCGTGGAGAGGTCGGGCGACTGCAGATCGGCAGTCAGACCCCATTTGAAACGCGACAACAAACGGTCTTCCATGCCTTGCAAATCCGAGGGGAACTTGTCGCTGGTGATGACAATCTGCTTGTTGTTTTGCTGCAAGTGGTTGAAGATGTGGAAGAACACGTCCTGTGTGCCCGCCTTGCCCGCCAAGAACTGTATATCATCGATGATGAGCACGTCAATCATCTGGTAGAAGTTGATGAAGTCGGGGCGGTTGTTGTTTTTGTTGGCGGTCACATATTGCGTGGAGAGCTGTTCGGCTTGTACGTAAAGTACGGTCTTCTCGGGGTGCAGACGCTTGGTTTCCAGTCCGATGGCATGGCAAAGGTGGGTCTTGCCCAAGCCTGTACCGCTATAGATGACCAAGGGGTTGAAGGCGGTCTTGCCAGGCTCTTTGGCGACTCTCATGCCAGCCGAGCGAGCCAAACGGTTGCATTCGCCCTCGATGAAGTTCTCGAAGGTGTAGTTCTCGTTCAGCTGCGAGTCGATTTGCAGTTTCTTCAGTCCGGGGATGACAAACGGATTGATGGGGCCTTGCGACAATCGTTCTGGTGCGGGCTGACCGATAGGATTCTTGGGGTAGTTGCGGTTGGCGCTTGGCAAGGTGATAGAACCGAAGGTATTGGCGCTGTCCACGGGTATCCTATATTCCAGTTTCCCTTTGACACCGACAAAGCGCTTGATGACTGTCTTGAGCAGGTCGATGTAATGCACCTCAAGGTATTCGTAGAAGAACTGTGTGGGCACCTGCAAAGTTAGTACATTGTCGGTCAGCGAGAGCGGCACGATGGGTTCGAACCAGGTCTTGTATCCCTGCTCCGTGACGTTGTCTTTAATCACAGACAAACAGCTATTCCATATTTCCACATGGTCCTTTGTCATCGTAAGAATGCTCTATTTAATTGTCTTTCAAACTGCTTGAAAAGCAGAATATGTGTTGTGTTTTAGCTCGCTTTTTGGGCTCGTTTTGACATGGCAAAAATATAGGATTAATTGTTTATAAAAAAATTAAATTTCTATTGATTTTTAATTTTCTTTTTTCTAAAATACGAGATTTTCGATTTTTGAAAAAATAAAAAGAATATAAACAGATGATTTACACTGTTTTAATATAAGTTATTTTTACCCCGAATAAATTGCTGAATTTTTCAAAAATTCTTGAAGCGGAATTTTTTCTTGTTGAAAACTCCAAATAGCAGTCCAATTCGAAGCGGGAATTTTGTTGCTCCAAATTCTCCTCTTTCATGACGCGCATCACCTCGTTCATCAGTGGGTACTCAAATTCCAAACTGTAAATTTCATTTATGGTTTTTTCCACAACTTGCGCGTTGTCAAGGGCATCGCGGGCGGCAGTTTTGTAAGCATTGATGAGCCCCGAGGTACCTAATTTGATGCCGCCGAAGTACCTCGTGACGACGACACACACGTTGGTGACATCCTTCGACAAAATCTGGTTGAGGATGGGCTTGCCAGCCGTGCCAGAAGGTTCGCCGTCGTCGGAGGAGCGGAAGATTTTCTTGTCGGGACCGATCATGTAGGCAAAACAATGGTGACGTGCGTCGAAGTATTTCTTTTTCACCGATGCCACAGCCGTCTTGGCCTCATCCTCGTTCATCACGGTGAAAGTCTCGGCGATGAACTTGCTGCCTTTCTCCTTGTAAAGGCCCTCGCCTCGGGTGGCTAACATATAATAGGTGTCGTCGTTCATGGCTTGAGGGTGATGAGGATGACGGCGATGATGGCGATGGCCAGGCCGAGATAGTTTTTCCAGGTGAGTTTTTCCTTGAAAAGCAGCCAACCCGTGAGGGCGGTGAGGCTGACCACGCCGATGTTGTAAACAGGGAAGAGCACCACGTTGTCGAAGCAACGCATGGCATGATAGACGCAGTAGGTCGAGAAGAAGTTGATGACACCCAGACCGATGCCGCCGAGAGCACTTTTCCATTGCCATTTCGATTTGCCTCGGATGAGTTCATAAACCACAAGTATGATACCGAAGAGCAAAGCGATGAAGTAGATGAAAGCAATCATGAAACTCATGTCGGGAGCATTGTTTTTTTGCTCGGTGAGCTTCATTAGGATGTCCCCAGTGCCTGTCCCGAAGAAGATGAGAATTGGTAATAACCAATTGATTTTGTTTGTTTTATCGGTTTGTTCTTTTCCACCTACCACCAACACCAATGCCACCAATGCCAATATGATGCCCATTGTCGCGACGAAATTCAGCTTCTCGCTGAACAACACCACGCCTGCCATGGTGGGCAAGACCACGGACAATTTGCTTGACAGCGAGGTGACCGTCACACCCGAGCGTTGGGTGGAGGCCGTCATCAACACGTAGGTGAAGATGAACCAGAAGCCTGTCAGAATCGAAAGGCCAAACCACGGCTCGCCGACCAGTTGCGCAGGGGTATCGAATTGTTTACACATCAGGAAACCCGTGCAAGTGGCGAAGACATAGTTCCACATCAGCGCCTGGTGGTTGTCGAGTTTGAAGCGTTCGAAGAGGCGCATCGCCACGAAGACACCTGTGGAAAACAATATGGCAAGAATCAGATAGATCATAATCGTAGGGGTGGTCCTGTGTGTCCGCCCTAATGAATCATTCGGCAAAAATACGGAGATTTTGTGTAATTTTGCCCCATGATAGGTTTTAATTTGCAGAAAACGAAACGGTATTTCACCGAGGTGTTGGCCACGACTTTCTCGCAACGCGAGGCGGAACAGTTGATGCGTATCCTTTTGGAAGACCTCTTCGGCATTGATTGGAACCAGCAGTTGATGAATCCGGAAATGCGCATCGACGAGCATCAGCATTATCAGTTGAGTGAAGCCGTCAAGCGCCTTCTGGCAGGCGAACCAGTACAATATGTGACTGGAATAGCCCGTTTCAACGACCTATTATTAAAGCTGTCGCCTGCTGTACTCATCCCGCGTCCCGAGACGGAAGAGCTTGTTCAGAAGATTTGTACCAGCAGCCTCCCATGTCATTCTCCCGCTGCACATGTCATTCCTGCGGAGGAAAGTGCGAGAGCATGGAATCTATGGGCAGCGGGCTGTGAAGAGGAATCTATGGCTGCGGTTTATAAGAAAGATACCCCCCCCCTTCGTATCTGGGACATCGGAACAGGCTCAGGTTGTATCGCCATTGCCTTAGCAAAGCATTTTGAAAATGCCGAAGTCGTTGCTTTCGATGTTTCCGAAGCGGCTTTGCTAATTGCCAAGGATAACGCCGAAAGCAATGGCACGAAAGTGACTTTCGTGCAAGATGATGTCTTGCATCCGACATCCAACTATTTCAACCAGCCCGTCGATTTGGTGGTGAGCAACCCGCCCTATGTTTGTGATAGTGAGCGCACTACCATGGAAGCCAACGTCCTCGACTGGGAGCCAGAAAAAGCTTTGTTCGTCCCCGACGATGACCCGCTTCGGTTTTACCGCCAAATATTGGCTCTGGCCAAAACCCAGTTGAATCCTGGCGGCCAAGTTTGGTTCGAAATCAACGAACGAATGGGGGAGGAGATGCTTTCGTTATGCCAAGAAATGGGGTTCTCAAATGCCGAGGTTTTGGAGGATTTTGCCGGAAGGCTCCGCTTTTGTCGTGTTTTTTTGTAATTTTGCAGCGCGATTCAGGCAGACTGTCACGGGTCGGGAAAGCCGGCGCGAGGAAAGTCGGGACAGCACAGAGCACCATACTTCTTAACAGGAAGGTGCCCGCAAGGGCAACAGCAAGTGCCACAGAAACATACCGCCCTGAGCCCTGAGCTTGTCGAAGGGTCGAAGGGTAAGGGTGAAAACGCGAGGTAAGAGCTCACGCATCGGGTGGCGACATTCCGATGAGGTA
>JAEEGF010552626.1_pt1 | contig 17426 bp, 16 predicted proteins | sample 9134171 | NCBI WGS metagenome assembly JAEEGF01 (sample SAMN16246542, study PRJNA631951) | gut metagenome | biome: gut microbiome; feature: rumen; material: AP-attached | host: Bos | place: Iran: Karaj | collected 2018-10 | reverse complement strand
TGCACTAGCAGGTGTCGTGCCACAGGCAGCAGCGATTTCCTCCATCGTCATGCCCTCACTCCTCATGACGAGCATCCTGCATTGTGTTCCAGACAATTTCTTCATCGCCTGGCCGATGATTCTCTCCGTATCGTGTAAGATGGCTTGATGGTCGGTTTGCAATGGCGCAAACACGACGATGCCGTCCTCCAAAGGTTCATGCTGAGAGCAGGCTTTCTTCAGCATGTCTATGCAAACGTTCTTGGCGATTTTGATGGCCAGGGTCTCAGAATTGTGATACATCCTCAGTCTTTCATGCATCAGCCATAGCCGCAGCAGTGTTTCCTGCACGGCATCCTCGGCATCGCAGGCCAGTTCCTGTCGGTCGAAGAAACTACGGCACAGGGAAATGAGCCTTGGGCGAATCGCCGTCGCTAATTGTATGAAGTCGTTATGCATATCGTTTCCTATACTTATCACGAATGAGAAGAGAAAAGGTTAATAAAAAAATGATGGGCAAAGTAACAAAAAACATAACGAAAGACCCTCGGCGAAGCCCAGAAATCGGCTGCCGAGGGTGAAAGTCTGAACAAATGTTCAGAGATTTAGTCGGTTTTTGTGTTTTCAAGCCCAAAAAGCGCATTGAAAATGCTCAAACTCAATCCGGTCGGATTGTAAATCCACCCGAACGCAAGAATGCGAAACTTAAGTTTCTTATCTATTGGCTATCTCTTCCAACAATTTCTTATTTAGAGCATTTTTCGCTCTATAAGGTATGTATTGTGCGCCTGTCTTTTGCCAAGCCAAAAAACAGTCGCGGATTTCTTCACGCCAACCTCGGCGGATAAACAACTGACCCGTACGGTCCCAAAAATCATTTATTTCGATAACCACTGGGCCATCATCGGTTAGTGCAATGTCCCAGCCTGCTGCTTTGATAAAAGGGAAACACTCCTGGAAATGAAGAACTTCTTTCACAATCTCTTCCCAGTTGTTTATCTTCACACCTGCTATTTGAGCACCACTGTCAGGATGTTTCTCGATATCCTTAACGTTTTCATAACCATCAAACTGAATCACATATTTGAACACACCTGTTTCTTTGTCTATGCATGCATCAACATTGCCTCCGCCACCAGCATTGTCTACACATTTGCCGGTACGGCCGATTTTTATAAAGGTGTCTAACAAACGGGCTTTGCCATCGGGATAGAGCATGGTCATAAATCGAACAGTATTCACGGAAGATTCATTGAATGCTGATAGTTGTGCAGTTTGCTTGATTTCGCTCTCAAATATCACAGGAATATCTGACAGAATCTCTGACAGATTTTTCTTTTCACCATTGAAAAACGTGACTTCACCATCATTTCCTTTCCATAAAATTGAGCGTATGACGAACACATTGTTACCATGAAAACCCTCGGTTTCTTTTACCACACAGGCACTCACATTTTTTTGTTTCAATATACGTACGACACCTGCCAAATCATGGGCGATTAAGTCACTGCCCAATACCTGGCCTTCTGGATGATAGTAGCAGAACAACTCAGCCTTCCGAACACCAGTATGCTCAAGAATCCTATGCGCAAGATATTTGTTACGGGCTAAACCGGAATATTTTACAGGGTTGAGATAGTCTAAATAGTAGCGCTGTTCTTCCTTGCCTAAAAATGTCTGACGAAAAACTTCGGGGCAGCGTTCAAACCTGAATTGTTGGTACTCATAACGGGTGAGACCTTTCAGTTCGTGAAGGTTGCGGAAGTCGCGAAGCACTTTTAACTTTGATGAAAACGAGTTTGTTGGATAATGACGAGCCCAACTGATATCATCGACCAATGTGGAAAGATATTCTCTCATTATAGTTTAGTGTAATTGTATTGGTTATTTTGAGGGGAAAATATGTTTGAATAATGCCACTTTTATAGAATATAAAGTATTAATACATTTTCCATACCATGCGTGATTTGTCGCAAATCCACTTCTTGATAAATTCTTGCGGATTTTCTTGTCGAGGTTATGGAACTTCAAAATGTTTTGTTTTGACAATTCAACATATTGGGCGTTGTACGTATACTTGGAATCTTTTATTGTAAGTTCTAAAATACAGCCTATTCTTGAGGAATTTTGCCATATTTGTTTGATGGGCTCAGAGATAGGAAATGGATAGCCTACAACTTCTTTTATCTCGGAGAGATCTTTTTCGGGTGAAGGATACCAAATAGGACGTGGAGGGCACATATAAAAGTCTGGGAAAAGGAAATTGCCTAAACTGTAGGCGATGAGACTTTTTCTACGAGTGACGATGGGTTGGATTTGGTGAGGATGGCTGCCAATAATGAAATCAGCCCCAGCCTCGACCATTTGGTGAGCCATCTGAATACAAATGTCTAAAGGCTCGTATCTGTATTCACGTCCCCAGTGCGGCATGATTGCTACATAGTCATATCGACTTTTGGCTTTTTTAATATCTTTCAATACCTTTTCGATAATCAATGGATTCACACCAGGAGTATTCTCTTCGGCCAAGTGCACAAGCCCAAGATATGGTACACCAAACATGCAATATCCATAAATGGCCATTGTCTTGTCACCAATGTTTAGGATTGCAGGTTGCGAGGCTTCTTCTGCATTCATTCCCGCACCAAAATACTGAATGCCGCTCTCCTTTAATAGTTTTATGGTGTTTGCCAATCCTTCAGGTCCTAAATCCATGACATGATTGTTGGCTAATGAGACTGCTTTGAAACCCAATTCTCTCACACGCCTGAAATCATTTTCCTGTGCATAGACAATGTTGCATCGTCCTTGCATTTTCTCTTCATCGTATGCTAATCCTGTTCCGATGGGTACTTCAAGTGTGCCTATAAGATAATCGGAACTGGATAAATGATTTTTTAGATTTTCGTCTATGTAATCCTGTTGATAAGACAGAACACCACCTGGCATAACATCACCTACAAAAGATATTTTCATGTTATATTATAAATGGATGTTAATGAATGAGTTGATGAATACGGTTCTTCCCTTTAATCAGGGCAGAATATGCAAAATCCTTGCAGTTGTACATGACAATTGTTGGGTAAGAAAAACAATGTCGAAGAAGAGCGTCTGCTTTCTTTTCTTCTCTTTTCGATAGACCATCTTTTCGTATTAAACCAATGATACGGCGATGTACAGCAAAGACTTCCTCTTTCATTCTTTCTTTTACTGTATCGGATACATTCATGTCTTTAACTGTTTCATAGATACGTGTGTATGCCAATAACCAGTCAGGAGTTTTTGTTTGGTAATGTCTCCTATTGGTCATAGCCGTTCCTTCTGTTTTTCTAAAATAAGAATAAAAGGGTTTTGCAAGACAGTATATTTTCTGTTTGCAAACTGCCAAATATTGATAAATGAAACAGACATCTTCAAAAAGATGAAGATCCTCATATAAAGACAATCCGTTGTCTTTTATCACAGAGGCTCTGAACATCTTGTTCCATAAATATCTGTCGAGATTTCGACTTCTTGGGCTGATGCCAATTTCTTCTATATATTGCTCTTTTGACATCTTTGAAGTGATGGATTTTTTTCTCCCCTCTTTTTCTTTAACTCCATTTACATGGCGAATGTATGATGCACTTATCAAATCAATGTCGCCATCGATACAGTCTATCAAGGAGGCGAGACCATCTGGCAACAACAAGTCATCTGGGTCAGACATCATCATCCAATCTCCCTTGCTTTGTTTGATGCCGGCATTTCTGGCTTTACTTACACCACCGTTGGGTTGATGAATGACTTTAATCCGATTGTCTTGAGATGAAAAATCATCGCAAATCTTTCCACTATTGTCAGTGGAACCATCATCGATTAATATGAGTTCCCAATTAGTATATGTCTGCGAAAGGACACTTTTGATAAAAGCGCCAACATATTTGTCGATATTGTAAACTGGTGCTATGATTGAAATGAAAGGGGTTGACATGGCATATTTGTTTTAATGTAATAAATACTGAGTCCAAATCATGAAATCAACTATAACAGCAACTTTTCAGCGAAAGGCAAAGGAGTCGCCTTCGGCGAGAAATAGCAAGAAAATTGTAAAAAAAAAATGGTAAGAAAATATTTTTCCCTTTTAGCAAAAGCCATTTTTTTCATTTTCCTAATTATTTATTACATTGTTCGTCGGGATTTAGATAAACTGCTCACGCTCGACAGTGTTCAAATGAATTTACACTGCACTCTCTTAATCGCAGTTATGTAATCCCGACGCAGTGAATATCAGGAACCAACGGTCGGCGGCCGAAGGGAATTGAAAATGCTAATACTCAGTCCGGTCGGATTGCAAATCCGCCCGAACGCCCATTCACTGAATAGATACCAACAATATTCCATTTCTTGAAATTAATAATTCGTTGAGAAAGGCCATGTCTTTTTGACATAGAATCCTGCTTAGAAATATCGTACAGACACTCGCAGTTTCGCCATCCCAACTGAATGCGTTGCAAAGTTACTCATTTTTTTTATAACAATACTATTCGGCGCAAAAAACATCTTAATTCAACTTCCGCAAGTTCAATTCCATCTGTTTTGAAGATAAGATTAAAAACCGCTTCGCTTAGGAAAAAGGAATAAAAACACTTTACTCATTTGTCAAACGTTGATGCTTATTAACTGAACTTTCCCATCTTTTTATTGTCTTAACGAACACGAATTACACGAATGTCTCCATTCATGTTTTTCGTGCTGCACCTCAGCAATTGGAGCGAACTACATTGCATTAGATTTGCACTCGATTTGTGATATTTTGCATAAATCCGAACAAAAGTCGTTGCATTTTGCAAAAAAATCATGTATATTTGCAGAATAATATGCGATATTACTCACATTTCCGTTTTTATGACCATACCATAAATCAATCACCCCATAAATATGAAAACAAAATCAACCCATAGACATTTTATTGCACGGACGGCGATGCTGCTTCTGCTGCTGTTCACGACCGTCACTGCGTGGGCCGACATCAGTGGTAAGTGCGGCACAAATCTATATTACAACTACCACTCTTCCACCCAAACGCTGGAGTTTTATATCGAAACGCAAGGCTCCACGGGTTCCATGACCAATTATTTTTATGCTGATGAGGTTCCATGGAAAAGCATTCGGGAACATATCCAGAGGGTCATCATAGGCGAGGGTGTGACGAATATCGGCAATAATGCCTTCTGGGGCTGCACGGCATTGTCCTATGTCAGTATGTCAAGCACCGTAGCGAGCATCGGTAACGATGCCTTCGAGGGTTGTAGAAACTTGACTTCCATCGACCTCCCTGACGGTTTGTGGAGCATTGGTGTCAAAGCCTTCTACGGATGTGAAAGATTGGCTTCCATTAAAATCCCCCACACCGTGACAACGATTGACCACCATGCCTTCTGGGATTGCAAATCCCTGACCTCGATAACAATTCCTTCGGGCGTGACGAATATTGAATGGAGTGTTTTCAATGGCTGCATCAGTTTGGCTTCTGTTTCTATCCCCAATGGGGTGACAAGCATCGGCCAAAGTGCATTTATGGATTGCACCGCATTGGAGGACATCTTCATTCCCAACACTGTGAAAAGCATCGGGAAACAATCTTTTCAAGGATGTTCCAAGTTGACAAGCGTCGTCATTCCAAATAGCGTGGGTGTAATCGGGGATGCGGCTTTCAAAGATTGTACCTCCCTGACGAATGTCACCATTCCTGACGGAGTGTTGAGCATTGGGGAAAGAGCATTCCATGGCTGTTCCTCCCTGACAAGCGTATCCTTTTCCAATAGCGTGACGAGCATCGGCATTGATGCCTTCTACTTATGTTCCGCTCTTACGGGGGTCTATTGCTATGCCGCTAAACCTCCAACACTTGTGGTTGATGGTTATGGTGACCCCCCATTTGTATTCAATGCCTCCGGTCGTAAATTCTATGTGCCCGAAGCCAGTCTGGCAGATTATCAGAAAAGTTGGAGCGCCTATAGTGCCGACATCGTGGGTATTCCCGTCTATACCATCTCCTTAGAGGTCTCGCCAGACAGCACCTTCGGCACCGCCACCGTTTCTACCACCATAGCGGCCCAGGGCGACAAGGTGAAGCTGATTGCCACACCTAAGCCCGGCTATCAGTTCATTTGGTGGGAAAGCACGGGCGGCTCAGTCATCACCAAACCGTCTGCCGAGTATACCACGCTCACCATGTCAAATAGGAACGTGACCCTCAATGCATTGTTCCGTGGCACGGATGACAACCCCGAAACCCATACCCTGACGCTTGATAACAATGACGATAATCCTATGGGTATGGCAGAAATACACGAAGGAATCAAGTCCTACACGCTGCCTACCCGCACACGCAACGGCTATTATTTCCTCGACTGGGCCACATCGGCTACGGGCGACCCTGCCTACAAGGCTGGCGAGACCGTCAACCTGGAGCGCGATCTGACGCTCTATGCCATCTGGCTAAAGACTCCTGTGGAATTGCTCGACAATGAGGTCAACGCCACCACCATCAGCAAACTCAAAGAACTCGGAGCCATTGACGTGAAACTGAGCAGACGGTCACTCGTTAAAGATGGGTATTGGAACACGCTGTGTCTGCCGTTCAGTCTCACAGCAGCGCAACTCGAAGACAGTCCGCTTGCAGGTGCCACGCTGATGGAGTTGGACACAGAGGGCACATACGACAACAGGCAGACGGGCTTTGATGCCACGACAGGCACGCTCTACCTCTACTTCAAGACGGCCACGGCCATCGAGGAGGGTAAGCCCTACATCATCAAATGGGGCACACCTCTTCCCGATCCTGACCCGGACGCAACGGTCGATGCCATCTATGAGCCAACCTTTACGGGTGTCACCGTCAATAGTACAGATTCTCTCTTTGTCACGAGTGCCGATGGCGCAGTGAGTTTCACAGGCATTTACAACCCCATTAGTCTCGTAAAGGATGACAAGACTGTGCTCTATATGGGCGAAGCCAACACCCTTTACTATCCCAATGCCGCAATGGACATCAACTCCTTCCGCACCTTTTTCCTACTGAACAACGGTCTTGTGTGTGGCGAACCAAGTGAGGGAGGCAGTGGCATCAACAACTTTGTGCTGAATTTTGGCGACTTCACGGGCCTCACCCCCATCCCCTCTCCAAGGGGAGAGGGGAGTAGTTACTACTACTCGCTCGACGGTCGCAGACTCAGTGGCAAACCCACGGCCAAGGGTGTGTATATCAATAATGGACATAAGGTCGTGATTAAGTGAGAGAAGAATCGAGCTTGCTCGTAGTGAAATAAAGGAGAACAGCACTATGAAGAAGAACTATCAAAAACCCCTTATCGAAATAACGTCGATAGAACCCTTCCACGTGATTGCCGACACCGTCATCAACTTTGAAGGCAAGAGCAGCGACGGCACCACCATTCTCAACTACGGAGGCGGTGGCAACGGCCCTGCCAGGTCAGGAGAAAGCAATCTCTGGGATGATGAGGACGACGGTTCTAACTGGGACAGTCTGTAAGACATCATCTGTAATCTCACGGCACAGCCTCCATGCACTTCACATGGAGGCTGTGCGTATTGATTGATTTGGTGTTTCTTGTAAAAAGCGAAAGTTGAGTTAAATACTTACTCCCTCGTCTTCTCCCCTACTTCGCGAAGGAACTTTCCGTCGAGGGAATAGGCCTTGAGGACAACATAGCGCCCATCGTCTTCGTAGCGATAGGAGGAAGCGAAAATCTCTTTCTTCTTTGGGTCAAGACTTATCACGCCCGAAGAGGATGGCAACTGCAGGGCCGTGCCTTTATAGGGGTCGATGATGTAAGTCCATACATGGCGTCCATCGGGGCAACCCTGGACAATCACCTTTCTCACGTCGCCCGGAGCAAACATGACACTATCGGCTGCGGCAATCTGGGTGAGGGGAACATCGATGCCATCACTATTCATGCCTCTCATCCTTTCCCACTGGGCTTCGGCCATGGGATTGGTCACGCAGACCTTGATGACTGTGCCTGCTTGCTCGTTGGCAAGCCACACGGAATAAATGTTGTCCCATCCACTTCCATTGTCTGATGGGTTTTCCCAATTGACATAAAGGGCATAAGGGGGCTGAGGATTCGGCTGACGGACAGCGGTTTTGGGCATTTCCCCGATATCAAGCACGATGTCTTCAACAGTGTCATCGACACCTGACTGGTCCCCAACAAGGCTGTCCCTCAACCCAGTCACAAGATAATCGGCAGAATCACGCACCATTCCCGGACCATCGAGTATCTGACCCCTAGGGTTCTTGCAACCCATGAATACTATCGTGAGCAATGCAAAAGTAGCAATCTTTAAGAGCATGTTTGTTTTCATTGATTATTGAACATTAGAATTTGACAATGCAGGGGAGAACATCAGTACTTGTTCTCCCCACAAAGTTAAGGATTAAATTCATACCGCACAACTATTTGGCAAAAATCCTCAAAAAAGCATCATTCTTCGAACGTGACGGTTCGTCGGATTCGCGACAATTGCTGTGGTGATAAATTCAGGAATGAGGCGATGGCATGTAGGGGCAGGTGCTCCACAATGCCGGGACAACGACAGAGCAACAGGTCGTAGCGTTCGCGCGGTGAGGCACTATGAAAATCAAGATAGCGGGCACGTGCCTGACTGAGCAGATGCTCACTGATGATACTGCGAAGTTGCATGGTTTTGCGGTTTTGGCTGAACAGTTGCATCAGTTGTTCGCCACTCACCCTTAACACGCTGCTGGGCAACATCGCCTCTATCGTGGTGAGCGACGGATGGCCATGGAGACAGGAGGGATAGTCGCCCACATACTCACCCTCGAAAGAAAACCACGTGATATGTTCCTTGCCGTCGCTGATACCCTGAGTGACATACTTGAAGCACCCGCTGGTCACGAGACCAAACCACCGCGATGGTTCGCCCTCGCACTCCATCAACTCACCTTTCTGATAACAGACCCTCTCGCCCTCCTGTTCGCAGAAGTCGTGCAACTCTTGTAAGTCAATGCTATTAACGCCGAATTTCTGTTCCATATCACCGAGTATCGTTTCATTCCCTGATATATAATAGACAATGATTTTGGCAGAATATTGCATGCCTTCCACCTTGTATTTGGATACTTTAACCAACTTTTTTAGTTATTAAGCAGGGTGGAAATGGCAATAATAGAAAAATTATTAGTATTTTTGCCCATGAACAATTCATCGAACAAGCCCAACCTCATCATTTGGAGAAAATTACCGTAGTATTATATTAAGTAAAGAATTAAGAATGAAGAAATTACTCTCTGTGCTTGCATGCCTCATGGCAGGCACATACATGACCGCACAGACCACAGACTCGCTGCAACTGCAAGAAGTGGTGGTGACTGGCGCACGCCATGCCATCGATGTGAGGCATCTGCCCATGACGGTGACCGTAATCGGACGGGAAAAACTGACCGAACAGCATCAGGCATCAGTATTGCCCACAGCAATGCAGCAAGTGCCCGGCCTGTTCGTAACCAGCCGCGCGATGACAGGCTATGGTGTATCGACAGGTGCGGCAGGCGGCATCAACATGCGTGGCATCAGTGGCGGTGCCGGCCAACTGTTAGTGCTCATCGACGGACATCCACAGTATCAGGGCATCTATGGCCATCCCATCGCCGACAGTTACCAGAGTCTGATGGCCGACCGGGTGGAAGTGCTGAGAGGCCCTGCCTCGGTGCTCTATGGCAGCAATGCCATGGGCGGTGTGCTGAATATCGTCACCCGAAAAATGCACGGGGATGGCGTGAAGACCACCCTCGACCTTGGCGCAGGGAGTTACGGCACCATACAGACCGAGGCCACCAACCAGGTGCGCAGCGGGAAATTCACATCGACTGTCTCTGCACAATACAACCGCACCGACAACCACCGCAGCCGCATGGGCTTCGAGCAATATGGCGGATATATGAAACTGGGCTATGACCTCAGCCCACACTGGAACACCTACGTGGATGCTGACATCACACATTTCAATGCCAGTTATCCCGGGGCAGTGAGCAGTCCGCTCTACGATGCCAACCAATGGATTACACGCGGCATGGTATCGGCTGCCGTAGAGAACCACTACAGCCGCACAAGCGGTGCCCTGAGCGTATACTCCAACTTCGGCAGACATAAGATTGACGACGGCACGAGCGACGCTGCCAAACCCACCCAGCGCTATTTCCGCTCGAAAGACGCGCTGACAGGCATCTCATGGTATCAGTCGTTCGTGGTAGGCGACATGCTCTCGCCCACACATGGCCGGCTCACTGTAGGAGCAGACTATCAGCATATCTACGGCCATGCCTACTATACATCGAAACAGACAGGCGAAGTGCTCGACACACCCAACAAGCAGAGCGGCAAATCCTATCGCAACGAGATAGCCGGATACGTGGACTACCGCCAAGACCTGTTGGGATGGCTCACCCTCGATGCCGGAGTGCGTGTAGACCATCACTCCATTACGGGAACGGAGTGGATACCGCAGGCGGGGGTGGTGGTGCGCCCCATCGCTACCGGCGAGGTGAAGGCAATGGTGAGCAAGGGATTCCGCAACCCCACCATGCGCGAGATGTATCTCTATCCGCCATCCAACGAAGACCTGGAGCCTGAACGGCTGTGGAATTACGAACTCTCCTGGCGCCATCGGCTAGGCGCGCTCACCTACGGTGCCAACCTTTTCTATATCAAAGGCGACAACATGATACAGACCATGCCCGTAGACGGCAAGCCCAGAAATGTGAACACCGGCGAGATAGAGAACTATGGTGCTGAACTGGAACTCGCATGGCGCGTCAACGGCCATTGGTCATTGAGCACCAACCACTCACTGCTCCACATGGAAAATCCCGTCGTTGCGGCACCCACCTACAAGGGATTCCTCGGGGTAGACTACCGCTGCTGCAAATGGACGGTGAACGCCGGACTGCAATACATCAACGGACTCTACACGGCTGTAGGGAGCAATGAAAAGAAGGAGAACTTCTGCCTGCTCAACCTTGCCGTCGACTATGCCCTTTGCAAGAACATCAGCCTCTGGGCACGTGGCGAGAACCTGCTGGCACAGGAATACGAAATCAACCTCGGCTATCCCATGCCCCGTGCCACCTTCATGGGTGGCGTGACCCTGAATTTCTAAATCAATAATATCATAACAAACCATTTCGTAACATGGAAAAAAGTGTAAAACTCTACACCCTGAATTATGACGAGGTGAAGACCTATCTGTGGGCAGCGTTTTTCGTAGCCTGCAACATGGTGCTGCCCCAAGTATGCCATCTCATCCTACAAGGCGGTATCATACTCGCACCGCTGTCGCTGGTGATTCTCGCCGGAGCCTATAAACTGGGATGGAAAGTGGGACTGCTGGCTGCCGTGGCATCACCTCTGGTGAACCATCTGGTTTTCGGACTTCCCGCATGGGGCATGCTGCAGGTGATGACACTCAAACTGGTGGCTCTTGCCTTGGTGGCAGGACTGACAGCCAAGCATTTCAAGAAAACCACACTGCCTCTGCTCATCGGCGTGGTGCTGGCAGCAGAAGTGCTCGGTGGACTTGGTGAACTCGCCCTCACTGGAGGCATCACCGCCACCATCGCCGACTTCACCATCGGCTGGCCAGGACTGTTGCTGCAGGTCATCGGTACCTACCTCGTCTGCAAGTACCTGTAACCCCCAAGAGGCCATCCCTTCTTCACCAACACAATGCCCAAACTTGCCATCACTCCGACACTGCGATATATAGCCATCATCATGGCTGTAATGTCTGTGTCGTGCTTCTCCAGGGCTGAAGAACAGCCACCACTGGCTGTGAAGCCTTTGCCCACAGCCAGTCAGGTGGCATGGCAGCAACTGGAGACCTATGCCTTCATCCACTTCGGGCTGAACACGTTTGAAGACCGTGAATGGGGATATGGCGACGCGTCGCCAAGCCTCTTCTCCCCCACCCGACTCGATGCCCGGCAATGGGCAAGGACCTGCAAGGCTGCGGGTCTGCGTGGCATCATCATCACCGCCAAGCATCACGATGGTTTCTGCCTTTGGCCCACGATGTATACCGACTACAGCGTGCGCAACAGCGCGTTTCGCGACGGCAAGGGGGATGTGTTGGGCGAACTGGCAGAGGCCTGCCGTGAAGAGGGACTGAAGATGGGTGTGTATCTGTCGCCGTGGGACCGCCATCAGGCGTTCTACGGCACTTCTTTTTATATGGAATACTACATCCATCAACTCGAAGAGTTGCTCACTCACTATGGTGATATCTTCGAGGTGTGGCTCGATGGGGCCAACGGTGGTGACGGATGGTATGGCGGAGCACGGGAGAAGCGAACCATCGACCGGCGCACCTATTATGACTTTGAACGCATCCACCAGACCATCCACCGACTGCAACCCCACGCCGTGATATTCTCCGACGCGGGCCCAGGCTGTCGATGGGTGGGCAACGAGAATGGGTATGCCAATGCCACGAACTGGTCGTTTCTGCGCATCAACGAGGTTTACCCTGGTTACGACAGGGCTGAGGAGTTGCAGGGCGGACATGCCGACGGCGACACCTGGGTGGCTGCCGAATGCGACGTGTCGATAAGACCGGGATGGTTTTACCATGAGAAAGAAGACAGCGAGGTGAAGACCGTAGACCACCTGGTAGACCTCTACTATCGCAGCGTGGGCCACAACGCCACCCTGTTGCTGAACCTGCCCGTAGACCGCGATGGATTGATTCACCCCATCGACTCTATGCGCCTCATCGACTTCCATGCGCGCATTCAGAGAGAATTGTCGACCAACCTGCTCCGTGATGCCAAGGTAGAAGCCAAGGACGTGAGAGGTCCTTCATTTGCCGCCCGACTGGCAGCCGATGGACAGTTTGACACCTACTGGGCCACTCCCGATGGGGTGGCATCATCAATGCTGGAGTTCAGGCTGAAACGTCGCACCACCATCAACCGACTGATGCTGCAAGAGTATATCCCATTAGGGCAACGGGTGAAACGGTTTGTGGTGGAATATCACGACGGCAAGACATGGAAAGTGGTAGACTGTGCTGAAGAGACCACTACCGTGGGTTACAAACGGCTGCTGCGCTTTGCCGATGTGAAGACAAACCGGATAAGGGTGAGGTTTGAGGAGTCGCGTGGCCCACTCTGCATCAGCGAGGTGGGTGCTTACTGGGCAAGATAAAAAAACTCCTAAATATCTATTTGAAGAAGAGGGTATTTTTCTTTCAGGGCCATGGCCTTAAGCCGAGTGCTTTCGAGGAAAGAACGATATGCTTCTGAATCGGGATGGAATGGCCGATGTGCCAACGCCTCCTTCACGGGGCGCCATTCGTCTAAAAACCGGCGTGCCTCTTCACTGAAGTATGTTTCTACCAACCGCTCCCAGATATACTCCACTGCCTGGTCTGACGGATGGAGCATGTCGGGCTGGTAGAACCTATAGTCGCGCAACTCATCGTTGACAATTTCATAGGCAGGGAAATAACCAACAGTCTCCGCCATCTCATCCTGAACTTGCTGGGCGGCAAGCAGCAATACCGCTTTGGAAAGGGCGCTGCCATGAAAACCATACTTGGCATAACGTATCGGACTGACGGTGATGACCACCTTGGCCTGAGGACAATGGCTGACGACCAAGTGGATGCAGCGGCGAAGGTAGGCGGCACACTGACCGACAGAAAGTTGTTGTTCGAGAAACAACCGCTGCGGCCGTTTCTGGCAATTGTCCACTATCTCGCCGGTTTCCTTCAACACATATACCCTATTGGTGCCCAAGGTAATGAAAACCACCCGAAAATCGCGCTCTTCTTCTGAAAAACATCGTGTCAGGCTGTGATAGACGCTGGCCGGATTATACATCACGCCATAAGGATTGACCGTGACACGGAACTGCTCTTGCAGGAAACGCCTCCCGATGCGGTCGGCAAAGCACGACCCCACAAACAGCATCTTCTCGAAGGGGGAAATGCGGAAAGAAGGACTGGGTATATCGACAATGGTCCGAAATTGCATGATAATGAGAATGATGATGAGTGAAAATGTAAACTTCAGATTGCAAACATACAAAAAAAGTGGTTTTTTCGACCTTCTGATTAACTTTTATTAACTAATCAGTGTAAATAAATCATCAAATATTTTTGAGTTATAAAATAAAGATATAATTTTGCACCCGATTTGGATAACGACTGTGTTTATTTGATTCCAGACAAACGTGTCAGGAACGAAACATTGACATGAGGAACTGGACAGGCAGTCATAAGTTGAATTTTTAAAGAAAGGTAAAAAGATGAAAAAGTTTTTTATGATTTTAGCATCGACCGTAATGGCCATGAGTGTAAACGCACAAGTATATGTGGGTGGTGGTATTGGTGTATCAACCACTGGTGGTGACAACACCGACGACGTGACCTCTTACAAGTTCGTGCCTGAGATTGGCTACACCATCAACAGCGAATGGGCAGCCGGTATGGCTTTCGGCTGGGAAGGCAGCAACAAGGGTGGTGCCAAGACTTTCAGCATCAATCCTTACGTGCGCTACACCGTCATCAATGGCAAGGTAGTGAATGTATTCCTCGATGGTAGCGTGGAGTTTGGCCACAAATACAACGCTGGTTTCGACGACGACTTCTTCGGAGTTGGTCTGAAACCGGGTGTTGCCTTCAAGGTGAATGAGAAAATCAGCGTGGTGACCCACATCGGTTTCATCGGCTATGAGCACTGGAAGAACAAGCCCAGCAAGAACAGCGTGAACTCATGGGGTGTAGACGTAGACGGCCGCAACATCATCCTCGGCATCTACTACAACATCTAAGACTAGTTTCTAACAACTTTATAAACGAGGGGTTGGCCAATCAGGTCAGCCCCTCGTGCTTTATTATCAGGAATGACGGGAATGACGGGAATTTCAGGAATGAATACTCGAACACGAATCAAACGAATTCACACGAATTAAATATTCGTGAAGATTCGGGAAATTCGCGTTCGTTGTTATTCCTTTTGGCAGTTTTGGTATAAGAACTCCACAATGAGAGTCTGGCGCAGGCGGAGGTACCCTCTTGCCGATATACAAATAAAAAAGGAGGTTTTTCCGTCAAATTGCCGTGAAATAGAAAAAGATTGTGTATTTTTGCAACTTGAAAGGAGAAAAAGCCGACAGTATCACAATCAACACAATGGAATACTCATCCTTTTTACACCCAGAATTAGAGACGATGCCGGAAGACGCGCTTCGTCAGTTGCAGTTGGAACGACTTCAGAAAACCGTCAGACACTGCATGAACTCCCCTTTCTATCAAGAGAAGTTTGCCGAATTGGGCATCACCGTAGACGACATCAAGACTCTTGATGATGTGCGCAAACTGCCTTTCACGACAAAAGACGACCTGCGCGAACATTATCCCTTCGGTCTTGCCTGCGTGCCCCTGCGCGACTGCACCCGCCTGCACTCCTCGAGTGGAACGACAGGCAACCCCACCGTGGTGCTACATACCGAGCGCGACCTGGAGGAATGGGCAAAAGCCGTGGCACGTTGCCTGTGGATGGTGGGCTCACGCCCGGAAGACGTGTTCCAAAACTCTGCCGGATATGGTATGTTCACCGCCGGCCTCGGTTTCCAATATGGCGCAGAGAAACTGGGCATGCTCACCGTGCCTGCTGCTGCCGGCAACACCACCCGACAAATCAAGTTTATCCGCGACTTCGGCACTACGGTGCTCCATGCCATCCCCAGTTATGCCTCACGTATCTATGAAGTGATGCGCGAAGAGGGCGTAGACCCCCGCCGCGACACGCAACTGCGAGTGCTCTGCATCGGCGCCGAACCCCATAGCGAGGAACAGCGCAAGCGTATCGAGGAGAACTTGGGCGTGAAGGCCTACAACTCGTATGGCATCTCGGAGATGATGGGCCCTGGCGTGGCCTTCGAGTGCCCGGAGCAGAACGGTCTGCACATCTGGGAAGACTATTTCATCGTTGAGGTGCTCGACCCCACTACATTGGAGCCGGTGAAGGAAGGCGAGTTGGGCGAACTGGTGCTCACCACCATCAACCGCGAGGCCATGCCCCTGCTGCGCTACCGCACCCGCGACCTCACACGACTGCTCTCAGGCAGTTGCCCCTGTGGAAGAACTCACCGCCGCATCTCACGTCTGCAAGGCCGCAGCGACGACATGATTATTCTGAAGGGCGTGAACATCTTCCCCATCCAGATAGAGAAGATTTTGCTGAAGTTCAAGGAATTGAGCACCGACTACCTCATCACGCTGAAGACAGAGAATGGCAACGACACGATGACCATCGAGGTAGAGTTGCGTGAGTTGTTCACCGACGACTACCAACGCCTGCAGTCGCTCACCCGCGAGATAACCCGTCAGTTGAAAGACGAGATATTGATTACGCCGAAGGTACGCCTGTTGTCGAAAGGCAGCATCAAGACCTCTGACGAGAAGAAAGCAGTGAGAGTGCAAGATTTCAGAAAGTTATTCTAACCTCAAATCTTTATACATCATGACCATACACCAGTTATCTATTTTCATGGAGAACAAGTCGGGCGCACTCATCAAGGTGCTTGGCTTGCTGCGCCGATTCGGCATTCAGATTATCGCCTCGACCATTGCTGACACTGCCGAGAATGGCATCTACAGGGTGATTTGCAGTGAACCTTTGCGGGCCTTTGAAGGACTGCGCAAGGCGGGGATAGCCGTGGCATTGTCGGACGTTTTCGCACTTGAACTGGACGACCAGCCGGGACGGGCCGCCGATGCCATAGAGATATTGAGCAATGCCGGCATCGGCATATCCTATATGTACACCTTCCTCCTGAGAGGAAAGGGCATATTGGTTTTCCGCACCGACAATCCCGAGAAGGCCAAGGAGACCATCATCCTCAACGACATGGCATTCATTGCCGAGAAAGACCTGTCGGTTTGGGCATAGTTGACCCATAACTGGCAAACATACGAAACAAAAGCGGGTGGGTAATGCATTTTTAGTCGCCTGCGGCGAGAAATCTTTCAAATCTATCCAAATTTTTCAAATCTTTTTTCTATTTGTGAGTACAGATTTGTAAGATTTTCTCTCCCTCGCTTTACAAACAATGACCATTGGTACTGCTCCGAAAGGGGCAGTACTTATTTGAATAATTTGTGACGATTTGTATGATTTCTGCCCCGAAAGGGGCACTCCATTTTTTAGTCGCCTGCAGCGAGAAATCTTTCAAATCCATCCAAATCTTTCAAATCTTTTGTATATAATTTTGATTTGTGTGATTTGTGAAGATTTGTAAGATTTCTGCCCCGAAGGGGCACTCCATTTTTTAGTCGCCTACGTTTCTCACTCGTTCCGAGCCCTCTGAATTTTTAGGATTTCTTGTTTATAATTTTTGTGTGTGCGATTC
>JAEEGF010226687.1_pt1 | contig 17427 bp, 16 predicted proteins | sample 9134171 | NCBI WGS metagenome assembly JAEEGF01 (sample SAMN16246542, study PRJNA631951) | gut metagenome | biome: gut microbiome; feature: rumen; material: AP-attached | host: Bos | place: Iran: Karaj | collected 2018-10 | reverse complement strand
AATTATTCAGTTTCGCATTTTCTTTTGCAGCTTCTACCGCTTCTTCTATTATTTCTACTCCGACCGCTTTCTTTGCGACCTGAGATACAATCTGGGTTATAGTTCCTGTTCCTGAATATAGGTCATAGACAGCCTTTCCGCTGACATCGCCTGCATATTCCTGCACTTTCCTATATAGTACTGCTGCCCCTTCTGTGTTTGTTTGGAAGAAAGAAAATGGAGATACTTTAAATTTTAGACCTAATAGTTCATTTTCTATATAATCTCTCCCATAAAGTACGTCCAATCTATCACATTTTACTGCATCTGCAAATGAGTCATTTATTGTATGTACTATTGAAACAACCTTTCTTTCAAGAGATAATTTCAATATCCTTTCTACCATTTCATCCAGATACTTTTTCTCAGCCTCTTTTCCCTCCGGGGTCAGAATCTCATTTACTATTCTTCTCTTCTTTTTATCCTTTTCTTCTGGATTTTCTATTATTTCTACTACTCTTGTAGAATACTCTGATTTTGTTACTAAATTCACCATTATTTCTCCGCCATTTGCATTTCCTGTGCGGAGTACAAGGTGACGAAGATATCCCTCATGAGTCCTTTTATTTTCGTGTGGGAGCTTATATTCTCTTGATAGTTCTATTATCGTTCTAACAATTTTCATGCAGTCTTCATTTACTATCTTGCATTCCTTCATGTCTATTATGTCATGAAAACTTCGTTTTTTATGCATTCCAAGTGTAAGCTCGCCGCCCTTCATTTCATCGCCAAAGGTAAATTCCATTTTATTTCTATAATCAAATTCATCTGGTGATGGGATAATCCCTTCATACACTGCAGTATGTGTATCTTCGGCGATCATTTCTTCGCCTTTTTCTACTGAAGCCACATTTTTTTCATTTGAAGTTTCTTCACTTGATGCTGTTTTTTCTTCTGGCGCTTCTTCACCTACAAGCCACTTTGAGAAAAGCTTCTTGATTGCCTTTTCTTTTTTCTTTAGCTGTTCCTCATATTTATATTCCTGTATCGTGCAGCCTCCGCATATTCCTACATTTTCACATAGAGTTTTATGTGGACGTAGTGCTGGATTTTCTGCTTCTAGCTTATTTAGATACTTTTCTCTATATTCATTTAATGATAATTCATTTGCACCGCCTTCTAGATCTGGATCGTTGTACTGTGCCTTATCATCCTCCCAGCCACATTCTAGACAGACATTGTATGAGCCTGGTGTCGGCTCTGGCATTGTGTACTTTCCGCAGCATACGCATTTATATTTTCTTGCTTTCTTACTCATTTCATTCTCCATTTTCTTATTTTTGATTTTAAATCATCGTTTCTTTTTCCAAAACCTTAACAATAAAAGCTTTTTTCCTTCTATGATATTTCATCATAAAACACGCCTATTTGTCAAGGTCTTTTAGTGTTTTTTATAAGACAACATCTAAGCGTTTTAAATGCAAAAAAGGGACCTGGATTACTACCAGGTCCCTATTTTGTCTGAGCATCACTTCCTGCTCACTCCACGTGTCTTATATACCAGCTTGACATCTTTAGCAAGGATAATTTCACGCGTCTCCCTTTTCCTCTATTGCATTTATTGATCTTAGCTTTGTCAATATTTCTTTGACATCTGCTTCTATTACTCCTCTTGATGCATCATATTTATCACACATTTTATCTATTATTTCATTTTCACTAGTTTCTTCCTTTAGGCAGTCTACAATGAAGGCTGCAGTTTTATTGCTGCGTAACATTCCTTTGAATTTCTCATTTCCTACTGCTACTAAAAACTGTGTGTCATCTACATCCTGGGTTATAAAATCGTCTTTTAACTTCATTTTTTTATATTGGATGGCGCCCCATCCTTTCCCCTTTTTATTTTTCAATTTCCTCTTCTAATATCAACCCTTTTCCATTTTAAATGGCTTCTTCCATTATATCCGTCTCTGGCTTGTCACTTACACCATTCATCTTATAATCTACATCCTCGTCTATCATTTCTACCATTATTCTTGCAAATTCTGGATCAAACTGAGTTCCAATACCCTCTACTATTCTTTTTCTCACTTCTGCCTGTGGAAGTATTCCACGGTAGCTTCTGTTAGAGGTCATGGCGTCATATGCATCCGCCACTGCTATTATTCTTGCTTCTTCCGGTATTTCACCCCCCTTCAAATGGTCTGGATATCCCTTTCCATCATATCTTTCGTGGTGATGCCTTGCTCCAAGACTTATTCTTGGCAGCTCTGTCATATTATTTAATATTCCATCACCGATTACGGTATGAGCTTTAATCGTGTTAAATTCTTCATCCGTAAGTCTTCCTTCTTTGTTTAGTATTTCATCTGGTATTCCTATCTTACCTACATCATGTAATAGCCCCATGCGATATATTCTTTCCTGATAATTGTCAGACTTTCCAGCTCTTTTTGCTATTTCTCTTGAGTATTTTGCTACTCTTAAGGAATGTCCATTTGTATAGCTGTCCTTTGCATCGATTACGTATGCAAGCGTCTTCATTATCTGACTTGTCATTCGCTCCATCTGGCCTTTTCTTTCTGCTATCTGAATCTCGACCTGATTTGCTAAATCATTATTTAGTCTATTATAAGCTATTATCCTATTTACTCTTTGCAGCATTACTGCTGGTACAAAAGGCTTTGATATAAAATCAGAGGCTCCTTCTGATAATGCATGTACCTCTGTCTGCGGTTCATCTGATGAGGTCAAAAATACTACAGGTATCTTATCCCCATACTTTTCCTTCACCCTTGAAAACACTTCAAAACCATCCATTTCCGGCATTCTTATGTCGAGTAATATTAAATCCGGAATGTTTTTTTCTAATTTTTCGAGTCCTTCTGCTCCTGATTGTGCTGTTTCTACTTCACACGTCTTTTCTAGTGTCTTTTTCGCCATCATGAGATTTATTCTCTCATCGTCTATGACCAGCACCTTGTCCTTCATACCTTCCATTTTAATCTCCTTTGTTCCTTCCTAGAAAAATACACTTTCACGTAAATGCTCTTGCAATTTTCCCCTTGCAAAAGTTCCTTTACATAATTTTTTTTCAGCAAATATTTCTTATATTTGCAAATCACCTTTTAGCAAATCACCTATTTATTTGCTTTTTCTTCACCTGTTTTTCAACCATAACTCACTTTATATTTTACGACCTCCCCTTTTCTCCGTCAACATTCAAAATTGAAACGTTTCCAGCAAAATTGGCACTTGTTTTTAAAAATTCTATATGTTATAATAGGATGATGTATGCCAGTTTGTATTCTAATTTTTGTTTTAAGCTGTTCACACCAGCTGTTCTACATTAAGAACTACAGCAGTAAACACGTAAATAGTCCACGTTTTATTTGCTGAACACCTTAAAGGCTTCAATTATTTAATAACGTATACTGGCTGCGTAAAAAAAGCGTAAAGGCAGGTGAATGCCAATGTATTACATGATTTCAGATATGCTCAGAGAGAGCACGCTTAATAAGTGCCTTAAGGGGGATTCCCCTTATGTTGGTGTTATTTCAACACAGGACTGGATCGAAACTAGAGATAAATTCGATTTAGGTATCGACCTTGATCTCGACCTTATTAATATGCATACTACCAAGGCCGAAGTCAATTTCGATTCTCTTACTGGTACATTTTCCATTCCAGATCGTTCCGATATCGAAGGTGAGCCTCATCAGTTTGCCTTTGTACTTGATGAAAAACGTATTATTTTCATCGACAATAGTGAGTACACTAATCATATTGTCAGAAACATCATGCATCACAAGAAATGGAAGGCTCCAAGTCTTGAGCGTTTCATTTATGATTTCCTTGAAGAAATCATAGGTGGTGACGTTTCTCTTCTTGACAGATATGAGACAGAGCTTACCAATATTGAGAAAAAAATCCTCGAGGATACCGAACATGATGATCTCGAGATGACAAGACTCAATGATATACGAGGTGATCTCCTCGATCTTCGTACCCATTACGAGCAGCTTCTTGACTTAGGTCAGGAATTTAATGAAAACGAGAATAATTTCTTTAAAAAAGAAAATCTCCGTTATTTTGATATGTTCACTAACAGAATAATGCGTCTTCAGGACATCGTTGCATCTACTCGTGAATATACTGTTCAGGTTCGAGATCTTTATCAGACTCAGATTTCTGCTAAGCAGAATAGAATCATGACTGTTCTTACAGTCGTTACTACCATTTTCAGTCCTCTTACTCTCATAGTTGGCTGGTATGGAATGAATTTCAAGTATATGCCTGAGTTTGATTACGAGTATTCATATCCTATAGTTATCATTGTTTGTATTGTCATAGTCGTCGGATTACTGATTTTTTTCAAGAAAAAGAAATTTTTGTAATTTTTAGGAGAATATGATGAAAAATAATTTTAGGGCAATTCTTGCGTTACTCCTTGCCGTTTTTGTTTCCACCTTTACAGGCTGTGTTTTTACTCCTACAGAGGTAAGCAATACTACTACGGCTAGCTTTGCTGTCATTACAGATAGTCCTACTACTGTAAGTGAAAGCTCTACTTCGGCTGATAGTTCAAAAACTGTTTTTTCTTCAGATGAAGCCGAAGTTGTCAGTTCAGATTCGACTACTGTAGCTACCACTGAAAAGACTACCGTAGCTACCACTGAAAAGACCACCGTAGCTACTACTGAAAAAACTACCGTAGCTACCACTGAAAAGACTACTAAAGCTACCACTGAAAAGACTACCGTAGCTACTACTGAAAAAACTACTAAAGCTACCACCGAAAAGACCACCGTAGCTACTACTGAAAAAACCACCGTAGCTACCACTGAAAAAACTACCGTAGCTACTACCACTGTTGAAACTACAACTACTAAGAGAGATGTTTTCTCTAGTGGTACTCAGTTCAGAAATAAGGATAGATTTGAAGAGCATTATCAAAAGCATGTCATTAATCAGGCTGAGTTCGGTGATATTACTAAGGAAGAATATTTAGCTCTAGCTCAGGAGCTTGTTGATACTCCTGGCAGTCAGGTTCTTACAAAGAACAACGATGATGGTGATACTCTTTTCTATGATCCTGACACCAACAGTTTTGCTGTTGTAAGCGGCGATGGTTATTTAAGAACCTTCTTTAAACCTTCTGCCGGTCAAAAGTATTTTGATAAACAATAATTTAAAATTTTAAAAGCTGTCACGCTATATTCTTAGTGTGCCAGCTTTTTCTTCTTATTTGCAAGTATTACTACTTTTTATTTTTCGCCTTTATCTGTAGTTTTTGCTACTTTTACTTATTCTCACCTTTATTCGTTTATTGTTAGTTTTTTATGCTTAAATTTCCACTAAAGAATTCATGCACTATTCCAAAGGCTTCTCGGAGCATGTAATGTGGAAGCATTACTTTATAAGTTTCTGCTGCGAAGCTTTCCGCATTTTTTATTCCTTTATTTTTTGCTACGCGTGTCGCCCTGAATTCATGAAAATTATTAGTTATTATGGCTGTTTCAGCAGTTCTTATATCTTCTAGCTCTTCTTCACTTCCCTGATTTTTTAGCGCTATATATTCATCTACCTTTTCCATTGAATATATTATATTCTCTTCTGTATCGGTAGATTTATCTTCCATTATGATTCTCTCTGCAGCTACTCCGCATTCTATCAGATAATCATACATGGCTTTTGCTTCGCTTATATCCTCTCCTGGACCTTTTCCTCCGGATACTATAATCATAGCCTTTGGATGATTTTTAGAGAACTCAACTGCAGTATCTAGTCTGCTCTTTAAAGGCTTTGTTATGTAGGTTCCCCTGACCTTGCAGCCTAATACTATTGCATATTTATAATCAGCACTATCATTTCTTTTATTTCCTGATAACACCAAGCATTCTAAAAACAAAAGTATCGCAATTCCTACACCAAATACAATCCAAAATGCTATATTTAGAGGCCTTGGTATGCTTATCCATCCCTTCCACTTTGCAAATCCTATTATAAACAATACGAAGGAACCTGCCGACATTACTGCCCATAGCCATACAAGCAGGTTTCTATAGCCTATTAGCCCTACAACCTCTATAAAATATAATCCAAATACTGCTGCTAGTATGAGCCATATTAAAAACAATAGGTTCCCTCCCGTCTTCTTTTCAACATTTTTTCCATTTCTCATCCATTTTCCCACCTTTTCTTTTGCTCTTTATTTCTATGTTTTTTTCTGCAGGATTCCCTTTTAATTTTTTTATGCTTTTTGCTCTTCGGGATTCCCTTTTGACCCTTTTATGCTTTTTGCTCTGCGGAATTCCCTTTTGACCCTTTTATGCTTTTTGCTCTGCGGGATTCCCTATTACCTTTTCTTCTTCGTTAAATTCCCTAAATACTGATGTTACAAGCGGTATTGATAGGAGGAAGGCACATATATCTGCAAACATCTGAGTCATCTCTACTCCGCGAAGTCCGAATTTATTTGTTAATATTATTATTAACGGAATAAAGAACAGTCCCGATCTTGCTGAAGACATTATAGTTGCTCTGACTCCCTTTCCTATTGACTGCATCATCATATTTGACATTATTATTACTCCGCCTAGTACAAATACCGATGCCTGATATCGGAGTGCTTCTGCGCCTATTTTAACTACCAGATCATCATTTCTGAAGACTCTTACTATATTTGGCGCAAATATTACCGCTAACACTGATACTACTGCTAAAAATATTGTTGCTATTTTTACACAAAAGAAGTATCCTTCGCGCACTCTTGAATATTTTTTTGCTCCATAGCTGAAGGAACATACTGGCTGATAGCCCTGTCCGAAGCCTATGAGTGCTGAATTTGCGAACATCGCTGTTCTTGTAACTATCGACATGGCTGCTAGAGCTGCATCTGCCATTTCCGGCGATTCTAACATTCCATACTTTTTTGCCATGTTATTCATTATTATGGTCGCTGCTGCAGCCAGCCCCTGTCTGAATAATGATGGGGCTCCGCCATTGGTTATTTCCTTTAGGTAATAAAAATTCAGTCTTATGTTACTAGATCTGATTTTAAGATTTCCTCCAACTTTCGTTCCCATTAAAAGTACTATAAAGCTCACGGTCTGACTCATTACAGTGGCTATCGCAGCACCCTTTACTCCTAGACCGAAACCAAATATAAATAGCGGATCTAAGCCTACATTTATTATTCCTCCGCTAAGAAGTCCCACCATGGCATATGTTGCACTGCCCTGAAATCTCAACTGATTATTCACTACAAACTGAGCTGTCATTATCGGAGCACCTATCAGGATTATCCTCATATAGGTCTTAGTTTCTTCTAGGATATTTTCCGTAGCTCCTAGTGCGATTGCTATAGGTTCACTGAAAATAAAGCCTGAAACCGTTATAATAAGGCCGAGTATGATTGCTATCGTAAAACCTGTCGCTGCCATTTCATTGGCTTCTTTATCCTTTTTTGCTCCAAGGCTTCTTGCTATATAGTTTCCTGATCCATGGCCACAAAAGAAGCCTACTGCTTGTATTATGGCCATTACTGCAAATACAACGCCGACTGCTGCCGTAGCCTGCGTACTGATTTTTCCTACAAAGTACGTATCTGCCGCATTATAAAGCGTTGTTACAAGCATACTTATTATTGTCGGTATTGAAAGCTTTAGTATTATTTTCTTTACGGGAGTTTTGGTCATATAATCTAGTTTATTATCATACTCTCCGTATTTTTTTCCATTACTGCCTGGCATCTTTTTTCTTCTTTCATCTTTAATAAAAGACCATCCACTTTTACATGGATGGTCTGAAAAATCTTTTAATTCTTCTTATTTTCTTCAAATGGGTACTTAACTTCTAGCTGTTTTCTAATGTCATCCATCATTTCCATCATGTAAATTGTTGCTTCATGCGGCATAGATACACATTCAAGTTTTCCTTCCTTGATGGCTTCTGCTGTCTCAATGAGCTCATATTCGTATCCAGTTATCTGGGTAGGACATTTTGCTTCACGAAGGAGTTTATTTTCATTGTCATATACCTTTATACTTTCTGGATTATTTACATTTTCAATTTCGATATAACCATCTTCACAATGGAATACAGCTCTTCTATCTGATACTGAAGTTACGCTTGCTCCAAGTATGGCCATTGGTCCGTGTCCACCGAACTGGAGTGTAATGCAGTCATCGAGGTCTACACCAAGCTTGCTCTTTATTCCCTGTGCTACTACCCACTTTGGTCTTCCAAGTATCATTACTGCAAGATTTAATGGATATACTCCAAGGTCTAATAATGCTCCGCCTGCGAGCTCTGGCTTTGCTATTCTTTCTACATTTTCAATGGCGTAGCCTAGTGTTGCTGTAAGTAATCTAGGAGATCCTACGATTCCTGATTCAACGGTATCGCGGATTATGGTCCTCATTGGCTGATAGCGTGTCCAGATGGCTTCTGTGATGAGAAGCTGCTTTTCTTCTGCAAACTTTATGAGATCCTTTGCCTGCTCTGCATTTGATGTAAAGGCCTTTTCTACTATTACATGCTTTCCTGCCTTTAATGCTGCCATGGCATTCTCATAATGCTCTGAATGCGGTGTTGCTACATATACTAAATCTATGTCGTCACTTTCAAACATTTCCTGATATGAGCCAAATGCCTTTGGAACCTTATATTTTTCCGCAAATGCCTTTGCCTTATCGAGGCTTCTTGACGCTATGGCGCCAAGTACTACTGTGTCATCGATTGCTTCGTTCATCTTATTAACTGTATCTGCTATAACACCTGCAATTGTTCCTGCGCCCACAATACCTATTTTGACCATAATAGTCCTCCTTTTATATGTTCCTTTTTCACACATCACGTCTCTTCAAAACTTAAAAAATATTATACCATATTTCAGTCTTTTTTCCAACTAGATATTTTGAATTTCTTATCGCCCTCTAACAGCTTTCTTCTGCCTTACTACCATCTGCTGCCTGGTTGCAGGTATTAACTTTCGCTTCCTGAAGGCTTACTGCTGCCTGCTCTTTTTGAAGCCTTCCACTTTCTTGGTGGTGCTTTTCTTGTACTATCTTTCCTTGCTACGTCTTTCCTTGCTACGTCTTTCCTTACAACGTCTTTCCTTACAACGTCTTTCCCAGCAACGCTTTGCTTACCTGCTCCCTTTACAAGCATGCAGACTACTTCTACTTTACTTGTACACGGAAACATATCTACAGGTCTTATTTCCTTTACTGTATAGCCCTTTGTAAGCACCTTAAGGTTGTCTGCTAGGGTATATGGATTACAGGATACATATACCACTCTTTCAGGTGCTACCTCAAGCAATGATTCAAGGAATTCTTCAGATGCTCCGCTTCTTGGCGGATCCATTATTACTACATCTACGGCGCTCTTTTTATCCTGTGCTGTTTCTACAAGATATTCTCCTGCGTCATCTGCTATAAATTCTACTCTTGCCTTTATTACGTCTGTATTTTTCAGGTTGTAGTTCAGATTTTCCTTGGCATCAGCTACCGCATCTGGATTCAGCTCAACTCCAGTCACCTTTCCTGCCTTTTCAGCTGCTAATAGTGTGATGGTTCCAGTTCCGCAGTATGCATCCAACACGCTGTCCTTTTCCTTTATTTCCGCAAGCTCTAACGCCTTTGCATATAACTTTTTCATCTGAGGCGGATTTACCTGGAAGAATGAATCCGGTGATATTCTAAAGCTTACTCCCATGCATGTATCGGTAATGTAGCCCTTGCCATAGCCATTTTCAAACTTTGGTCCAAGCACCATGCTGGTTGCTAGATTATTTACGTTAAATACCACCGTAGTGATATCCGGCTCTATCTTCATAAGTTCCTTTATGAAGTTATTCTTTCCCGGAAATACAGACCTTGCTATGACTATAACTACCATTATTTCCCTGGTCTCATAGCCCTTTCTTATGAGGAGATGCCTTACTAGCCCGGTGTCTGTATCTTCGTTATAAGCCTTTATTTTAAAATCTGATAAAAGCTTTGTTACTGAATTTATTATTCTATTTGCGTCTTCATCTATGATTTTACATTTTTTCACAGGAACAACTCTATGGCTGCTTTCCTCATAGATTCCGCTCACTAATCTTCCGTCCTTTTGATCAAAGGTAACATGTACCTTGTGGCGGTAGCCATAAGGCTCATCTGCTCCTATTATCTCTGATACCTGACCATATTCTCCAAGTATCTTCTCACAGGCATTCTGCTTTATCGAAAGCTGCTTTTCGTAGGATGCATGAAGAAGCGTACAGCCTCCGCACCTTCCATATACTGCACAGCCTGGCTCTACTCTATCCTCTGATTTCTTTGTTATCTCTATTAGCTTTGCTCCACCTGCACGCTGGGCATTTTCTCCCGCATTTTTGGCAGCTGTATTTTTTACTGCTGTATTTTTTCCGGCTGTATTTTTTCCGGCTTTACCGCTCTTTTGTCTATTTCCTCTGCCATTTTCCGCTTTACTTTTTGTAAATACAAGCTCAATCTTTGCTTTTTCATTATCTAAAAGATATGGAACCTTGAATTTTGATCCATTAAATTCAACTATTCCATTTCCGTCAGTATCTAATTCATGACAGCCAACACCATATATTTTACTCATCACATCACCTTATTTCAGCATTTATTACTTTACTGGTCTTAATCTATATTTATCATAAGCTAAATTATCAGCCATCTATTATTCCCTGATTAAATCGGCTGAGGAACTTTTTCGTACGTTCCTCTCTTGGATTATCTATTACATCTTCAGGCTTTCCTTCTTCTACTACGTAGCCTCCGTCCATAAATACAACTCTATCAGCCACTTCTCTTGCAAAGGCTATCTCATGCGTTACTATAACCATTGTCATATGCTGTGCTGCAAGCTCTCTTATGACCTTTAAGATTTCACCTGTTATTTCCGGATCAAGAGCACTTGTCGGCTCATCAAAAAACAATATCGATGGCTTTAGTGCTAAAGCTCTTGCTATGGCTATTCTCTGCTGTTGTCCGCCGCTGAGCTGCCCCGGATAAGCTTTCGCTTTTTCCTCAAGCCCCATCTTATTTAAAAGCTCCATGGCTTCTTTCTTCACTTCTTCCTTATTTCTTTTCTGCACCTTTATTGGTGCATCCATTATATTCTTTAATACTGAATAGTGAGGAAAAAGATTAAAGTTCTGAAATACCAAGCCAAAATATCCGCGGATTTTCTTCATCTGCTCTTTATCTGCATATACTGCTTTTCCTGCTGCATTATTTTTTGCTGCATATTCTCCATTATATATCAGATTTCCTGAATCCATTGTCTCTAGAATGGTTGCACAACGAAGCAGTGTAGATTTTCCCGAGCCTGATGGTCCGATTATTGCTACTACTTCGCCTTCATCGACAGACATTGATATATCATTTAATACCCTTAATTCATTAAAGGATTTCTTTAAATTCTGTATTTCAAGAAGCTTCATTTCATTTCCTCTGCTGTTGTTTTTTTAGAGCTTTTTCTTTATCGCTTTTACCGCTTTTTCTTTATCGTTTTTACTGCTTTTTCTTTATCGCTTTTTGCCGCTTTTTCTTTATCGCTTTTACTGCTTTATCTTTATCGCTTTTACCACATTCTCGAGTGCTTTGAGGCTTTTATACAATTACTTTACCCGTAAACTTTTTACCTATTAGGATTTCTCTTTTCCATAGCATATTCTGCTCTTTCACGTCTTAATTCCCTTGTTACGAAGTCGTCGTTATGACCGTTGCGCGAACGTATTTCATCTTCCTTTATGAAGTTATCGTAGCTCGCATTATTGCTGCCATAGTACTTGCTGAAATCAGTATGGCTATGCTCTTCATGTGCATTTGAGCTAAAAAGACCGTAATTATTATCATCAATGGTTCCTGTTTTTGGTCTCATACTATATTTTTCCGCATCTGTCATTGGTCTTTGCTGAGTTCTATACTGCACATTGCGAGTTGCTGCATTATTAGTGCTATTGCTGACATTCTTATCCTTTTTAGTCTTCTTGACCGAGCTGTATATTGCCCCAGCTATGATGATTATATATATTATAACAGCAATATTATCCATTTCATCCTCCTTCTTGTCATCTTTTTATAATCTTACAAATTTAAACATTTTTATTTTTTCTACTTGATGTTAATTAAAATAGCTAAGCTTCTTTTCTAGCATTCCCATAAACCATGCTACTATAAAATTAAATATGTAGTAAAATACACCTGCTATGAATAATGCCACCAGACTTGTTTCTTTTGCCGTAATCTGCTTTGCTATTGTAAACATTTCTGTATATCCTAATACAAAGGCAAGCGAGGTATCCTTTACTAGAGTTATTACTTCGTTGGTCACAGGTGGAAGCACTCTCTTTACCATCTGAAGAAATACTATTCTTACAAAGGTCTGAACTCTTGAATAACCAAGTACCTTAGCAGCTTCCCTCTGTCCAACTGGTACAGCCTGAATTCCTGATCTGAATATTTCTCCAAAATAAGCGGCATAGTTTATTGAAAAGCCTATTATTGTCGCCCAGAAGTTATATTCTCTAGGTATTCCTACTCCAAACAAAATATGCGGTCCATAATATACTACAATGAGCTGAAGCATTAGAGGTGTTCCACGCATAATTGATATATATACGGTCACTATGGTGCTGATTATTTTGTTCTTTGACATTCTTCCAAAGGATACTAAAAGTCCTAAAGGTAAGGAAAAAAGCAATGTCAAAAAGAAGATGTTCATTGATGCCATCATGCCCTGTAATAGCTTTAATAGAATTGTCTGGATCGTCATATTTATTTCCTTCTATTTGATTACAGTGCCATATGGTCAAATGGCAATATGGCACTGCTTATTTTCTCTATTTATTTTACTCTTATTACCTGCTTTAAGTAATTTCTTCTAAGCGCTAACTACATTTATGCATTGCGCATTATGCATTGCGCATTATACATCGCGCATTGTGCATCGCGCATTGTGCATCGCGCATTGCGCATTGTGCATTACTTAAACCAGCTTAAAAACACATAATCTTCTATTACTTGAATTCGCAGAGCATTTCTGGAAGATTATAATCTGCATATTTTTCTGCTATCTTTGCGATTGTTCCATCATCCTGCATAGCCTTAAGAGTTTCCTGTACCTTATTGCAAAGTACGTCATTGCCCTTCTTGAAGCCTACTGCATAGAGCTCGCTTGTGATATCCTCATCAAGCATTACGAACTTGTCTGATTTTTCATTGATGTGGTACTTTGCTACTCCGATATCAAGTATTACTGCATCAGTTGAACCTGCTTCAAGATTCATGAATGCTGTATTATAATCTGCAACCTGATCAAGTGATGCAAATGAAGCTGCAAGCTGCTTATTTTCCTCTGTTGCATCCTCTCCTTCAAGTGCTGCAAGTCCTGATGAATCTGCCTGTACTGTTACGTACTTTCCTGAAAGGTCTGTAAGTGCCTTTATGTCTGAGCTTGATGATACAACTACTACAATACTATTATCTACATATGGCTCTGAGAAGGTATATGAATCCTCACGTCCATTCATTGTAAAACCGTTCCAGATGCAATCGATAAGTCCTGATTCAAGCTCCATGTCCTTTGAATCCCAGTTAATTGGCTTCTTTTCAAGCTCCCAGCCATTTCTCTTACATACTTCTTCTGCAAGTTCAAGGTCAAAGCCTGTATAGCTTCCATCATCTGCCATATATCCATATGGTGGAAATTCTGCATCAAAGCCTACTACAAATACGCCTTCCTTAGCAAGTCCTGAAGCTGCCTCTACTTTTGTCTCTCCATCTTTCCCTGCCGCTGTCGTATTTGTCTGTGCTGCATTCTTACTTCCACAACCTGCAAGGCTTACTGCGCATACTGCTGTTAATGCTAAACTTAATATTCTCTTTTTCATTTTATTTCTCCTCTTTTTTTCCCTTAAAAGGGCATACTAACTCAGTGTTTAATGATAGCACATTTTCTGCATCTTGTAAACCTTTTTTCTTTTTCTAGCTTATGAGATATTTATGATAAAGCCCTCCTTACTTTTTTAAGTAAGAAGGGCTCTTAGCGTTAAAAATTATGCATATTCATAATAAACTGCTTTTTCTAAACCATTCACTGATTTTTCTCAAAATGCACTTTGATAAAATAGTCAATATACCGTTCTATTTTTTTTAATGTTTCTTCCTTTTTTTCAGGCTCCCTATCGCAGGTCTGAATCAACATGCTCACAGGATATACATATTCCATTGCTAGCATCTCAGGATCTTCTTCTAAAAGCGCACCGTTTTTTATGAGGTCAGTAAAAATACTTACGTATTGTTTAACCATAAAATCCGACATGTGCTCAGTGACCTTTTTACTGAACAGTTCATCTTTGTATTGCTCTATGGTAATCATTCTTCTGACCTTGATTATTTGTTCATTTGTAACCGTATAGGCGATCTGGTGCATGCTAAAAGTCTTAAGTTCCTGTGCATTATGAATAAAGACCATTGAATGAAGTCCCATCCCCATTGTTGAGTTATATTGCTCTTCTACCGATTTGTCAATACAATCAAAAATATCTTCCTTGCTTTTAAAATATCTATATAGATTAGGTGCTTTTATCCCGCTTTCTACCGCAATTTCTTCTACGGTAGTGCCGTCGTACCCTTTTCTAGAAAATAATTCCAGTGCTGCTTCTAATATTTTATCTCTATTTGAACCCGTTCTCAAATTTATTCCTCCCTCGTAGTTAATCAGATTCGTAGGTATCACTTATAATAATATAACATTAAAGCAGATTTGTCATTAGGAATTATTATATTTTTTTTATACAAGGTCTCTCTTATTTAGCTTGTAGGTTCCTATAAATGTACATACAATTATTACCAAAACAGAGATGAGTAATTGAATTATTCTTCCTGGATTATTGAATTCCTCTCCTAAATATGTATTTGAGAACCACTGTCCAAGTGCTGGTATGTTATAAATTATCACAATAATTTTGTTAAGAACTCCTTTAGATAAGGAAATAAAGAGATTGCCGAATATTACAAAGTTGAAGTAAAGCTGAAATACAAACATTGCACCTATGATAAGGGGAATCATTTTTGTTAGTCTGAATGCTAAAATCATCATAGTTGAAACGTAGCTTAAAACTGCCAGTAATATTACTATATTAGAAAGAATGAACTTTGAATTCACCTTAGCTCCTGCAATAATTCCTGCAAGCATATATACGCCCCACATTACAAATGCTGCTGTCATATGTGCTAGAAGTGAACTTTTATAAATATCCTCCTGAGTATATCCGGAAATCAGCTTGTTTCTGATTACTCCATCACTATATTCAGTGTTTGTGATGAGCGGTACAAAGATTGTAAAGAAAGCAACCATGGCTGCACTTACGAAAATCATTTTTTCATTTGTATCACCTTTTATAGGCAGCTGAATCGGTGAATTGCTCCATGCTACAATGAATGTGATTGCAAATGCTGCCATGCATCCAAATATATAAAATGGATTCTTGAATATCCTTATCATAATAGACTTATATAAATTTTTCATTTTTTTCCTCACATGTCGTTATTTTTTTTACACATTTCTTTCTTATATACTAAATTAATTAGCGTATCTCTTTTCTATTAAAGATTACCAGCCCTAATATAAGTGAAATCACTGTAATCCCACCTATTCCCATCATATAGGTTAATAATCCGTAGTGCGGTCTCATCATAGGATAGAAAAATGGCAGATATTTTTCCAAAAACTGATATAAACAAAGTTTGAAGCCCTTCAGAGTGCATATGCCATTTTCCGGATATAGCTTGTCAAGTACCTCTAGTGATACGATTTTCATGACAATAACTATTGAAAGACCTACTATATACGATGCTTTGTACCCTCCTAAAATCATTACCAAGGTTGTAGAAAATAATCCAAGTGCCATGCACGAAAGAGTGATTATCAGCCAATAATACAAAATCTCCTGCGTAGTATATGTATCCCATTTAAGAAAGAATATCAGGTTGCACAAAAACGATGTTATGCAGGCCGCTACCGAATGAATTAATCCATGAAGCAAACCGCATGCTGCCCCTGATAAGTATATATTCACCCTGCTCGCTCCTGATATGATCTTGTTCCTTATGCAGCCATCAGAATAATCGCTGGTGGTTGTTATAAGAGTGCTTGCAAAAATCAAAAATGTTGAAATTGTTCCATAGTTGAATGCTACCGCATCTGCATATAACACTATTTTAGGATATAAGATATTTATTGTCTTAAGTATCAGAACACTGAAAAACTGATATAGGATATTTACCATCAGGCATGTACGAAAGCCCTTGTCATGTATCATTTTTCTAATGTCTGCATGGAATATTCTAAACATTTTTGCCCCCTCCAATAAGGGATAAATAAAAGCTCTCTAAATTTTCTTCATTTTCTTCCATTTTTTCTATTGTGCAACCTGTCTTGTCGCACAGCTTTGCAATTTCTGAGAAGTTAATATCCTCATAAATATCTGCAATTCTATTATCTATGATTTTGTATTTTAATCCACGTGATTCAATGGCTTTTGCTAGAAGCTTTGTATCATTTACCGTCATTTTTATTGCTTTATGACTTTCTTTTCTAAGCGCTTCATTGCTCATCTGACGGACTATGTGTCCCTTATCAATGAAGCCATAATGAGTTGCCATTCTTGCTAATTCGTCAAGGATATGGCTTGATACGAGGAATGTTATGCCCCTCTCTTTGTTAAGCTTTATAACTAATTCTCTGATTTCTATGATTCCCTGAGGATCTAGACCATTAGTCGGCTCATCTAGGATAATAAATTCCGGATTGCCACAGAGCGCTATTGCAAGTCCGAGTCTTTGTCTCATTCCTAGAGAAAAATTTTTTGCCTTTTTCTTTCCTGTGTCTGATAGCCCAACAATATCCAGTAATTCATCTACATTTTTTAAATCAGCAAGTCCTAGCATTATGCACTGCTGAATTAAATTATCCCTAGCTGTTAGATCTTTATAGATGGCAGGTGATTCTACTACAGCTCCCATTTTTCGTCTTGCTTTAAGAATGTCAGCGCTGTCATTTTTTATTCCCATAAGCTCGTATGAGCCAGAGCTTGGAGTCTGAAGACCGCAAAGAAGCCTGATTAAGGTAGTCTTACCGGCACCATTTTTACCGACAAAACCATAAATAGAGTGTTTTGGAATTTCCATATTTACGTCCTTTAAGGCCGCAAAGCTTCCATAGTTTTTACATAAGTTGTTTGTTTTAAAAATATAATCCATATTTTACTCCTCTCGATAATACTTTTTATAGTATATGATAATAAACATTATCAGTCAAGTTTTTTTTGTATTTTATTTTCTGCTTTAAATAAAATCAATTTTGTTGTATAATATAAAAGCTGAGCGTTTCAGCTCTATTTTTGATATTTTTATGAGA
>JAEEGF012348378.1_pt1 | contig 17428 bp, 12 predicted proteins | sample 9134171 | NCBI WGS metagenome assembly JAEEGF01 (sample SAMN16246542, study PRJNA631951) | gut metagenome | biome: gut microbiome; feature: rumen; material: AP-attached | host: Bos | place: Iran: Karaj | collected 2018-10 | reverse complement strand
TCGTCCATGGTGATAGACACAAGGGATTATCACCCCGGAGACAAGCTGCAGCGCATCCACTGGAAGCTTTCCACAAAGCTTGACAAGCTTATCGTAAAGGAATACGGCTCTATGTCGTCGGACGACGTGCTGGTGGTCATCGAGCTGTCGCACGGCGATTTTACGAGGGTACGCGGAAGCGACTCCTATATAAACAACAGAAAAAGCTTTGACGCGGTCTTTGACGTTTACTATACTCTCGCCCTGGCGCTTTTAAAAGAAAAGCGTCCTTTTATGGTGAGCTGGTATTCGCCCGGAGCCGGCGAATTAAAGAGCATTCCCGTATCCGGCAAAGAAGAGCTTTTAGAATCACTCATAATGATGAGCTACGAAAAGCCACCCGCAACAGCCGGGAACGCCTGGCAGCTTGCAAAGGCCGTGCTTGACGAATACGGCGAGTTTATTTACATCTCCCCTCTTTTGCCGCAAAGCATCTACGGACACTCCGGCGGCGAACTTATATTTGAAAAACGCTCTGAAGACGGCAAGCCTTTAGCGGCCGCCGTTTTCTCAGGTACATGACATGGGAAACCTTTTTGAAAAGTTTAAAGACCACAGATACAGAAGAAAAAACAAAAGAAGGCTGGCCGAAGAGGCGGCCGGAAGCGTATACGGCATAACCGTTTCCACCGGCACCACCTCTTTTTCAAATGACCGGCTTTATTTGCGTGCGCTCTTAAATGCCCTTATCATGTTCCTTACAGTCTACGGTATGGCGCTGTCCTTTATCGTACCCTTTAAGATAGATACAAACACTGCTTTTCTTGCCGTTTTTTCGGCCATAATGGCTCTTTACTTTTCAATGATCAACTGTAAAAAGTCATGGCAGACCATAGGATATATCCTGTTCTTCTTCGGTTTTACGGCTTTTATCGTCATCTTCAGAAACTTTATAAACAGCGGCCTTAACGGTATGCTGAACGATTTTTACAATGTAGTGTCCGACAAGCTGGATTTTTCGAGGATAAGGACGTATAACGAAATGTACGAAGACATGCATTTCATGGCTGTCACCACGTTTTTTATGGTGATGGTATCTGCCATGATGCTGCTTGTAAATTTCGTTTTCAACAACGAACAGAGCCCTGCGACGCTTTTTGTGGTGGCATTCCCCTTCCTTCAGCTTGGAATGTACATAGACGAATTTGCGGGCTTTTTCCCGTTCTTTATCTCCGTCCTTGCGATCATGCTGACGCTTGTCTTAAGGTACAATTTCCAGCATCATCTGCCTATTAAAAAGAAAAAGATCTTTTACTTTAAAAGGCGTACGAATATCTACCAGTTGCAGGCATCTTCGGGGCTTGTGACCTGGCAGGCGGCCGGGTATGTGGCGGCTATACTGCTTTTGTTTTCGCTGATGATATCCATCATCATCCCGCAGGAGAAGTTTAAGCCGGGCGATGAGGCCCTGGCAATGAAAAAGTCGACCGAACCGGCGGTCACAAGAGTGCTGATGTACGGTCTTTCGAGCCTGTTCATGAACGACCGCTCCGCTTTTGATGCGGCTTACGGCGGGCAGCTTGGGCAGGTAGGCACGGTATTTCAGGATTTCCAGGACGATATGGAGATAACCTTTGTCCCCTATCAGTATGAGACGGTCTATCTTAAGAACCGAAGCTACAGCGCATATTACGGCAACCACTGGGAGCAGACCCAGTCGGATGTCGGCGAAATGTATTTCTTTGAGGATGAACAAAATCTTTTAAACGAAGCGGCCAAAGAAGACGATTCCATTCTTCGCGGCAAGATGCATATCGAGTATCTTGACTACAGCCTTCTTGGCAATTCCTTCCTGCCCTATTACGGAATTCGGGACAGTTCTGCAGTGGCGCTTTCTGCCGTGAGGATAAACGATATAACCTATGCCGCCGTGCAGGATTTCTGGAACTCAAAATACGCTGCCCTTGCGGACAGGGACGACCCTTCAAACGACGATCTTTTGGAGTCCTACGATTCGTATGCGATGTACGGCTCAACGGATCTCTTCTACCTGTATTACAAATCGCCCGAATACAGGAATGTATACACGACTATAGCCGAGATCTGCCTTAAGGAAGGCTTTTCAGGAACTACCGCAGAAAAGATAAAGCAGATCCAGGATTACCTTGAAAAGAATTTCACCTACACCCTTAACCCCGGCAAAGTGCCGGACGGGCGGGACTTTGTGACATATTTCCTGACAGATTCCAAAAAAGGATATTGTACATATTTTGCCACGGCCGGATGCCTTATGCTGCGCTATCTCGGCATTCCCGCAAGGTATGTTGAAGGCTATGCGCTTGATATGTCGGCCGTTATAGGGGGCGACATCTTAAACGACGAAGATTATGATTCGTGGATAAGCGGCGCGGTTAAAGTCGGAAAGACTGCCGTTGTAAAGGCAAAGCTCACCGACGCAAACGCGCATGCCTGGGTCGAAGTCTATATAAACGGCTTTGGCTGGGTACCCGTTGAATTTACCGTTGCCGGAACCATGGACGAATCCGACCGCGATTCCTGGGGCATCTGGGAAGCTCTTGCAAACGGGACCGCCGCCGACGAAGGCACAAACAACGCCCTCGCCGCCATACTCGGCACCAACCTTTCGGCAGTCTTTACATGGATAGGCCGCGTGCTCCTCGCCGCCCTCATCCCCCTTGCAGCATTCTTCGGATACCGCATCTACCGCAAATACAGGCAGAATAAACAGCCCGAGGCTATTGTTTATCCTAAGTACAACAAGGCGATCATGAAGGCTTACCAGAAGATGGTGAGAAAGCTCAAGAGAAAGAAACTTATAACCAAAGAGAATCCTCTCCCCGCTGACGTACTTGAAGCCCTGAAGGCCGGCGGCATGGCCTATCCGGCAGCTGAAGAAAAGATCGATATTTACAAAAAGGCCGCATTCTCCGATAAAGAATGCAGCCGGGAGGAGTATGTACGTTTTGCGAAGAGCTGACAGCAGCTTAAAGTCTCATTTTTTGAAAGTTTACCGCCCACAGACGTCTTGATGTCTGTGGGCGGTAAGATTTTTCTTATAAGTACCGCCCAGAACTGTGTTCAGCACTGTGGGCGGTAAGAATTTTCTTATGCGTACCGCCTGAAAACGTCTTCAGCCTTTTGGGCGGTAAGAAATCTCTTAAACGTACCGCCCGAAAACGTCTTCAGCCTTTTGGGCGGTAACAAATTTCTTTAACTTACCGCCCGAAAACGTCTTCAGCCTTTTGGGCGGTAACAAATTTCTTAAGCGTACCGCCCAGAACTGTGTCCAGACTTGTAGGCGGTAAATACTATAAACCGAGACTCTCCCCCAGCATTCTGAACACTTCCCCCATGGGCATCTGCAGGAAGATGTCCTGCTCGCGGAGGCGGACATTTATGCGGTCGCGGTTTATGACCGCAAGGTGTTTGCCGCGGAAATATCCGATGTAGGACGCTGCCGGATATACCGCAAGTGAGGTGCCGGCGATGATCAGCATGTCGGCAGCTGAGATGTCGCGGATGGAATCTTCCACAGCCTGTTCGGGAAGGGATTCGCCGTACATCGTAACGTCCGGTCTTACGAAGCCGCCACATGAGCAGCGGGGGATGGGATCCTTTGAAGCGAAGATGTAATCTTCGGGATACTGCTTACCGCAGGTCGCGCAGTAATTTCTTGCGGTGGTGCCGTGGATCTCATGCACGCGGACGCTGCCTGCCTTCTGGTGCAGTCCGTCGATATTCTGGGTGACAATGGACTTAAGCTTGCCTGCTTTTTCCATCTTTGCAAGAGTGTAGTGCGTGATGTTTGGCTTTATGTCGTGCGTGTCAAGCTTCTGCCTGTAGTATTCAAAGAATACTTTCTGGTTGTAGTACAGGCAGTCATGGCTCAAAAGATATTCGGGCTCGTACGCGTCAAATTCAACATCATGCTGGTTGTAAAGGCCGTCCTTGCTTCTGAAATCCGGGATGCCGCTGTCGGTTGACACGCCGGCGCCGCCGAAAAATACTATGTTTGAAGACTCTTTTACATAGTCTATAAACTTCTCAACCTGTTTTTTCTCTTCATCCGTCATTTTTATTCCCCCTCAAGTTTTACGGCCATCTCAAGCGCAATGACCATCATCTCGTCAAAGCTCTCCTGCCTTTCTGCCGCAGGCAAAGCCTCGCCGGTAACAAGCGAATCGGAGATCGTAAGAAGCGCCAAGGCTTCTTTGCCCGATCTTGCGGCGTTCATATACAAAGCCGCCGCTTCCATCTCGACGGCCAGCACGCCCATGGACGCCCATCTTTTTACCGCGCTCAAACTTTCCGGCACGCAGGCGTCGTCGTCATAAAATACATCCGAGCTGATTACATTTCCAACATGATAGCGAACATTCATTTTTTCCGCTATATCGGCAGCGGTCTTTATCAGCTTGTAGCTGCCTATGGGCGCAAAGGTTCCCGGCAGATGGAATGCGTGCGCGAAGTTTGAATCCGTGCAGGCGCCCTGTGCTATTACCACATCTCTTACCTTTACATCTGCGTTATAAGAGCCCGCAGAGCCCACCCTGATGATGCGCGCGACATCAAAGAAATTGAAAAGCTCGTGTGAATAGATGCCTATGGATGGCATGCCCATGCCGCTTGCCATGACAGAGACTTTTGTGCCCTTGTACGTACCGGTGTAGCCCTGCACTGACCTTACATTGTTTACAAGCCTTGCCTCCTCAAGATACTTTTCCGCAATGTACTTTGCGCGCAAGGGATCGCCCGGCATAAGGACCGTTTTGCCAAAATCCTCATGTCTTGCGTTTATGTGCGGTGTCGGATAATCACTCATTTTTTTGCCCCCCTTCATTATCCTTTAAAAGCCGGCGCGGCGCATTATTGCCCCGCCGTTGTCTTTAAGCCACTTGTTCCATTTGTAATAATCCGGATAGACCCTTAGGACCTCCGCATAAAATGCTTTTGAATGATTCAGATGTATGCGGTGGCACAGCTCGTGCACGACGATGCTGTCTATGACCTCCGGCGGCATAAGCATCAAAAGGCAGTTGAAATTTAAATTTCCCTTGCTTGAACAGCTTCCCCATCTGGTTTTTTGCATCTTTATGCATATCCGGTTGTGGTCCACCCCGACAAGGGGCTCATAGTAAGCCACCCTTTGCGGGATGTACTCTTTTGCTTTTTTGTATAGTTCTTTTATTTCTTCCTGTGTAAGTCGTGCATCCGGACTCTTTACATCCGAAGATGTAATTTGATCGTAGTTATTCCTGCTGTGATTCTTAAGATCCTCCATCATGCGGCGTTTTTCATTTATCTCCTTTTCCAGCCGCCTGGAATTTTTATTTAAATAGGACCTGATCCACCAGTCCGGTGCCCAGAAAGGAACAAATATAATAGCCCTTCCGTTTGCCTTGACGACCACATCCACATCTATGATGTTGCTTTTATCTATCTCGTAATTTGTAAGCATGTTTCTTTTTATTTCCTTTTTCCGTCACACCTGAAGCTTTTCCGGCCCGAAGCTGTCAGGAAGCAGATCTTCAAGAGTGTATATCTTTTCCCCTTCTTCGCTTAAGACTATGACTTTAAGCTTTTTCGGGTCTGCAAATTCACGCATCACCTGACGGCACACCCCGCATGGCGGACAGTATGCCTGTTTTCCTTCTTCATCGCATCCCGTAATAAGGATCGCTTCTATTTCTTTTTCGCCCTCTGCCACTGCGTGAAAGATCGCATTTCTCTCCGCGCATATCCCAGCCGGATAAGACGCGTTTTCAACATTCACGCCCGTATACACCCTGCCTGAAGCGCCCAAAACTGCCGCCGCAACATGGAAATGCGAATACGGCGCATAGGAATTTTTTAAGGCAAATATGGCCGCAGGTTTTAGGGTCTCTATGAGTAAGGAGTCTTTATTGTTCATTTTGGTATGTCCTTTTTGTTTGTTGTCGTCACGGTTATAATTATACAACAAGATGGGGGTTTTGTAAAATGAAAAAGGTGCGCCTTGTACACGTCTGCCCTTGACACGCCCAACACTACTTTCACAAATACTCCTTTATTTTTTCACATTTTTATTTATAATATAGGGAGGTTATGAAAAACTACACAAGGAGAGATCATGCGAAAGAATAATTACAGAAAAACAGCGGCGGCGCTTTTGGCAGCATCGCTTATGTTGGCAGGATGTGCATCAGGCAGCAGTGAGCAGGGTACGTCGGCGGCATCAAAAGAAAGTTCTTCGGTTTCGGAAAGCGTAAAGGGCAGCGAGACGCAGGCGGAGACGGTGGCTGAGACAGAGCCGGATGAAGTGGCGGCAGAGGTCGAGGCGATAAAGAGCTGGAGCACTATAAAACTGCTCGACAATGCAAGTTCGACTTCGGATACGACTGTAAAGATAGGTGACAACAACAAGGTCACAATTCAGGAAGGCGGAAATTATGTCGTAACGGGAAAGCTCACGGAAGGCGTGCTTTCGGTAAAGACGACGGATGAGAATGCAAAGGTCGTTATAAAGCTTGCGGGCGTTACTATAAGCAACAGCGAAAAGACGGCGCTTAAGGTAAAGAGCGCGGGAAATGTCATCATCTATCTTGAAGAGGGCACGGAAAATGTCATAACCTCCGGCAAGGAAACGGTCATCAAAGAGCTTGTTGATGAGGCAGCATCTGAAAGTGAGGATGCGGCAACGGGAGGTGCGATAAACTCCGCCTGCGACCTGACAATATGCGGACCGGGCTCGCTTTCATCCTACGGATATTTGAAGATGGGCATCCACAGCAAGGGCGTGCTTAAGATAACCGGCGGCAGCCTGGATGTAAAGGCAGTCGCAAACGGCATCAAAGGAAACAACGGTGTTACGATCACCGGAGGAAGCTTAAGCATCCTTTCGGGAAATGATGCAATAAAGACAGAATCTTCAAGCCAGCCTTACAGCGATATAAATATAAGCGGTGGCAAGATAAACATCAATGCTTTCGGCGACGGCATACAGGCCACGGGAACGGTCACCGTATCGGGCGGAACAATTGATATCAGGCAGTCCAAGGAAGGGCTCGAAGCGCCTAATGTTTTGATAAACGATGGTCAGCTTTCCATCCGTTCGGACGATGACGGAATAAACGCAAGCAAGTCTTCTAAAGACGGCGCCAACACAATGATCTTTAACGGCGGCAAGGTATATGTAAATGCCGGCGGAGACGGACTCGATTCAAACGGCGACCTTATTGTGACCGGCGGCGAGCTGCAGATCGCAGGCCCCACAAAGGGCAAGAGCGGCGCTCTTGATAACGGAAATGAAAACGGCGGTGTTCTGCTTATTTCGGGCGGAACAGTTATAGCGATAGGCTCTACCGGAAATGACAAGGTATTTTCCGAAAGCTCGAGCCAGTGCGCGTTCGAGGTTCATTTAAACTTCTCTGAGGGAGATGTAATAACCGTATCCGGCAGCGACGGCACCGTGCTTTACACATTTGAAGCCATCAAGACAGGCAGCAGCATAGTCTTCAGCAGCCCCGAGCTTAAGAAGGGCGAGACCTACACTGTTTCTGCAGGCAGCAACAAGAAAGAAATTACTCTTACAGAGACGGTGGTTACAGACAACTAAACACAAGAAATATACTGCCCACAGAGCTGAAGGCGTCTGTGGGCGGTATTTTTTTAATTTTCAAACATATACGGATTCCCAAGGGAGTGGTCGTTTCTTGCGAGGGTGAGATAAGGATTGTAGAAGGGATCGCCCTTCTTTAAGAAACTTCCCCAGTCGCGCATGAAGCGGCGCACTTCGCCTTCAAATCTCTTTTGAGCATCCGCGGTCTTCTTTACATTTCCCCTTGTTTTGGACTCGTAATGGTAAGCCTTGCAAAGGGGCTGGAAGATGATCTTGCCACCTGCGCGGCGGATGCGCATGCAGAGGTCGATGTCGTTAAAGTCAACGGCGTATTCTTCGTTAAAGCCGCCGATGGAGTCAAAAACTGACTTTTTCATCATAAGGCAGGCGGCTGTGACTGCGCTTACATCCCTTGCGCAAACGAGCTGCTTTAAGTAGCCTGCTTCATCGCCGGAAAAGCCGACAAAATCGTGGCCGGCAACGCCTCCAAGGCCCACTGCCACTCCGCCGTGCTGCATTGTACCGTCGGCATAAATAAGCTTTGCGCCGGCGGCGGCAACGTCAGAGCGCATGACCGTCATGGCAAGCATTTCAAGAGCGTCATCGCCGATGAGCTCGACATCATTATTAAGCAGCAAAAGAAGCTCACCTGTTGCATCCTTTGCGCCGAAATTGTTGATAGCGGCGTAATTGAATTCGCCCTCCCATGTGACAAGCTTTACATGTCCTTTAAGCTTTTGTGACAGCCCGGCATCGGCAAAAGCCGGGCCACCGCCCTCCTTGCCGGCAAGGAGCCATTCGTAAAATGCGAAAGTCTCTTTTTCCGCAGAATTATTTTCTATCAGGATGATCTCAAGGCTTCTTAAGATGTTCTGGCGGCTTAAGGATTCGAGAGTCTTTGCAAGGTCCGCGGCATGATCCTTTGTGGGGATGAGGACCGAGATCTTTGCTCTGTCCTTCCATTTGAGAATGATGCTGTCTGCGCCCGTATCCTGCGCGATTATCTTGACGAGCCTGATGCCGTCATCGCTCTTTGACATAAAGATGTCTTTTACGATCCTGTCCTTTACGGTCCTTTTTATTTCGGGCAGGGCCGGGCTGTCCTTTGAGAAAAGAATACCTGCGGCATGCGCAAAGCTGACTCCGTCTTTTGAACACCTGAGCAGGAATTCGTAAGGCGTTTCGTCAAAGTATTCAAGCTCGCTGCCGTACAGATCGGCCCTTACAAAGAAGGAATCTCCGATATAATTGTAAGCGCAAAGATAATCCTGCGAATAGTCCGGCTTTAAGGCGTGCTGCCACTCATCTCCTACCTTTTCTTCGTGGTCGGTGTAGACAATTCCCGCACCGCCGGCTGCGGCACTTACCCTGTAAAATGCATCATATGAAAAGGCATCGCCGGTCTTCATCCTGAACACGTAAGTCTTTTGGGGGTCGTATTCGGCCAAAGTCTCTTTAAGCCTTTCCTTTAAGCCCTCCGACTTTCCGATCAAAACCTTGCAGGGCGAGATCGTCTGGTAGTGAAGCGACTTTTTGGTGAACTTCTTCTTTTCTTCTGCGACACCGTCCGTATCTATCAGAATGATAAACGAATAATCGCCCTCGCCGGCCTTTACCTGCTTTTTGATCTCATAATAAGTGAGATCTGTCTGCTCTTTAAACTCTTCGTAAGTTATTATGCGGCCGGGTTCTTTTTTCAGCTCTGACAAAAAAGCGGCCCGTCTTTTTATGTACTCCGGGCCGTGGCCGCCAAGCAGTTTACCCGCTTTTATGGCTTTTTCTGTCAGCTTTTTTCCTTTGGAAACAAGCTTATTCTCCAACGTTTTCACCTATACTTTCTTGTATTTGTTATCCTCTATAACGACAAGGTCGTCGGCGTGGATAACTTCGTCATAGTCTTTGTAGTGCAAAACACTTTCAATTTTAGATGTGGGAAGGCCTTTTATAAGCCTGATCTCATCCGATGAATAATTTACGATACCTCTTCCGCAGATCTCGCCCTGCTCATTTACAATGTCTGCAACGGCTGAGATCATAAAGTCGCCCTCAACTCCTGTGATGCCTTTGGGAAGAAGGCTTGTGTGCCTCTCGCGAATGGCCTTAAACGCGCCCTCATCAACTATGATCTTTCCCTTGGGGTTGCTGCGGTACATTATCCAGTGCTTTCTTGCGGACATGTCCCTCTCGCGGTGGCCGTCAAACAGCGTGCCGACCTCTTCGCCCGAAAACAGTTTTTCAAGCTCGCCCGGTTTTGACGCATTTATTATCGCCATATCGCAGCCGAAGGCATTTACTATCTTTGCGGCGTTTATCTTGGTCTTCATGCCGCCCGTGCCCACTGTGCCGGCAGAATCTCCCGCAAAGCTTTCCACCTCTGAAATGTCACTTACGTAAGGTATAAGCTTTGCATCCTTATTTTTGCCGGGGTCCGCGTCATACAGCCCGTCAATGTCGCTCATCAAAACAAGAAGATCCGCGCTTACGGCCGGTACCAAAAGGGCAGAAAGCGTATCGTTGTCTCCGACCTTTATCTCTTCCACCGCAAGGGTGTCATTTTCGTTTATGATCGGAACGACATCATATTCAAGCATTGCGCCGATGGCATTTTCAAAATTTGTAAGCCTTTTGCGGTCGTCAAAGTCGTCGTGGTTTACAAGTATCTGGGCACATTTAAGCCCGAATATCTTGAAAAGATTTTCGTAATGCTGCATGAGCTTTGCCTGGCCGATGGCTGCAAGCGCCTGCTTTTTGGGTATGTCGGTGGGCTTTTTTTCTATGCCCAGAACCCCCATGCCGGCAGCCTGCGCGCCCGATGAGACAAGTATCACATTTATGCCCTTTCTTTTAAGAAAAGCAAGCTGTGAAACTATACCCAGCATTTTTTCGTCGTTTATCTTTCCTTTTTCGCCCGTGAGCGAAGAAGAACCGACCTTTATTATACAGTTCTTTACGTGTGTGAGATCTCGCATGTGTTGTCCTTTATTATGGTCTTCTCTTGTTGCAGACATAGAATACTGCTATAAGTCCGGGGCCGCAATGCGCGCCGATAACGACGCCGAGGCTCGTGATGTTTACCTCTTTAAGACCCGGAAATGCTTTTTTAAGCTCGCTCTTTATGTACCTTGCATCGTCAAGGCAATCGGCATGAAGGATATCTATCTCGGCGCCCTTGGTGTCAACACCTTCAAGGTCTGCTTTTACACTTGAAAGGATCGAGTTTAAAGCCTTTTTTCTGCCTCTTATTTTTTGAGCCACTTCAAGAGTTCCCTCATCCGGAACATAGAGCACCGGCTTTATTGAAAGCATGGACCCGATAAGAGCGGAGAAATTAGAAACTCTTCCGCCGGCCTTTAAATAATTAAGGTCGTCTACCGTGAAGCGGTGTGCTATCTTAAGCTTGTTTTCTTCTCCCCATGCAAGGACTTCATCATAGCTCATGCCCTCTTCCTTGCGCTTTACCATCTGCTTTACGAGAAAGCCCAGGCCGCCGGATACGCACAAAGTATCCATGGAAACGATCTTTCTGTCCGGATAATCTTTTTTAAGTTCATTAACTGCGGCAAGCGAATTTGAGTATGAGGAAGATATCTTCTGAGTCATGTCAAGGAAGATGATATCCTGACCGTCTTCCGCAAATTTCTTTAAGAATTCATAGTACGAATAAGGATTGATCGCATTGGTCTTTAAGGTCTTTCCCTCCCTCATCTGGGCATAGATATTTGCCTTTGTCTCCTCTTTGCAATCGTCCTCATAGGACTTGCCGTCCATGGTGTAGCCATACCTGATGAACGGAATACCATGCTCCTTTAAGTATTCATACGGAAGATCCGCAGTCGATGCAACAGCTATTACGTATGACATTTTGTAACCCCCTGAAAATAAGTGTGCCGGATGATCGGCCAAAACAAGACCCGAACGGATCTTTTTTTCTATAACCTATTATATCCGTTTTTAAATAAATGTATAGCCGAAAATGCATTTTTTATCAATTTTTATGAATTTCTTTTGCAAAAAAAAGACCTGCCCGGTCTCGCGCTTACCGGGCAGGAAATATGATCTGCTTAAGGCCGATCCTTACATAGCAGTGTATCCGCCGTCTACGGGAAGATTTACACCTGTGACATATGCGGATGCGGGTGATGCAAGGAAGATGGTGGCCGTGTCAAGCTCGCCTTCGTTTCCGTATCTCTCTTCGGGGATCATAACCTTGGCGTTTTGCTGGAAGAAATCCGAATTGAGCGTTGCCTCTGTGAGAGGTGTGTAGAAGTAACCGGGACAAATGGAGTTTACGGTTATTCCGTACTTGCCCCACTCTGCCGCAAGAGCTCTTGTAAGGTTAACTACGCCTCCCTTTGCCGCATGGTAGGGAGAAGAACCTGCGATCTTGTTTCCGACAAGGCCGTACATTGAAGAAATGTTGATGATACGGCCATATTTAGCGGGGATCATTGCCTTCTTTGCCACTGCTCTGGCCACCTTGAATGATCCGAAAAGATCGATGTTCATCTCGTTTTCGAACTGCTCGTCCGTTATATCCTCTGCCGGTGCTACTGCTCCCGTTCCGGCGTTGTTTACGAGGATATCGATACGTCCGAACTTTTCCATAACCTTGTCAACAACATCGTTGACGTTTTCGGTGTCTGTAATGTCGCAGCGGAGAGCAAGCGTGGGAACGCCGAATTCTTTTGCAATATCTGCAGCGACCTCATCTATAAGGTTCTGCCTTCTTGCAAGAGCGATTATCGTCGCGCCCTGGTTTGCAAGAGCCTTTGCCATCTGCACACCGAGACCTGTCGAGCAACCTGTAACGATCGCTACCTGACCTTTAAGGTCGAAATAATTTTTCATAAAAAGCCTCCTGTTGTTTTATAATAATTACTGTATTCATTATGGCACATTACAGCCAAAGTTTCAAGCACATTTTGATATTTTTTTAACAAACTTTGCTGATCCTTTTATCAAATTTTAATATTTTTTTATGTGGTAAAAATCCAAACTCCATTGTATGATATAAAATGGAAACTGTAACAAACAACAATCGTTCACATCACACGTTAATACAAGAGAAATGACCATGAAAGATAATATCGTATCGATACTGAACAAATATATGCCGGAGGCTTTCGAGGCTCCGGACAAAAAAACGCTTCTGTCGGTAAACGAAAAATACATCGGCCTTCTTGAATCCGAACTTCTTTCGTCAAACGACCGGGAATATGCCTTTCTTATCCAGAATATATTTAAGGCGATGATGGAGCTTGCCGTGCGGCATGAAAAGATAAGCGAGCTTTCGCTTACGCACTCTCCTCTTTCGGCTATGGAAAAAGCGGAAAACAGAAAGGTACAGGAAATAATTGATAACAATCTTCTGACATACCATTTCCAGCCGATCATCAGCGTGAACACCGCAAAGATATTCGCTTACGAAGCACTTATGCGTCCAAAGGGCATCACGGGCATTACGCCCTTCCATATCTTAAAATATGCGACCATGTCCGACAGGCTGCCCGAAATAGAAAAGCTCACATTTATAAATGTTCTCAGCTTTATCCGTGAAAACCCGACTCTGTTCGGCGACAGGCAGATTTTTATAAACAGTATACCGAGAGTTGCCATGGATGATGAAGGCCGCGCCATGAAAGAGCTGCTGCTCGCCTCGCTGCCGAAAAAGATCGTAGTCGAAATGACCGAAAGCTCCGAATTCAGCGAAGAGGAACTAAACGACATCAAAAAGCGATACAAGCTCCTTGATGTGCCCATCGCCATAGACGATTACGGTTCGGGGTATTCAAATATCAACAACCTTTTGCGCTATACACCGAATTTTGTAAAGATCGACCGCTCTCTTCTCTCCGGCATACAGGGAAGTCCCAACAAAAAGCACTTTGTAAGAGAGATCGTGGATTTCTGCCATACAAACGGCATCCTTGCTCTTGCAGAGGGCGTTGAAACGACCGAAGAACTGCGCACGGTCATACTCCTGGGGGTAGATCTTATACAGGGCTTTTATACCGCAAGGCCTGCCGCCGAAGTACTGCAGACCCTGCCGTCAAATATACGCTCGGAAATAAATGCCTTCCGCAAGGAACGCGAAGAAGGCAGGCAGATGAAGCTGTATGATGCGCAGAGCGGCGAAAACATTATTCTTGACAGATTTGCCGAAGAAGGCTACAACCTTGTGCGCATAGGCTCGGACTACCAGTCCGGCACCGTTACGCTTACAGGTTCCGCACCGGATGACCAGTTTATACATGTCGAGATATCCGATGGTTTTTCCGGACATCTCATATTAAACGGGGCAAGTCTTAAAAACAGTGTCGGAAACCCCTGCATAGAAATAGGTTCCGGCTGTGACCTGACTATAGAACTGATAAAAGCAAACCACTTTACAGACGGCGGCATAAGGGTTCCCGAAAACTCAATGCTTCGTTTCAAAGGGTACGGAAGTCTTGACATAGTTCTTGGAAACGGCGATTATTTCGGCATAGGAAACGACTTAAAGAGCACACACGGAAATCTGTATTTTGAGCAGGACGGAACCATATCCATATCGGCCGAAAGCTACTCAGGAGTGCTTATCGGTTCGGGGCGCGGCGGCAAGATCAGCATGTTAAGGGGCAAATACCTGCTGCAGGCAAAGGGCAGCATGAATATTTGCGTGGGCGCCGTAGACGGTGATACCGAGATCGAGATCCACGGTTGCGACTTTGAGAGCAATACATCAGGGGCGCTTAGCATCACGGCAGGCTCCGTGACGGGTAATTCAAACATACACTGCATTTTCTCAAGCCTTAAATGCAAATCCGACAGCATGCTTTCAGTAGCTTTCGGAAGCATGCACAAGGGTTCGAGCATTATCTTTATGGAAAGCGTCCACACTGACCTGTCCTTAAATGCCGATTCTCTGACAGTGTTCGGTTCCATGAATGAAACTTCGGATATAAGGCTCGAGCGGTCGTCTGTCTTTGTCAATGCAAGCGGCACAAACGCCCTTGTTTTCGGCGGAATATCCGGAGACACTACTCTTTCGATAAGCGACATAGATATCAATATCAAACTGAATTCCGAGTTTGACACTTGCGTTATAGCTCCTCCCGACAACATATCTTTAGCCGGCGGCAAGTACAACATAAATGTCAATAATAACGAATACGACAGGATCTAGATCCTGCCGTATTCTTCGTTTTATGTTCTTAATAGATTACTTGTTCTGTGCATTTTTCTGTGCATTTTTCTGTGCTTCCTGAAGAGCCATGTACTTCTGTACAAGACCTTCTGCGATCTTCATTGCGTCATCAAATGATGTGAAGCCTGTAGGAGCCTTTACATCACTTGCGCCAAAGCTGATGGTGTTTTCGCTCTTGAAAGTAACTGTTACGTTTCCGTCATTGGTATCTGTCTCAAATCCACCTGTAATATCGACTCCAAAGCCCTTTGATGTCTTCTTTACATCAAGATCGAGATCGAATCCGCCATTGGAATCTTTAAGGCTCTTCTTAACAACTTCGGTCGCTTCTTCGGGAGAAACTGCAAGGATGCTGTCCACTGTCTTGCTCCATGCATCAAAAGCCTGCTTCTTTGTCTCGGGATCATCGATCTTATCCTTTGACTCGTCATACATCTCTACTAACTCTTCTCTTGCCTCTGCGATGTATTCATCGAGCATCTTAGAGATATCTTCATTGCTCATCTCGACAGCCTTGCCGTTTTCATCGGTCTGAGGAACGGCAATGAAATACTTTGCAATGATAGGAACGATCGAATCCTTTGTAGCTGCCACTGTCTGATCAAATATCTCAACAGGATCTACCGATGCTGCAAACTTAACTCCCGTGTCGTAGATATCACCCATGTTGGTATCAAGCGCGGCAACAATATCCATTATAAGGTATGCAAAATTGTCCTGGTTGATCTTTACGCAGTAGTCATCGCCATCCTTTGTTACATAATCGTTGTAAGAAAGTGCAAGCACAACATCATCGATCACAAGCTTTGAGATCTCTTCCGCATACTCTGTTATCTCTTTTGATGCTGTTATCTCACTGACAGCTTCAGGCACGGGGATAGTGACCTTAAGCAGGCTCTGGATGGTGTTTGCATCAATACCGAATGCCTGAAGAAGCGGCTCTACCTGCTTCTGCATGTCTTCGCCAAGTAACGAGAATACAAGAGCGTACGCGGGAGTAAAGTCTACATATACATCGCTGCCTACCTTGTAAAGGTTGCAGACATCGCCCTTGATCTTCATTTCTTTGTAGGTGACATCAGCACTGAGCGATGCGAACTGATTTGTGTCCTTGTCGCTTTCAAGCGCAAAGATGAGCTTTCCTTTGAGCTCTTCATCTTCACCCTCTTCCGGGTGTACCTTTACGGAGAAAGAATTTACCGATTCAGCCTTGATATCCTTAAAATCGATAGGTAAAGACTCGAGAACGTCAACAAATCCCTTTGCGCTGTCAACATAATCGTCATTTACTTCGGGGAAATATACTCTGGCTGTGTCCGGATCTTCAGGCTTTGTCTCTTCAGGCTCGGTCTCATCGGGCTTTGTCTCTTCAGGCTTTGTCTCTTCGGGCTCGGTCTGCTTTGCGTCCTCTTCCTTTGTTTCCTTTTCGGAAGCCTTTGTTTCTTTTTCGGTCTCCTTTTCTGTAGGAGCCTCTGTTTCGGGTGCTTTAGTGGTCTCAGGTGCCACTGTTGTGGATTCCGCTACGGCAGCGGAAGTTGTCTCTTCACTGCTTTCTTTGGAACATCCTGCAAGGGATGATACTACCAAAGTTGCCGAAGCGGCCAGTGCAGTAATTCTTTTCAATCTCATCTTTATACCTCCTGTTCTTATCTGAAGGGCACACTTTGCCCTAATTTCCTGCCAAATGCAATTATATCATTATATTACAAGTATTTCAAGTCCGCATGTTTTACAAAATTCTTACTTTCCTCTAAGCCGGCGGGGGCCGGGGCTGTAAAAAAACAGCCCCCGGATCTATCTTTGCAGCATATGGATGAGCGTACCGACAGCGCATACCTCGTTTGATGTATGATCGTCTTTAAGCTGATATCCGTTAAGCGAATATGTGCCGTCGTAATTCTTCACCAGGCCGTAGATATATTTCTGCCCGCTTTCATCTGTATTAAGCACGTAATCATAGCCCTCTTCGGCGGCGGCATTTGCCCACATATCTTCGCCGTAGGTTATGGTACTTAGATCTATGCAGCCCTCCGCGTTAAGGTCGTAATATGACTCGCCCTTTGCGTCGTTTTTTGTGATGCGCTTAAAACCGGGCGGAATATCAAGATCATGCACATTATATATCGTCAGGCGACCGGTCATATATCCGGCTCTCATCTCGCCCTCGCAGTATTCAAACGCATAAATGCGGGAATAATCGTCATAGACCTCGTAACTGCTTATCTGCATGTCGGTGCCGTTAAAGGAGGAGTCGAGAACGCCCGTTGCCGTCCACAGCTGGCTCGGGCCGTCACCGCCGTTATAGGTGATGCAGCGCACTCTTCCGTATTCGCCAAACAGATCATCTGCGGTAACAAGCTCCACATGCAAAGGTGAGCCAAGATCCAAAAGGATCTCTATCTTCATCAGAACGCCTTCCTCTGCCATTCCAAACTTGCGCTTTCTGATCTCGCTTCCGTCATATACAAGGGTCACGTCATCCTGCCCGAGGTTTAAGAATTCTTCACGGTATCTGCCTGCGGCTGCATCAAACAGCTTCTGGATGGCCATAAAATCATCTTCCAGCATATATTCATATGCTCTGCCCATATCCTCAAGCAAAAAGCTAAAGTCTAAGTCTTCTTCCGTCTCATCCTCCCACGGGT
>JAEEGF011541667.1_pt1 | contig 17429 bp, 15 predicted proteins | sample 9134171 | NCBI WGS metagenome assembly JAEEGF01 (sample SAMN16246542, study PRJNA631951) | gut metagenome | biome: gut microbiome; feature: rumen; material: AP-attached | host: Bos | place: Iran: Karaj | collected 2018-10 | reverse complement strand
CACTGACGGATCCGGATTAGGTATTGCCCTGGCAGTTTCGGTTTAAGCCCCTTTCTGCTGCGCAAATTATGTGATTTTTAATACGCCTGAATTAATGTTTAATAAATTGATGGTCAGTTTATTAGGATAAGCGTTGTTACGAGGGTTTTGTTGCGAGGTTAAAAATTTGAAGAATTCAGAAACAGGAACTGCAATCAGGAACCGGCAGCAATCGGAGGAAGATAAAATCAAGGATGGATTCTATACCGAGATTGCTATCCCGGAAAAGAAGGATGAGATCCTCGATCTTTTGAAAAACTTTTCCCCTGAAGTACATACCAATGCCGATGAGAATTTCGACTGGCTTCCTGATGGCAGTTTTTCCATAGTCGTTATGAAGGACGGTGAAGAGATTCTCTATGCGGATCTTTTTGAAGATGAACTCACGCTGGGTGTCGGAGGGTGGCATACTCACTATGCCGGATACCTGACGGATTACCGTATATTCCTTGAAGTCCTGAATGAGTTTATCAACGGAAGACGCTGCGCCGTGTGCATAAAATCCAATGAAGAGTGGATGGGCTGCTTTACAGCCGGGGCAGAAGATTTGTCCGAGACGTCTTTGGTGAAGGAGGTGAATGAGATCCTGTCCGCCAGGGAATTACAGAAGAAACTGAAAGAGCACGGATACCGTATTGAATGCTGTTTCCTTGATACCTCGAAAAACAAAGTCTATGAGATAGCGGCAGAAAAGGAGTGATGCTTGTTTACGCAAACCTTTATGACTAAGCCGCGGTTAATGCCGCTAAAGCAGTAATCGCAAGCAGCACGCGTCTTTATCAGGTCAGGACGTTAATGGTTCCCATCGGGCAGCTTGACGTTCTCCGCTTACCCTTGTTTTTTGCTTCCGGAACCTGAGAGACCAGAGTTCTTCAGATACGATTATCAGAAACCTGTTTTCAGCGGCCGGCTCTTTCGGATGCTGCTTGCGGTGCTTCACAGAAATAGCAAAGGCCCTGGATCGCTAACTCAGTTTAAGCATAACAGTGACTGCGGAGCTAGTCGATTTATCCACCGGAAAAACTCTCTGGAAGGAGACCTCCGAGGACAGCAATGAGTCAATGATATCCGGCGATATCGTGTCAGATGCGGTGGGAGCCGTGGTGAAATACGGGCTTAATGAGCTTATGGATGTGGGTAACTACCTCTCCGTAACGAATTCCTATAATTTGTTTACTCCCGATAACTCGTACTTAACGAATCCTATTCTCAGCGGCCCGTATTCGCCGTATTACCGCAAGGATAAGATTTTGAGCAAGTAACAGTCTGTGAAAGGCTGAGAACAAAATCTTTCCTGACAGGGAGTGTTAAGCGCAAGGACAGAAGCCAGAGAACCGGTTTCTGTCTTTTCTTTTCGGGAAGGGCTTTCCTGCTTACAATAGGCCATATCAGCCGACCTGATTACGATGCGCCGGAATTTGGGCCGGAGATACGGTATTTAATGCTGTCAGACCGGAAGGACAGAGCTTTTCAGGGATCTCAGAAATGTCAGAGCGTCAGAAGTTTAAGGTTGATGGCTATACTGCGGACAACCTGGCTAATGCCAAAATATGCGAAACCCAAACCATAAAATCTCATGTTTACATCGTCTGTCCCCATTGTCACGTAAAGGTGGATGCCATTCCCTGGCGCTCAAATTACGGAAATAAGCCGGAGTTTGTAACGGGCACTCCCGGAAAGCTTGATGAAAGCTATGCCTCACTGAACAGACGCAAACCCGGCTCCGAGCTTAAATGCTGCATAAGGTGCGGGGGCGTTTTTCTGGATCCCCGTTTCAGAGAGGCTGCTATCGGTGGGTACCGGAAGCCCAAAAACCATGATGCCCTAGCGGTATTCATCACTCTTTCCCTTATCGTGGCTATCATTGCAGTCTATGCGGCTATTACCGGAACCTACCGCAGGATTGACAGCTTTCAGGATTTCTTCAATTTGGGAACCATTCTGGTGGTTTTTCCGCTGGTAGTGGTTCCGGTGGTATTTATTCTGGTCAGGAAGCAAACCGGGCTTTATAAAAACCGGGATGAACTGGGCTCCTCCCGGGCGCGGCTTAAAAACCTCGATTATCTCCGGGCTCTTAACAGACTCGGGCGTCCTCTTCCGGTAAAGTACCAAAACATCATAGAAGGCCGTCCCGATGATGAGAGTATTTACCGGGCGCTTTCCGGAAGCTGCGAGTTCTGCGGATACCTTCTGAAGGATCCGGAATTATGCCGTCATTTCGGATCCCCGCTTATGGTCTGTCCGGAGTGCCGGAAGCTTACCTATGACGGCAGTCTTTGCGAGCTTTCCTTTTATCCTCCGGATATGCAGGAGCGGGAATACAACGCGGTTCAGGGCAGCATTGGCGCTGCTATAAAGGCCCACACCAGAAGGGCCGTCATTTCCGGTCTTATTGCAGCTCTGGGGCTCTTGGCCTTGGCGGCTCTGATCTATTTTGTATTTTTGGCGCCTGAAGCTCCGGGACTCTTGGGCTATTCCCGGTATTTCCCCGGAAAGCTCAGAATGGTGTCAATGATCCTGGCGGTACTGGCGATAGTCATCGGCTTTTATTTCCATGTGAAGGCGCTTATGGTAATCATGAGGTGTTCCGGATACCGCAGGATAAGCATGAAAGCAGCGCTGGCAGAGTCTGAACACCGTCTCAGAAACCCGGAATATGCTGCCAATGTCAGGGAGGCCGTAAGTCTTTACGAAAGGTCTGTATCCCCCTGAGAAGCCGGCCGCAAGCAGGAGGGCTTAAGCCTGCGCACTGGATTCAGCAGAAAAATGACGGAATAACAGGAAGGAACCCGCGGAAATGAGAGACCAAACTGTTCCTCATATCGCGGCCTGTCCGGAGATCTCGGTAAACGTATGTAAGCTTGCCCGGGGTAGGCTTATTTCTGTGAAAGCTACTAAAGCTACTGAATGCCCAGCTGTTTTTTGTAGCTTCTCACCTGCTGAGCAAAAAGCTTGGCATCGTTGCTGGAGACATCAGGAGAGACGGAGCCTCCGGAAGGCAGGGTTACCTTCAGGGCATTAACCGGAACGTTGTTGATTCTGAGCTCGTAGTGAAGATGGGGGCCCGTGGATCTTCCGGTATTCCCGGACAGGGCAATGCGCTGGTTGGCCTTCACAGACTGTCCCGGCTTTACCAGAATCTTGCTGAGATGCATGTAGACGGTGGAATAGGCTCCCTGGTGCTTTATTACAATGTAGTACCCGGCAGCGCTCTGATAGGTGCATCTTTCAACTACGCCGTCGGCAGGAGCATATACCGGAGTGCCCACGGGAACGCCGAAGTCCGTGCCGTTATGGGGACGGATCTTGCCGGTAACCGGATGTCTTCTGTGGGGGTTGAACTGGCTGGTTACGCGGATCTGTCCGGCAATGGGGTAACGGCTGAACTTGCCGCTGGATTTGCTCCTGAAGTTCTTCTCATCGTAGTATTTGTTGTTGGAGCTCAGTCTGAAGGCATTGACGCGGCCCTGCTTGTGGGACATGATGGAGACGGCATTAATGCGATCTCCCTGTCTGTTGCCGCTGAACAGGATCCGGATTTCATCCCCGGCCTGGAGATTGCTCATGGAAAAGCGTCCCTTGAACATGGAGACAATGGACTTGATCTCGCTCCCGCTGAGTCCGGCTCTGACCCCGGCTTCCTTCAGGGTATCTCCCTTTTTAAGAGTGATAATGGTGAGGCTCTTTCTGACGGCGATCTTAGGCTCCTGTTCCTTCTTGAGACGCTCGGCTTCTGCCCGGAGCCGGGCTTCCTTGTCGGCTTTGGCCTTGGCCAGAGCGGCCTGCTCCCGGCGCTTCCGTTCTTCTTCGGCCTTTCTTTCTGCCTGAAGCCGCTGGCGTTCCTTTTCTTCCTTGGCTTTTTTCTTTTCAGCAGCCTGAGCCTGCATTCTCCGGCTGGCTTCCTCTTTGCGGGCCTGTTCCTTTTTAGCCTGCTCTTCCTTCTTGCGGGCGAGCTCCTTCTGCCGGGCCAGTTCTTCCTTCTTGGCCTGCTCCGCCTTCTTCTTTTCTTCCCTGGCTATTTCTTCCTCGGTCTTTCCGGCATTAGCCAGCTGCCGGGCCAGTTCCTTGGCGCTGAGAGCCTCGATTTCTTCATTGTTAAGATTAATATGAGTATCCACCGGCTCCTTCACGGCAATAAACTGGAGCTGATCGGCATTTCGGTTCCGAATATAGCGAACCTGAAATTTCTTATCCAGGGGCTTAACCAGCTGCAGCACCTGATTCTTATTGTCCAGAAGGAAGTAGATTTTATCTCCCGGAATGATCTTCTTGATGGAGCTGCCGTATACGGGAGCGTTCTCAATGGCCTTGAGAATTTCATAGGGCTGGTTCAGGGTGTTGAAGATATTATTGATGTTATCTCCCCGGACTGCTACCTGAAGGTACCATTCGGGAGCGTCGTCATTGTCTTCGGAGGTATCAAAAAGCTCCGCATCGGAAATCGGATCCTCGTCAATGCTTTCGGTGGCGTTGACATCGTCGGAATAGGTAATGCCCTGATAATCCTGATGGATGTCGGGAACGCGGCCGGTGGAGGCCCATTGCAGACTGTTCTCAGAGGACATCTGGGGCGCCGGCAGAAAGATCGCCGTAACCAGAGAAATGGTCAGAATAGCGCAGATGGCGTAAACGTGGTTTTTGGGGATGGGGAATCTTAGTTCATCTGAGCCGGAACGATTTTCTGAGACATCTCGCATCACAAAACAGACTCCAACTCACTGTTAATAAACGGCTGACAAGTTCAAAACCAGCGATCTTGCGATCGTAAAATCATGCGGCACATGCATCTACACATGTGTCACACAAATATCTGACTTTGATATTAAGTAAAAGTTCCCTGAAAACGCTTTTTTTGACACACGGAAAACAAAATTATGAAAAAAACTGCTTTTGAAGTGCCAGGAGGGACAAAAAACTCCCATGCAAATAAAGGAGATTTCGTATATGATAACTTTAATTCGCCGTTATTCAAAATAGTTTACGGCCGGGAGGCAGCTGCGGTGCGAATTTTGCCGCAAAACCAGCTTTTAATGTGTTTTATCCTGTCTCCGGCCTTATAAAGCGGCATTTTTGTCCGGGGGATCTATCCTGCGGTTTCCTTTGGGAAACGGCGGGGGAATCGGGGGGTGGCGGGATCCCGCAGGCTTTCTCAGAAGCTCCGTGGAAATCCTGTTTTGCCGGAGGATGATCTCGGGGGATTTGAAAGGAATAGTTGTGAAGGGAATTGTTTTAGCATGATTTTCGGGGAAAAGTTTTACCGTCTTCTTGATGAAATGAGCATCTGGCAGCAATCTCTGTTTGCTTTGACGCTGGCCGCAAGGATGAGTCCCAATCTGTATCTTTTTTGCAGTCTGGAGCATCATGACGCTCTTCGGGATGCCTTCCGGGCGGCTTTTGATGCCCTGTGGGTCTATCACACGGACAAAAACAATCACATTGATCTGGAACTGGTTCAGGAGGATCTGGAAAAGGTAATGCCGGTGCCGGATCCGGACGGTTCCTACGGCGCTTATCCGGCCTTTGATGCCTGTCAGGCTCTTATTCTGGCTCTGGAGGCCATTACCGTTAAAAACGGCGATGAAGCCCTGAATGCCAGCAATATCTCTGTCTGCACCGTGGCGAAGTTCCTGGAGGTGCAGGAGGATGAGGTTTTTTCCGACGATGAGCTCCGGGAGAAGCCGCTTATGGAGGAGGAGATGAATTTTCAGGTAGAGCTTCTGTCCCGGCTCCGCCGCAAAAGAGAACCCGGCTGGATTCATGAGCTTTATGAAGAGTTCCGTGCTGTGCCCTGTTCCAATATCGGCATCAGTCTGGATGCTGAATAGAGAAGGAGAGAGAAAGAGCAGAGAAAGAGCTTAGAAGAGCTAAGGAGACGGCTTAGAAAGCGTGTTAGCAGAAAAAACGTCCGACAAATGAGACCCGCGGAGAATGAGAGCAGGGTAGTCCGAGCATATGGAGTCCGCTGCTCTCCCCAAAGTTTCGTCTGCCTTTATCTTTTCTTTTTCCTTTCTTTTTTCTTTCTTTTTCCTTCCCATCCTCCTTACAAGTGCTCCCAGCTTTTCCAGAGGAGGAGCACGCCGCTCAGAATCATAATGCTCTGGAACAGCTTCTTAATAAGTGCCGCATTCACCTTCTTGATGATCATAGTGCCGGCAAATCCTCCCAGAAAAGCCCCCAGAGTCAGCATGGGCACCCAGACCCAGTGGATCACGGCCACGGTTCCCAGAGTAAAGGCTCCGATAAAATTCCATAAGAGGGCGATAAAAATCATGGAGTGATGAATCGCCTTTTTGATATCCTGCTTAAACCACATGACTAGTACCATGATGCCGATAAGTCCGGCCCCGGAGGAAAAGGATCCTGAAAGCATGCCGGTGAGGGCTACCAAAATACCTCCCAGGGCATAATCCCGTCTTGTAAGTTCGGCTTCATGATTTTCCAGACCGAAATTCTTTCTTCTGATGGAGTAGATCACCGAAGCTATGGTGATAATGCCCAGAATAAGCTCGGCGATCCAGTCGGCCACTAAGGTGACCAGGCAGGATCCCAGAGCCACTGCGGGACAGCCGATGAAAATCATTTCCGCGGCAATGGTTCTGTTGATGCTTTTAAGTTCGTGGTTTCGGGCATAGGATCCCAGGCCCAGCGCCACCACGGCTACCTTGTGGGTGCCCAGAGCTTCGGTAAAGCCAAGTCCCAGAAAGATCAGCACGGGAAGCTGCACGAAGCCGGCGCCGCCCCCGGAGAGGGAGGCCAGGATATTGGCGATAAATCCGGTAAGAAAAAGGGTTATCTGTTCAATGACTGTCTGGAGCATATGGTTCCTGCTATCTTCCGCCGCCGGTACTTGTCTCCCGGCGGGGCATTCCTGCTGTTTATTGCTGCTAATTATTGCTGCATAGCGCCTCAAAAATAAAAGACAGCGCGAGGCTGTCTTTCTTAACGCGTTTGTTCTTCTTTGGCGCGCGGGCTTACTTCTTCTCGCGGTTTATGGCCCGGTAGGCGATATCATGGCGATAGAACATCCCGTCCCAGGAGATGGTTTTTGCTAAGGCGTAGGCCTTTTCCTGAGCCTCGGATACGGTATTCCCGAGAGCGGTGGCGCAAAGTACCCGGCCGCCGCTGGTTACCACCTTGCCGTTCTCCATGCGGGTGCCGGCATGGAAGATCTTGGTATCCTGAGGAAGAGCGGCATCAAGCCCAGTGATAACATCTCCCTTCTTCGGCTTCACGGGATAGCCCTGAGCGGCCAGTACCACTCCTACCGCAGGACGGGGATCATAGGCGGCATCGCCGTTCTCGAGTTCTCCGTTTACTGCCTTGAGACAGAGCTCAGCAAGATCGCTCTTCATTCTCATCATAATGGGCTGGGTCTCGGGATCGCCGAAGCGGCAGTTAAACTCAATTACCTTGGGAGCGCCGGAACTGTCGATCATGAGTCCGGCGTAGAGAAAGCCCACATATTTGCTGCCTTCTTCCTTCATGCCGTTAATGGTGGGGAAAATAATCTCGTCCATAACCCTTTGATAAACCTCGCGGGTTACCACCGGGGCGGGAGAGTAAGCCCCCATGCCGCCGGTATTAAGGCCGGTGTCGCCGTCGCCCACTCTCTTGTGATCCTGGCTGGTAGCCATGGGAACTACGTGTTCGCCGTCGGTCATGACGATAAAGGAAGCTTCCTCGCCTTCCAGGAAATCTTCAATAACCACCCGGGATCCGGCAGCTCCGAAGGCATTCCCGGACAGCATGTCCCGGACGGCGTTTTCCGCAGTTTCCAGATCCATGGCCACGATAACGCCCTTGCCGGCGGCGAGGCCGTCAGCCTTTACCACCACGGGAGCCCCGTGGCTTCTGAGATATTCCAGAGCCGGTTCCGTTTCAGTGAAGGTCTGGTATCTGGCAGTGGGGATATGATGTCTTTCCAGGAAATCCTTGGTGAAGGACTTGGATCCCTCCAGCTGAGCGGCTGCTTTGGATGGTCCGAAGATTTTGAGGCCGGCTTCCGTGAAGACATCGGTGACACCCATAACCAGCGGGGCTTCCGGGCCCACAATGGTGAGATCAATGGCGTTCTTAACGGCAAAGTCCCGGAGGGCGGTGATGTCCTCGGCTCCGATGGCAACATTTTCAACCTTGTCTTCTCTGGCAGTGCCGGGGTTGCCCGGAGCAACAAACACTTTGCTGACCAGCGGGGATGCGGCTGTCTTCCAGGCCAGAGCATGCTCCCGGCCGCCGCTTCCGATAATTAAAACTTTCATATTAGTATCCTGTGCTGAAATAAAAAGGGAGAGATTTGGTCTCTCCCTCCGTTGTTAAAGATTAGTGTCTGAAATGACGGATGTCGGTAAATACCATGGCCATGCCGTATTCATCGCAGGCGTCAATGCTTTCCTGATCGCGAATGGATCCTCCCGGCTGAATGATGCAGGTAATGCCGGCCTTGTGGGCGGCGTCAACGCTGTCGCGGAACGGGAAGAAAGCATCGGAGGCCAGTACGGAACCGGCGACTGAGAGTCCTTCGCGTTCTGCCTTGGTTACGGCGATCTCAGCGGAGAATACCCGGCTCATCTGCCCGCAGCCCACGCCGATGGTCATTCTGTCTCTGGTATAGACGATGGCATTGGACTTGGTGTACTTAACCACGTTCCAGGCAAACAGGAGCTCATCCATCTCATCCTGGGTGGGAGCTCTCTTAGTTACTACCTTGAGCTTGTCCTTGTCATAGGTGGCGATATCGGTGTCCTGCACCAGAAGACCGCCGGTGACCCGCTTGTATTCCAGAGCCGGAATTCTCTTTTCCCAGAAGCCGCATTCCAGAAGTCTGATGCCCTTCTTGGCGGATACTACCTCTCTCGCGGCATCGGAAACCTTGGGAGCGATGATGACCTCGCAGAACTGATTGGCCAGAATTTTAGCGGCGGTCTTTTCATCAAGCTCTCTATTGAAGGCGATAATGCCCCCGAAAGCGGAGGTAGGATCGGTCTTAAAGGCCTTCTCGTAGGCTTCAAGAATGTCCTTCCCGAGAGCCACGCCGCAGGGATTGGCATGCTTCACAATCACGCAGGCCGGTTCGGCAAATTCCTTGCAGCATTCCAGAGCGGCATCGGTGTCGGAAATGTTGTTGAAGGAGAGCTCCTTGCCGTTAAGCTGCACGGCGGTGGAAATGCTGGCGTTCTTATAATCCTTCTCTACGTAGAAGGCAGCGGCCTGATGGCCGTTTTCGCCATAGCGGAGTTCCTGCTTCTTGATAAACTGGGCATTAAAGGTGCGGGGGAACTTAGGAGCTTCGGAGCTTTCATTCTTAATGCCGTACTGGGGTACCTTGGTGCCGAAGTAATTGGCAATCATGCCGTCATAGGCGGCAGTATGCTCGAAAGCGGCGATGGAAAGGTCAAAACGGGTTTCCCAGGTGAGGGAGCCCTCATTGGCATCCATTTCGCTGATAACGCGGCCGTAATCAGAGGCGTTAACCACAATGGCCACATCCTTGAAGTTCTTGGCGGCGCTTCTTACCATGGTAGGGCCGCCGATGTCGATGTTTTCGATTGCGGTTTCCAGAGTGCAGTCAGGCTTGGCCACGGTGGCGGCAAAGGGATAGAGGTTTACGCAGACGAGATCGATGGGCTTAATGTCATGCTCGGCCATAACCGCATCGTCAATGCCTCTCCGGCCCAGAATGCCGCCGTGCACCTTGGGATGCAGGGTTTTGACGCGGCCTCCCATCATTTCGGGAAATCCGGTGTAGTCGCTGACTTCGGTAACCTTGATTCCTGATTCGCTAAGCAGCTTTGCAGTGCCGCCGGTGGAAAGAATATCAACTCCGCGTTCCTGAAGAGCGCGGGCAAAATCGACAACTCCGCTCTTATCAGATACGCTGATGAGCGCTCTGCGGATGGGACGTGCGTTATCCATTAAATCGAACCTCTGACAAGTGTTCACGGGGTTTCATCACCCCGGGGGGATTTTTACTGATGCTTCTGAGCGGCAGATCCGGACTCTTCCGTACTCTGAAAGTGTTTGAAAGCGGGGACTGCCGGGTGTTTTCCGGTAAAACCTTTAAGGCTCCGGACTTCAGGAATTTTACCACAATGTAATGACGGTTTAAAACGTGATCTTTGTTACACATCGGCAAAATACTGAATGGCATTATAGTGCGGCAATTGAAATTTCATTGTTTTTTTTCAGCCGATTGGTTATTTTTACTCGTGAGGGTGGTACCTGTAATAACTATACATAAAGGAATGACAATAATGAAAAAGTCGGGATTGATTGATGCCGTTGCTGAAAAGACCGGCATGAAAAAGAGCGATGCTCATGATGCGGTGGAGGCGTTCATTAAGGCAGTGCAGACGTCTCTGGTGGAGGGAGACAGCGTGAGTCTGGTGGGTTTCGGCACCTTCAAGCTCAATTACCGAGCTCCGCGGCAGGGCAGAAATCCGAAGACCAATGAGCCGGTTGAAATTCCTGCCTGCAACGTGCCGTCCTTTACCGCCGGCAAGAGCTTCAGAGAAGCTGTTAACAACGGTCAGGACATCAAGTAGCGCCGCTTTATTAGCTGAATGCCGGGCGGAATGAGTAACAGAAGGAGTCCGGAGCAACAAGCAGAGCGAGACTGCCAGCAGAGTGACTAATTAACGATTTATTAAAATGATACCAGTCAGAATGCCATGATGAATTTCATGGCTTTCTTGTTTTTGCGGGGATGGTTTGCAAGAGCGCTGTCAGTTTTCCTGAGCGTTTTTCCTGTTCCCTGTAACGGCTGTCAGGACACAATAGCGGGGGCGGAGCAGCAGCCAAAGAAGCGGTGCGGTTAACAAAACGCTGATTTGTGGTAGACTTTTCGCCGGGATTTTTGCCGGATATCCAGGTATCCGGAGGGCTTTCCTGTTATTTCCAGAAAAGGATGATATTTATGACAGGCTTCAGAATAATTGCTTCTGATATGGACGGCACTCTTCTTAATGATGACAAAACTATTTCGCCGGAAAACATCGCAAGCATCAGAAAAGCCGAAGAGGCCGGAATTTTATTCGTGCCGGCCACGGGAAGACCGCTGGACGGGCTTATGAATTACGCCGACGCTCTTAATCTCAGGGCTCCGGGACATTATGCCATCTGCTTTAACGGCGCTGCTGTCTATGAAACATCGTCATTAAAGCTGATATCCCGGGTTATTCTCACCGGGAGCGAGGTCCGCATCCTGGCGAAGCGGGCTCTGGATGCAGGGCTTTACTGGCAGGCGTTTTCAGAAAACCGCGGTCTTGTTTACGGGGAAGATAATTTCGCCACGGATCTTGAGATGCGGATAAACCGTATCGGGGGCTCCCGGATTGATCCTGAGGACATTCCTGATTCGGAAAATTTTTTCAAATTCATGTTTCTTGGCACTGAAGAACAGCTGGACAGAGCCGAGGGGGAATTTAAGGATCTTTCTCGGGCTTACACCATGGCCCGCAGCATGTACTGCTTTTTAGAGGTGATGAACCGGGATACATCCAAGGGCGCGGCTCTGGAGCAGCTGTGCCGTCATCTGGGTCTCCCGCTATCTGCATCGGTGGCTCTGGGGGATGCCGGAAACGATATCCACATGATAGACCGCGCCGGCGTGGGGGTGGTGATGCAGAACGGAATAAGCTCTCTCAAGGAACGGGCTGACTACATCGCTCCTAAAAACACCGAGGGCGGGGTGGCTCATGTAATTGAGGAGATTCTCAGTAACCGGCTCAATGCATTATCAGGAAATCAATGAACAAAAAGGCCGATGAACAGAAACAGCGCTGCTCAGAAATCCCCAGCCGTTTTCAGATAGGCCGGTTTTTGGATTTCGGGACGGGGCTGCGGGATTGAAGAGAAAGAGAAATAGAAACTGAAAAGCAAGTTAACGGCTGAAAAGCAAGTTAACCGGCATGTGCCTTGGAAGAAGAAAGTCGCAGTAACGGAGAAGTTATCTGGAAAGCCGGGAAAGATGAAGCTGAAGATAAACAGGAAAAATATCGCAGGATAACAGAACAGAGAAGATGAAAGGAAAGATCAAGGAGGATTTGTGTTAAGAAAGGAAAAACCGCTTCAGAGCGAAAGCGTTTTTGGCAAAAGGCGTTTTGACGGCGAAAATCCGGAAAAGCATGAAAGCCAGAGGCTCATGGAGTCTGTCAGGGCCTTTTTCAGGATAGCAATTCCCTTCTGGAAGACCCGGGAGAGCCGGGCAGCCTGGGTTATGCTGGTAGGTATCGTGTTATTCAGCGCTTTAAGCATTTATCTCGCCAAGCAGTTTAACGACTGGTACAAGGGCTTCTGGGATTTTATGCAGGAGTACAACCTGGACGGCTTTATCGGCATGCTCTGGCTCTTTGGCTTCCTGGCCACGGTTCATGTATGCACGGTGGTTTACAAGAGATATATCATTTCCGCCATGGAGATCCGCTGGAGAAGATGGCTGACCACGGAATATATCAGGCGCTATCTTGAAGACGGCACTTTCTACAGGCTGCAGCTTACCGATCAGAAAACCGATAACCCGGATCAGCGTATCAGCGAGGATCTGTCCCAGTTTGTGGCTTTGACGGTGAATATCACCATCAGCATTCTGACCGACCTTTCCATGCTGATAACCTTTGCCATTGTGCTTTGGGATCTGTCTCAGGCGGTGACCTTTCCGGTTATGGGATACGAAATATCCCTGCCCGACGGCTATCTCCTGTATCTGGCCATGATCTACGCTGCCATGGGCACGGTATGCACCTTCATTATCGGGCGTCCTCTGGTGCTGTTAAATTTCAGACAGCAGCGCTATGAAGCGGACTTCCGTTTCTCTCTGGTGCGTCTCCGGGAAAATGCCGAGTCAGTGGCCATTTACAAGGGCGAGGCGGAGGAACGCAAAAGATTTAACAGTCTGTTCCAGGATGTGGTGCATAACTACGTGAACCTTATTATCAAAACCAAGCAGATCGGCTTCTTTACTCTTGGTTATGCCCAGCTGGCGGTGATTTTTCCGATACTTATCTCCGCGCCCATGTATTTTGCCAAAATCATTACTCTGGGCAGCATCATGCAGATAAACTCCGCCTTCAGCAAGGTGCAGGAATCCTTGTCCACTCTGATTGACAATTTCACATCTCTCGCAGCGTGGAAGGCGGTGATTGACCGTCTTTCCCTCTTTGAGAAGAGCATCAGAGCTGCAGACAATCTCCCCCGGCTGGAGCCTGCAAGAGAAGGAGCAGCTCTTTCTCTGGAGCATGTCAGGGTAACCAAACCGGATGGCACAGAACTTATCCAGGCTCTCAGCTTTTCGCTGGTGTCCGGTCAGAGCCTTCTGATTAAGGGACATTCCGGATGCGGCAAGTCCACTCTTCTTCGTACTGTGGCCGGTATCTGGCCTTATGCCTCAGGGAAGGTAACCTTTCCGGAAAATGCCAAGACTTTGTTCCTGAGTCAGAAGCCCTATATGCCTCTGGGTACTCTCAAGGATGCGGTATGCTATCCGGGGAGCCGGGATATGGTATCCGACGAGGCATTTGTAAAGATGCTGGAAAACGTGGGGCTTTCGTATCTCTCAGGCTATCTTAATGTGATTAATCAGTGGGATCATGTGCTGAGTCTCGGCGAGCAGCAGCGCATTTCGTTTTTGCGGGCCTTTGTGAACAAGCCGAATTTACTCTTCATGGATGAAGTAACCAGTGCGCTTGATGAAACTAATGAAGCCAAGCTCTACGGCTTTGTGCGGCAGGAGCTTCCCGGTACCATTGTTATCAGCGTCGGACACCGGAGCACTCTCAGGGAGTTCCATACTGATATTCTGGATATGGAAGGGGATCAGATGGTAAGGAGTATTGCGGCTAATCCAGATAATGAGGGCTGATACTGTATCCTGATCCTGAGGATGATGGCCGAGTAAGGAAGGTAAGTACACAATTCCGATATCCGGTACAACCTTACGATACGATACAACTGACAACAGAAGGGCGTTTTCCAGCGGTACTGGGGACGCTCTTTTTTATGGCGTGAACGGGTGAACTTGGATTGAGGAGGAAAGAGAAAAACCGCAAGTTTGCCAGATATATCCGGAGATTTTTAATAAAATCGCTGGGAAGTTACCGGTCAACCGTCATTTCTATTCCGTTTTCTTCCGGGAGAGGAACTGAATGCCGTACTTTCTGTTTTCCTTGTCGATGATCCGCACCACCTTGGCATTGGCATCCAGTGGCGGGAGATCATCATCGGCATCGTCCAGCTGAATCTCTACTTCGTCTCCGATATTAAGGCTGACGCTGGACTTTACTACTATGGACATACCGGTGGCACTGATGTTGAGACACTCCCCGGGCAGTTTTTTATCCCCGAACAGTATAGTGCACTCCACCGGCAGATCTACACGAATGTATGTGCGGCGTTCTCTGGTATTGTCCATGTCTGATAATCCTGATGCTGATACTGCTGATATAGTCAGAGGGCTTGTAACGGGGGTTGCGCTTTCCATTGTCTATCTGAAAAAATCTGTCCCCGCTAAAAAAAGCCTGCTCCCAGTCTGAGTTTACTCAAATAAGGGCTTAAAAAGTGAGATCTGCTTTTTAAACATGGAATTTTAAGTGGCGATTCTTCAGAAAAGATCCCATTTCGGGGCAGGGCAAACAGCGATTTCCGGTGTTTTGAGCCATTTTGGGCTGTCTCCAAGGTTTTGTGGAGATGGAAAACGAAGGAAGCAGAGCCGGAAGGAGGAACGGCGGCTGCACAGCGGAAACATAAAAGCCCTGAAGATGGCAATCAGGGCTTGTGAATTACTGAACACTGCCTGAAACGTCAGAACGGTCAAAACTCTCTGAATTGACAGTAAAGACGTAACAGCACAGATCAATCAACGGAATCGCTCTCGCAATCTCAGCTATTCACCGGAGGAACAATAATCCAAGGCTTGAGTCCGGATTCGTAGCTTACGATGGCTTCCTCGTTCTGAAGGGTGAGATCGATATTGTCAAGACCGTTCAGGAGGCAGTATCTTCTGAAGCTGTTAAGATCGAACTTGAAAACGAGATCGTTGCAGGTTACGGTCATGTTTTCCAGATCCACCTTGATTTTTTGGCCCTCATGGCTGTTTATTTCCCGGTGCAGGGCATCAACTTCCTCCGGAGTCAGCTTAACCAGGAGGAGTCCGTTATTCAGGGAGTTATTGTAGAAAATATCGGCAAAGCTGGAGGCGATAATAACCCGAAAGCCGTAATCCTGGAGAGCCCAGGGGGCATGCTCGCGGCTGGAACCGTTGCCGAAGTTTTCCCGGGCTACCAGAATGGTAGCGCCCTGATAGCGGGGAGCGTTAAGAATAAAGTCCGGATTGGGCTTGGTGCCGGCCTCGTCCAGATAGCGCCAGTCGTTAAAGAGATGCACGCCGAAGCCGGTACGGGTTACTGCCTGCAAAAACTGCTTGGGGATAATCTGGTCGGTATCAACGTTGGCAGCATCCAGAGGAACAGCCAGACCTTCGTGAGTGGTAAATTTCTGCATGATAACCTCCTAAAATGCACGTACGTCAACAAAATGTCCGGCGATACCGGCGGCAACAGCCATGGCCGGGCTTACCAGATGGGTGCGGGAGCCGCGGCCCTGCCGTCCCTCAAAATTCCGGTTGGAGGTGCTGGCGCAGCGTTCGCCGGCCGGTACCCTATCGCTGTTCATGCCGAGACATGCCGAGCAGCCCGGAAGTCTCCATTCAAAGCCGGCGGCGGTAAAGATCTTGTCCAGTCCTTCCTGTTCGGCCATTTCCTTAACCTCCTGAGATCCCGGAACCACAATGCCCACAACTCCCGGGGCCAGCTTGCGGCCCTTGATTTCAGCTGCGGCTGCCCGGATATCTTCAATGCGGCCGTTAGTGCAGGAGCCGATGAACACTTTATCGATTTTGACATCGGTAAGCCTAGTGTGCGGCTTAAGATCCATGTATTTCAGAGCCTTTTCGCAGGACTGCTTCTGAATTTCATCAGCGAAGTCCTCTGGAGCAGGAATAAGATCATTGATGCCGATGCCCTGTCCGGGATTGGTGCCCCAGGTAACCATGGGAGAAATGGCGCTGCCGTCCAATGTCACCTCGGCATCCCAAACGGCATCAGCATCGGATTTCAGGGTTTTCCAATAGGAAAGAGCCTGATCCCAGACTTCTCCCTTGGGAGCAAACGGCCGGCCCTTAACGTAATTGAAGGTGGTTTCGTCCGGTGCAATAAGTCCCACTTTAGCTCCCATTTCGATGGCCATGTTGGAAAGAGTCATTCTTCCTTCCATGGAGAGAGACTTTACGGCATCTCCGGTGAATTCTACCGCATAGCCGGTGCCGCCGCCGGTACCTAGTTTGGCGGCGATAGCGAGAATCACATCCTTGGCGGTAACACCGGGCTGAAGTTTTCCGGTAACCTCAATTTTCATGTTTTTGAACTTCTGCTGCTTGATGGTCTGGGTGGCCATGACATGCTCCACCTCCGAGGTGCCGATACCGAAGGCGAGGGCTCCGAAGGCTCCGTGGGTGGCGGTATGGGAGTCGCCGCATACCAGAGTTACTCCCGGAATGGTGATGCCCAGCTGCGGGCCTATGACATGCACAATGCCCTGCCATTTGTGGCCGAGTCCGTAGAGAGGGACATTGAACTTCTGGCAGTTGTCTATAAGAGTCTGCATCTGAATCCGGCCCAGTTCTCCGCAGGCGGTGATGTCTGTGGAAGTGGTAGAGACGTTGTGATCCATGGTAGCCCAGGTGCATTCCGGACGGCGGATCTTTCTGTTATGAAAAGCCAGTTCGGCAAAGGCCTGCGGGCTGGTAACTTCATGAAGGAGATGTCTGTCCACATAGAGAATAGGGAGTTCGCCTTCCTTGGCACAGACGATATGTGATTCATAAAGCTTGTCGTAAAGTGTTTTGCCCATAATTATTCCTTGTTTCTGAAGAAGCTGATGTCCGTTCCTGGAGGCTGCCATCGGTTAGACATTGTGACTAGGTTTAGGAATAGCAGCGGAAAAGCAGAGGAGCGGTGTTGGTTAAGCGTTTTCCGGATAACCCGTTCTTGCCGGATGATGGCGAGTAGGGGTTCATGTATTGGGTCAGCTTCAGGTGAGATTATAGTTCACTTCGGGGTTTTCCTGAATAGCAAGATCAAGATACGGGGAAAGGCAGGTGGTAGCGGGTAAGCGGCGGCTGGGATGCGGTGTCAGGGAGTGAGGCGACAACCGCTGGAATTGGCATTGGAGATTATTCGTTAAGGAAAGATGAAAGGGAATGTGAGACAGCTGATAATGAGTAGCGAGGGAGGGGAGAGGAGAGAAGCATTGATCTGTGAATTATGGAGATAATCGAGTAACTGTCAACCAACAGGCAAGGTGGCTCCGAGGGCTTTTTTGAATGGGTGAACCGACTGTGG
>JAEEGF011760914.1_pt1 | contig 17430 bp, 17 predicted proteins | sample 9134171 | NCBI WGS metagenome assembly JAEEGF01 (sample SAMN16246542, study PRJNA631951) | gut metagenome | biome: gut microbiome; feature: rumen; material: AP-attached | host: Bos | place: Iran: Karaj | collected 2018-10 | reverse complement strand
GGCATATTCACCAGCAAATACCTTTGGACCCTTGCGATCATATTTATCATAGCGGTTCCACTCGTTCTTGAACCAAGAGATGGGACGATAGAAGTGCTCATCGACGAGGTCGGCCTTCTGGCGTTTCATAGCCTCCCAACCAATCTCGAAGTTGTGACCTTCGGCATCAGGACCACTGGTGCCAATGATCTTAATTTCGGGATGAGCCTTGCGCACGGCGTCGGCAACTATCTTCACACGTTTGAAATAGGGATCAGCCCACTGCTCATTACCAATGGCCAGCAGCTTCATGTTGAAGGAAGCGGGGTGTCCCATGTCGGCACGCAGCTTTCCCCATTTAGTGTCTGTGCTTCCGTTGGCAAACTCAATGAGGTCGAGGCAGTCGTCGATGAAGGGTTGCAATCCTTCGACGGTGGCTGGAGCATGAGCGTTATCACCATTCTGGAACTGGCAAGCCATGCCCACATTCAATACGGGCAAGGGTTCGGCACCAATCTCTTCACTCAGGAGGAAGAATTCGTAGAAGCCGAGACCATAGCTCTGGAAATAGTCGGGATAGTAGCGATAGGTGAAGGTGCACTCCCAACGATTTTTGTTAATAGGACGATTCTCGACAGGACCTACGGAGTTCTTCCAGTTGTAGCGGTTGTCCAGTGTTACGCCTTCAACGATGCAGCCACCAGGGAAACGGAATACTCCAGGCTTCATGTCGGCTAGAGCCTGAGCCAAGTCTTTACGCATGCCGTTTTCGTGTCCCTTCCAAGTGTCAACAGGGAACAGACTGATGTGCTCTACGTCAACTGTACCGCGTCCACTGCGTCCGTTCTCCTCGCACATAAGCAGTCGCAACTGGGCTTTGTCGACAGTGCGATTGGGTTTCAGAATGACGGTGTACTTCTGCCAGTCACTCGATGTTACCTTGACATCCTGCTGGCAGAACTCCTGATGCTCTTCGTTGGTATAAGGCTCTACCAATTGAACGCGTAACATTTGGGTCTTTCCTTCAGGTACACGCGCATAGACACTAAAGCGGTATTCCTTGTTCTGTTCCACACCAATGCCGAAGTAACCTTCGTTCTGAAGACCTGTCCACCAGTCGTTGTGGTTCATGGTGCTGAGACGTGCATAGTGAGGATTGCGGTCAAACGGACCATCGTTCTTGATTTCTACCTTTCCAAAGGCTTGCCATCCCATCAAATGGTCGGGAGTGAACTCAAATGAGCGATTCTTCAAAAGTTCACCATAAAGTCCACCATCGGCGGCAAAATTGATGTCCTCGAAGAAGATACCATACATTGTGGGCTGAACCACAGCTCCAGGCTTTTGGGTATCGACGGTTACTGTGTAGTCTTGTGCCCAAGCCCCCATGCTGAAGGCTAACATTGCACTAAGTGCTAATCTTTTTAACTGCATAGAATGTAAGTTTTTGTGTGTTTCGGTTGTTTTCGGTTGTAAATATACGTAAAATAATTCATACTTAAAATTTTGCAACGGAAAAATGCAATGAATTGCAAACATCGGTGTAGCCATTTGGCTTCAACTTCACCTTTTCGTGCACTTGTCCATGCCATGTTTCTCCAACTTATTAGGTTACAATGTTGGTGATAATATGTGGTTAAGAAAAAATAAAGTGGGTTTTATTTTGTTCTTATCTCGGTTTGGCGTATCTTTGTGAGGTAAAAACACTTTATATAAATAATATTGTTCGCGCGCGAAACTAAAAAACAAATAATAATACTCTGATATGACACTGGTTAAATCGATTTCAGGCATTCGCGGAACCATAGGTGGCCGCACGGGAGATACATTGAATCCACTCGACATTGTGAAGTTTACTACGGCTTATGCAACCATTATCCGTCGCACAACGAAGATTACATCCAACAAGATCGTGGTAGGGCGTGACGCACGCATATCAGGTGAGATGGTTAAGAATGTCGTATGCGGCACCCTGATGGGTATGGGCTTCGATGTGGTTTACATAGGTTTGGCTACTACTCCGACAACGGAAATTGCTGTCACAATGGAAGGGGCTTGCGGAGGCATTATTCTGACTGCCAGTCATAATCCTCGCATGTGGAATGCCTTGAAATTGTTGAACGAAAAAGGTGAATTCCTGAATAAAGCAGAGGGTGAGGAGGTATTGCGTATTGCTGAGGCCGAAGATTTTGAATATGCCGATGTTGACCATTTGGGCAAACTCATTGAAGATGATTCTTATGACCAGAAACATATCGATATGGTGCTTGGCCTCGACCTTGTGGATGTGGAGGCAATCAAGAAGGCAAACTTCCGCGTAGCTTTCGATTCTGTCAATTCGGTTGGCGGTGTCATCCTGCCCAAACTCTTTAAGGCATTGGGCGTAGAGCATGTGACGGGTTTGTTTACTGAGCCTACAGGTGACTTCCAGCATAATCCCGAACCTTTGGAGAAGAATTTGGCCGATATCAAGGCTCTGATGCAAAAGGGTGAGCATGATATTGGTTTCGTTGTTGACCCCGATGTCGACCGTTTGGCTCTCTTCTGTGAAGATGGCACCATGTATGGCGAGGAATATACTTTGGTGACTGTGGCCGACTACATTCTTCAGCATACGCCAGGCAACACCGTTTCGAATCTCAGTTCGACTCGTGCCCTGCGTGATGTCACCCGCAAGTTCGGATGTGAGTATAATGCTGCTGCCGTGGGTGAAGTGAATGTCGTGACTAAGATGAAGGAGACCAATGCCGTCATCGGTGGTGAAGGCAATGGTGGAGTCATCTATCCTGCCGCACACTATGGCCGTGACGCACTCGTAGGCATCGCTCTCATCCTGACCTATCTGGCTAAGAAGGGAATGAAGACAAGCGAACTCAGAGCCACCTATCCTCCTTATCAGATTGCAAAGAACCGTATCGACCTCACGGCAGGAACTGACGTTGATGCTATTCTGGCTAAGGTAAAGGCAATGTATGCCGGTAAGGCCGATGTCAACGATATAGATGGCGTGAAGCTGGACTTTCCCGACAAATGGGTACACCTGCGCAAGTCGAACACCGAACCCATTATCCGTGTCTATAGCGAGGCTGCAACGATGGAAGAGGCCGACCAACTGGGCAAGCAAATTATGGATGTAGTATATTCAATGGTATAAATTAGGTTGTAAAGTTATAAGGTCATAAGGTTGTAAAACCTCAGGATCTCAGAACCTCAGAACCTCAAAACCTTAAAAACAATGCTTACACAAATCATCAATGGTCGCATCCTGACCCCTCAGGGTTGGCTGAAGGATGGTAGTATTATCCTTCGCGACAATAAGATATTAGAAGTAACAAACTGCGACCTTGCCATTATCGGTGCCAATATTATTGATGCCAAAGGCATGTATGTTGTTCCTGGTGGAATTGAAATGCATGTGCACGGTGGTGGTGGTCGTGATTTTCAGGAGGGAACAGAAGAAGCCTTCCGAGTTGCTGTTGAGGCTCATGCCAAACATGGTACCACAAGCATTTTCCCCACGCTGTCAAGTTCTACCGTGCCTATGATTGAACAAGCCGTGGAGACATGCAACAAATTGATGAAGGAAGAAGATAGTCCTATATTGGGATTACACCTTGAAGGCCATTATCTCAATCCATTGAAGGCTGGTGCACAAATCCCCGAATGGATAAAAGACCCAGATCCCAACGAATACATCCCCATCGTAGAGAATAGTCCTTGTCTGCGTCGTTGGGATGCTGCTCCAGAGTTACCTGGTGCTATCCAATTCGGCAAGTTCTGTGCCGAAAAGGGTATCCCGCCCCGTATTGCCCATACGCATGCAGAGTTCAGAGATGCGAAGACGGCACTCGAGACTGGACTTACTCATGTTACCCACTTCTACAATGCAATGCCCGGTTTCCATAACAAGCAGGGTTACAAGTACGAGGGAACGGTTGAGAGCGTTTACCTTATCGATGACATGACCATCGAGTGTGTGGCCGATGGTATTCATGTGCCTCCTACGATTCTACGTATGGCTTACAAGATTAAGGGTGTTGAACGAATGGCTCTTATCACTGACGCATTGGCCGTTGCTGCAGCTCCTGCCGATGCTGTTGCCTTTGATCCCCGTGTTATCGTTGAGGACGGTGTTGCCAAGTTAAGTGACCGTTCGGCTTTGGCAGGTTCCATTGCTACAACCGACCGATTGATTCGTGTGGCTGTACAGCAAGCCGAGATTCCGTTGGAGGATGCAGTGCGTATGGTTACCGAGACGCCTTCGCTCATTATGAAAGTCAATGACCGCAAGGGTACTCTGCAGCGTGGAAAGGATGCTGATGTGATGATTCTTGACGACAAACTTGACATCCGTTGTATCTGGCAAATGGGTAAGATTATTGAAAATACGCTGTTTTAAAAGCCTATTTTTAAAATAGTTATAAAATTTTTGCCAAAAAGTTTGACGGAATAAAAGATAATGCATAACTTTGCTGTCGAATTGAAACAAAAAGAGTTGTTAAGATGAGAAATGTAAACTTTTGGTGGTGGCAAAACTCGGGGTTCAAAGAATCGTGAGAAGATGGCCGCATACCCATAAGTAAGCATAAAAAAAATAAAGAGGCTTGTCATTCTTACGACAAGCCTCTTTTTTAATGTTTGAATGAAGAAATATAAGATAATAATTGTTTAACTAATAAATATAGTAGCTATGAAAGAGAGACAGAAAAGGTTTTTCTTGCCAGAAAGCGAGATTCCAACACAGTGGTACAACATCCAGGCAGACATGGTGAACAAACCCTTGCCACCACTTCATCCTGCCACGAAAGAGCCTTTGAAGGCTGAGGATCTTTTCCCCATCTTTGCCGAAGAGTTGGCTCGACAGGAAATGAACCAGACGGATGCGTGGATTGATATCCCCGAGGAAGTTCGTGACATGTACAAGTTCTACCGCTCAACACCGCTCGTTCGTGCCTATGGATTGGAGAAAGCACTTGGTACGCCTGCTCACATCTATTTCAAGAATGAGAGTGTGAGTCCCGTTGGCAGTCACAAACTTAATTCGGCATTGCCACAAGCCTACTACAATAAGAAGCAGGGTGTGACCAACATCACCACAGAGACGGGTGCTGGACAGTGGGGTGCTGCTCTCTCTTACGCTGCCAGGGTGTTCGGATTGGAGTGCGCTGTTTATCAGGTAAAAATCAGTTACAACCAGAAGCCCTATCGTCGTAGCATCATGCAGACCTTCGGCGCAACCGTTGAGGCGTCGCCTTCTATGTCAACCCGTGCAGGTAAGGACATCATTACTCGTGATCCCATGAATCAGGGTTCTCTTGGTACGGCTATTAGTGAAGCCATCGAGTTGGCTATGTCTACGCCTAACTGTAAGTACACGTTGGGTTCCGTTCTGAATCATGTGGCCCTGCATCAGAGTGTGATTGGACTGGAAGCTGAGAAACAGATGGCTATGGCTGGTGAATATCCCGACATGGTGATTGCTTGCTTTGGTGGCGGTTCGAACTTCGGTGGTGTAGCATTCCCCTTCATGCGTCACAACATTCTGGAAGGAAAGAAGACGCAGTTCATCGCCGCAGAGCCTGCTTCGTGTCCTAAACTGACTCGTGGTGTCTTCCAGTACGATTTCGGTGATGAGGCTGGCTATACACCATTGCTGCCCATGTTCACCCTTGGTCATAACTTCATGCCGGCAAACATTCATGCAGGAGGTCTTCGCTATCATGGTGCAGGCGTTATCGTTAGCCAGCTGTTGAAGGATGGACTGATGAGTGCTGTCGATATTCCTCAGTTGGAAACCTTCGAGGCCGGAACATTGTTTGCTCGCACTGAAGGCATCATTCCTGCTCCGGAGTCAAGCCACGCCATTGCTGCAACCATCCGCGAAGCACTGAAGTGTAAGGAAACAGGTGAGGAGAAGGTGATACTCTTCAATCTTTCGGGTCATGGACTGATTGATATGAGTGCCTACGACCAGTATCTCTCGGGCAACCTGCAGAATTACGAGGTTACTGACGAACAAGTGGCTGAGAACATCTCAAAACTTGAGAAAGTGATTTAAGTGTTTTTAGAATAGGTATTAAGGTAAAAAGACAGCAAAGGGAGGCTTCGGCCTCCCTTTCTGTTTTTAATGTCAAATGAAGAATATTTATTCTTCATTTTTCATCCTTTCCAAAGGATAATTACAAGTTATCCTTCTCGATGTCTTTGAAGTACTTGTAGGTGCCGTGTTTCAGTTCATCGGTTGCAGCCTCGTCACATACGATGATAGCGTGGGGGTGCATCTGCAGGGCACTGATGGTCCACTCTTGGCTGACGGCACACTCGATGGCATGCTGTAGAGCGCGAGCCTTTCCGTGACCGTTACATACGATGAGCACTTCTTTCGCATCCATAACTGTACCAACGCCAACGGTTAGAGCTGTCTTGGGCACTTTGTTCACGTCGTTGTCAAAGAAACGGCTATTAGCGATGATCGTGTCGGTGGTTAAGCTCTTAACGCGGGTGCGGCTTTGCAGTGAACTGAAGGGCTCGTTAAATGCGATGTGTCCGTCGGGACCAATGCCACCCATAAAGAGATCGATGCCACCAGCATCTTTGATAGCCTTTTCGTAGGCAGCACACTCAGCAACCAGGTCAGGAGCATTACCGTTGAGGATGTGCACATTCTCTTTCTTTATGTCTATGTGAGAGAAAAAGTTCGTCCACATGAAACTGTGATAGCTTTCGGGATGTTCCTCGGGCAGGCCCACATATTCATCCATGTTGAAGGTAATGACATTTTGGAACGAAACCTTTCCGGCTTTGTTCAGTTCGATGAGGTGTTTATACAATCCCAGAGGAGATGAACCAGTGGGGCATCCCAGTTTGAAAGGTTTCTCAGCGGTGGGTTTTGCTTCGTTGATGCGGGCAGCAACATATTCTGCGGCCCAACGTGACAACTCTTTGTAGTCAGGTTCAATGATTACTCTCATAATATAAAAGTTTAAAGTTTAGTCGGGCTGAGGCCCTGTTTAACGTTTAATACTTAGTTAATAAACGATTATGGGTTATTATTATTGCTTTCTCGCCTTAAATTTTGCCATTTTTCCCTCTGTTTCGTAGATGCATTGGCGTAGGTCGCGTTCTGTGATTCGAACGGCATCACGAGTCAGTTCAGGCACGTTGTAACTCTTCAATAGGAGTATGTTGTATTCTGGGTCGAATTGCGGCAAACAGAAAGCTTTATGTGCTCGTCCGTTCTTGTCGAAATATGCAATAAAGGGACGCGTGTAGTTTCCGTCCATTCGTCGGGTGCTGAAGACAATCCATCGTCCGTTTGAACTCCATGAGTGATAGGAATCCACATCGTTGGAGTTAGCCTCCGTGAGGGCGTATATGGAGTCGGTTTGTAGGTCTTTGACATACAGGTCGCTCGATTTGTGCCAGATGTGGAACTGTCCGTAATCACCTTCGGCAAAGAGGAGATAGCGCCCGTCGGGACTGATGCGTGGGAATGAAGCACTGCGTTCGCGACTCTGGCAATCGACAACCATCTCCGATGGCCCAAATGTTTTCGTCTGTTCGTCGAACGGCATACGGCGGATGTCATAGAAGAACTTGTCGTAAAGCAATACACGGCGCATTTCTGTCAGACTATCGGGGATATTAATCTCAACATCTTTTGCTGGTTCTTCGGACACGCAATAGTAAAGCCATTTACCATCGGGCGACCAGCATGGGAAAGTCTCAAACTTTGTGGAATCGGCCAGAACAAGGCTCACTTCATTCTTGTCGGCATCGTAGAGCAACAGGTCACTGGCTTCGTCCAGCACTTCAATCTTTTCTTTGTGATACATGTGGAAGGCCTGCCCCGTCTTGTTGGTAGAGAAGGCTACCAAGTTGTGTGTGGGATGCCAGGAAGGATATACCCCGGCAGTGAGGATGCTGTCGCCCTTAATCTGCACTTTTTCGGCCTTTCCATCACGTATGAGTATGGTCCCGCCATGTTGCGCACGGACATGGAATAGCATCTGGCCTGTTGAATAGTTCTGATAGTTGTGGCAGTTGATGCAATGGTTGTCCTCGTCGCTGTAGGCACGATTGTTTTCGTAGATAACCCTCTCGTCGAAATTCGTTAGGTTGCGTTGGTACAGTCCCAACTGTCTGTAAAGCTCATACCCTGGTTCGATGAGACGGTACGAAAGGTATGGGTCGATGTCCTCCTCTGCCACTTGCAGTGTGTGGGGCTTGTAGCGTACCCACCCCTGAGGGAAGAGAGCAAAGACAGATACCCGAATGGTTGCCCCTTTGTTCTTTTGCAGGAGTGTACGCCATTCCGTGCTGTCGATGAAAACCTTCAGGTCCTTCTCTCCGCCGGCTACCAGTGTTTCGCCATTTGTTCCCTCCATCAGGGCAACCACTTCCGTAGGTCCGCTTTCGAGCAAAGAAAAGTTCAGTGGTGCTATATTGGCAGGAATGATGATGTCAGTATAGTCGGGGTAGAGCGGTGCCACACTGTCGGCCTCTGCAAACTGATTGGGCACAGTAAACGTTCGTTTACTACAACCAACAAGCAATAAGAAAGGCAAGACTAAAAAGAGGATTCTCCCCAGTCGCCTCTCTGTTAGCGAGGGGAGTATATGCTTTTGCAGATGTTTTATGTAACTTCTCATCTCCATTCTTTATTATTCAAGTTTCCCTTTCCCTTTTCATTCCTCCCTCTCTTTTGGAGAGGCAGGGTGAGGTCTTAGTTCACTCCCTGCTTACTTGTGCCCTCGTTGTTCGTATCCTTACGCTTTGTGGCTTTCAGATTACCGAAGAAGTAGTAATACGGATAGAACCCCTTCCATTTTTGGAAGAGCTCGTGTGCATGTTCGGCACGCGTCTCATGACTACCCATGAAAGGTTTCGTTTCTTGCAGCAGAGCCAGCAGTCTTGCTTGGTTATATTCCAGTCCTGGGAAGAGTTTCATTATTTCGGGATATTTGTTCGACATTAGCAACAGTCCCTCGGCGATTGTTGGGGGAGGAGTGTTCCCTTGCAAAGGTTGACAGCGAGCTATGAATTGTGGCATCGTTTTTGTGTACAGATGCACCATCAGACTATTCCATAGTGCATTGATGCTTCGTCCCTCGTTCAATGCGATGTTGTAACCCATGAAAGTAGGTTGAGTGAGCAGATTCTCAAAGTTGTCATGCACGGGTTCTGTGAGTCGCATGTGATGGAATTCAGGATCATTGTCTATCATGCTCAGATTCCCCACCATCGGACGATATTTCTTAACGAAATCGCCCTCGAACGGCACATGTTCAAGTACCCGTAAGTATTTCTCGGCCACTCTCCACTCACCTTTGAGTAAAGCACCACGTGTCAACAGTTTCAGAGAACGCAAGGTGGGTCCGTTCATTGTCATGTGTTCCATGGCGTGGTGTATAGCCGTCTGCACGAGTCCCGCATACAGGTCACAGTCCATGACATAGTAGTTTGCAGCATCGTTTGCATTCTTGTTAAAGCCGTGAATGTAAGGCACGTCATAGTCCATGCGAATGTCAAACAAACGCGAAGCCTGTTCCTCCGACTGTGTTAGAGCGATAGCATAGTATGCTGCAATCTGGCGATACGACAGGTCGGCATTTTTCCGGGCAGTTTCAGCCATCCCGCGCCAGTCCTGTTCCATCATCTGACACTGCATGCGTGTCGTTACGCGCACGTACGGACGCATCCAGTGACTCACGCCCATGGGCAAGGCTATTGTCAGCACGGCCATCGCCAGTCCGGCAAGGTGTTGTTTTGTGCTTTCGCCTTTGTCGGGAAGGAAGGGATTCGGGAATTTGTGGCTATGACTGAAAGACCGTATGATCAAAGCCAACATCATCAGTACGATAAGAGCCAGGAAAGGTACTCCCATGATTAAGCCCGTTTCTGCTTCATAGAAAAGGTCGTAACCGATGTAAGCAAGGAATAAGAGATAGGCCAAAGCTGGGACGAACTGGAGCAATTTCCACCATCCTTTCAGCCTTAGGCAGTAGCCTGTCAGCCAAGTACATTTAGCCACGAGCAAGGCCATCAGTGCACCACCCAGTACAGGCCATCGGTAGGTAGTCAGCAACATGCGTCCTGAACGGCAAAGCATCTCCCAAGGACGCCCGTCCATGAAGCGCATTAAAACCTCGTTTGGCGACCAGAAAGAGTTCTCTCTGGCAACACGCATCGTGTCGCCCATCCACAACCATGCCCAAAGCCACACTAGTACGAAGAAAACTACGATTACAGGCAGTTTCAGACGCTTCTTTCCCGTCTTCTGCCCGTCGACCTTTTCCTGTGTGGCGTTCATGGCCTTTTGCCCATGCCCCACAGCTTGGCTCTTCTGTTCAGCCCTATATTGCTTCCTTTGTTTAGCCATTACTCTATTTTCCGACAAAAGTACTTTATTTACTTTAGATAAGCAAATATGCAATCACTTTTTTACAAAAGTGCTCTAAAAACGAAACCTCGTTGTCTGTCAACTATAATCGAGGAGTATGCAGCAATAAGCAAGTAAGGGGTGTATAACCATAACTTTTTCTGCTTTCTTGCAAAGCCAGAGATTGTTTGTCGGGCAAGAAAAAGATAGTTTTTTTCATATGGAAGACAATTAATTCAAAGAAAAAGCGTAGCTTTGCAAAAGAAATTCATTACAACAATCGAAGATGGATAAAACTGACATACAAGCACTAAAGGATTTCTTCCTGCATGATGAGTTTGCACGGCAGAACGGCATTAAGATCGTAGAGATATCAGAGGGCTATGCGCGAACTCAGGTACGCATCGAACCTCGACATCTGAATGCAGGTGGCAGTGTACAAGGAGGCGTTATTTTTACGTTGGCAGATCTCGCTTTTGCTGCTGCCACCAACAGTCACGGAACCCTCACGGTCACGTCTGCAGCCAACATCACATTCGTTCGTGGAGCCAGTGCAGGCGTCATTACAGCCCAGGCACAGGAACTGGTCGATAGTCGCCATCTTCCTTTCTGTGAAGTGCGAGTTACCGACGACGAAGATCATCTCATAGCCATTTTTACGGCAAGCGGCTATCGTAAGGAAGGAACTCCATCCTATTAAATATATATAAAAATAGAAAGGCGGCGGAGCGAAAGAGGAGGAGAAAAGCAAAACGCGAACGCGCCCCGAAGGGGCAGAAAGGAATAAAAAGAGCCATAAAAAGAGCCATAAAAAGAGCCATAAAAAAAGAGCCATACTCATTTTTCCTTATTGCAAATGCAACTTTGCAACAAAATCGGGAGGCGATAACCTCCCGATTTTGTTGATAAGGTCTTTAAGGACTTTAACGACTTTAAGGACTTTAACGACTTTAACGACTTTAGGGTCTCATAGCCACCAGTCGTCTTTGAGGTTGGGGTCGCCCAGTCCGGCAAGGCGGAAGCCCGTGTTGATGCTCGCGTAGTCCACGTCCTTCGGATGGCAACCGCATTCGACACAGGTCATGGCACCGATTAGCCAAGCCAAGTGGCGACGGCCAAGTTCGGTGTACGGGTTCCCGATCTTCACTTCGCCATGCGGTTCGCCTACGATGTCGAGCACCCTGCGAATGTAGGCATCGGTGTTGTTCTCCGTGCTGGGAGCCCATCGCCGGATGATGTTTTCGTAGGTGAAGGGGATTCCCTGTTGCAGGAAATACCTAAAGTAGCTCATGAGCACCTTCACCGCGGCACGATAGCCAAACGACATCGACACAAACTGACAAAACTCCTTGTCGTTCTGCAGGGCGCGCAGACCTTGCCAGCGGTCGCCTCGCCTAATGTTCAATGGGTTATTATTACGCCACCCGCGGCTGTTCTTGTAATTCATAACTCTTAACTCTTAACTTTCTGGTATTGGTTCTTTTCGATTTCACTTTCCGTGATGAGTCCAGCCTTGAGCCAGCGGCTAATCACGTAGTCCACACGCCCTTCGCGCCCCAGTTTCTTTCGGGCCACGATGATGTCGGATTTCGAGAAGGCGTCGGGCAGGGAAGCCAGCAGTCGGCCGTTGCGACCCATGCGAGCCTTGTTGCGTCGGTCGGTCATGATCTCGGCCGACTGGCGTTCGATGTTGTTCATCTGTTCGCCGAAGGCCACCAGTTGCTGATTGAGCACTTCGTTGGCCACCCACATGGCAAACTCCACGCCTTCCTTTGTCTCTTTCTTTCCTTCGAGCCACCACGCCAGCATGCCGGCACGGAAGCCAATGAGAGCGGCACGGCGTCGCAGGATGTCGAGTGCGAAGTTGTCGGGGTCGGCGTTGAACTCCACGATGCGTTCGAGGTGCCACTTGTCGAGCCGTTTGAGGAGTTCGGGCTGGTAGAGTTCAATTTCATCGTCCTGACTTCCCTCTTCGTAAGCCCGTTTTATAGCTTCGTTCATACGGTCGCGCTCGGCAATGGAAATGCGCACGGGTCGCGAGAGCATCTCGCCTCGGTTGTCGGGCAACTGGGCAAGGATGAATCGGCTGGCCATGCCGTCCTCCACCTTCTTGAAGAAGTTTGACACTGCCAGGGGTGTGCCCAAGAACAGGAGGTTGTAGCGCAGTCTTATCAATCCCGAGACGCTGTTGTTCGAGATGTAGTCCTGACCCCACTTTGCACCGTCGAAGGCCAGTCGGTAGATGTCGTTCTTCTCGGCCCACGTTCCCGACTTGTTGCTTCGGTTGATGGTGTCTATCTCCTCGGCAAAGGAGTAGAGCGCCAGCCCCTTGGCGTTCTTGGCGCGCTTGAGCAGTGCCGAGTTGGAGATGGTGGCCGTTAGCAGTCTGACCACTGGCTTCGGGTCATCGGGCTGTTCCTCGGCATTTTTGGCCTTTTTGCACTTCTCGTCGTACTCCTCCTCCTTGGCTCGCTCCAGCATGTCGTTTTCCTCGATGGGGCGCGTCAGCCAGTCGCTGAGGTCGCGGGCGAAACTCTTTCCCGAGGCTTGCGGAGCCTGAATGACGGTGAAGAATATGGGCGACTGCACCTTTCCGTCGATGTAGCGGCAACGCAGTCTTGTGAGCAGAGTTCCCAGTGGTGGCAGTGCGGCCAGCACGGCGGCCTTGGGGAACTGAGGGTTCATCTTCCTGATGGTCTCCAGCACGGGAGGCAGTGTCTTGGGCAGAGGGTTCTTTTCGCCCGTTTCCGCCTCCGTGCCCGTTGCCTCGCTTTGTAGCTGGGCAATGAGCAACTTCACCGACCGCGGAATCTCCGTGCCGCGAGGCGACGATACCGCCGACTTGATGGCCTGCCTCGCCTCGGTCTCGGACAGTCCCCACTTAGGCAATCGTGCCACCATGAAGTCCTCGTCGAAGTCCATGATGTAACGCAGGTCGCGCGCCAGTTGGTACATGGTGGTGTTTCTTGCGCCTTCGGCCACGTCGCCAGCAATGCCACGAGTAGCCAGCCACCCCCTGACAATGGTTTCATAGCTCAGGCCTTCGTAGTCCTGTGGCCACGACCGTCCAGCACTCGTCCCAGCGGTCGCACGCGTGCCGGCAGTAGTCTGACCCGACGCTGGGGCAGCGGCTCCCGGGGGGGCAGGTTGGGAGGACGGATTTTTCAGTGTTGTTTTTAGTTTTTTCATACATTAATTTCACGATTTTACGATTTGACGATTTTACAATTTCACAATTTCACAATTTCAATCTTTTACTTTGTATTCCTTCTCGAAAGCCGCCATGAATGCGTCTTCGCCGGAGGCTTCCTCCCTGAAGCGTTCAAGGGCCTTAAGGCACTTTCCGAAGAACCTCATTGCCGCCATGTTGACAACAGATTTTTCCACAGTACACCAAGTCTCGCCCCACAGCGCGGCCAGCACGCTGTCGGTTTCGCCTATTGTCAGGCCATTTTGGTCAATCAAACTGGAGATTTCTTCGGTTAAGCGGACAAGTTCATCCACCCTGTTCTTCTTTGTTGTTTTTTTAGTAGCCATAATTTGATTTTACAATTTTACGATTTTACAATTTTACGATTTTCTTTGTTTTTTATTCATTAGGCGAAGCCGCCTAAAGCAGGTCATTGTACAGTATTTCGCTCTCCACACCCAAGTAGTAGATGCGTCCCATGTCCTTGCACACGGGGTCGTAGTCGCTCCCCGTCGCGCTGGCCAGCCAACGCTGGCAGTCGGCAATGGAGGTCATGCCCTCGGGGCAGAGGCAAACGACGTGCAATCCCGTGCCTGAGGGAGAGATGTGGGCAAAGACGATGCCCAGTTCGTCCTCCCTTCCGCGGAAGTGCTCCTTGTAGTATTCGGCACAGCCCAGGGGTGAGGTGGCAATGTGGTCGATGTCCTGACAGAAGAGCCCAGAGGACTCCACCTCGTCCTGCTTGCGACGCCCGTGGAGGAAGTGACCGCCCCACACCACGGCTGGCAGGTACTGCTTGGCCTTCTCCATGCCGTTGCGAATGTTGCGAATGTCGCACTGCACGGCTGGCAGTCGCATGAGCGACAGGATGAACTGGGGGTTCGTCACCAACTTCGGCTTCGTGTCGAACGACGAATCGATGTAGTCAACTTTGTAAAAATCCATAGCTACCTCCTCCTTTCCATGTATCGGCAGATGTATTCGGCAATGTCGCCCATCTCTCCGCCAAATCCTATCAGGTCGAGGTCGGTCTCCGTGGGCATCACGCGGAGGCGGATGCGAACCTCCCCATCGTCCATGCGGCGCACGATGCCGTGGGGGAACTTCTTCAGCTGGTGGCCCTTCTTGCCAGAGCGCAACCATGGCTGTTCCTGAGTCTCGTCGAACACCAGGGCACCCTTGCCCTTCGACAGCAATCCGGTGCGGACCTCCCCATCCTTGAGGGGAGAGTCCACATTCACGTACATGCGTTTCATAACTTTCTAGGGTTACGTAGTTCGATGTAGTTCGATACCCACCCGTTGCGTTCCGCGGTGGTGAAGACAAGGTCGAACTCGACTTCCGAACCGTAGTCCACGTCGAGAGCGGCGAAGGTGTCAATCTGCGTGCCGAACAGGGTGCCGTAGAGGCTCTGCCGCTGTCCGCCATCGTCGAAGCCCAGCATCAGGCCCAGAGTCTTGTAGTCGCCCACGCGACCCTGCTTCGTTTCTACCTGACCGATGCGCTGAATCTTTGCTTTCAGTTTCATGCTTTTTACTAATTTTTAATTTTTAACTTTTCATTTTTCATTCTCACTTGTTCCGTCGCGACTGGAATCTGAGAGCAAAGGTAAGGGCATAAGGGCAGGAAGCCAATTTTTTCGCCCTCGGGCAACCACTTGGGCAATGGTTCGGGCGAGTTTTTGTTGCCCATTAGTTGACCTTAAAGTCCTTAATGACCTTAATGTCCTTAAAGTCCTTAAAGACTCTAAAGTCCTTAATTTGTTGCAAAGTTGCATTTGCAATAAGAAAAAAAAGAGTAAAGAAGCCCTATATTATAATTATGTCTATTGATATATATATAATATATAAGGGGGCCATACTAAATTTTCCTTATTGCAAATGCAACAATGCAACACGCTGATTCTCACACGTTTATGGGAATCAGGGGCAAAGCCGCCGCAGCCACTCGGCAATGTCGCTGGAACTTGTCGTAGCGAATGCCTTCGGGCTGCCAGTTGGGGAAGCGCCGCCGATGGGTGTCCCACCAGGCGTTCTGCAACATCTGCTTGCTGCACTGCGGGGCCGTGGGAGCCTCGCGCCGGACGATGTCGACCAACTGCGTCTCCGTGACCTCTATACCGCGCTCGTGCGCGAGCATGAGCAGTGCCGCCCAGTCGCTGCCACACGTCACGCAGGACGCAGCCGCCCTCACAGCTTCGGCCAGACCGCGGCTCCCGCTGTCCTGGGCCACTCGCGTCGAGTAGTAGCGCCCAAGCTTGTCGTCGAACTCCACCAGGGCTCGCACGCTGGCAAGGGCACTGTCCAGCAGTGCCCGACGCGCAGACAACAGACCGCCGTAGCACTCGCTGGGCAGGCCCACCGCCGGCACGACGGCCGTCGTAGGCATGGGGGTTAGTAACTCGGCCACCTGTCGGAGGCGACCATCTTCGTGGCAATTGTACTTGCCCGCCACCAGAAAACTTTGTAGATCTTTCATAGTTTTTAATTGTTAAAAGTCTTCTCCGGGAGCCTCGAAAACTGTCGAAGTCCCAAAAGCTGGGCAAAGTTAAATGCCTATATGTCCAATCATAGGGGACACATAACCCTCGGCAACTAGTCGGGCAACAAAAAAAGCCCGTTTTGTTGCCCGTTTACGTGAAAAAAAGTATCTTTGTGGGTGGATAAGGCCTATAAAAGCCTCTAAGGTCCTAAAAGTCTCTAAAGTCCTTAAGGTCCTTAAAGTCGTTAAAGTCCTTAAAGTCGTTAATTAAAAAAGAAAAAATCATGGAAGAACACCTCATACCCCAAAGGGGCAACTACCGCCGGCTGCTCTCGTACCAAAAGACGGAAGTCATCTACGAAATGACGTACTACTTCTGCCATCGCTTTCTGGAACGAGGCGATCGCACGGTCGACCAGATGGTGCAGGCTGCCCGTTCGGGCAAGCAGAACATCGTAGAGGGGTGTATGGCTTCTTCCACATCGGCCAAGACGGAACTGAAACTCATCAACGTGGCCAAGGCCAGCCTCCACGAACTGCGTGAGGACTACCTCGACTACCTGCGAACGCACGGTCACCGGCAGTGGGAGGAGGGCAGCGTGGAATGGACTGCAATGCGAAGGCTGGGCGCCCAATGCAACGATGCTGCCCACTACATGGAACTCTGCGAAACACGACCGCCCGAGACCATAGCAAACATGGCACTGGTGCTGCTGGCACAGGCCGATTACCTGCTCTACCGGCAACTCCGACGCCTGGAACAGGACTTCCTGAAACAGGGCGGATTCTCGGAGCGCATGGACAGGCTGCGGCGCAACAACCGAGGGTATTGAAGGGTTTGAAGTCTTTAAGGTCTTTAAGGTCTTTAAGGTCATTAAAGTCTTTAAAGTCCTTAAGGTCGTTAAGGTCGTTAAGCGAGTGAGCGGGCAACAAAACGGGGGGTGTTTTGTTGCCCGTTTGGTTGCCCGCTACACTTTTTTCTTGCACAACCCTTGCAAAAGCCGTATCTTTGTATTGTGGTTCAAGGGAGGAACCTCCGAGGGAATAAGTCGCGACGCCCGAGGCCTTCAGCCCGAAGCCCACAGGAACTAAATTATTAACCCTTAAAACAAATTTCTATTATGGCAAACAGAATTATTGGTGCTATCCCTTACTCTCTGGGACTTCGCCTGAAGAACCCCTCGGAGAAGGACAGTGAAAAGGAAATCGTAGCTTACCGTCAGGAACGCGAGACCATCGACCTCGACCTCTTGGCTAAGCACATCAAGGAGCACGGCAGCTCGTTCTCCAAGGGCACCATCTACGGTGTGCTGCAGGACGCAGTGGAGTGCATCGTGGAGTGCCTGCAGGGCGGTTACGGCGTGATGCTGAATGGCCTCGGCAAGTTCGGAGTTACCCT
>JAEEGF012405036.1_pt1 | contig 17431 bp, 16 predicted proteins | sample 9134171 | NCBI WGS metagenome assembly JAEEGF01 (sample SAMN16246542, study PRJNA631951) | gut metagenome | biome: gut microbiome; feature: rumen; material: AP-attached | host: Bos | place: Iran: Karaj | collected 2018-10 | reverse complement strand
ATAAACAAATAGTTTTTAGTTAAAGCAATTAAGTAATTTGGAAATGGTGGTTTTTTGTTTACAAACCAAGAATTTGTTTCATTTTTTGAAAAAGAAAAAGATGTTTTTCCGATCTTTACTTCTATGGAGAAAGTTTTTTCTTTGTTCTCAAATACAATATCTCCGCATATACCCTTTGTTCCGTCAGGATTAATGTAGTCTGGAATTCTGTTAAATTTGCTTAATAAATAAATCGCAACAAAATGGTGTTCCCCGGGAAGACGATTTTTATTATCGAAATACTTATTTTTGTAGTTGCAAATATTTACGGTATGTAACATTCTGTATACGCCTCGCTTACTTCCCCACCTTATATCCAGCAGTTTGGACCGTTGCCACCGGCCGTTTTTTGTCGTCAAGAATTTCGTAAATGTCGATTTGGTAAAAGCAAGTTGAGCGGCCGTCTTTGATGGGGGCGGCTTCGGCAAAGAGGTCGTCGCTTTTTGCGGAGTTGACCATGTTGATTGTGGAGCTGAGGGTGACGGCGTGATAGGCGTTTGATTCGTCGGAATTGGACGCCACCGCAAAGGCAAAGTCGGCCATCGTAAAGTATACGGCGCCCATCACAAAGCCCAGCGCGTTTTTGTGCCGCTGGTCCAGCTTAAGGTGAATTTTGGACTTTCCGCCGCCAGTCTCCAAGATTTCTATTCCGGTTGTCTCGGTGGCGTACTTGTCGTTTGCAAAAAACTTTTTTACTTCGTCCAGCGTCATTCGCGCGCTCCGTTAACCATTGCGGCCAAGCGCGAAGGCTTTTTTGTTCATTTCCAAAAATTGCGGCTTTACGCATTGGGCAAGCGCGTCAAGCCAATCTTGTTCGGCGATGTCCTTGTAGTATGTCGAAAAGCGGCCCATCAAAACGATGTTGGCGCTTTTTGCAGAGCCGGCCTTTAGCGCAAGGCTGAGCGCGTCGATCGCGTCAACTTTGGCGCCGGCCTCGCGCATTTTGTCCAAAAGCTTTTCGGGGTAAGAAGCCGCTCCAGTGATTACCGGCATCGGGTCGATTTGCTGGTCGTTTACGATTACGGTTCCGCCGGCCTTTAGGTTTTCCATGTAGCGCGCGGCTTCCAAGGTTTCAAAAGAAATAATGCAGTCGGCCTCGCCCTTGTCGATTATCGGGGAATAAACTTTGTCGCCAAAGCGGACGTATGTCACAACGCTTCCGCCGCGCTGGCTCATTCCGTGAACTTCGCTAACCTTAACCTGGTATCCCTTGTTCAACAAAACTTGGCCAAGCAGTTTGCTCGCCAAAAGGGAGCCTTGTCCTCCCACGCCTACTATCATCACGTTCGTTGTCATTTAGTTCTCCTCAAAAGCGTCTTTGGCGCAAAGTTGTTTGCAAACGCCGCAGCCAACGCATTGGGTTTGGTCCACAAAGGCTTTTCCGCCCTTAAAGCTGATGGCGGGGCAGCCGATTTTCATGCAAGCCTTGCAGCCGACGCATTTTTGTTCGTTGGCCTGAAGGGGCGGATTTGCCTTTACGTATTTTAGAAGCGCGCAAGGTCTGCGGCTTATGATTACGCTGGGCTCTTTGGCTGCCAACTCTTCTTTGACGGCGGCTTCGGTTTCCTTTAGGTTGTAGGGGTCAACTACGCGGACGCGGTTGATTCCCATCGAGCGGACGAGCGCCTCCAAGTTGATTTTGCCGGCGGGGTCGCCTTTAATGTTGTAGCCTGTCGTCGGGTTTTGCTGGTGGCCGGTCATTCCGGTGATTGAGTTGTCCAAAATGATTACGGTCGAATCGCTCATGTTGTAGGCGATGTTGGCCAAGCCGGTCATGCCTGAGTGCATGAAGGTCGAGTCTCCGATTACGGCGACAGTCTTTGCGGCGCTCTCTCCGTTTGTGGCCTTGTTAAAGCCGTGGAGGGAACTGATTGAAGCGCCCATGCACTCAACCGCGTCGATCGCGCCAAGCGGAGGCATCGCGCCCAAAGTGTAGCAGCCGATGTCGCCAAGCACTGTGCATTTTTGCCGCGCCAAAGTGTAGAACAAGCCTCGGTGGGGGCAGCCCGCGCACATGACCGGCGGACGTACCGGAAGGCCTTCGATTTTTTTGCAAGAAGCGGGAGCGTCTTTTCCAAACTTTTCGGCCACAAGGCTTTGCGAAAATTCATCGACAATCGGGAACAAAGATTTTCCTTCCACCTTTATTCCGAGCGACTTTACGTAGTCTTCGATAAAGGGATCCAATTCCTCCAAGACGATAAGACGCTCAACCTTAGAGGCAAAGTCCTTTATCAATTTTGGCGGGAAGGGCCAGACCATTCCCAGCTTTAGGATTGAAGCCTCGTCGCCAAAAACTTCCTTGGCGTATTGGTAGCATGTGCTGTCGCAAATGATTCCGATTTTTGTTCCGCCCATCTCAACTTTGTTGAGCGGCGAGGTCTCGGCAAACTCAGAAAGCTTTAAAGTCCGTTCCTCCACAAAAGGATGGCGCTTTTTTGCGTTGGTCGGAGCCATTACGTATTTTTGCGGATTCTTTTCGTAGGGGCGGGCGGGTGGCTCGACGCGCTCTCCAAGCTCCACTATGCTTTGCGAGTGGCTTACGCGAGTGCACATTTTTATGAAAACAGGCGTGTCGAATTTTTCTGAAATTTCGTAGGCGGCTTTGGCAAAGTCCAAAGCCTCTTGGGAATCGCTTGGTTCCAGCATCGGAATTTTTGAAGCGAGCGCGTAATGGCGCGAGTCCTGCTCGTTTTGCGAAGAGTGCATTCCTGGATCGTCGGCCACGTTGATTATAAGGCCCGCGTTGACTCCCGTGTAAGAAATCGTAAAGAGCGGGTCGGCGGCGACGTTAAGGCCGACGTGCTTCATCGCGCAAAAGGCTCTCTTTCCGGCAAGGCTCGCTCCAAAAGCGGTTTCCAAAGCAACCTTTTCGTTGGGCGCCCATTCACAATAAATCTCGTTGAATTTAACGGCCTCTTCCGTAACCTCGGTGCTGGGCGTTCCGGGGTATGAGCTGGCCAAAGCGCAGCCGGCCTCGTACAAGCCGCGGGCAAGGGCGGCGTTCCCCAATAAAAGTTTTTTCATATAAAGTTCTCCAAATGCAAGCGCGGGGCGCTTTGCGATTTTTTATTTTTTAGCGGCTTCGTACAAGGGATAAACCTTTTTGGCGATGCTTTGCAAATCGTTTATTCTTGTTTCGTGCGAAGGATGTGTGCTCAAAAGTTCCGGCGGCTGCTCTGACGAAAGCGCCGCCATTTTTTTCCAAACGTTCACCGCTTCGTATGGGTCGTAGCCCGCGCGGGCCATAAGTTCCGTTCCCATGCGGTCGGCTTCTGTTTCGTGCTTTCTGGAAAAGGGAAGGCCAAAGGTAAACTGGGCTGCCATTCCGAGCATTTGTGTTCCCTCTTTTTTCAAGCCAAGCGCGGCCGACGTCAAGACGACGCCCATGTTTTGCAAGGTGGATTGGCTGGCCCGCTCGCGGCTGTGCTCTTTTAGCGCGTGGGAAATTTCGTGGCCCATTACGGCGGCCAACTCGCCGTCGGTCAATTTCAGGCCGTTTATGATTCCCGTGTACACGACGATTTTTCCGCCGGGCATGCACCAAGCGTTTACGGTGTTGTCCGTGATTACGTTTACTTGCCAGTTCCAGCTGGGAGCGTCGCTCCTAAAAACGCCTGTCTGAGGGATAAGGTTGTTGGCGATTTTTTGAACGCGCTGAACGGTGGCGGCGTCCCTGTTTAATGTTCCGGCTTTTTGAGCCTCTTGAAGAACCTCGGCGTATGATTGTTGGGCGCTTTGCTCGATTTCTTCTTCGGAAACAAGCAAAATCTGTTTCCTGTCCGCTCCAACGCTTCCCGCGTTAGTTGTGGTGGTAAGGCATGAAGTGAAGGATAAAAGCGCGGCGAATATGGCCGCAAAAATAAAAGCGTTCTTTTTCATAGTATCAATATTACCATAAATTGAAGGCTTTTTCTAGAGATATTATAACCTTTTCTCTCGTTCGCTGTTTACTATTGTATGAAAACGATAAAGAAACATGCGATTTTGTTCGCGCTTTTTGCGCTTGTTTGCGCGGGTTTGGGACAAAGCCTTTTTGCCCAAAATCAAATTTCCATGGAGCCTTCGGGGGAGCGGAAGGACAAGGAAAACCCCATTCGCCTTGCGGAACTTTCGGCCAACGTTGAGATAATGGGAAACGTTGCGATTACAAAACTGGACATGCTTTTTGTCAACAAAGACAATCAAATCCTCGAAGGCCAGCTGGACTTTCCGCTGGGTCAGAACGAAAGTGTGATCGGATACGCTTTGGACATTAACGGAAAAATGCGCGACGGCGTTGTCGTTGAAAAGGACAAGGGCCGCCAAGTTTTTGAAGCGGTTGTCCGACAGGGAATCGATCCCGGCTTGATGGAAAAAACAAGCGGGAACAATTTTAGGACCCGCGTTTATCCTTTCCCCGCAAACGGAAGCCGCCGCGTTCAAATAACCTATCAAAGCGAGCTAAAGTCGCAAGCTTGGGCCGCCAACATGTTAGCGCCGGAATTTTACACATACGTTTTTTCGGCCCTGCCAAAAGGCCGCTTGGACAAGTTTGACTTTACGATAACGGTTCTTGACCAAAAGGCAAATCCGCATTCGTGGGCCAACAACCAAGACGGAATGGATTCGTTTTCGTTCGCCCAAATGCGCGGCGGAAGGACGGCGAGCGTTTCCAAAACCGATATTGAACTTACAAAGCCGATACAGTTTTCGCTTGAATCAAATTCAGTTGCCAAAACATCGCCCGCCTATGAAAGGCCCGTCTTTATTCAAACGCTGGGAAAGGACACATACTTTTATTACAGCCGAACGCTCGCCGCTTTTGGACAAAAAAAGGCGCTTCCAAAATCGATCGCGGTTTTATGGGACGTTTCTTCCAGCGGCCAAAAGCGCGACATCGACCGCGAGCTGCAATTGCTAAAGGCTTACGTAAAGGAGTTGGAAAAACCGACTGTAAGGGTCTTTCCTTTCGCGCTGAAAATTTATGACGGCCGTTCCTTTAAGATTAACGGAGACGCCGACATTGCCGAACTTGAAAAATTCATTCGCGCGTTCAGCTACGACGGAGCGACAAATTTGTCTTACGATTTTTCTTCGTTGGAAACGGAAGAAGTCCTGGTCTTTAGCGACGGCTTGGCGAATTGGAGCGACGGTTCCGCCGCGCCCGCGGACAAGAAATTGGCGCGAGTTTACACAATCAATTCTTCGCCTTCCGCCGACCACGCTTTGCTTTCTTCTATCGCCAACAAGCGCGCGGGCCAGTACATCAATCTTTGCGGGGCCGGCGAAAAAATTGACGACAAGCTTTGGGATTTGACCCACGAGCCTTATCGTTTGATTCGCGCGGAATATGACGAGGGCGCGATCGAGCAAGTCTATCCTTTGGACGGAACGATTGTCGGCCTCGACTTTTCGCTTTGCGGCTTGCTGAAAAAAAAGAGAGCCAAAGTCACCTTGTGCTTTGGCCACGGAAACAAAGTCGAAGAAAGCGTTTCGTTTGACGTTTCGGCCGTTGACGGAATCGAAACGGATTGCGCCGCTCGCCAATGGGCCGCAAAAAAGATCGAAAGCCTTTCCCAAAATTACGACAAAAACAAGGACCAAATTATTTCGTTGGCCAAAAAATTCGGCGTCGTCACAAAAGACACGTCGTTAATTGTTTTGGACAACGCAAGCGATTACGTTCGCTACGGAATCGTTCCGCCGGAAAGCGACAAAGAATTGCGCGCGGAGTACGACAAGTTTATCGCGCGGCAATCAACCATAAAGCCGGCTGTCGATGACGGAAGCGGCCAAAATAAAATTCCGCAATCCGTTTACCGCCATTTTGAAGAATTTAGAAAATGGTGGAACACAAGCCTCAAAGAATTTAAGGAAATGAAAAAAGAAAGAACCGGAGGCCGCGGCAGCCAGCTTCAGGTTTTGAGGGAGGCCGCTCCGGCCACCGCCTATGACGACGCCGAAATGGTTTCCGATCGGTTGGAAGGCGTTCGAGTCGCTTCTGAGAACTCAATGGCGGCGACGCAAGCAAACCGAATGAGCAAGTCCGCGAGCTCCGCGCATTCATCGGGCGGCCAATCGAAAATACAACTTGAGGCTTGGTCCCCAAATTCAAAGTACCTTGCGGCCTTAAAAAAGACGCCGACGGAATTGATGTATAACAAATACTTTGAGCTTAAAAAAGAATATGCGTCGTCGCCTGCCTTCTACATGGAAGTTTCGGATTACTTCTTTGACGAAGGAATGGAAAATTGGGGCTTGCGCGTTCTTTCAAACCTTGCCGAGATGGATCTTGAGAACACGGACATTTTGCGCGCTCTTGCCAACAAGCTTGTTGAAAGAAAAATGCATGCTCTTGCCGTTCCAGTCTTTGAGCGCATGGTTCAACTTAGGCCGGAAACTCCGCAGTTCTTGCGCGATTTGGGCTTGGCGTATTGGCAAATGGGAGAGGCTCAAAAAGCGGTTGACACCTTGTATTCCGTCGTCTACAAAAAATGGGATTCAAGGTTTGACCAAATTCAGCAAATCGTTTTGAACGACATGAACGCGATCATCGCTTCTTGCGAGCGCGATAAAATCAAGCTGGACACTTCCGCAATCGACAAAGACTTGATGCAAAATTTTGACATGGACGTTAGAGTCGTTCTTACTTGGAACACGGACAGTTGCGACATAGACTTGTGGGTCACTGACAAAGACGGCGAAAAATGTTTTTATTCGAACAAAATTACAGCCAACGGCGGCCGCCTTTCGCGCGACTTTACGCAAGGCTACGGACCTGAAGAATTCTGCATTAAAAAATCTCCCGGCGGAAAGCTAAAGATAGAAGCCAACTATTACGCCAACCACCAGCAAAAATTCTTGCAGCCTGTTACGGTTCAGGCGGAAGTTTACACAAACTTTGGCCGCCCCAACCAAAAAAAGGAAATTCTCACCTTGCAGCTTGTGGACAAGAAAGAAGTCTTTTTGATTGGAAACGTGGAATACTAAAAGGCGCGGAGCCTGCGCGCGGCCGATGTTGCGCGCGCAAGGAAAATCCGCTAAAATGGCTTTTATGAAAAAGATAAAGAATATAAAAACAATAATCGCCGCGATTGCCGCGCTTTTTGCGGCCGCGGAACTTTTCGCCTTGCCGGACGCAAGCGGAGAATATGTTTATTACCTTGACTCTTCTTTTAATCGAGAAAGCTACATCGGCTTTCTTTACTACGACGATTCGACTTACGAAGCGCGTTACTACGCTCCCGCTACAGAAACGCTTGCCGAAAAAAACATCGACATGCTTTTTTCGGTCGCGCAAAAAAACGGCCGCATGGAATTGACCGGCGAGCGTTTTGTCATTCCGCCGCAGCAAGAGGATGTTGCGATTGTAAATTACATTCACGATTTGCTTTACGAGTTGAGCGGCCGCCGCGGCAAATTGTTGGAAGAGCCGCTTGTCGATTACGAAAACAACAAGGCGCCCTTTATGCAAGCCGGCGTTTTTGTTTCGGACAATTTTGACGTTTTTGGCGGTCCCGTAAAAATGCTTTATGACGAGGTTGTTCCGATTTTTAACTTAAAGAAAATCATTGACTATTCAGGCCGCGACGTTTTTGTCGTCGCCACGATAGGCCAGTTGGAAAGCTCAAAGGACAAGTCTTTTGCGGAATTCGTTCCGCAATCACTTGCCGCAAAGGGAACGGCAAAGCGCGAGCCCAGGCAATTTAAGAACGCCAAAAAAGAAAGCCTAAGCCTCCGCGTTGAAATTGGAAAAAACGCCGCGCTTTCCCAAAGCGTCTTGGCTGACAAAAACTGGTCTTTGGCCGGCGCAAGCGTCTGGACGCTTGGCGACAGCGCTATCGCGTCTTTGCAGTCGCTGGCCTTGCCCGAGGGCTCGGCCGCCGGCCAACCGCAAACTGTCGCGCGCATTATGCGCCTTTTCGTTTCGAGCAAAAACTTTGCTTACAACGATTGGTCCGCGCTTGACGTTCACGCGGGCGGCGGAAAAATAAAAATCAATTCAAGGACTTACAATCCAAAGACTCATAAGTTGATCACAGACATAAAGACTTTAAGCGCCGTCGCCTCAAACCTTTACGGCTGTTTTTCGCTTGCGGTTTACACCGATGACTACCAGGCCAACCGCGGCTACTTTGACAAAATGGCCAAAAGCTACAGTTGCAAGATGGAGTAATTTCCACAAGCGCAGCTGTTCGCGCGAGCTTTGTTGCGAGCGCGAATGTTGCTGCTTATGCGGCAATCATACAATTTTGGGCTTATTTCATTTTTCCTTGCCGCTATCCCAGACCAAAATCTTGTTGGCGCCTTTCTTCAGTTGCGCGAAGGGGCCGGGGAGGACTTTGCCTTGAGCGCGGCAGCTTCCCAAAATGTCTTTGTCAAAAACAATGTCGTTTCCGTCGGAGCCGTCAAAGCGGGCGGCGCTTATGCGGGTGGCGGCAAAATCTTTTGTGGACACGAGGGCGGCGCCGGATGACAAAAGCTTGTCGTCCGCGGTAAATTCCAGCCAAGTCTTTTTGCCTTCAACGACAATTTTTGCGTTGGGGTTTTTGTCGCATTCCGTAAATGCCTTTTCTCCCGCAAACCGAACGGCGCCGCCGCAGTAATGGTTGTCCTTTATGTAAACCGCTTGCTGGACTCGCATAAAGACGTCGTGGTCGCCGTCGCCCGCCTTGGCAACGTTGGCCTTGTAGTCGGCGAAGCTCGGCGGGTTGGCAGAACTTGTGAACTGGCTTGTCTTAAAAAGCTCGTCAACGGCCTTTATCGCCGCGCCGTATTTTTCTCGGTTGGCGTCGGTCGGCGCTCCCATAAAGTCAAAGATCCACGAGCGCATTGAAGTCGCGAACAAGTTTTGGTTGTAGGAATCCGTTCCGCTTTTAGACTGCTCGGTGTAAGTGGTTTGTCCGCCAACGTAAATGTTTTTCGTCACGCGGTCGTCGCCGCTAAAAATCAGCGCCGTTCCCATCGGAGCGGTTGAGTGCGGATAATGGTAGGGCGTGGCTCTGTCCATGACTTGCTCGCGGCGCATCGTTCCCAAGCACAAGTTGTGGACATACGCTCCGCCCTGCGAAATGTTGTCAAAGTTGTAGGGGCTTGCGAAAATGTTGTTGTCAACGATGTAAGGTCCGTGCGAAACTTCAACCATCAAGTCGCGGTCGTTGTCGTAGTACAAGTTGCTTGAGATTCTTGTTCCCTGCGTTTCCCAGTCAAGCCAAGTTCCCAGCGTGCAATTGTGAATGTTGTTGTTTCTGATTATCGTGTCGATGGCGGCGTGGAATTTTATTCCGCCGATTTCGTAGCCAAAGTATTCGTGCTTTACAGCGATGTTGTAAATGTGGTTTCGTTCAATCACGCTAAAGGCGCAACCCATGTGGCCTACGATTCCGTTTTGGCCGCAGTCGTAAATTACGTTGTCGCGGACGATGTGGCCGCCGATTTTTTCTTTGCTCCAGCCAGCTTGCAGCGCCTTAAAGACCGCTTCCATTTGGAATTGGTAGCCGGGCTTTTCGCGGAACTTTGTACAATCGTTGTCGCCTGTCGATGCCTCTTTGCCCAAACTAATCGCCGAGCACTTGGCGTCGTGAATGACGCAGTTTTGGATAATCCAGCCCTTGGCCCAATGCGGTCCGATCATTCCGGGTTGGTCGGCTGTCGGCGGCGCCCAAGGAGTCGCGGCCTGACAAATTTCAAAGCCGTCGATTGTAATGTAGTCCAAACCGGTTTTGTCGGGATAAAAGCAGCTTTGGCGGACGCTTATTTCCACCAATTCCTTGTTGGGGTCAAGCTCTTGGAAGTTTGCGTAAATTTTTGTCTCTTCGTTTCCGACTTGAGCGAACCATTGATACACGGTTTTCTCCGGTTCCAAAATCGGCTCCTCATGTTTTGTCCACGGCGGATTGTAGCCTGTCGTCCGTTTTTTGGGGGAGCGGACTTCTTCAAGCGACATCGCTTCGTACAAAGATTTTCCATTTATGTAAACGTCGCCAAGGTGAACGGGATTTTCAAGCGGCCAAACGACCCAGTCGCCCCATACCGGTTTGGCAAATGGATTGGTTCCGTCTCCGCCGCCTTTTGTCCATAGTGTGTTGGGAACGGTGACGCTCCAAAGAGAGCCGCCTTCGTTTTTCCAGCCCGAAATTTCTTCCGACCCTTTTATGACGGGACGCTCGCCTTTGGCCGCGCGATAAACGATTCGCTCGTTGTTGTTGCGGCCGCCGTTTTGCGAGCGGACCCATTCGCGGTATGTTCCGCCAAAGACGGTTACGATGTCGCCGGCAACGGCAACGCTCGCCGCTTTTGATATAGTTTTAAACGGAGAAGATTCCGTTCCGTCGTTAAAGTCAGAGCCATTTGTTTTTACAAAATATTCCATAGATATTATTCTACCATCCTTTTGAAGAATTTTGGGAAAAATTTTTAGTCAATGTTTTCCGCGATTTTGATCACGGTTTTTGTGATGTAGTCTTTGGCCTCGCGCTTTCCTTCTTCCATCAGCCAAGAAAAGAGTCGCTGGATTCCCATGTAGCCTTGCGTCTCCGGCTCTTGGTCAATCGTAAAGTCGATCAGGCCGCTGTTCAAATATTGGATTACTTGCGGAACGGTGTCAAAAGCCAAGACGCGGATTTTTTCCTTTCCGCAATCTTGAACCGCGCGGCAAACTCCGCCGACGCCGGCCGCCGCGATGAAGATGCAATTTATCGATGGGTTTTCTTTTAACGCGCGAATGGTTTCTTTGTAAGAAACGTCGTCGCTGTCCAAGGATTCGATTTTGGCGCAAACTGTGTATTCGATTTTGTGCGCGTCAAGGCCGGCCAAAAATCCTTTGATGCGCTCCTTGTGGCCGCGGATATTGTAAGAGCCCGCGATGATAAGCGCGTTTAGTTTTTGCGGATGGATCAAGTTCAGCATTCCGGCTGCGGCTTGGCCCGAGCGCTGGTAGTCCGTTCCCACATAGCAAATGCGGCCGCTGTCGGGGATGTCGGTGTTTACGCTTACGACTGGAATTCCTTTTTGCGCGATTTTGTTAACTTCAAGCTGAACTTGCGGCGTGTCCAAAGTGGTTACGCAAAGGCCCGAGTAATTTTTTTTGGCCATTGACTGCAGGGCCTTTACGTGCGTTTCGGTGTCGTAGCGGGCGGCGTGAACGATTTCCACGCTGACGTTGTAGTCCGAAAGCTCGCGTTGCGCGCGTTGGATTCCCTTGATTACGTCGTCAAAAAATGGAATGGACTTGTCAGGCAAAAGGCAGCCGAACGTTATCTGCTGCTTGCGTGCGGCCAAAATTTTTCCGGCGCGGTTTGGAACAAATCCCATCTTTTGGGCCAGATCCCGTATTTGTTCAGCCACTTGCGCGTTGACGCCGGGCCGGTTGTGCAAAACGCGGTCAACCGTTCCCCGCGAAACTCCCGCGGCCTTCGCAATGTCCTTAATCGTCACCGGCATTTATGTCCTCAAACCTTCAAGCTGCGCCCGTTTCCTATACCGTGCACGAGCACAATAAAAGAATATTACGCTTTTTTTTGTGGTATGTCAAGGCTTGCCGCTATTTACAGAACGCGCTTGATGCGCCAAAATATGCGCGAGGAGTATTTTATGGGACACGTAACTTTTAAGCCGCAGGGCGTTTGCTCGGTTCAGCTTGATTTTGACTTGGAGGACGGAAAGCTTCACAACGTCAAATTTCAGGGCGGCTGCAACGGAAACTTAAAGGCCATCGGCCGCTTGGTCGAAGGTCGCGACGCAAAGGAAATCGCCGGAATTTTGCGGGGCAACGACTGCAAGGGCCGCGGCACCTCCTGCGCCGACCAATTCGCGCAGGCAATTGACAGCGCTCTGTAAGCCAGGACCTGAGCAACCAAAAGTAACACAATTGCAACCTCCTATTGGTTTTTGCGGAACGGAATTCGCGCTAAGATAATTTTGTCAGCGCGAGAGAAAGAGCAGGCCTGAGCAAGGCCGCGCGAGTGTTGCGAGCGGGGAGCTTGCGCCAACCCGCGCCGGATCAGGCCATAACAACAACCAAACAAATATCCCGCGCGGTAGGGGGTAATATGAATTTTTCGGAAAAACTTCAGATTCTTAGAAAGAGCAAGGGCTTCACTCAGGAAGCGTTGGCGGAAAAGTTGAACGTGTCGCGGCAAGCCGTGGCCAAGTGGGAAAGCGGCCAGGCCTATCCCGACATTTCAAACTTGATTCAAATCAGCGACCTTATGGCCGTGACTGTTGACTACCTTGTTCGCGACCAGCAGTGCATGATGAGCGTCGTTCCCAATGAAACGACAGACTTGGACGAACTGATAACGTTCCGCCTTGAAGCCAACGTCAACACCTACGCGGCCTTTATGAACGAAACCGATTCCACCCGCCTGGACTCGCACGACTACCGCTACCAAAACGGCGACTACGTTTACCACGACACATACGTCGGCGGCGAAAAGTTTGCCGGCCAAGAAGCCGTTTGGAAAAGCGGCAAAGCCCAATACGCGATGAACTATCTGGGCCGCGTCTTGGAAAAAGAATTCAGCGGAAACTTCTTAAAGGAAGCTCTCCGCAAGGCCGACAAAAAAATGCCCTACCGCGGCCCCGAGTATTACCAAAACGGCGAGTACACCTACAAGTGCTCGGTCAACGGAGCCTTTGACTGGTTCCAGGGCTACGAAGAAATTTATTGGAACGACAAAAAAGTCTACGAATGCTTTTTCCACGGGGGAAGGGTGGAGTAGCGGCGATTCGGGAACAAATGTATTGCGCAAGGTTTGAAAATTAGCGTAAATTTTTTATGTTTTTTTCAAAAAAACGCAAAATTTTAAACAAAAATATCTATCTTATATGTATACGGGAACTGCAAACGCGGTTCCCGATTTTTTTATAGGAGAAGTTATATAAAGTGAAATATTTTATTGACACCCTATTCAATAGGGTGTATACTACAACACGAGAATTCATCATTTCCAAAGAATTTGACCGAGTTTGGAAAGAGCTTGGTTTGGACGATGATGACTTGAATGAATTGGAGCTGTTTCTTTGCAAAAATCCTAACGCTGGGGTTTTGATGGAAGGAACTGGCGGAATTAGAAAGTTGCGATGGTCGTTGGAAGGCAAGGGAAAAAGCGGCGGCGCTAGAGTGATTTATCTAGATGTCGTTTTTTCGGAGCATCTTTATTTGATTACAGCCTTTCCAAAAAATCAAAAGGCAAATTTGAGCAAGGAAGAGCGCAATCAAATGAAAGCGCTTGTCGCTGCGATAAAACAAGCGGAAAAGGAGGCGCGCAATGGCGGAAAACAAAGCGTTTAAAAGCATAATGAAAGGGCTTGAAGAGAGCCTTGAATACGCAAAGGGCGACAAGTCAAAGGCAAGAAAAATGAACGTCACTGTCGCGGAACTTCCCTCTTATCGCGACAAAGAGATAAAGCGAATTAGGGAAGACTTGAATCTAACCCAAAGAAATTTCGCCTTTGTCTTGGGCGTTTCGCAAAAAACAGTTGAGGCTTGGGAATCCGGCAGAAACATGCCGCAAGGAATCGCGCGGCGCTTTTTGCAAATGCTCCAGTTTGGCGGAAAGAAATTTTTGCGGGACTTTAACATAATTTCGGTGAAGGTATAATTCACAGCGCTTCCGACAAAAGTTTCCGCTCGCTTTGAGTAATTCCCCTACAGCTGCACGCCGCTCTCAATCTTGGCGTTGAACCGCTCCAGCTTCTTTCCGTCAAGCGGGTTGGGCTGGCCTTTGAGGACGGCGCGAAGGGCTTCCATTTCCTCGCCGGTAAAGGAGACGGCGCGGTTCATGTCGTTTTCAAAAGAGGCTACGGCCATCGGGCAAACTTTGCGGACTAGTTCCAGCATGACTTGGGCGTATTGGCGGATTTCGTATTGGGCGTGGCCGTCCAAGCGCAGCTTTAAGAAGCGGAACAAATTGTTCAAATCCATCTGCCAGTAAAATTCCGTGTAGAGCGAAAGCGGCAAGTTGATGCGGGCCACTTCGCGCGCAAGGCCTGTGTCCAGCAACTCTGAATACGAGTCGTATGAATCCTTTTGGCCTTTTTGGAGCGCGGCCTGTATTTCCTTGGCCTTGGCTTCGTCAAAGGGCTGGTCGCTGCGGCCCTGCTTGTTGTCCTTGCTTTGCGGCTCGATGTCCTTTGTTTCGGGAACGTAGAATTCGTCCTTCATGATTGAATAGCGGCCGCTCACTTCGTTCATGCGGCCAGTGCGGTGGCGAACCCATTGGCGCGCGACAAAAATCGGCATCTTCACATGAAAGGTAAAGACAACTTGTTCAAAGGGCGAGGTGTGCTGATGGCGCAAGAGGTAGTCGATCAAGCCCGCGTCCTGCGAAACGGTTTTTGTTCCGTTGCCGTAAGACACGCGCGCCGACTGCACGATGCGCTGGTCGCTTCCCAAATAATCCACAAGGCGAACAAAGCCTTTGTCGAGAACCTTATATTCTTTGTCCAAAATTTCTTCCGCTTCGGGAACGATTGAATGCGCCATTTATAATTCCTCCAAAAAATACGGCTGTCCGCGCGAGTTTGGCTGCGAGCGCGGATGTTGCCGCTTATGCGGCCAGCAAACACTTATTGGCTTGCCAGCAATTTTTTTGCCGCTAAACTATTACACCCTTCGCGCTGGGGATTTGTCCGCCGCGCCTGGGGTCGATTTCCACCGCGGCGCGAATCGCGCGGGCGGCGGCCTTGAACAAGCCTTCGATTTTGTGGTGGTCGCTGCGGCCGCGGATTGTGTCCAAGTGCAAGTTGCATTTTGCGTTCTGGACAAAGCCGTTCCAAAAATCCTCAAAGCAGTCTGTTTGGAAACTGGCTTCCTTTCCGTCGTCGCCTACGCTGACCAAGGGAACTCCTGTGAGTCCGGCCTCGCAAACCAAAAAGGGACGGCCGCCAAAATCAACCGCGGCGCGCAAAAGGCTTTCGTCCATCGGGAACAAAAAGCAGCCGCTGCGGTAAATGCCCGCGCAGTCGCCCAAGGCCTTGGCAAAGCACTGGCCCAAAACGATTCCCGTGTCTTCTATCGTGTGGTGCTGGTCAACGTTCAAGTCGCCCTTGATTGTTCCGCTCAAATCAAACAAACCGTGCTTGCAAAAAGAGCGCAGCATGTGGTCAAAAAATCCGATTGGATTTTGAACGTCGCACTTTCCGCTTCCGTCAAGGTTCAGCGTAAGAGTGATTTGCGTCTCGCCTGTCTCGCGCGTTACAGTCGCAGTTCTTTGCATCGCGTTCCTCCTTGTCAGGGCATTACTTTGCGCAACTCGTATTCCAAAATGTCCGTCGCGCCCAAAGACTTAAGCTTTGGAAGCAGCGTGGGCACTTCCGACTTTTGAACGGCAATCTTTACCGCGAATCCGTTGTTGCCAAAAAGCGGAGAGATTGTCGGGCTCTTCATCGAAGGAAGGCCTTTGACCAACTTGTTAAAGTCTTTTTGCGAAACGTTCATCTCAAGCATGACGCGGTCGCGGGCGCTAAGAACCGCTTCAAAGAGCATTTTAAGCTCCATGATTTTTTGCTTTTTTGCCGGATCCTTGAGCGCCTCTTTGCTGGCGTACATTCTTGTGGAAGACTCCATCAAGGTGTCAACGATTTTAAGGTTGTTGGCTTTGAGCGACGAGCCTGTGCTTGTGTTGTCGATCAGGATTTGCGCCAACGAAGCCTCGTTGTCCTGGACAAAGCCTTCGCTTGTTCCCCAAGTGCGGAAAATCGTTCCGTTTATCCTTTTGTCTTTAAGCCATTTTTTGCTGAGGTTTTGGTATTCGGTCGCGATGGTCACGGGCTGCTTTGAAAGCTTTTCAAAATCCACTGTGTTGGGAACGGCGGCCACGATTCTAACGGGGTCAAAGCCCAAGTCCATGATTTCGGTCACCTTGGACTGAACGCCGTTTTCGTAAACCCAATCCTTTCCGCTAAAAGCCACGTCGGCCTTGTCGCCCGCTAAAAGCGCGCTTGCGATTTGCGGCTTTACAACCTGAAAGGCCAAATCCTTTTGGTTGGTTATCGGGAAGTAGGTTCTGTCCGGCAAGTAAATTGAAATGCCCACGTCTCCCAGCAATTCGTAAACAGATTCATAAATGCGGCCCTTGGCCAAAAGAATGCTCAACTTTTCCATATTAAGACATTCTATCAGAATGAGGCGGAATGTTCAAGGATTGGGCGGGGTGTGGGCGTTTCCGCTTAGGCGGCAAAGCCGCCGTCGCGGTCGGGCTGCTCCAGGTTCCGCTGTCGCTCCAGCCTCCTCACTGCGTTGCGGTGGCCGGCTCCGCCGCCTTGCGCATCCCTCACGCGGGTGTAGCGATTAGTATTTATCGCTTTTTTCTGAATTATGCTTTCTACATAACATTTGACCGTTTTCCAAAGTCGTTTTGCCACCCTTACTCCAAGGAATTATATGATCTCCTTCCATTTCAGAAAAATCCCATTTCTTATTTTCGTTTTCAGTACCTTTACACATAGGACAAATACCTTGTTGCCGTTCATACATTATCGTTTTTTGAAAGTCAGAAAATTGTCGCAAATTTAAATGTTTTCTTTCATGATCAAAAACATAAAAATAAATTCCACTTTGATTTTGAACTTCATCTTTATCTTCCATAAGTTTTGAAATTTCTTTCTCAAATTCTTCTGCGTCATATTCTTTGTTACTATAAGTTCGATATAAATACCCCCAATCGATTCCTTTCATCTGCTTGCGGTATGTTGGAAAAATTTTCTTTACCCATTCAATTACAAAACGAAAATTTTCAAAAAGCGGTTCCGCATTTTGTTCGTCACAATGATTAGCCATATAATCGCGAATTTCTCCGTCAGTTTTTGCGCCACTAATCCACTTTATCGCCGTTTCAAGATACGCTTGTCTATTCAATTCGCCATTTACATACTTGCTTCCAATATTGTATGCGGCACAATTAGTTTTTGAAAAATATCGTTTTGCGTCGGTCACCCAAGGACCAGAATAAACAGCATTTCGCATTTCTTGCTTCGTAAGTTCCGCGCCTGCTATGTTGATTGTTTCAAACCAATCAAGCTTTTCTTTATCATCGCCTTCGCAAATGTAAACTGTTAACTCATAATCCAATACCGCATTTTTCTCAGACTCTTGCAAAGCTTTAAAAGTCTTATAGTTTACAGAAAACTCGTTATTCACATATTGACAAATACTAAGCGTCCTCTGTTGGCCGTCGATTATTTCAAAAGTGCCGTCCTTTCGCTTAGCCCAATACATTGTGTTGAGCGGAAATCCTTTTATAACTGTATCAATCACTTTTGCGCGCTGTTTGTCGTTATACACAAATTCTCGTTGATATGGCGGACGAATGTCTAATTTACCACTATAAGCTCGAACCCCGTTTTCAGCATTGTCCTCAAACCCTTCTGTCAAATCGCTAATTTTGATTTTCACAGGCGTGATTTT
>JAEEGF011257278.1_pt1 | contig 17431 bp, 13 predicted proteins | sample 9134171 | NCBI WGS metagenome assembly JAEEGF01 (sample SAMN16246542, study PRJNA631951) | gut metagenome | biome: gut microbiome; feature: rumen; material: AP-attached | host: Bos | place: Iran: Karaj | collected 2018-10 | reverse complement strand
AGCCAGCGGAGAGGGGATCGAAAAGCTCCGGGATTTTCAGCTGGTGCAGCAGCGCCTGCAGGATTCTGATCTGATTTCTTCCGTCTCGATCTGCCGGGAAGAACCTGGCAAAGGCACAGCAGTTCTTCGTCTTTCACCTCCTCGTGAGCTTTACTATGCGATGATCAGCGAGCGCTGCGGAACAGCCATTGAAAATGACGGTCAATTGATGACCTTTATGAGCGAAATGCGGGAGATACGTAAGGAGTATACCCAAGTCCACCAGGCTTTGGAAGAGGTCAAAAGCACAGGCTACGGCATCATTTTGCCCGATGCGCAAGAGCTGCGCCTGGAGGAGCCCCAGATCGTGCGGCAAAACGGCAAATACACGGTAAAGCTCCGCGCTGCGGCGCCTGCCATCCACATGATCCGTACTCAGATTGAAAGCGAAGTCACGCCTGCCATCGGCGGGGACGGCGCCTCCGAAGAGATCCTGGGCTTTCTGCTCCAGGGCTTTGACGGGGACATCAACCGCATTTGGGAATCGAACATTTTCGGCCGATCCCTCAACGATCTGGCTGAAGACAACATTATCGGCCGAATCCGGTCCCTTCCGGAAAATGTGAAACGCCGCCTGCGGGACACCTTGGAGCGGCTGATCAATGAGGGCGGAAGCGGACTCATATGCATCCTGCTTTGATCTTCCCTTTGACTTCACAGGGAGGAAACGGTATAATGGAAACGAATAATCCCTTACACCAGAAGGCAGAACCGTTTCGCAGGCAGCGGATCCTGGCGGTCCTCTCCGCTGTGTTTTTGCTGATCGGTTCCCTGTGCTTTGCCCGATGGATGCTTCCGGAGCGAAAGCCCGTCCTGGCAGAACTGCAGAGGCCGGTCCTGCTGATTGATCCCGGCCACGGCGGCTTTGATGGCGGTGCCATCGCCTATAACGGCGTGAAGGAAAGTGATCTGAATCTCTCCATCGCTTTGAAAATGCGGGATTTAGCCGCATTTTACGGCCTTTCCGCCGTCATGACCCGTCAGGACGACAGTCCCAGGACGGATGCCGCAAGTTACAGCGAACATGAGGATCTGGTCTTCCGTGCCGACCTTGCCAACAGCCTTTCCCCCTGCGTGCTTTTCAGTATCCACCAGAACACGTTTCCCACCTCGCAGCCCAGCGGCGTTCAGACCCTCTATGGGCCGGATGCGGAGAGCCGCCGCCTAGGGGAATTGACCCACCGGAACCTGATCGAAGGGATCCAGCCTGATAACCGCCGTGTTGCCGCACCGGCTCCGAAGGAGCTGTTCCTCACGTCTCATGCGAACTGCCCGGTCGTCCTTGTGGAATGCGGCTTCCTTTCCAATCTGTCCGATCTCCAGCGCCTCTGCGACAACCGCTATCAAAGCAGCCTCGCCGCCGCGATGCTGGGGTCTTACCTTCAATTTACCGATACGTCCCGTATTTGACGGGACGGGGAGAATGCTATGGCCAACAAAAAGAAAACGGTGTATGTCTGTGCCGAATGCGGCTATGAGACCGCGAACTGGGCAGGAAAATGTCCGTCTTGCGGCAGCTGGAACAGTATGAAGGAGCTGACGCTGGACGATAAGCCCGGAGCCCGGGCCGATTCCCGGCGCTCTCTTCCCAAGGCTAAAAAAATGTCCCAGCTGGATACGGAGGCGGAGGTTCGCTTCGCAACCGGCATTTCGGAATTTGACCGGGTCCTGGGCGGCGGAGCTGTCCTCGGCTCTCTGAATCTTGTGGGCGGCGCCCCGGGCATCGGCAAGTCCACGCTGCTCCTGCAGATGTGCGCCACGCTGGAATCGGAACGGACGATCCTCTATGTCACCGCTGAGGAGAGCGAGCGCCAGCTCAAGCTCAGAGCACAGCGTCTCGGCGTGGAGAACGAAGAGCTCTACGTTCTGGCCGAGACCGCGCTGGAGAGTATCCTGGCTGCGGTGGAGGATCTCAAGCCGGAGATCCTCATCCTGGACTCCATCCAGACCGTATCCAGCGCCGAATCGGATTCCGCCCCCGGCAGTGTCAGCCAGGTGCGGGATTGCACCATGCGTCTCATGCGCCTTGCCAAGGAGAAGGGGACCACCGTCTTTGTGGTCGGCCATATTACCAAAGAAGGCAGCATCGCCGGCCCGAAGGTGCTGGAACATATGGTGGACTGTGTGCTCTATTTTGAAGGCGAGCGCAATACCAGCTTTCGGATCCTGCGGGCTGCCAAGAACCGCTTCGGCTCCACCAACGAGATCGGCGTCTTCGAGATGAACGAGGAAGGTCTGCGCTGCGTGGATAATCCCTCCGAACTGCTCCTCTCCGGCAGACCCGCCAACAGTCCGGGGACCTGTGTCGCCTGCGTCATCGAGGGCACACGGCCCCTTCTGGCTGAAGTCCAGGCTCTGGTAACACCTGCCGCCTATAATGCCGCCCGCCGCAGCAACGGAATCGACTACAACCGGGCCGCCATGCTGCTGGCTGTACTGGAAAAGCGCGGCGGGATCCCGGTTGGCAGCTGTGACGCCTATATCAATGTTGTGGGCGGCCTCAGCCTGGAGGAGCCTGCCGCAGACCTGGCAACAGCCCTTGCCGTCGCCTCCAGCTATCTGGACCGGCCTTTGGGTTCCGATCTGGCGGCCATCGGAGAAGTGGGCCTGGCAGGGGAGATCCGCAGCGTCAGCAATCTGAACCAGCGCCTTTCCGAGATCGCGCGTCTTGGCTTTCAGCGCTGCGTGATCCCGGCTCATGTCCGCAACGAGATCCGCTGCCCGGAGAGCTTAAAGCTCATCTCCGTGAAGAATATCGGTGAGGCTGTTGCTGCGGTATTGGGAAAAAAGGCAGCAGGAAAGTGACTTTGTGATTTTATTCACAATTGATGCCTCGGAAAAACGCAGAATATCCAGGTCGGGGACTTCGGATATCCTGCGTTTTTTTGTTGAGCGGAGAGGGGAGGAAGTTTTATTCCTCCCGTTCTTTTCTTGTTTTTCTTCCGATGGGATTGGCCATCGCAGCCTCGTGGAGCGAGGCGTTGTCCAGATGGGTGTAGATCTGTGTGGTGTTCAGATTGCTGTGACCCAGAACCTCTTGCAGCGCTCTGGTATCGACCCCGTTTTTCAGCATCAGCGTTGCCGCCGTATGACGCAGTTTGTGGGGTGAATAGCGGGATGCGTCCAGGCCCGCCATCAGCAGCTTTTTTTCCACCATCTGCTGAACGCCTCTTACGCCAAACCTGCAATTTTTTTGACTGATAAACAAGGCGTTTCTATCATTTTCCCGTACATTCTCAACATTTCGGACCATTAAATAGTCGTCGATGGCCTCCCGGCAGCCCTCGCCGAAATACACGATGCGCTCTTTATTGCCTTTGCCGAGGACACGCACGTGATCCTCATATACATCCGTTACATTGAGCCCGACCAATTCCGATACCCGCAGCCCGCAGCTGATGAAGAGCATCAAGATGGCGTAGTCCCGCAGCGCGTAGGGGCCTTCGCAGGCGTCCAGCAGCCGCTCGCATTCCGATTCTTCCAGGTAACGCGGCAGGCTGGCCTGACGCTTTGGCATATCCAGTTCCAGCGTGATATTCCGGTCCAAAAGATGCCGTTTCGCGGTGAGGTATTGGAAAAAAGATTTTACCGTCGAAGTACGGCGGCAGCGGCTGGCCGCGGACAGTGATTGATCCGACTCCGGGGAAAAAGACTGATACCGGTAGAGCTCCTCGATTTTGATCACTTTGATGAAGTCCAGATCAACGTCCGTGATATCGATCTCATCAAAAGGAACGCTGCGATCTACCAGACGCCTTCTGCGTTTCAAAAAGCGCAGCAGGATCTTCAGATCCAGGTAATAGGCCATCACAGTGCGATCCGAATGACCGCGCACGGTGGAATGGTATTCCAGAAACTCCAGCACGATATCCGGTACATCGTTGATCTCGTCAAGCTTCAATATCTACAGAGCTCCCTTCTCATTAAATCGCCATATAAAATCTCGCTAAATTTATATTATGCGATATTTTGTCACTATTTCGTTACGGGGTCGTAAAGCTCCCCCGTCGCATTTAGTATATAAAATACTTCTTCATTTGTCAAGAATCCTTTTCTTCTCTTATGTCCGGTTCCGTATTCGATAACAGATTCCCGTCTTCTGTTTGATACTTCGTTCGATTGGATTTGCGCAGTTTGACGCATTCGGATCTGCGGGATAATGATATTGACGCAGAACTGTGTTTTCCCTTTTCATCTCTTTTCTCTCTGTGATGTGTCTTTTGTCCGAACTTCTCTGTAATGTTTTTCAATTGTATCTCTTCTTCAGTCTGCCTCCTTTCTTACTGCGATTTTAGCTTCAAAGGATCGTTCATCAAGAAGACGATCCGTTTCCCTGCTCAGGTCATAGTATCAAGCACCTCAATATCTGCTTACTACAATTTGTGAATGGATTAACGATATTATGTTTCTGATCCGTAACCTCTGGTTTGTATTGATATATCATGAATGATTGTCTAATCTTGAATAATGATTGACGAAATATGGAAAATTATTGTGAATTTCTCAATATTTTGCTATTATTTACGAAAAAACAGGCTCCCTTGTATGGAAGCCTGTTTTTGGTAAATGGATCGGGTTCAGAATTCGTCCTTGGGAGCGGCAAATCTGCTGGTATCGATCAGCGGATCCTTGGTGACGCGGATGGCATTGAGCAGCGTGGCAAGCACCGCAGCGGAATCCATGAACAGGACGAACCAGATGCTGCTGAGTCCCAGCATACTCAGGAAGATCATCAGAGCTTTTACGCTGAAAACGAAAATCGCATTCTCTTTCGCCACCTGGCACATCCGGCGGGAAAGCTGCACGGCAAAGGGCAGAGCGCTTGCCTTCTCGGCCGGGATGGCCACATCTGCAAACTTGGTTTTCTGGCTGAAACGCACATCCACATCTGCGGCGCTGTGCATTTCAAGGCCGTTGGAATACAGGAACATCACATGGTTCCGGGTTCCCTGATTCAGATCTTCGATATGCTGGAGCTTGCGCTCGGTGTCACACTCGCCGAAGACCTCATCAAAGCCAAACTTATCAGCAAACTTCTGGCTCTCCCCTGCCCCGTCTTCCGTCAGAAGAACGGCCTCGCGCATACCGATGTCGCGCACGCCTTCCAGCAGTTCGAGTCCGATGTCGTTGGCCTGGGAAGCAAATACGAGATAACCCACATACCGGCCGGAGACGGTGAGATAGAATACCTCCCCTTCCTCCTCCACTTCCGGGACGGCAACGCCTCTTGCTGTGAGGTAATCGTCAGTGCCCAGGATCACGGGAGATCCGCCGATCTTGACCTCAACGCCGCAGCCTGGTACGTCGACGAAATCGCTGATCACTTCCAGCTTGTAATCCTGCTCGCTCAGCGCGGGGATCGCCTTGGCAAAGGCTTGCTCGGAGTAGTACACCGCATGGGCCACAAAGCTCATGAAGGTCTTTCTGTCCAGAACATCGGAATGAACGCTCTGCAGCTCGGGAGCACCTGAGGAGAAAATGCCGGCTTTGTCGAAAACAGCAACATTGACGTCGGCAGTTTTCTCCATCACCTTGCCGTTGCGGAACAGGATACCGCTTCTGGCGCCGTAGCAAAGGCCCACAAGTGCGGTATAAGGCATCGCAACGATCACAGACGCGGGGATCGCCGTCATGATGATCATCAGGGCTCTGTGAATGGCAACGCTGTAGGTGTAGTCGCCCAGTCTGGGAAGCAGGAAAATGTAGATCAGCGCAATGACCATGGTGATCTTCAGCAGCAGATCGGCGCTGCGGAACGCCTCAGCTTCCATCTGCAGTTTTCCGGCGTCATCTTCGGCAAACAGCTCCCCTGCCTGGTCAAGGATCTCGTCGCTTTCTCCGTTCAGAAGCTCAAGCGCTGCGCTGCGGGTCCGCTTGCGCGCATAGTCTACGACGATCAAGCTCAATTGATAGAGGAGAAGCATCGCCGCACCTTCCGTAGGATAGCCGATCAGGAAGGAAACGAACGCAATAAACAGGACCAGGATGGGCGTAGCAAAATAGTCTCTCTCCAGAACGCTGTCAAAGGCCTTCAGTCCCAGATCAAAAGCGGATGCGATCGCAGACAGCGCGAGAAGGATGATCCTCACGATCTGATTCTTGATCACAAACGCGCCCAGGATCAGGAGGACCGCCGCCAGGATCAGGCGTCCGATCAAGATCATATCGGGAGAGTCTGCGGCAGTGCTTTTGCTCTTCGCCGCAAACCTCGGGCGTTCGTTTATCGGGCTCATACCAGCCACCTCCAAGATGTTATCTTTCTAAAACTTGCTCGGGAAATACGCCTCAGGCCTTGCCGTCGGAGCCCAGAACGTGGACGATCTTGTGGGCGACCATGTCCTTCACAGCCTGACGAGCGGGCTTCAGATACTGACGCGGGTCGAAGTGATCGGGATGCTCGGCAAAGTACTTGCGGATATTGCCGGTCATGGCAAGACGGATATCGGAGTCGATGTTGATCTTGCAGACAGCCAACTTCGCGGCCTCGCGCAGCTGATCCTCGGGGATGCCGATGGCGTCGGGCATGTTACCGCCGTACTGGTTGACCATCTTCACAAACTCCTGAGGAACGGAGGAGGAACCGTGCAGAACGATGGGGAAGCCGGGCAGACGCTTGATGCACTCATGCAGCACGTCGAAGCGCAGCGGGGGCGGGACAAGAATGCCCTCGGCATTGCGGGTGCACTGGGAAGCCTTGAACTTATAGGCGCCGTGAGAGGTGCCGATGGCGATGGCCAGGGAGTCGCAGCCGGTGCGGGAGACAAACTCTTCCACTTCCTCGGGACGGGTGTAGCTCTCCTTGCCGTGCTCCACGTTGACCTCGTCTTCCACGCCGGCCAGGGTGCCCAGCTCAGCCTCGACCACAACGCCGTGGTCGTGGGCATACTCCACGACCTGACGGGTCAGGGCGATGTTCTCTTCAAAGGGCTTGGAGGAAGCATCGATCATGACGGAGGTAAAGCCGCCGTCGATGCAGCTCTTGCAGAGCTCAAAGCTGTCGCCGTGGTCCAGATGCAGCGCGATGGGGATCTCAGGATTCTCGATGATGGCAGCTTCCACCAGCTTCACCAGGTAGGTGTGGTTGGCGTAGGCGCGGGCGCCCTTGGAGACCTGCAGGATGACGGGGCTCTTCAGCTCGCCGGCAGCCTCGGTGATGCCCTGAACGATCTCCATGTTGTTCACGTTGAACGCGCCGATGGCGTAGCCGCCGTCATAAGCCTTCGCAAACATTTCTTTTGTAGTAACAAGTGCCATAGTAGTTCTCCTTGTCAATTTTTTGTACAAATAGCATATTTACAAATTTGCTTTTCTATTATATTCTCATTCCATGCCAGAATCAAGAAGCAGCTTTCACAAATATGCAAAATTTTTTAGTTTTACTGGAGGAAAACATACATGAGTGAAAAACTGATCGGCGCAGCCATTTTTGGACAGTCCGGCGGCCCCACTGCCGTCATCAACGCCAGTGCCTACGGCGTGATCCGTGCCGCCCTCGACGCGGAGGAGATCACCAAGGTGTACGGTGCGGAGCATGGAATCAAGGGCGTCCTGGACGATCGCCTCTTCGTTATGGATGAGGAAGATCCGGAAGAGCTCCGTCTCCTTCTGCACACTCCCTCTTCCGCACTTGGCTCCTGCCGCTATAAGATGGCCGATCCCGAGGTCGACGACACCGATTATAAGCGCATCCTGGAGATCTTCAAGAAATACAATGTACGTTATTTCTTCTATAACGGCGGCAACGACTCCATGGACACCTGCAACAAGATCAGTCGTTTCATGGAATCCGCAGATTATGAGTGCCGGGTCATGGGCGTTCCCAAAACCATCGACAACGATTTGTACGGCACCGACCACTGCCCCGGCTTTGGCAGTGCCGCCAAGTACATCGCCACCTCCTGCATGGAGATCAACAAGGACGCCCGCGTTTATGACAACGGCATGATCACCATCGTGGAGATCATGGGCCGTCACGCCGGCTGGCTGGCCGGCAGCGCCGCCCTGGCCACCGAGTTTGGCTCCGGCCCCGATCTGGTGTATCTGCCTGAGGTCGATTTCGATATGGACAAGTTCCTCAGCGACGTGCAGCGCATTTACAATCAGAACGGCAAGGTTCTGGTTGCTGTCTCTGAAGGCATCCACTATGCTGACGGAAGCTTTGTCTCCGAGGCCAAGACCTCTGCCACCGATGGCTTCGGTCACGCCCAGCTTGGCGGCCTCGCTTCCATGCTGGCCGACATCGTGAAGACGCATACCGGCGCCAAGGTCCGCGGCATCGAGCTGAGCCTGCTGCAGCGCTGCGGCGCACACCTCGCTTCTGAGACCGATATTGAAGAGGCATGCGCCTCCGGTATGGAAGCGGTCCGCCAGGCTGTCAAGGGCGAAACCGGCAAAATGGTCGCCTTCAGCCGCGAGATGATCGATGGAGAGTACCACTGCAAACTCGTCATGATCCCGCTTACCGATGTGGCCAACTACGAGAAGAAGGTTCCGCTGGAGTGGATCAACGATGAGCACAACGGGCTGAAGCATGAGTTCATTGATTACGTTCTGCCTCTCATTCAGGGCGAGCCCAAGCTGCCGCTGGAGCATTCCCTCCCCCGTTATGCCAGACTGAAAAAGGTCCTGGCCAAGTAAATATTCCGATCAAAAAACCTGGAACGCCGATTCGGTGTTCCAGGTTTTTTCCTTATGCGGTTTTTCTGCGGAATCTGGGAAGCCAGTAGTCCTTCCCGTAAACCAGCGCTTCCGCCAACAGACAGACCGGCAGTGCCGCGATCACGTCCAGGGCGGAATGCTGCTTCACGAAGCTCACGGCAAAGCACACCATCACGGCAAAGAATACCACAAAGGCCTTCCAGCCGAAAGGCAGCTCTTTATCCTTCAAGGATACCGAAACGATCCCTGCGGAGTAGGCAACATGCAGCGAGGGAAACACTCCCGTTGGCGTATCGAAGGTATAGATGATCCCCAGGACCCAGGTGAAGAAATTCTCCCGCGGGAACTGCTCCGGCCGTAAATTCTGGATACTGGGATAAACGATATAACACAGCATGGCCACTGCCTGTGTGATCATGATAAAGACCTGCAGCTTTTTGAAGCCTTCCACGTTATAGAAAAAGGGATAAGCCAGAGCTGCCACCACATAGAGGTACCAGCCCACATAGAAAATCACAAAGCCTTCGTGAAACGGAATCAGATCGTCCAGCGCGCAGTGGATCTCATGGCAGCGTTCCACGGGGATCAAGTTTTCTGTGATGAAGTACATGGCGAAGTAGCCGATCCATCCTGCCAGCAGTTTGGCATGGGCAAAGCGTGGTTCATTCAGTCTGCGAAGGGAAAAACCGGAATAATCATAGGGGCGTCTTTTCATGCTGAAGTATCCTCCGAGGTTTTGCTTTTGGGGTAATGCTTTTTGGAAACATTGGGATAAGGGACTACCGTATGGGGCGGCTGCGCCAGCGCGATCTCGGTGATCGCATCCATCAGCGCATGGCAGAGCCTGTCGCGTTCCTGCCCTATTGGCGCATCCGGGCGAAACGTGATCGGCTCGCCGTATAACAGGGTTTTCAGCTCCGGCGCAAGATAGAGCGGGACAAAGCACAGCGCGATCCCGGTCTTCTTATTATAGAACCTGGCCAGATCCACAAACTTTTCCTGAAACGCATGCACGATATTGTTGTGTTCCTCGTAACACTCCGGGAAAATGACGATGCTGTTTCCTTCTTTCAATCTCTCTATCGAATCCCGGAAAGTGGTGATCAGCCTGGTGTCGTGGTACACGGCTATGGTGTGTGCGTTACGGAAAATCAGCAGCGCAAGGGGCGTGACCAGATGGCTCAACAACTTGTAAAACCAGCGCAGCGCCTTGGGCTTTCCGGACCAAAAGTCCTGATATGCGTAGGCTGCCACTTCCCTTTTCTCCATCATCTGCCCGGCGCACCAGATATAATGCTTCCCCGGCACATAGAACTCCCCTGCGATCGGGCCGTACATATGGCTGTGATTTCCCACAATGACGCATGGTTCGTCCGGTAGGTTTTCCGCGCCGACGATTTTGTATTTAGGAGAAAAAAGCCATACGAACCACCGGACGACTTTGTAAAGCCAGCTGCTCTTTTTCTGATCCAGGAGCTCCCAATCGGGTAAACTTTGCGTTTGTTTCGAGACGGATTGCTTCATGAAAAATGATAACCTTCTTCGCTAAGAATAATACTGCGCTGCATTAACGCGCCAAATCACAGGATCCGGATCTGCTCCTGGAGCAGCGAGCCGACCGCGTCGGCCAGCTTGTCGATGGAAGGGATGCGGGAAAAATCTTTGTTGTATACAAGCTTGGCGTTGGGCAGGTCTTCCTCCTCGCCGGTAAAGACGCAGATGACGGCAATGCCGTCCGCCCTGGCCCGGCGCACCTCCGCCGCGGTATCCCGGACGCCGGCTTCCTGCTCGTAGCCGATGAATTCAGCGCTGTCTTCCGAAAAGATCCGCAGCGCGTCATGGGGCTTGACGTCAGACAGCAGGATCAGGATCTTGTGGTCACAGGGGCTTTGCCGCATCAGCTCGTGCACGGCCCGGACCGCAAGTCCGTCCCTGTTGCAGCCGTTGGAAACATACTCAAAGATCCTGCCGTTATCCCTTGTGGCCGTATAATCCCGGAAAACCCGCAGAACGGTGTAGCCCGTCATGGAACAAAATGACATCACCCTGCAGGGAATGGCGCACTGCGTCAGCGCCTGCGCGATGATATAGGCCTGGGTCGCGACCCGTTCCTGCCGACCGGACTGAGACGTGGAGGCGTCCAGCAGGATATCCACGCTCAGATCTCCCATGTTCCCCTGCTCTGTACGCCGGAACACCTTCTCGTCCCCCAAAACCGCTCCCCGCCAGATCCTCTCGCCGTCCAGAAGTCCCGCGTCGGAACGAACGAAAGCCGGTTCCAGATACAGGAGTACGGAATTGCGGATCCGGGAGGAAAGCCTGTCAATGGAAGTCCGGTTTTCCGCCAGATGTTCTTCATAGTACAGGCGGTTTCTCTCAACCTGTTTGCCTTCCTGCTCTCGCTTCAGGGCTTCAAAGGCATTCTGGATGTTGCCTTTTTCCGGTACGCCTCTCGTGAAGTGCAGATGGCAAAAACTGTGATTTCCGGTGCAAAGACGTCTCTCAAGGTCTGCGGTCTCCTGCTCGGAGAACATCGGCGCGCCGAATTTGAACGCCATGAAGGACCTGAGCTGTGCCGCGCTCAAATGGGTCAACGGCTCGTCTTCTCTTCGGAGCAGATCCTCTTCCCCGCTGTAGGCATGACTGGGGTGATCCCCCAGACCGATCCCGAAACGGCGATATCTGGTCTTTGCTTTTTTCGCTTTGTGTCTTCCTGCCAGCAGCAGCGGGAAATGGTGCTCTCTCCTTCGCTCCTCCGCAACGATCTGAAACCAGCGAGCGAAGAGCTCTTTTGCTTTTTCCACCACCGCGTCCGTATCCATTTCGGGGGAAAACTCCAACTCGTCCAGCAGCTTTTTGTCATAGCGATTCAGCTTTGGTTCCATCCCCAGGACGCGCTGAAAATGGGCCGCGGAAAGGCAGTCCAGCAAAGAATAATCGTCCGGCGGCGCCCCGTAAACGGTCAGATACCGTCGGGCGTAGTTTTCCCGCAGCGCCTTCAGCACCGGACGCTGCGGGAGCTCTCTTTGATATACCGCGTTTTCAAGACCCAGCCAAAACAGGCCCTCGTAGGTATCCGACTCTTCATATTGCTGGAAAGACGAAAACACTGCGGCGATCTTTGGATAATCATAGTACCGCCGTACGGCTCCGATGACGAAATTCCAGTAAAGCTCTGCATTCCCCTCGGCATCGTAGGCCTTGAAATCAGGAACAAAACTGTAATCCTTCGCGGCGTTCCAGATCTGGTTGACAGCTCTGCGCCGCTGAAGATCGGTTACCGAATTCATATAGTTTCAAACAGCTCTTGCGCGCCCAGATCGCCCCGGATCCGTGCGGTGATCAGGTCCTGGACCAGCTGCCGCTCAAAGGGATCAAAGCTCTTGTTGATCATGCCCATCTCAAGTGCCTGTCCAAGCTGCAGTCCGTTCTGCACAAGACCGACAGCGGAGAGCAGCCCGCGCAGATCCAGCGCCTTAGTGGAGATCTCCGAACTGTCGCACTTCTTGCGGATATCCTGGAACAGCTCGGAAAGTTGGCTGGCATATTCCCTGCGCAGCGCGGGAAACTGGGCAAGCAGCAGCTTCTGCAGATCCTCTGCCCCGATGATGGGCATATTCAGCACCATGAAGCGGGAGGCCAGCGCTTCGTTCAGCTCTCTCGTTCCCGCATAGCCGTAGTTCATGGTGGCAATGAACCGGGTTTCGGGGGCAAGCAGGATGCGGTCATATCCCGGCACATCGATGATCCGGCGAAAGTCCAGCGTTGCGTGCAGCACGGCCAGAGACTCGTTTTTTGCCATATTGATCTCATCCAGCACGCCGAAGCCGCCCTCCTGCGCGCATTGGGTGATCGGTCCCCTGCGAAACTGCACTTCTCCGTTTTTAAAGGTATCGGTGCCGATCAGCGAAGCCGCGTCGGTATTCAGATAAAAGGAGATATCCCAAGCGGGCCGGTCGAATACAGCGGCAAGGTTTTCCGCCAAAACATTTTTTCCCGTTGCTTTAGGTCCCACCAGAAGCAGGTTCTCCCCTGCCAGCAATGCCGTCAGGGCCTGGTTCCAGATCTCTCTTCCGTAATAATGGAATCTCGGGGTCGGTACTCTGTGCCGCATTTCATCCTTTACCGGATAACGGCTGCGGAAGTCTGTGATGCGCTCCAGGATCGTTTCATCGATCCCTTCCCTTATGAGGAATTCCAGCATGGATCAACACCTCTTTCTTAATAAAGTAATATACCACAAAAATATGTACTTTTCTACTATGGGATTGAAAGAAATCCAAAAATCAAGTATACTGTCCGGGAGGTGGGATCCATGCTGTCATTAAACAGAAAATACATACAGGTTGAGCGCAACGGCAGGCTGTCCTACGGCGGCAGTCAGATGTGGTCGGATAATCCGACGGTGAAGATCTGCGGCTGCGGACCGGTGGCTGTTCTGGATACGCTTCTGTATCTCACACACCGGCAGGAAAGACCTCTGAGCCTTGCGGAGTACATCCGTATGCTGGAAGAAATGAGCAAGCGCTATTTTCCGCTGGTCAGGCCTTTTGGCATCAACGGGCTGATGCTTGCCGCCGGCACGAACCGTCTTCTCCGCAAGTACCGTCTCCCCTACCGTGCCTTCTGGGCCATTTCCGGGCGCAAGTTCTGGTCCCGGGTGGAGGATTTGCTGCGCCAGGATCTTCCCGTGATCTTCTCCGTAGGGCCGAACTTCCCTGCTGTCTGGCAGAAACACCGTCTTCCCTTTTATCGAAAAACAGCGGAAGGCGTCTATATTCCCTCCAGCTCCGCCAAATCCCACTATATCACCGCCACGGGTATCGATCCGGAGTGGCTCCGGATCTCCTCCTGGGGAACAGAGTATTACATCAATCGAAAGGAATATGACGAATACATTCGCAAGTACAGCACCTCCATTGTCAGCAATATCCTGATGCTGAGGCGGATAGGCTGATTTTTGTGCAGCTTTACCATTGATTTCTCCGTCGTTTTGCATACAATAAATCAAACTTGAGCTCCCGAAAGGAGAACTGCAATGAGTCATCAGGAAGCTATCGCCCAGTATTCCAAAGCACTGAAACTGGGCCAAAAATACTATAAATCCGCCATGAGCCGGGGCGATTATCCCTATCCCCCTGTTCTGGATGAACTGCTGACGGAAAATCAGTCTTCCGGGCAGGTGGAGCTGGGTCTGGTGGATATCCCCGCCGAGCTCATTGTCGGCACCCGCTCTGCAGGGCGACGTGCCGCGTTTGCCGGCAACTTCATGCCCCTTTTGACGCCGGATACCGAGTTTGCCATGAAATGGGTCGCTCTCTGCGATGCGCATCTGGGGGATGAAGGCATCCGCGATCCCATTCGCTGCTGTGAATACATGGGCCGGTTTTACATCATGGAGGGGAACAAACGCGTCAGCGTTCTGAAAAGCTACGATGCCCCCACCATTCCCGGCACTGTCACCCGGATCCTTCCCGTTTACAGTGAAGATCCGGAAACGCAGCGCTATTTTGAGTTTTTGCAGTTTTATCCCCGCTGCAGCCTGTATCAGATCCGCTTTACCCAACCCGGTTCCTATGAGAAGCTGCAAAAGCGCATGGGCTTTGAACCGGAGCATGTCTGGACCGTGGATGAAAAGCGGGCTTTTCTTGCGCTGCTGAGCCGTTTTCAGACCGTTTATCTCAAGCTTGGGGGAGCTCATCTACCTGGTAATGAATGCGATGCGCTCCTCTCCTGCCTGCAGGTCTTTTCCTTTGAAGAGCTTCGTGCCCAGAGTATAGATCAGCTGAAAAAGACCCTGGAGAGCCTCTGGCCTGATATCAAGACGGAAGCCGCGCCCCGTTCCATTGCCCTCAGCACCGCCCCGGAAGAAGCGGAACAAGGCCTGATTTCTCTGATCAAGGGCATTACAAGGCCGGATCATCTGCAGATCGCCTTTATCTATGCCTACGACCCGGAAGTCAGCGCGTGGACCCGGGCCCATGTGCAGGCAGAGCACCAGCTTGCCCATGAACTGGAGGGCAAAGTCAGCATACAAAAATACTGGGCCCTAAAGCATGACTATCTGCAGGCTATGGAACAGGCTGTGGAGGACGGCGCCGATCTGATCTTTGCCACAACGCCGCAAATGCTGGCTGACTGCCGCAAGATCGCCGCGAAGAACGCAAAGCTTCGTGTCCTGAACTGCGCCCTTGCCAAGAATTATCTCGGTCTGCGCACCTATTACAGCCGCACCTATGAGGCCAAATTTCTCACCGGCGCCATTGCCGGCGCCATGGCGGAAACCGATCTCATCGGATACATCGCAAATTACCCCATCGTCGGCGTCCCTGCGGATATCAACGCTTTCGCCCTGGGCGCGCAGATGACGAATCCCCGCGCCAGAGTGCGTTTGCTTTGGTCCTCTGAGGCGGAAGACCCCATTTCCACCTTTCTGGAAAACGGGATCTCCGTCATCTCCAATCGGGACGCGGCCGATCCTACCCGTTCCCACTGGGCTCTGGATTACGGCACCTTCCTCTTGAAAAGCGAAGGCACCATGATGCCTCTTGCCACCCCTTGCTGGGACTGGAGCCGGTTCTATATTCAAATCGTCAGAAGCATTTTCAACGGCAGTTATGATGCACTCGCCAAGGCCCAGTCCGATCAGGCCATCAACTATTGGTGGGGCATGAACGGTGGTCTCATTGATGTTCAGCTCTCTCCCGGTCTTCCTGAGGGGATCCGCAGACTTGCCGAGCATCTTCGCCACGATCTGCGAGGCGGCTACTTCGATCCCTTCGGCTGCCGGATCAAGGACCAGAACGGTACCCTGCGCAACGACGGTACACAAACCCTCAGCCCCGAGGAGATCATGCGGATGGACTGGCTCTGTGAAAATGTGGACGGTCACATTCCCGAGATCTATGAGCTGCGTCCGGAAGCCGTGGAAACCACGAAGATCCTTGCGATCCATCCTGAAAATCTCGAGGAAAAGGACGATCTGACATGAAGCTGCTGCTGGTATCCGATGAGGAGAGCCCGTATTTCTGGGACTATTATCGTCCCGGCCGTCTGGACGGTATTGATCTGATCCTGGCAGCCGGAGACCTGAAGGCCGATTATCTCAGCTTTCTTGTCACAATGGGGCGGGCTCCGGTGCTCTACATCCACGGCAATCACGATAGAACCTACGATCAGTTCCCGCCGGAGGGCTGTGACTGCATAGACGGAGATCTGGTCTGCGTGAAGGGGCTGCGGATCCTCGGTCTGGGCGGCTGTCCGCTCTATAACGGCGGAGCCCATCAGTATACGGAAAAACAGATGCGCAAGCGATTTCGCAAGCTCTGGTGGAAGCTTCGCCGGGCAAAAGGCTTTGACATCCTTCTCACCCACGCCCCTGCCAGAGGCTTCGGGGACATGGACGATCCCGTCCATCGCGGTTTTTCGTTTTTCGTGGAACTGATGGAGAAATGGCAGCCCCGCTACCATGTCCATGGGCACATCCATACCAGCTATAAAGTGCGGCAGAGCGGCGATCTGCACTGCGGAGAAACCACCATCATCAACGCCTGCGGCTATCGGATCCTGGAGATCCCGGATCCCGAAGTAGATAAAAACAGGAAGTGAAGCACGATGCTTCACTTCCTGTTTTTCATCAGTTCACGCTGAACATCAGATCGCCGTAGGTGGGCAGCGGCCAAAAGTCCGCCGCTGTGAGGCGTTCCATCTCATCCAGGTCCTGCCGCAGATCTTCCATGCCGGAGAGAACGTGGTCCCGGTAAAACAGCGCCCGGTCCAGAGTATCGCCCCGGGGGAGGGCCCGAATCGCGCCTTCCAGCCGCAGGAGCTTTTCGTAGGCAGCGTCCACATGCTTGCCAAGCTGCGCGATCTCTTCCCGCTCAAAGCGGCATGGCGCATCCTGATCCAGCGCTCGCCGCGCGCTGACAGTCTGGCTCAGGCTGCGGATGTAGGCGGACACCGCCGGCAGGATCTCCTTGCGGCTCATCTCCGCCAGGGTCTGCGCCTCCACATGCAGCACCTTGCAGTAGCTGTCCAGCTTGATCTCATATCTGGCGCGGATCTCTGTTTCGGAATACACCTTGTGTCGGGAAAAGAGCTGGATGTTTTTCGGCGCCATGTAGTAGGGCACACAGTCCGGCGTGGTGCGCAGGTTCAGCAGCCCCCTGCTCTCCGCCTCCCGGATCCAGGCCTCATCATAGCCGTTGCCGTTAAACACAATGCGCTTGTGCTTGCGGATCACATCCCGGATCAGATCATGCAGCGCAGCTTCAAAGTTATCCGCCTGTTCCAGCGCATCCGCGTACTGCCGCAGAGACTCGGCCACCGCCGTATTCAGCACCACATTGACGCCGGAGATAGAGGCCGAGGATCCGGGCATGCGGAATTCAAACTTGTTGCCGGTGAACGCAAAGGGTGAAGTCCTGTTCCGGTCCGTGGTGTCCTTGGGAAACTTCGGCAGCACATGGACGCCGACCTTGATCTGTTCCTTTTCAAGATTTCCGTAAGGCTCTTCGTTCTCAATGGCTGTCAGGATGTTCTCCAGCTCGTTTCCCAGGAACATGGACACCACCGCGGGAGGCGCTTCGTTTGCGCCGAGGCGGCGGTCGTTGCCGGCGGAAGCAACTGAGATGCGCAGCATATCCTGATAATCGTCAACCGCCTGGATCACCGCGCAGAGGAACAATAAAAACTGGGCGTTTTCATAGGGGGTTTCCCCCGGCTCAAGCAGATT
>JAEEGF011214465.1_pt1 | contig 17432 bp, 18 predicted proteins | sample 9134171 | NCBI WGS metagenome assembly JAEEGF01 (sample SAMN16246542, study PRJNA631951) | gut metagenome | biome: gut microbiome; feature: rumen; material: AP-attached | host: Bos | place: Iran: Karaj | collected 2018-10 | reverse complement strand
TACCCATCAGACGCTATTTCAGTATTAAATATATTGAATTATCCGTAATCGTGGTTCGTTTACTGAGATATATAAGGTTTAAAAACCTTTATTTTTCAACAAAAAACACTTGATTATATGAGGAGGTATGGTGGAAAGGAAAATGTGGGCATGAATGGCAGGCGGTTATACGCAATAGAACTCAGAGAAAAGAAAGTTGTCCATTTTGTGCGGGTAGAAGAGTTTTGGTCGGATTTAATGATTTATTATCTAATAATCCTCATATTGCTAACGAATGGGATTATGAGAAGAACAAAGGTTTATTTCCTGGTGAAGTGACTACGGGAAGTGGAAAAATGGTGTGGTGGAAATGTGAAATTGGGCATGAATGGCAAGCGCCAATATGTAAAAGAACAATTCGAGGTGATGGATGTCCTAAATGCTCAAAGGAATTAAGAACATCTTTTCCTGAACAAGCTATATTTTATTATATTAGTCAGGTATACACTGATGCAATAAATGGTGATAAAAGCGCGGTAGGAAAGGAAATAGATGTGTATATTCCATCATTAAAAGTTGGTATTGAGTATGATGGAATGCCTTGGCATAAAGATGAATATAAAGATATAATAAAAAACAATATATGCCTTGAAAAAGGGATAGAACTATATAGGATTAGGGATGATAGATGTCCGGTATTACCGGTTGTATCTAATGTTCATATAATAAGTTGTAATAATAGTAAAAATAGCATAGAAGATGCATTATGCAAACTGTTTGATGAGATGTCAATTAGTGCTGATATTAATTTAGAGAGAGATAATATTCATATTTTAAGTCAATACATCAAAATTCGAAAAGCTAAATCTCTTTCGACTGTTTATCCTGAACTTGCAAAAGAGTGGAATTATGACAAGAATAATGGCATAATGCCAGCACAAGTTTTAGTTGGAAGTACAAAAAAGGTATGGTGGAAATGTGAAATAGGGCATGAATGGCAGGCAACGATAGTAGGGAGAACAGGAAGAAATGCAGGATGTCCATATTGTTCTAGTAATAGGGTTTTTGTTGGTTTTAATGATCTGGCGACTCATAATCCTGAAATAGCCAAAGAATGGAATGAAGAGAAGAATGATGATTTAAAACCAACAGAAGTGACGAGTAAGAGCAGTAAGAAGGTATGGTGGAAGTGTGATAAAGGACACGAATGGCAGGCAACGATAGCAAGTAGAACCGGGCTAAAGGCTAGTTGTCCATATTGCTACGGATTAAAAGCGCTGAAGGGGATTAATGATTTATCATCTAATTATCCTGAAATGGTAAAAGAATGGAATTATGATAGAAATGATAACCTAAAACCAACAGAAGTGACGAGTAAGAGCGGTAAGAAGGTATGGTGGAAGTGTGATAAAGGACACGAATGGCAGGCAACGATAGCAAGCAGAACCGGAAGAAATACAGGATGTCCATATTGTTCGGGACATAGGATATTATCAGGATATAATGATTTAACAACTAAATATCCAGAAATAGCGAAGGAATGGAATGAAGAGAAGAATGATAGTTTAAAACCAACAGAAGTGACGAGTAAGAGCAGTAAGAAGGTATGGTGGAAGTGTGTTAATGGACATGAATGGCAAGCAACGGTAGCAAGTAGAACCGGAAGAAATACAGGATGTCCATTCTGTTCTGATAATAGGGTATTATCAGGATTTAATGATTTAGCAACTAAATATCCAGAAATAGCGAAGGAATGGAATTACGAAAAAAATAAAGGAGTTGATCCCAATCAAGTAACATATGGAAGTGGAAAAAAAGTATGGTGGAAGTGTATTAGAGGGCATGAATGGAATACATCAATATGTAAAAGAACGCTTAGAGGTGATGGTTGCCCATATTGTTCGGGACATAGGGTGTTATCAGGATTTAAGATTTAGAAACTAAATGTGAAGTTGAAAACTTAATCAGAAATGTATATTTAGGTTCAAATAAATTCAAAAAATCTCATATGTATGAAGATATTCAATAGAGTCCTGACTGGAGAAAACATTTATGGCTCTGCTCGGTTGGCGAGCAACGCGAGACCGAATGAGCGATGCATCGCAACGCTTTTTCTGATGTGCTGATTTCCAAATCAACAGCTGAATAAACTTCGCTCAAAAAAATGAGCGTAGTTTTGAGCGAAGTTTGAGTGCCAAAAGATAATTTGAGTAATTATAGGCTTACTGCAAAGATTAACCTATGATTTCCGACAATGAGGTTTATTATGCTCAATATTATTATATAATAATATATATATTATGGATACATATATAAAAATATATATAATGTTGACTAATTATACATAATATTATATAATGTTCTCATCAAGGTGGTGATTATATGTCTGGTTTTCAAGAATACTTAGATGATGCTTTGAAAAAGGTATCTTTCTCAGAAAAAGAGAGCGTTAAAAGAAATAATGATTATGATGTTTTTGAAGAAATAAGGGAGCAATTAATTAAAGCTCGAGAAGAAGCGGGTCTAACTCAAATGGATCTTGCAAGACTGTCTGGTCTGACGCAATCGTATATCAGCAATATAGAGAATGGAAGCAATAGACCAACCATTACGACTCTAAAGAAGATTGCAGATGCTTTGGGAAAAAGATTGTTTGTAGGTTTTAATGACTAAGGAGATATGGTAATGACAGGGTTAGAAAAGTTGTACATAGATAGCTTCAGAGGTATAAAAGATTTATATTTGGAACGATTAAGTCCGATTAATTTGATTGTAGGCAATAATAATAGTGGGAAAACATCTGTATTAGAAGCAATAGAGTTCCTGCGTTTTTATAATGCCGGTTTAATTAATGTGCTGCAGATCGCTCGTCAAAGAGATTATCAATTTGCCATGGAATACTCTAATTCTATTTATGAAAATGTAATGTGCATGTTTCCTCAGAATTTACCAGTCAAAATAATAGAACTGAGCGGAACATATAACGGAGAAGCATTTTCTTATAAATTTCATGGTGAGAATAAAAGAATGTTTTATAATCCGGAAGAAGATATAAATGGAATCAGCAAAAAGCGCATTCGTTCTGCTTCTCATGGGGAGATGGAAGTTGACGGATTTGAAGGAGGAATATTGGTAAATCTTGGGAAGGAATTTAACCAGTTAGCTGTTAAATTTCATCGTAACATCAAGATGGCAGATTATTCTTACACGGAATCCAAGAGCCTTCCTATAAGATATGTTGGGGCGTTTGCTCATCTGAGAGGAGATATCATCAGCGAAATTGTACGCAATGAAGAATATAAAAATATTTGCGTAATGATGCTGAAACTCTTTGACAAAGGAATTACAGATATACTCACTTTACCAAGTGATACAGGTTCTCATATGGTCAGCTATATCAAACATGACCGCTTAGGAAATATGCCACTTTCTACATATGGTGATGGTATAAAAAGAGCACTTGTTCTTGCAAATGAAATAGCGAAGGCTCGTGGCGGCGTTTTACTGATTGATGAGATTGAGACATCAATTCATAAGCAGTACTATGATGATATTTTTAGATTTGTGACCAAGGCATGTATGCAATACGACGTCCAATTATTTATTACGACACACAGTCTCGAAGCTGTAGATGGAATACTGGAGACACAGGATTACAAGGGGAATAACACCGAAGATAGAATAAATATTATAACACTTCGAAAAGATGGAGAGAAGACTTTGTCGCGCTCAATGAAAGGATTTGATGTATATAGAGAGCGTGAAGAGTTTGGATTAGAGGTACGCTTATGAATAGCTTGATTCTTTGTGAGGGAAACACCGATGCCATCCTTCTCAGTTACTATTTGAACAAAGTTTATGGATGGGAATATTGTAGAAAAGCTCCGAGCCATCTTGATATAAAACAGAGTGAATTTGAGGAATCAATAAACTGGTATAAAAGAGGTGATGACAGGCTTTTGATATGTGGCGTGGGTGGAAAAGATAAAATGTCTACGTTTTTCAAAGGAAAAGTGTTATCACCTATGGTTAATTCGGAGGATAGATTTACAAAAATAGTTTTAATTCTTGATCGAGACGACAAGGATGTTGACTCGATTGAGGCACATGCGTCGCACGTTTTCAGCCCCGTGATAACGAAAATGAAGAATAATGTATGGACTGATAATAATTATTCCGATTCGTTTGGATTGAAAAAACATGTCGAAAGTTTATTGATCATAATACCTCCGGAGCATCAGGGTGCATTGGAGACTCTTATGTTGGAATCGATATCGGAAAATCCATATGATGCTGCAATCGTTAAAAGAGCAGGGGATTTTGTTGATGAGATGCAAAATAGCGCATCTCGTTACATCAGCAATAATAGGAAGAAACTGAAAGCGCATCTGGGAGTAACATGGGCGGTGCAATATCCGGAAAAAGTTTTTAAACTTATGGATGAGCAAATAAGAAGTGTTGCATGGGAAAAATCAGAGGTTCTCCATAATTGTTTTAGACAGCTGAAGAAAATATAATCCGACTGATGTGTGAAAAATAAATCTTTGTATATTAATACATTTGTTGGATTTATAATCAAAATCGTCATGGATGAATCGATGTATTTAGATTGGGGAGAAAGACATAATAATGAACATAGAATCCTATAATCTTGACTCGCTACGTGAATTAGTCAGAAAACTTCAGATTGAGAATTCTGAATTGAAAGCCATCCTTGATAAACAAGGAGTTCTTTATGAACCTAAGGATATATTTGATGAATCAGTTGAAGAGTCGGAAGCGTATGATCCGGATCAGGGAGGTAGAATTATTTCAAAGTGGATTACTGATGAAATGGTAATCCGCTTTTATTCTATGTTCTGGGGAAGAGAGGATGTCTATGCAAAACGGGGAAGGAACGGAGGATATTATCCACAATGTTCAAACAGATGGGAAGCAATATGCCCTAAACAGCAAGGGAATCCTAAGTTCTCTTGTGATGACTGTGAGTATAGGCGTTGGACGAAACTTGAACCTAAGATAGTCATGAGTCATTTGCTTGGATATAGAGAGGATGGCACAGATGTGATCGGAATCTATCCGATTCATAAAAACGGTACGGTTCGATTTATTGTATATGACTTTGATAATCATGAAAAAGGGTCAGAACAAACTGATTTTGCTAATACTGATAATGAATGGCAGGATGAGGTAAACGCACTTAGAAAAATATGCGAATCTAATGGTATACATCCTCTGATTGAACGTTCCAGATCGGGCAAAGGGGCGCATGTTTGGATTTTGTTTTCAGGACCAGTCAATGCCACGATTGCACGAAATTTTGGATTTATGATCCTTGACAAAGGAATGATGTCATATAATCTAAAAACGTTCAAATACTATGACCGAATGTATCCTTGCCAAGATAATGCTAACAGCTTGGGCAATCTTATCGCACTCCCACTTCAGGGAAAAGCACTTGAGGATGGAAACAGCGCATTTGTTGATGGAAACTGGAATGCATATCCTGATCAGTGGGCTTTGATATACCGAGATGATATAAGGCTGTCAGCTGATGAGATAAAAAAATATATGGAGAAATGGCAGGCTGAATTGGTATCTGACAATTCATATTCAATAATGATGGATGCGCGAAAGGAAAGAATAAAGCCATGGAAAAAACATGATGCGTTTGTTAAGGAAGATGTTGTTGGAAAACTTCACATTACTTTAGCAGATGGACTGTATGTTGATACACTGAATCTTGCTCCGAGGTTACAGAATCAGATCAGAAGTCTGGCGGCGTTTGATAATCCTGAATATATAAAACGTTTGAAAATGCACAGGTCGAACTATTATCAGTTTCAGGCTGTATATCTAGGCAGGGATATTGGCGGCTACATACAGCTTCCTCGAGGGTTGAAAGAAGAGGTTATAGCAGAGTGTCAGAAATCAGAAATAGATTTTGATATAAAAGATGAAAGAGAAAAAGGAATTCCGATAAATGCAGAGTTTACTGGAGAACTTCGCGATGAACAAAAAGAAGCTGTAGAAAAAATGCTGTCGTATGACAATGGGATTCTTAGTGCAACCACTGCATTTGGTAAGACAGTTGTATCAAGTTATATAATAGCTAAGAGAAAGGTGAATACGCTGATAATTCTTCAGAGTAAAGATCTTTTAGAACAATGGGTGGAGTCTTTGCATAAGTTTTTGGATATTAGTGAAGAACCGCCAATATACAAAACTAAGACCGGACGAGAAAAACGTAGAGATGATGTAATTGGTATACTTTCTTCAGGAAAAGATACATTAACCGGCATCATCGATGTAGCAATGGTTGGTTCACTATATGCAAAGGGAAAATATCATAGGCTGCTTAATAAATATGGATTGATAATATACGACGAATGCCATCATGTTGCATCAAATACTGCAAGAGGTGTTATGCAGAAGGTTAATGCCAGATATGTTTATGGTGTCACAGCTACTCCAAAGAGAAGTGATAGCCTAGAAAAAGAGATATTTATGCTGATAGGACCTATCAGGCATTCATATACAGCAATTGAGAGAAATCTAAAACAGGGTATCCCGCATGTTGTGATTCCGAGATACACAAGAACAGTTAGGATAAATGAAGATAGAAAAGATCCAAATGCTCTTTACAAACTTGTGAGTAATTCACAGAATCGAAACGAAATGATCATTTCGGATGTTATGGCTGCAGTTAAAAATGGAAATACACCGGTTATACTGACCCGCTTGAAAGAGCAGGCGAGATTCTTATATGAAAGACTTGCTTCTACTGAGAAAAATGTATTCTTGATGTATGGCGACAATAAGGATCAGGAAAATGTTGAAATACGTAATAGGTTGAAATATGTTCCGGAAGGTGAACAGCTTATTCTTATAGCTACAGGACAAAAGATAGGTGAAGGCTTTGATTTTCCGCGTCTTGACACACTCTTTTTGGCGGCACCTGTGTCTTTTGATGGAAGACTTGAACAATACCTTGGAAGACTGAACAGGGATTATCCGGGGAAAGAAGAAGTTGTTGTGTATGACTATGTAGACTCACATATTGGGATGTTTGAAAGAATGTATGCAAAGCGTTTAAGAACATATAAAAATGTGGGCTTTTCTGTCGAAACCGATGTTGTGAATACCAAACAGAATGTTAATGCAATTTATTCTTCGGATAATTACATGGACGTATTTGAACGTGATCTTATTGAAGCTAATGACAGGATCATTATCTCCAGTCCAGATATTGAAATTAGAAAGATTGACAGATTCCTGAGTGTTATCAAAAAACGACAGGAGGCTGGGGTTAAAGTTACGGTGATTACAACACATCCTGACGAGGTTCGTTTTGGAAATGCCTTTTTCTATTCTAGTTTGATCAGTACATTGACGGCAGCCGGAGTTGATGTTGTTGAGAGAGATGAGATTGGAGAACACTTTGCGGTTATTGATGATAATGTTGTTTGGCATGGAGGAATGAATCTTCTGGGAAGAGATGATGCATGGGACAATCTGATGAGGGTAGAGTCTGAGAAGGTTGCCGCAGAGTTGCTGGAGATGGAGTTTAAGGATTAGAATTGTTTGGGGGATGATACGAGTTAGTTTGTGCTTCCAAAACGCTTCCGAAAAGTTCAATAAAACAAAATAAAAGAAATAAACATGCTATATAGCGTATAATAGAGATAATCGAAACCACCATATATAGCACAAGCCACTTTTAGACCATTGAGTACGAGTGATAACGAGCCAAGCACAAGATAAATAAACAGTGGCCCCGGAGGGGCCCAGCAAAATGAAAGGCGTACCCGCAAGCTTGCTTGCAAGGGTATGCCTTTTGTTTTGATTGTTAGCTGCGAAGCAGCGCTGTTTATTTATCGTAGTATTTGGCGACAACATACATGAGGATACCGGTTACACATATGACGCGAGCATTAGATTCCTTGCGGATGATAGGCGAATCAATGTTGCGCTATCAAGAGCCAGAGATAGAATATTCATTGTTGGAAATCAAGAGTATTCTAAAAGGGAACCGCTATTGAAAACGATCATGGGAAAATGCAGAATCATAGAATGGCAATAAAGATGAAAGCGGCCTTCGGCGATGAACACCGGGGGCCGATATTTTGCTGTCAGTTTTTTGAATCTTAAGTATAGTCAGAAAGGTTTCCATGAGGACCATATGCATCCATATACAAGCTTTGAGGATGGAAAGATTGATGACCTGATCCTACCTGATGGTAGTATAATAGATGATGATACTAAAGAGGATTGGAGAAGGAGAAGAAATATGTTTGCTAACCTTCAATTATTGGAGGGAAGGGAAAATGAGTCAAAGAATGCAACTTAGTATTTGAGGAAGATGTACGACATTGATTATGGAATCGCTCTTAGCATTAATCTATCTGCCAATTTACCCATCGCTAAATCAATTAAGTACAATAATAGAACATAAAATTGGGTATTAAATTCAAAATATTGAACGATAAATCAAAATATTGACATTTTGATCAAAACGTGGTATAATCACCTCATAATTAAGAAATAAACACAAAGAATAGCGATGTTCAATAATAGTACTTAGTATCCTTACTAAGGAGGCTCATAAATGAAAAAATCAGATAAACCAAATAATAATGAGAATGCTGATTCTTCTCTTCGCGTGGAGTTCGCAAAGAATGGCCATGAAGAAGAGGTGTTAAAATCTAAGGAAAATCTCGCAAAGATGGTTAAAGCTTTGCGTGGAAATAGGACAATAAGGGAACTGGCTAGTAGCACTGGAGTTGCACCATCTTATATTTCAGGTATAGAAAATGGAAAGTTTATCCCAAGTGCTACAATCTTGATGAAATTAGCATCGCCACGTTCGAAGCCTCAAAATGGGATAACTGTTAAAGACTTGATGACAGTATCAGGATACGAAGTCGAAGACAGCAATATTATCGATAGTGTTGAGAGTCTTACTAGATATCGTGATGATATTGATCAGTTTGATCTTGCAAAAAGACCAGAGAAAGAGTATCTTTCCACAAAAGAATTGTGGGTTAGAAATGTTTTTGTTCCATTGACAATAGGAGTAATATACGGAGCATTGGAAAAGAAAGGGATACATTTCAGTAACGGGCAGGAAACCACTATGTTGCGTCGTAGAGGGACTTTGGTCATGGATATTTCTATATTTGACGGACCTATTAATGATTGGTGTTTTTTGCTTAGGTATACTTCGAGGTTCAGATCTCCAATACAATTAGCCGAGCAAATGATCACAATGGATTTAGGGGAGTTGCTACTTTTAGAGCCAAAGCCGGACAGAAAAATATCTTTTGTAATCAATAATAAGGAAGTGTTTGAAGAAATCATAAAGTATAAAGGAAAACTTGCCTTTCGAGGAGACGTATCAGTGATACTATTTACAGGCGGACATCTTGAAGATATGAAGCTTGATGATTTTTTCGAAGAAAACAAGGTTATTAATGAGGAATACCTTGCTCACTATAATGATCAAGATACCAGCTCAGAGTTATATATTATATAAAGATTCTTTGTAATGATAGTTTAAAAAGGAGAACATGCCTATGATTGTTTTTAACAGAATAAATAAGAAATAGGCGGTCTGGCAACCGCCTATTCCCGAACCCTTATGGTTTAGATGAAGAGTTTTTCCCTGCAAGGAATCTTCTTCTAATCCATAACATATCAAAATAAAGGCTCTCTGTCAATGAGAGTTGGGGACATATCGGGACCCGTTCTTAATTTATTCCATAATTATTTAAAACTAAATATTGAGATAGTCTGGTTATAAGAAGCAATAAGAAATGAAAGGAGATATATGATACAGACATATACACCGAGTCAGATTGCGGTAAAGAATATCTTACAGCAAGGCGACAATCTCTTGATAACCGGCAAACCCGGAACAGGGAAGACTGAACTGCTTCGTGATATTTGCGAGGATTTTACGCGAAAAGGCAGGAAGGTTCTCGTGACGGGCTCAACAGGAATGGCAGCTTCAAACCTGGATAATGGACGAACCCTGCATAGCTTACTGCGTTGGAGTCCGAATGGCAACAACTATGATTATAAACATTGTGCGGAATCATTAAAAGGAGCAGCACTGCTAATAATAGATGAAGTAAGTATGCTTAACGGTAGTATTATCTATCATCTTGATAAGTGCTTGAACACGCTTGATCATAAACCACAGATTGTTATGTCAGGTGATTTTTTCCAGTTACCTCCAGTTGGAAAGGGATGCTATCCGTTTGAACATCATTGCTGGCCAAGGTTTAATCTGACACCATGTATACTTGAAGAGATTGTTCGTCAGAGAGATATAGATTTCATCAATAATCTCGAGCTTGCTATGCTGGGTGACCCTTCATGTATAGAATATTTCAACAGTAAATCTTGTCAGACACCTATTGCAGGTGCAATCACTCTATGTACAAGGAATGATCAAGTCGATGATATTAATCGTGCTAGATTTGACAGTATACCGGGGAATGCAAGACAGTATGATGCGATTGGAGATATAGTCAATGCTGATTTCGAGAATACAAGAATAAAAAAATCACTTCGTCTGAAGAAGAACATGCGTGTCATGGTCCTTCGAAATGATCCGGACGGAGAATATCAGAATGGCTCACTCGGAACTGTTAAGGAGATGAGTGATAACAAGGTCCGAGTGTTACTTGATAACGGGAACGATGTCAACATAGAACGTGTAGAGTACACTGTTGACAATCGCGATAAAAATAAAGATGCAGTTAAGATAACACAGTTTCCTCTTCAGGGAGGGTATGCGATAACAATCCATAAGAGTCAGGGGCAGACCTTTGATTTTGTAAATATTATGGCACCTAGTTGTTGGGAGGCAGGACAGCTCTACGTTGCAGTGTCAAGAGCACGTTGTATTAGGGGCGTTCACTTTATGGTGCCAATAACAGAAGAAAGTTTAAAAACAGATACACGAGTGATCAACTTTTACAAGAGTTTAAACGCACGATTTGTTGCGTGAAAGGAGTTTTTTATGAATAAAATTGAGAAAATTTACACTATGGAAAAAGATGTCGAAAAAGAAATGATATTAATGGTTACGGGGCTGATTGACAAAGGATTATCTAAGTCGGGGGACCCATTTGTATCGGTTGAGATGTTTGATGGGATAAAGAAGATAAAGGTCAACTTCTTCAATGACACAGTAGAATCACTTTCGAAAAGGGAAGTTATAAAAGGAAGTATTCTCAAGGTTAAGCTTACACATGGATCTAATGGCTATTATAACCAGAGCGGTTGGGATGTAATCTCTGATGGTTCAATAAGTGAAAAGGATTTTGCTTATGTGGCACCTATTGACCCGGAAGAATGCTTTGAATGGTTGGTTGGCAAAATTAAGGCGGTTGATCCTAATCCTGAAGAAGTTGGTCCTTACAATAGTCTTTCGTCATTAACAGTGAAATTGCTGGAGAAAAATGCGGATGCCTTCAAACGTTCATCAGCTGCGGTTACCATGCACCACAATTTTCTGGCCGGGCTTATATATCATACCGTACGTATGGTCTCGATGGCCATTAAGACGTGCGAAGTATATAGAGCATTGGATAAAGAACTCTTGGTATGCGGTACTGCTTTGCATGATATCGGTAAGATATCATGCTACGAAACAACAGACTATGGAGATGCGAGCGTAACACTGGAAGGAAGGCTGCTTGATCATGCACTTGTAGGAATAATGATGATTCACGATGAGGCAAAAGAGGGATCATATGATCCGGAAAAACTGATACAGCTTGAACATTTACTGGCTTCCCACCATGGAAAAAAAGAATGGGATGCTATTACCACTCCTGCTTTCCCGGAAGCAATGATGTTACACGTTATAGATCTGGCGGATAGTCGTATGAACATGTTTGAAGAAGCATATAAGGAACAGAAGGCCGGTACTATTTCTGATGATAAGATATATGGACTTGAAAATAGTCATATCTATAAGCCTCTCATTTATGAGGAGAATTCTATAAATATTTAGTAAAAAAGGAGATGAAGAACAATGAATAAGAGAACAAACAACAGAAAAGTTAAAAGGATAATTATAGTAGCAGTGTTTGCTATCGCGCTGAGCGTAATAACGGCCTTTGTGCTGGTTCCATTAGTGAATAACAAGGGCGTGAGAGCTGATAAGAAGCCACATGAAACTAGAAATGTGCACATTCCATTAGTGAATAACAAGGACGTGGGAGCTGATAAGAAGCAAGATGAACCTACAACTGAGCTGATGCCATTAGCGAAGGACGAGGAAGTGAGAGCTGATAAGAAACCAGATGAACCTACAACTGAATATTTAAGCGATGATGGATGGACGGAGTATATATTTGCCAAAAAAGTTCACTGTGGTGAATGCGGTAAATGGTACGATTATGACGAGGCATTATCGATTTATAGAGACGAAGATCATTGCCATGGATCATACAGTATACAGGATGTTCTTGTAGATACAATCTGGCATGAAGCTGAGTAATTATGATGGTGATTTAAAAGTCGTAGAAATATGACTATAAAAAGAAAGTGGTGATGTATATGTATTACGAAATAAAGAATTATAAAATTGGGAGCGATATTACTCCAGGTATGGTTTTGTTTAGCGATACAGTAATGCAGTATGCTGAGGAACATCGCAAGTTTTCACTTGCGAAGAAGAGATGTGCTCACATACATGCAGTTTTGGCCGGCCTGGTTTATTATCTGGGGATACTTCCGTTTGTGGATGATTATCTAAGGAGGAGAAATACATTATTTCTTCTGACAGTTTTCGTGCTTGCTCCGCTGGCAATCATGGCGATCGCAAATGTGATTACTATTATAACGATGAACAGGAGGTTCCAGAAGTGGGTGGATGATTCGTATGATGTATATGTGAACCCAGTGGTTAACGGTGTCAATATGTTATTATTCCGCCAGGATCTTGGCCGTGGAAGAATCTGCCTCAAGGCAATCACGGAAAAAGGGGTGTCTTACGATGTAGAGCTTGATGGCAAAAAATACGAAAGAAAAATCGAGTTTAAAACGTCTGTGACGTGGGGGTGTGAGGATACCGTAATCAGTTTTGATAATGATTCAGTGAGGTTTGAATTAACCGGAAGCTACGAATCATAGATTGTTTTTAAATCATAAAGGAGGTACAGCTTATGAGGGAGCCTTTTGAACCTATTGATTATGAAAAGTTTGCAAAAAGACTCCGCAATCTTCGTGATTTGAGTGGTATCGAAGATACGGAAATTGCGAAAAAACTTAATATTTCTGCACAGGCAGTAGGTAAGTGGATGAATGCCAGGAATCTTCCGGATTCACAGCATATCTGCGATCTGAGTGATCTGTTTGGGGTGAGTACAGATTACCTTCTTAAGGGAACGCCTGATGATAACAGAAGAAAAGCCGAAGTAAATGAGGATGATTCAAATAGTGCCGATATAAAAACGTCATACATCTTTGGGGATGCAAGCATAGAAGTTGATCGTTTTGACGAAACCAGCAGATACGATATGCAGAAGCGTCTTAAGTTATATGCAGCGAAAGCTATTGAGTTATTTGCAGCATGAAACTAAACCAGAGGTTGATTTTTTTGGATAAAATTCCGTCCGAATAATACATATAAAACTAAACCAGAGGTTGATTGCCTTGGATATTTTAGTGGTTGTACAATAAAAGGGGTTAGTACGTTTCGGACGTCTGCTGGGGGTATCGCAAGATGCATCTGTCAGCTCTAACCCTATTATATGTGGGATACAGAAAGTATGGAATACTCGATGATTGATTAGGAAAGGCGTAAATACATGATGTAAAGGAGTGTGAGGATTATGACTGAAAAATTAGAAAAACAACTTGTAGAAGATTTTCCATTTTTAAAGAAAACCTATCCTTTTTATGGGGAGGGAGATATAGAAATAATAAAGATGTTAAGGACTTATGGAATACAGTGTAGTGAAGGATGGTATGACCTCCTTCATAATCTGTGCGCTGAGATTACAGATGCTTATGCAGATGCCGGTAGAACGATAGACATGGAAGTTCTCAGAATTAAAGAAGAGTTTGGCAGGCTATGCTTTTATTATAAATTTGCAAAAAATCATAATTCAGATTTTGAACGAAAAATATCTGATATTGTCTATAAATACTGTAGGGAAAGTTTTTATACCTGCGAGGAGTGTGGAGCTCGTGGAGAACGTAGGTCAGATGAAGAGACGATGTGGCAAAGGACACTCTGCGATGACTGTTATGAGGCATTGTTACGAGAGGATGAGGAATATTGGGATGATTAAAGTAAACTGGAACGTAAGCTAAAGGAGGTATAGAGTCTATGTATGATGGTCATATTTATTGCGAAGAGTATAAAGAATTAAAAAATTATATTGTTGATATTATTAATGGTGATATTGAGGATTATGATATGAAAGTCTGTCTGAACATATTCAGGAACTATATGATTCCGGGAAAATGCCTGCGACACAATATGGTTTCGTAAGAGAATGTCTATGCGTCGGACTTTCTCTATGCATGTAATACAGAAGGAAGGAATCGTGAAAGGAGGTGCCTAAGTATGGCAACAACATCAATAATAAAACAGGTTGTTATTAAAGATAAAGATGCGTTGAAGCGTTTTGTCGATATAAATAATAACGAGAACCCATTAAAATTGAATGATGTCAAAACAGGGCAGTACGAGCAGGGTAAAGAGTTATTAAAACGATTCTCATCTCGTTAAGGGAATTATTATCGATGGGACTTTCAAATTCAAGCATAAGAAGGTTGCAAAAGAGTTTTCGAAATACTATGGATAAGGATATCGATACTTTTATGCGGCAGAATGCGATTAAGTTTGAAAGTAAACATTGGTGTTCAACATATTTGGTTTTAACCAATATTAGTGGTGATTTTGATGAAAATGCTGACAACAATTTTAATTTGAGTGATTTTCGAATCGAAGCATATTTCACATTGGTGAATAAAGCTATATGGAAAAGAGTTTGCTGTACCAGAGGCTGATCTGGCTGAACTGATAATTGTTAAATTGGGAAATTCAATAGAATTTATACCCGATGATACAAAATCAGAAGATGACATTTTGGAATTTTTTATATGAAACACTTGCTTATAATCAGCACAAAGAATACTTTGAAAAGTACATTGATATGGACAATGTAGAAGACGGTGAAAAAAAACGAAAGGAGTTGAGCACTATGAGTGGAGCAGGAGATTTGATTAGTGATACAAGAGCTATGGAAATCGCTAAGAACATTATTGAGTTAGGGAAAAATACGCTTGAAGAAATCGCAAGTGCGACAAAATTGCCTTTGGATGTGATAAAAAATCTTGCAAAACCTAAAACTCAACAGCAATAATGTTTTACAAATGTGAATAGTTTTATGTTAAAGTGTAAGCCTATGAATAACTAAAAGGAAGAGCTGTACCTTCGGGTACGGCTTTTCTTCTTATTTTGGCAAATATTGCAACCCTGTAAGAGATAACGCATACGCTCTACGCAATAACAGCATCTAAATTTTCAAATAACAATCAAGAACAGAAGAACAGAACATCCACAACAATGATAAATGTTGAAATTCAATGAAAATGTGTTAAAATATAAATATAATTGAATATTTAACAATTGAAGTAAAATGGAAGACGATAATACCATAATTTTGTGGGTTCTTACGGCATACTAGTTATATGCTATGTTGATTAACTTTATGCATGAGCATAGAGTCAAAGGATGAGGAAGATGATATGAAGATGATTATGGTGTAATTACGTCTTTTTTTGTTTGTTAAGAAAGCCTGCTAATAAAAAGTCAAGCATAAATTGAAAATATTACAAGTGGATAATTCAGGCACTCAAAAAAGGCCGTCAATATGCGGCGGCCGAGTGGAAAACTCGATAAACGGATTTACGACTGATCTGAGTTTGAATTAGCCTGTGCAGCCAAAGCAGCCTTTACCTTGCCATAGTAGATCCGGAGGAACTTGTTTGCTCCGGCAGTCATATAGACATTATATGGCTTCCCTTCGGCTCGTTTCTTGTCGAGAAAGTGGTACACGGCATCGTCAGGCTTTGTCTGAAGTAATACTGACATCACGAGGAAGAGAGCCTTTCTCAAGCGGGCTGAGCCGCATTTAGAGGCACGGTTACTCTTGCTTGCTCGCTTGCCTGATTGATCGACACCTGGATCCACGCCTGCATAAGCGGTTATAGCTTCCCTGTGTGTAAAACGGGAGACGTCTCCGATCTCAGCTATAAGCTGAGGACCGAGGACTTTGCCCACTCCGTTCATTTCCATAACTGTGGAGTATTCGGGAAGTGTGGATGCAAGCTCGTCCATTTCATTCTTGAGACGAATGGTGCACTCCGTGAGTGAGCGAAGTTGATTGATAGCCATTTCAATCAGGTTCTTATTGGAGCGATCCTTCGGAAATACCGCTACGAGATCCTTGGCGTTCTCATAGAGCGTTTTTGCACGAGCCTCGCTAAAGTTATAGCCTTCCCGCTTGCAAAAGGCTTTATAGCGCTCTGTGAAGGTTTTAAGACCACTGCCGCGAACACATTCGACATGCCAGAAGGATGCTGCATAATCCACCCACTTTTCAGAGCCGTCAGGCCGTGCCGGACTGCTGAATAGATCGTTCAATCCTGGATAAGTCATATCCAGAAGTGAGATCAGGTTAGTCTTGGCAGAGGCCTTCTGTCTTGTAAAAAAATCCAGCTGAGCATTTAGGGTTTTCAGTTGTGTACGAGTATTGTCCATACTTGAATACTCTTGCAAATCGGCCCAGTTGTCAAGAGTGTATCTCGCAATCTTTTTGGCATCAGCCGGATCTGATTTAACTTTCCGGATTGAATTGTTTCCGAAGTCTTTGATCAGATGAGGATTGACGGCTGAGACAAAGATATTTGCTTCGGACAGGCTTCGAAGAATGGGCTCATGGTACCGGCCGGTGCATTCCAGCACGGCTTTGGTATCGCCATCCAGTGAAACAATGTAATCCGTCAGTTCCTTGAGACCGCTGATGGAATGCGCTACATCAAAGGGCTTCTTCACAATGACACCTCCCGGCTGCAGGACCGCTACGGTGCTCTTACCCTTTGAAACATCAATACCGACTGCGTTGTACATACTCGTACCTCCCGAAAAAAAATATGCATTGGTACCAGCGGCTCTCCATTGCTTATTCAATCTCCCGGGGTATCACACGGACATGTACAGGACAGTCCTACCTGCGTAAACCGAACAGCTGCAAATGGACAGCTGGCTGACGGGCTTTCTTACGGACGCCATAGGGTCCAAGGAGGCGATCGTCACACCACATGCCGTTCCATTATACAGCTTAAGCAATGAAACGGTTAGTCCTAACTGGTTGTTAGGTATCTAACCACCACAATCTTATTGTAGGAGGAGGGTAATG
>JAEEGF010790244.1_pt1 | contig 17435 bp, 12 predicted proteins | sample 9134171 | NCBI WGS metagenome assembly JAEEGF01 (sample SAMN16246542, study PRJNA631951) | gut metagenome | biome: gut microbiome; feature: rumen; material: AP-attached | host: Bos | place: Iran: Karaj | collected 2018-10 | reverse complement strand
TATTCTCCTTAGATGTATCACGCCCTGTGACTCAGATAATGATAATGAAGATAACGCTGCCACAAGTGAAGAAGAGCAGGCAGGCTTCAAAGGCAAAAGAACAAAAGTCACACCTGATATAGAGAAGATTGAGAAATTCATAGCTCTTATAGATGAATACAGGACAAAGGCTGAGTATATGCCTGTTAATGAGCTTATCCGAGATATACTTAGCGAGACTCATTATGGCGAGTACTGCGCAGCACTTCCCGGCGGAGCAAAGCGCCTTGCGAATCTCAATATCCTGTCTCAGAAGGCAACAGCCTATGAGCAGACCAGCTTCAGCGGAGTATTCCACTTTGTTAAGTATATTGAGGAGCTTGAGAAGTTCGAGGTGGACTATGGAGAAGCGAATACTCTTGATGAAAACGCAGATGTAGTGCGCATTATGAGTATTCATAAGAGTAAAGGACTGGAGTTCCCTGTGGTTTTCCTGTCAGGAATGTCCAAATCCTTTAATACTATGGATGCAAATGAGGCTGTAGTCCTAGATGTTGACATGGGTATTGGAGCTAATGCCATCGACCTTGAAAATCGCGTAAAGTATAGCACTCTTAGAAAGCGTGTTATGGCTGATAAATTGAAGATGGATGTCCTTGGCGAGGAGATGCGTATTCTCTACGTTGCCATGACCAGAGCAAAGGATAAGCTCATAATGACAGGTCAGGCCAATATAGACATGGTCGGTAATCCTTCTGAGAGTCCCTTTGCAGGAACCTTGCAAAATTATCTGTTTTACAGAGACAGAGCTGCAGAAGAGGGTGAGCAGCCATATCTTTTACCGTATTTTCTTAGAAGCGCTGCTAAATCCTATCAGGACCTTGTTCTTATGGCACTTGCAAGACATCCTGATTTTGAAAAGCTCTGCTCTTTAGTAGGAGTTGAAGCTCAGAAGGTTGAGGCAGGAGACGTAGCCTTTGATTTCAGGATAATGACAGAGCATGAGCTTGAAGCAGAGGAGATTGGCAAGGAAGTCACAGCAAGAGTCCGCCTTGATCATCTCACGGCAAATATCACAGATGATGAGAAGGAGTATACAGAGCTGTTTTCAAAACGCTTTGATGATAAATACTCACATCCGTCTTTGGACAGACTTTTCGTTAAGACCACTGTTACAGAGCTTAAGAGAGCAAGACTTGAACAGAAGGAGGAGCCTTCCGCCCATATGTATGAGGTAGAGGAGATAATTCCCTCATTCATAGATGATAAGGCGAAAAAGGCAGAGGGTGCAGCCAGAGGTACTATTTACCACAGAGTGATGGAGCTTTTGTATGATGATGATATGTCTGATGGAATAAAAGCAAAAGGAGCTTGTGCAAATACTCCTGATGATAGGGCTTCTGATCTGGATTCCTGGATGAAGGTGATGGAGGATATAGGGAAAATGCCCTCAGGATCATCTGAGAGCGTTAATAATGCCGATATCCTTGCCTTTTATAACAGCGATACCGGAAAGCGCATGAAGGCTGCCCACGATGCAGGAAAGCTTCACAGAGAATCTCCATTCATGCTTGGAATAGAAGCAAATAAGATTGACGCAGAATTCCCTGAGTCTGAGAGAGTTCTTATTCAGGGTATCATCGACGTCTGGTTTGAAGAGGATGACGGACTTGTCCTTCTGGATTACAAGACTGATAAGGTAAGAGAGGGAAGAGAACTGGTGGACAGATATTCGGTTCAGCTTGATTACTATCAAAAAGCTCTTGAGTCCATAACACATAAAACGGTAAAGGAGAGAATCATCTACTCCTTCACCCTGGGTGAAACAATATCTCTTTAAATAAGAAACCGGATAGCGCTCATTTAACGCTATCCGGTAATTTTTATATTATATAAACTTTAAGCTGCCTCTGAGAAGCGGTCTCTTACATCACTCTCATTTGCCATGTGCTTAATTCTCTTAAGGGCATGTCTTACAGCAGGTACACTTAAAAGTGCGATTGTAAGGATACCCTCTGCGCCAATATAAAGGCCGTTATAAGCAAGTGAGTATGTGAAGGGCTGCATTCCATAATCAGCAGCATACTGACCGAAGAAGATAACGCCTGAAAGCACTGAGAAGAAAAGGCGTCCTAAGATACCTACAACATAGCCGTTTATCAATCCGTACTTTTTATTGTGGAAAAGTCCGGAGAGGCCAAGCGCTCCGAAGGCCAGGAAATAGTCACATACAAGCTGAGGAATACTGATTATATAAGGCTCTATTATGAGCTGCAAAAGACCATAAGCAAGTGCTGAGGTCAGGCCGGCTCTTGTGCCATACAGGTATCCGACAAATGTAATGAAGAACATTGAAAAAAGGGTTATGGAACCACCCATAGGCATTTTAAATATCTTTATCATAGAAGTAACCATCGCCAGAGTGACGCCCATTGAAGCAAACACGAGCATCTTTACTGAAAAATGGTTTTTCTGATCTTTTCCTGTGAAAAAGCATGCTGCAACCAGTGAGAGAATAAGAAGAACAACCAGCAGACCATATCCCCCGGAAGTCAGCTCATAAGTATCTTCTGCCTGAGTTAAAAAAAATGACATAACAAAAACCTCCTCGCATTTTTGCTACGAGGAGGTCTGGTATTCATCAAAAATCGTATTACGATAATAGATAAATGCTTCCTTACGCCGGTATTAACCGGTTCAAGTAATGAGGGTCGATGGAAATCCATCATCTCAGCAAAGCTCCCCTAGCAAATTATTAAAAAAATATTTATTTTTCTTAGACGACTTCATTTAATGATATTTTTCCAAGTTTGTCAATAAGATTTCATACAATCTTAAATGCTCACAAATACTCAGAATCAATCACTAAAGCTTACTATATTATAGAAGCGGAATTCCATGCTCTCTTGCATAATCGGTGTAATCCTCAGCCCAAAGAGAACACTGTACTTCACCGATGTGAGCCTTTCTAAGGAAGAAAAGGCAAAGTCTTGACTGACCGATACCGCCACCTATTGTATAGGGAAGCTTCTTTTCAAGGATTGCCTTCTGGAAAGGAAGCTTAGCACGCTCAGTACATCCTGCTTTCTCAAGCTGTGTCTTTAAGGAATTCTCATCTACACGGATACCCATTGATGAAAGCTCGAGAGCTATATCAAGAACAGGGTAGTAAACAAGGATATCACCGTTGAGTGCCCAGTCATCGTAGTCCGGAGCTCTTCCGTCATGCTTCTCGCCTGATGCCAGAAGGTCACCGATCTGCATGATGAAAACTGCACCCTTTTCCTTAGTGATGAGGTATTCACGCTCCTTGGCGTCTTTTCCGGGATACATATCCTCAAGCTCCTGAGAGGTGATGAAGAATATGTCGTGGGGAAGAATTTCCTCAATATAATCGTACTGGATTGACATATATTTCTCGGTTTTTCTAAGAACCTTATATATAGTGCGGACTGTTTCCTTAAGGAAGTCGAAATTGCGGTCTTCCTTGCTGATAGCTTTCTCCCAGTCCCACTGATCTACGAACACGGAGTGGATATTATCCGGAATCTCATCCCTTCTTATGGCGTTCATATCTGTGTAGAGACCTTCTCCAACCTTGAAACCATATTTTTTAAGAGCATAACGCTTCCACTTAGCAAGAGAGTGTACAATTTCTGCCTCTCGCTCGTTCTCTTCCCTGATATCAAAGGCAACGGGACGCTCAACACCATTAAGATTGTCATTAAGACCTGACTCGGGTGCCACAAATAAAGGGGCAGTAACACGAAGAAGATTTAAATTCTCAGAAAGTGTATTCTGAAAAAAGTCTTTAACTGTTTTGATGCCGACCTGTGTGTCGTGGAGGTTTAATGCTGACGTATAATCCTTAGGAATAATTAGATTTTCCATTACCATGCTCCTCTCTGAACAATTCATTTATGTAAAGTATTAAAGCGCGTTTTCATCCATCATGCAAGAAAAAAATGATATTAATCATATTTATAGTAGAAACATTGAAAAAAAAATATTAATTTTTTCATAGTTAATTTGGAATTAATTTTCATTTCGAAGCCCGAAATCATGCAGACTTAATCGTTTTAAGAAAATCTTAAGAAATTCATAAGAAAACCTACAATATTTTTTCAGGATTTTGGGATATAATCAGTCAGGTAAGGAGATTTAAAAGCTATGGAAATTAAGAAAATTATCAAATTAACACCGAATCAGGTAAAGGATTTTGTTAACGCTGCAACTAAATGTGATTTTGATGTAGATGTGTCTTACAATCGTTTCACTGTTGATGCTAAGTCAATTCTTGGTGTGTTTGGACTTAACTTCGATTGCCCGCTTACAGTAAGATATCGTGGCTTCAACCAGGACTTCGAAACATATCTCAGTGAACATGCAGTTGCTTGCTAATAATTAAAATAATAATTATCTGATATACGGGCTCCCCATGATATACTATCGTGGGGAGTATTTTTTATGAAGAACATTCAAATTTCAGTCAGAACCCTGGTTGAGTTTTTACTCAGATCAGGCAATATAGATAACAGAATACATCATGCTCCGGATACCGCTATGCTGGAGGGTGGCAGAATACACCGCAAGATCCAGAAGAGTATGGGGGCAGAATATCAGGCGGAGGTCCCGCTTAGTTTCACATATACATCTGAAAACTATATATTGACCATAGACGGCAGAGCTGATGGCGTTATGGAGAGGAAGCACAAGCCTCTTCTTATAGACGAGATCAAGGGCACTTACCGTGAGCTCAAGAACATCAAGGAGGCTGACCAGGTTCATCTGGCCCAGGCCAGGTGTTATGCTGCCATAATCACAAGGCAGAAGGATCTTGAAAAGGTAAGCGTCAGGATAACCTACTGCAATATTGATTCTGAGGAGATAAAGACTTTTGAGGAGGACTTTACCAGGGAGGAGATATGCAAGTGGTTTGATGATCTTTTGGGAATGTATCATCGCTGGGCGGAGTACCTTGCCACCTGGGATGACATTCGTATGAGCTCCATCCATGCCATGAACTTTCCTTTTCCTTATCGTGAGGGACAAAAAGAGCTGGCAGCAGGCGTCTATAGGACTATTTATCATGGGAAGAAGCTTTTTATGGAGGCTCCCACCGGTACAGGTAAGACTATAAGTACGATCTTTCCTGCTATAAAGGCAATCGGTGAAGAAAAGGCGGAAAGGATTTTTTATCTTACTGCCAAGACCATAACCAGAACCGTGGCAGAGGATACCTTTGAAATCCTGAGAAAAGAGCAGGGCCTTAAGTTCAAAACAGTCACATTGACCGCTAAAGACAAAATCTGTTTTCTTGATAAGGCTGATTGCAATCCCGTGGCCTGTCCTTATGCGGAAGGGCACATGGACAGGATAAACGACTGCATGTACGACCTTCTTATGAATTCGGACAGCTTTGACAGGGAGGCGATCATAAGCTATGCGGAGAAGCACAGAGTATGCCCCTTTGAGCTGTCTCTTGATATGAGTCTTTTTGCAGATGCTGTAATCTGTGATTATAACTATGTTTTTGATCCTTTTATATATCTGAAAAGATTCTTTGCAGGCGGAAGCACCGGAGACAATATATTCCTTATAGATGAGGCGCATAACCTCTTAGACAGAGGACGCGATATGTACAGCGCAGAGCTGGTATTGGAGATGCTTCTTGGCTTTGAGTCGATCATATCCATTGCCCATCCCAGAATTGCAGGGATAGTGAGAAGTCTTGCAGATGAGATGGAAAAGCTCATGGGAGAGGAGGGTGAAGCAGAGGTTCTTGATGATATCAGCCCTATAATGCAGAGGCTGAACCTGCTTCAGTCGGTTATTTCCAAGTGGCTTGAGGAGCACGCTGAGGGAATGTACCGCGATGATATTCTGGACTTTTACTTTGAAATATCCAGGTTTGCGAATATATATGAACTTATTAACGATAAATATGTAATATTTGCAGAAAATGATGCGGAGAATGGCTTTAGAATAAAGCTTCTCTGTGCAGATCCTTCTGATAATCTTGCCAATTGTATGGAGAGGGCCAAGTCAACAATCCTGTTTTCGGCCACATTACTACCTATTCAGTACTACAAGAGACTTCTTGGCGGTAAAGCTGAGGACTATGAGATATACGCTCATTCCGTATTTGACAGCAAAAGATGTGGAAGACTGGTTGCTTCGGATGTTACCAGTAAGTACACAAGGCGCGGAGAGGACGAATACCGACGGATCGCCACATATATAGACGCTATTGTGAGAGCAAGGAGCGGAAATTATCTTATTTTCTTCCCCTCCAGGGCCTTCATGGATGAAGTCGGTTATATATATGAGCAGGAATTCTATGATGAGAGCACCACAGAGATACTTGTTCAGAATGAGTCCATGTCCGAGGACGAGAGAGAGGAGTTCCTTGGCAGATTTACTGCAGGTAATGATATAGACCTCGCAAGTGTCATCAACATGGATATTGATATCGAACCCTCCAAAAGTGTTCTTGGCTTTTGTGTGATGGGCGGAATATTCAGCGAGGGTATCGACTTAAAGAATGACAGTCTTATTGGAGTAATTATAGTAGGAACAGGTATCCCTCTTGTGTGCAATGAAAGGGAAATAATAAAGGATTTCTTCGAACTGAACGGAGAGGATGGCTTTGACTACGCCTACAGGTATCCGGGAATGAATAAAGTCCTGCAGGCAGCAGGTCGTGTTATAAGAAGTGAGAAAGATTTTGGAATAGTTGCACTATTGGATGAACGCTTCCTTCAGAAATCATATTACGAACTCTTTCCACGAGAATGGAAGGGAATTATAAGAACATCGACCGGTAGAGTCAAAAATGACGTAAACGCGCTCTGGAAGCGGATTGATGATTGTGGATAAGTGAAAACTATCATAATAAAAACGGTGTTTTACACATGAAAATCGGATATAGTTAACATAATAATATACATGCTATTCATTATGTTAACCTAACACTTTTTCAAACAATTCGAATTATTGGAAAAATAATAGCGATATCTAGACAATTCAAGGTGGTCCAACAAGGAAAATGACACATGTGTACATGTGGATAACTCTGTGGAAATTGGGGATATTCCGAAAACGGTATTTTCGAAATGCGCATAAAAAGGCAATATCTGAAGGTTTACGATATTAATCCACAGATAATCGGAATTTCAAAATGATACTATCACGGTCAATAAAACTATGTTAACTACACGGACATCTGACATGTGTGTCAGACAATTATTTTTATTCCAGTAACTGTCTGCAAAACCTTCATTAAAAGGCTCATTAGATTGACAAGAACACAGGGTTTGAAATATCATAGGTTAATATATGTAATTATAAATGAGGATATTGTTTATGAGAAAAGAATTAGCAAAGACATATGATCCCAAAGGAATTGAGGATCGACTTTATAAGAAATGGGAAGATAATAAGTATTTTCATGCTGAAGTGGATGAGACAAAGAAACCATTCACTATTGTAATTCCCCCTCCGAATATTACCGGTAAGCTTCACATGGGACATGCTCTTGATAACACAATGCAGGATATTCTTATCCGTTACAAGAGAATGCAGGGCTACAATGCACTTTGGCAGCCCGGTACAGACCATGCTTCAATCGCTACTGAGGTTAAGATCATCGACACTCTTAAGTCAGAGGGTATAGATAAGAGAGATCTCGGAAGAGAGAAATTCTTAGAGCGTGCCTGGGAGTGGAAAAAGGAATACGGCGGAACAATCATTTCCCAGCTTAAAAAGATGGGATCTTCATGTGATTGGGACAGAGAGCGCTTCACAATGGATGACGGCTGTAACGAAGCAGTTACAGAGGTCTTCTGTAAGATGCACGAAAAAGGCTACATATATAAAGGAAACAGAATTGTAAACTGGTGTCCTGTATGTAAGACTTCTATTTCTGATGCAGAGGTTGAGTACGAGGAGCAGGCTGGTCATCTTTGGCATATTAAATATCCTCTGATCGATGAAGACGGAACAGTAAGTAAGACAGAATTCATTGAGTTTGCTACAACACGTCCTGAGACAATGCTTGGTGATACAGCTGTTGCAGTTAATCCCGATGATGACAGATATAAGAGCTTCAAGGGTAAGAAGGTTCTTCTTCCTATAGTAAATAGAGAGCTTCCTATCGTTGAAGACAATTATGTAGATATGGAATTCGGTACCGGTGTAGTTAAGATCACTCCCGGTCATGACCCGAATGACTTTGAGGTTGGTAAGAGACACAATCTTGAAGAAATCAACATCCTTAACGACGACGCTACCATCAATGCCAACGGTGGTAAGTTCGAAGGTATGGATCGCTACGAAGCAAGAGAAGCTATCGTTAAAGAGCTTGATGAGATGGGTCTTCTTGTTGAGATAGAAGACTATTCTCATAATGTAGGTACTCATGACCGTTGCCATACAACAGTTGAGCCTATGATCAAGGCTCAGTGGTTTGTAAAAATGGATGAGCTTATCAAGCCTGCTGTTAAGGCAGTAAAGGAAGGCGAGATCAAGCTGATTCCTCCGAGAATGGAGAAGACCTACTTCAACTGGACAGATAATATCCGTGACTGGTGTATTTCCAGACAGCTTTGGTGGGGACACAGAATTCCTGCTTATTACTGTGATAAGTGCGGAGAGGTAGTTGTTTCCAAGGAAGCTCCTACAGTATGTCCTAAGTGTGGTGAGACTCACTTTACACAGGATCCTGATACACTGGATACTTGGTTCTCATCAGCACTCTGGCCCTTCGAGACACTTGGATGGCCTCATGACACCAGGGAGCTCAAGTACTTCTTCCCTACAGACGTACTTGTAACCGGATATGACATTATCTTCTTCTGGGTAATCAGAATGATCTTCTCAAGCTATGAGCAGATGGGAACATATCCTTTCCACACAGTTCTTTTCCATGGACTGGTAAGAGATTCTCAGGGAAGAAAGATGAGTAAATCTCTTGGAAACGGTATTGATCCTCTTGATATCATTGAGAATTACGGTGCAGATGCACTCAGACTTACTCTTATCACAGGTAATGCACCTGGAAATGATATGCGTTTCTACAATGAGAGAGTAGAGAACAGCCGTAACTTTGCCAATAAGGTATGGAATGCTTCACGTTTCATCATGATGAACATGGGTGAAAACGAGAAGAGCGCAATCAACCAGCCTGCTCCTGCAGGACTTGAGCCTGTTGATAAGTGGATTCTTTCAAGACTTAATAACACAATACGTGAAGTAACCGAGAACATGGATAAATACGAGCTCGGTATCGCAGTTCAGAAGGTTTACGACTTCATCTGGGATGAGTTCTGTGACTGGTACATCGAGATGGTTAAGCCCCGTCTTTATAACTCAGACGACGAGACCTCTCATAAGGCAGTTCTTTGGACACTTCAGACTGTACTTATTAATGCACTTAAGCTCCTTCATCCTTACATGCCTTTTGTTACAGAGGAGATATTCTGCACACTTCAGGACGAAGAGGAGTCTATCATGATCTCCACATGGCCTGAGTACAAGGATGAGTGGAATTATGCCGCTGATGAGAAGGCAATCGAGACCATCAAGGAAGCAGTAAGAGGAATCCGTAACATCCGTACACAGATGAACGTTGCTCCTTCCCGCAAGGCTCTTGTTTATGTCGTTTCAGATAAGGAAGAAGTACTTGATATTTTCCGCACAGGTAAGCTGTTCTTTGAGACACTTGCCAGCGCTTCAGAGTCTGTTTGCCAGAATGATAAGTCCGGCATTGCAGACGATGCAGTATCTGTAGTTCTTGCAGAAGCTACTATATATATTCCTTTCTCAGATCTCGTTGATATTTCAGCTGAGATCGAGAGACTTGAAAAGGAGAAAAAGCGTCTCGAGGGCGAGCTCAAGAGATCACAGAGCATGCTTTCAAATGAGCGTTTCCTTTCAAAGGCTCCGGCTGAGAAGATTGAGGAAGAAAAAGAGAAGCAGAAGAAGTACGAGCAGACCTATGCACAGGTTGAAGAAAGACTTGCGCAGCTGAAAAAGTGACGATAGAGCTATGAGTGAAGATTTTACAAAATATGCATCCGACATGCTTGAGCGTCTGGACAGAGGTGAGAGACTTGGCTTCTATGAATGTGATCGCTTTGTAGATCAGATTCCTGCTTTTACAGAGAAGCATTCCGTCGAGGATACACGCAAATTCCTTGAATATCTTGGAAGCCCTGACAGAAAGATGCATATTATCCATGTGGCCGGAACAAACGGCAAGGGATCGGTATGTAATTACCTCTCCGAGATATTGAGACAGGCAGGCTTCAAGGTTGGAATGTTCACCTCACCGCATCTGGTGAAGGTGACTGAAAGATTCTGCATTAATGGAATGCCAATCGATGATTCCATGTTCTGCGAGAGTTTTGGGGACCTTATAAGAAAAATCAGGGATTATGAAGTAGATAATTATTTCCCTACATATTTTGAATTCCTGTTTTTTATGGCTATGCTTCTCTATGGAAAGTATCCGGTGGATTACCTTGTCCTCGAGACTGGCCTCGGTGGAAGACTTGACGCCACTAACAGCGTTCATGAGCCGGTACTTGATGTAATAACAGAGATTGGCCTTGATCACATGCAGTATTTAGGGAATACGATTTCCGAGATTGCAGGTGAAAAGGCTGGAATCATCCGTGAAAACACACCTGTTGTTGTTTACAACAGGCGTGGCATTAGTACGGATGTCATAGAAAAAAGAGCTGAAGAGCTTTCAGCGAAGGTATACAGAGTTGAACCTGAATTTGTCACTGAGATAAATACTACTCCGGACGATGCAGGGAATATTTGCATTGATTTTTCCTATGAATCTCAGTATGATAAATACTGCGGTCTGCGTTTGCAGTCTGTCGCAAAATTTCAGACAGAAAATGCCGCTATTGCGATAATGTGCGCAAGGGCTCTCAGAGATATGGGAGTCAATATAACCGACGACGACATAAGCTATGGCCTTAGAAAGGCTAAATGGGGCGGAAGAATGGAGCTTATTCTTCCGGGAATTTATGTTGACGGTGCGCATAATGTGGATGGTATGGAAGCCTTTCTTGACTGTGCCGGGAATGTTCCCTGTGAAAAGAACAGAATCCTTCTGTTCGGAGCAGTTGCGGATAAGCAGTATCATCTTATGATCAGACAGATTCTTGAGAGCAGACTGTTCAACAGAATTTGTGTTTCTGTCCTTGAGACAGGAAGATCAGTATCAGAGTCTCAGCTGCGTGCAGCCTTTGAGGCAGAAATGAGACATTTTAAGGATAAACCTGATATCAGATTCTCATATTACACAAGCGTCAGAGATGCACTTATGGATATCATCACTGACAGAGGAGCCGGAGATGTAGTATTTGCAGCCGGTTCGTTGTACCTGGTTGGGCAGGTTAGAGAATCACTGGGGATAATGCCCGGTAACTGATAAATCGTAGTTTCTTATGAGTTTTTTGGAGCTTTACAATGATCAATTTTGAAAATGAACTTAAGAAGTTTCGTCCCAGCCTCGAGATAGAGGACGCTGAGGAAATTATCTACAATCAGGATCTGGATGATATGGCTGATGTACTCGTTGGCTTGTTCAAGGATGCTAAGGCTGAGGAGATGGGCCGCCAGACTCGTCCACGCCAGTAAATTAGTGATAGTCCAAAATTCCAAACCGATTAGGTAAAATAGAGAGGGCGAACTTCAAATTATGAAATGTTATCAATGTGGGGCAGAGCTCACTGAGCGCGAATACTGTCCGAATTGTGGTGCTGCGGTTAAGGTATATAAACGAATCATTTCGCTTTCCAACCGTTATTACAATGAAGGGTTGGAGCGCGCCGAGGTCAGAGACCTTTCGGGAGCTATAGAATCACTGCACCAGAGTTTGAAACTTAATAAAAGCAATATTCAGGCCAGAAACCTTTTAGGACTGGTCTATTATGAATGTGGAGAAGTAGTTGCTGCACTGAGTGAATGGGTTATCAGTAAGAACCTTAAGCCTGAGGAGAATGCAGCAGATGACTATATGGACTTAGTCAGAAACGATCCTTCACGTCTTGAGACCTTCAATCAGACAATCAAAAAGTTCAACATCGCGCTTAATCACTGCCATCAGGACAGACTTGATATGGCTGTGATCCAGCTTAAGAAGGTTTTATCAATGAACCCCGGATTTATCAGGGCTCATCTTTTGCTTGCGCTTTTATACCTTAATAATGGTAATTATGCCAAGGCTAAGACAGAAGCCCAGAAGAGCCTTAAGCTTGACACGGGTAATGTAATGGCTCAGAGATATCTTAAGGAAGCTGAAGCAATGATGCTTCCCCAGGATGTTAAGTCCAGCGATGAGAAGGTTAAGAAGCAGAACGATGTAGTCAGATACACAAGCGGAAATGAGACAATCATTCAGCCTGTGAGAACAAATATGTTTACAAGAAGCGGCTCAATATGGGGAATAGTTCTTGGAGTTGCCCTCGGAATTGCCGCCGCTTATTATCTGATATTACCTGCCAGAATTCAGTCAATGAATGCAAGCTTCAGAGAGCAGATTGCTTCCATAAGCGAGGAGTCAGACTCCAAATCTGCCAAGATGGGTGAATATGAGCAGCAGATAGCTTCACTCAATACAGAACTTGAGACTCTCAGAGAAGAGATGAGTTCATACCAGGAGAGTGACAGCTCAGGCTCAGCAGCCAATGATCTTATGGCCGCTGTTTCAATCTATCTTAATAATTCTGAAGATATAGATGCAGTGCAGGAAAAAATGGATCCCATCGACCTCAATAACATGGAGGGAGAGGCATCCGCACAGTTTACAGAGCTTTACAATTCATTTATGACGCTTGTAGGTAGCGAGCTCTCCAAGAGAAGCTACGCAACCGGATTTGATGCTTATCGCAGCCAGGAATATGATGTTGCGATCAGAGCATTGTCCAAGGCATTTCAGTATGATAACACCAATGTTGACGCACTCTATAATTTAGGGAATGCCTACTACGAAAGCGGTGACACTGACAACGCCAAGGTTATTTACGACCAGGTTGTGAATAATTTCTCGGATACTATTAGCGCAAGCTCAGCCGAGACAAAATTAGCAGAGATTAATAATGCCTCAAATTAACCCAAATATGACAAATTTTTCGGATTTATCTTTTATATTTAGATTTCTTCCGATATTCCTTATTGCATATTATGTATTGCCATCAAGGCTGCGCCCTTTGATCCTTTTTGCGGGCAGCCTTGCATTTTATGCTTTCGGGGACCCGAAAAGCATGGGCATTTTTGTAGTTGCAGTTGTGGTTAATCTCGTTCTTTCATATAGATGTCAGGCACACAGTAAACCGGCTCTCATTTTTATCGTATTAGCTGATGTGGCTCTGCTTCTATCCTTCAAGTTCCTTTCAGGCTATGGGAAAGTCCCGGGCCTTCCACTTGGAATCAGCTTCTTTACATTTAAAATGGTGAGCTATCAGGCTGACCTCTACAAAGGGAAAATTGCAAAATGCCCGGGAGTAGTTGCCGTGGCAGCTTATTTTTCAATGTTCCCGCAGTTAATGTCAGGCCCTATAATGCGTTATTCGGATTTTGAAAAGAACAAAATCCTTTCCGGAATAGAAGACAGATTCCTTATTTTTAAGGACAGATTACAGATTTACCTCAACAGACTTGAGGAGGGACTTGTGTTCTTCACTCTGGGCTTTGCCATGAAGGCCCTTATCGCTGATTACCTTGCAGCGATGTGGAATGAGATCGGAACAATCGGCTATGAGAGTATCTCAACACCTCTTGCATGGGCAGGAGTTATTTGTTATTCCCTTAACCTTTACTTTGATTTCTGGGGATATTCACTTATGGCAGCCGGAGTAGGCGTGATGCTGGGATTCCCTTTTGTGAAGAACTTCGATCATCCCTATTCATCCAAGACAGTTGGAGAATTCTATCGTAGATGGCACATGACCCTTGGCTCATGGTTCCGCGACTATGTTTATTTCCCCATGGGAGGAAGTCGTGAAGGAAAAGGGAAGACCATCAGAAACCTTTGTATCGTATGGGCACTTACAGGCTTATGGCACGGTGTGACTCTGAATTTCATCGTGTGGGCCGGTGTTTTGCTCTTTATGATAATCATGGAGAAGTTTGTGTGGTCATCCAATCCCAAGCTTCTTAGTATCATTGGAAGAATCCATGTCCTTGTATGTATACCTATCACATGGGTCATTTTTGCACTTCCCAGCAGAGAGGATCTGTTTAACTATATGGGAAGACTTTTCCCCGTGGCAGGAGCCGGAATCGCGGTTAATCCCGGAGACTTTGGCAAACTGTTATCAACCTATTGGGGATTCCTTTTAGCCGGACTGATACTCCTTTTACCCGGAGTATATTCCTATTTTGCAAGACACAGAAAGGACTGGCCGGTAAGAGTACTGATGCTCATACTGTTCTGGATATGTGCAGCCATAGTATCAACCAAGGCTGGTAATCCGTTTATGTATGTTAACTTTTAATCTTTTATAAAGGCAGAGTATGAAAACATTTTTTCAGCATATTTTGTCCATGGGTATCCTTGTAGTTGCGCTGCTACTTACAGTGGATTCCGCACTTGGGCAAAAGAGCGCGTATGAAGAAATTGAATATGACTCTTTTGATGCACCGATTATGTCGCTGACTCTCCGCCATGTAATGGAGGGTGGGCAGCCTTATCTTATAGAACTTTTGCGCAAAAATTTATTCGGAGCCGGAGAAGAAGCTACGGATATTTCCGAGGGTGAAAATGAAGTAATAACACCTGAAAATGAGCCTGCAGGCGAACCTGAAAATGTAGAGGAGCCTCATGCAACTCAGTCAAATGAGGAAGTATCTGATGGCAATTCCGAAGAGGTATCTTCAGGAGATGCCTTTGGAGAAGTATCCGACGGTAACGCTGAGGTGTCCGGCGGAGATTCTGCAGAGACCTTCGAAGAAGCAGTAAGTGACGGCGTTGCAGCTGAACCTGAGCCTGAAAATGATAACTATGTTATGACAGCCGTTCCGGATACATACTTTGATGATGCTCTTTTCATAGGTGATTCCAGAACGGTGGGATTATCAGAGTACTGTGAGGAGCTTAAGGGGCATGCGACCTTCTATGCAAAGGTGTCCTTGACAATTTATGGATTTAACAAGAAGGAATTCGTGGTTGTTCCGATAAGGACTGAGGAGGGCGTAGAGGTTCCTGAGGATCAGCTTCCGAAGGAGAAGGTTACAATCGAGGAAGCCCTTACAAGAAAGCAGTTTGCCAAGATTTATATAATGCTTGGACTTAACGAGCTTGGAAGCGGTACGGCAGAGAGCTTTACTAACAGCTACGGTGAGGTTGTAAACCGTATCAGAGAGCTTCAGCCGGATGCTATCATTATAATTCAGGGAATTATGCATGTTACGCATTCCAAGAGCAGCAATGACAGAGTGTTCAAGAACTCCACGATAAATGACAGAAATGCGATGCTTCAGACTCTGGCAGACGGAGAGCATGTCTTCTATGTTGATATGAATGAAGCAACAGATGATGAGAACGGAGCTCTGGGACATGATTTATCATTTGATAATGTTCATTTGAAGGCGAAGTCCTACTCCTTATGGTATGATTATTTGAAGAACCATGCCTTTGTAAAGGAGAAGGATCTTGAGCAGACACAACAGCTTTTGCAGCAGGAAATTGACAGCAGAGCTGCTGAAAATCCGGAGAATCCGGAGTAAGGAAGGGCTGATTATGGTCAGAGAAATGGTTTTTAAAATGGAGCGCCCGGGACTTCTTAAGGAGGGCGATGAGATCACAGTTACTGAGGGTGAGCTTCCCAGTAACGTGTACTATACGATAGATCCGTCACTTGCGATGTCAGCGAACTTTCCCTTCAGAGAGAGGATGAGCGAGCGCAAGGGTGTGGTACTCAAGGTTGAAGAAAACGAACGCGGATTCTATGTTACAGCCGCGTTCGATTCTGATAAGCAATAAATATTAAGGAGGAATGAAAAAATGCAGTATGTATCAACAGACAAGGCTCCTGCAGCAATAGGACCTTACTCACAGGCAATCAAGGCAGGGGATTTTCTTTATGCTTCAGGACAGATCCCGATCAATCCCGCAACAGGTAACATCGAGGGTAGCGATATCAAGGAACAGGCAGACCTGGTTTGCCGCAATATAGGCGAGATTCTCAAGGCAGCAGAGACAGATTTTGATCACGTAGTTAAGACTACATGCTTCCTTGCTGAGATGTCAGATTTCGCAGAATTCAATGGTGTATATGAGAAGTACTTCACAAGCAAGCCTGCTCGCAGCTGCGTGGCAGTAAAGAAGCTTCCCAAGGACGTTCTTTGCGAAGTTGAGATTATAGCATATTTAAAATAAAAATATCTGATTGAGGGATGAAAAATGGCGGTATATAGGAAAAAATCAGCCGCTTTGATAGTGATGTTGGGAACACTGCTGGCAGGTAGTGGTTGTGGAAGTATGTCCGGTCATAAAAACGTTGACCTGGGACTTGCACATATTGATAGTCATGAATATGAGGAGGCACAGACCTGCTTCGAAGCTGCCGAAAAGGCAGGAGAGAGCGACAGACTCCTCTACAGAGCAAGGGGAATCCTCAACAGGAATCTCGGTCAGTACGACGAGGCTGTGGATGATTTCCTTAAGTCTCTGGCTGCGACTAGCGGAATTCCCGGAGACATGGATTTTGACACCAACTACTATCTGGCTGACACATATATGAAGCTTGAAAAATATGATGAGGCTGAGGAAGTATACGATGCGATTCTTGCCCTTAGAAAAAAGGACAAGGACGCTTATTATATGCGTGGTCTGACCAAGCTCTATGGCTCTGATCATGATGGAGCCACAGCCGATTTTAATAAGGCAATGGCTCTTTCAGCAAGGGATTATGACCTTAGAATAATGATCTACAAGGCATTATCAGCCTGTGGATTTGAGGACGAGGGAAAAGAGATTCTTGAGGCCTGCCTCAATAACACTGACCCTAACATGACCAATTATGAAAAGGGACAGATATCATATTATCTTGGCAATAATGCGGACGCACAGAGCTATCTTGAGCTTGCAAGAAACGACAGAGATGCTGAGAAAGCCCCTGTTGTTCTGCTCTTAGGACAGACAGGAGAAAAGCAGGGAGATTACAATTATGCCATTAGTGTTTACAAGACATTTCTGGCAGAGGATGCAGACCATCCGGATATTTACAATCAGCTTGGTCTGTGTCAGTTAAATATGGGGGACTATGACGGCGCTGTTAATTCCTTCGAGGCAGGACTTGCCCTTGGAAACAGTGACTACAGCAGAGCACTTCTCTTAAATGAGATAACTGCCTACGAGCACGCAGGCAATTTTGCTCAGGCTAAAGCTTTAATGGAAAAATACAGGAAGGCGTATCCGGATGATGCGGATGCGG
>JAEEGF011176401.1_pt1 | contig 17440 bp, 11 predicted proteins | sample 9134171 | NCBI WGS metagenome assembly JAEEGF01 (sample SAMN16246542, study PRJNA631951) | gut metagenome | biome: gut microbiome; feature: rumen; material: AP-attached | host: Bos | place: Iran: Karaj | collected 2018-10 | reverse complement strand
CATCCTTGATGCTGTCCAACACCTCTCTTACTGCCTGTAAGTACTCCATTTCGCCTGGATGCTTCTGCTCCAAGGCCTGCATAATTTTCTCAACTTCCATTGTCGTTAAAATGTTTTAAGTTTACATTTTGTTACTATTGTTGTTGCAAAAGTAGGAAAATTATCGATAACTTCCAAGTAAAATCCGGAAAAATTTTATCGCAAAGTTACATTTTGTTAATTGTGCGCGTTTCCAGGAATTGATGGAAGGCTTCTTGATAACCATCTGGCACGTGAATAATCTCCTGACCGATGTAAATGCAGTCGTTGCGGTCCACCTTTCTTATTTTATCAACCGAGACGATATACGAACGGTGTACACGTAAGAACAAGTCCGGGGGCAACATCTCCTCAACGGCTTTCATCGTGAGGTGGGTGATCAGTGGCTTGGGCGCATTGTCCAGATAGAACATCACATAGTCCTTCATGCCATTGACATAGGTGATATCGTGGATGCTGATGTTGCATAACTCCCCATCGACACGCAGGAACAGGGATGAGGTCGTGCCGTTGGCAGTGGCACTGCCTTCCGTGGGTGTCAGGTGGTCGAACCATGCCCTGGCTTTCTCTACTGCCACAAGGAACTTGTTGTAGCGGATGGGCTTCAGCAGGAAGTCGAGCGCGCTCACCTCATAGCTCTCGAAGGCATACTCTTTGAAAGCGGTGGTGAAAACCACACGTGTCTCTGCTGGGATCATATGTGCCAGTTCCATACCGTTAAGGTCTGGCATCTGGATGTCGAGGAACAGCAGGTTGGGTTTCTTTTCCTTCACAGCGTTGATGGCCTCTACCGAGTCGGTATAGCTTCCCAACAGCTCCAAGTCGGGTGTCTTGGCCACAAAGGACTCCATCAGTCTCACAGCCAGTGGCTCGTCATCTACAATGATACATTTTAATGGCATATCTTATACTTTTTCTTTCAGTGTTATCTTTACGTGGTAGATGTCGTCGTCGACAGCCTGCTCCCAGGTGTAGCGGTTCTCATACATCAGCTCCAGACGGCGACGGGTGTTCTCCAATCCGATACCGGAACCGCTGCGGTCGGTATCATCCTTGGGGAAGTTGGTGTTCTCGCAGTAGAATATCAGCTCATGGCTGTTTTGCAGCAGTCGGATGTCAATCATAGACGGTCGGTTACTGCTCACACCATGTTTGAAGGCGTTCTCGATCAGCGAGATGAACAACAAGGGGGCGATATCCATATCGTGCTTGATATCGAAGGTGGTCGTCACCTCGGTCTTGTCGTTGCAGCGCAGGCGCATCAGGTCGATGTAGTTACGCATGAACTCCACCTCGCCTTCTATGGGCACGGTCTTCTTGTTCGTCTCGTACATGGCATAGCGCAGCAGATCGCTCAGCTGGGCGATGGCATCCTGCGCGGCATCGGCATCAATCTGACAGAGACTGGAGATATTGTTCAGTGTGTTAAACAGGAAGTGCGGGTTTATCTGGTTCTTCAGCCATGCCAGTTCCGCTTCGGTGTTCTTGGCTTTCTCGTCCTTCAGTTGCTGTTTGATCTTCCTGACGTTGATGAAATGTCGGATGCCAATGGCGATGGCTGCCACGAAGCAGTTGATCAGCAGGAACATGAACAGTCCAACAAAGAAACCAATCCACATCTCGTGTGTCATGTTAGGCATATCGGGAATCTTGTCGCGCTCCAGCCACACGTAGAAGAACTGGTAGTTGAGGGCTAGCATGAGGATGGCATTGCAGAGGGCGAAGAGCCAGTAGCGGCGACGGAAGAACAGGAATGGTCCGAAGATATAGAAATTGGCAAAATAGACTGCTAAGGGTGAGCGCATGATACTCCAGAACAGCTGTAGTGAAGTTTTGCCCGACTCAAAATCCTGTGTGCTCAACAAGGCTGTCAGGGGTGGCAGTAGTACGATGAGTGCCCAGACGGTCACCTGTGTCAGCAGCAGCCAGATGTCTTTTCTCTCTATCTTCTTCATAACGTGTGCAAATATAAGAATTTCTTTAGAATAAAGCGCCCTTTTTGGAGAAAAAGAGCGCTTTATGACGTGGTTTTTATTATAAACTGTTACCGATGTTGTTCAGCACCTCACCCTGTGACTGTTGTTCGATATAGTCGTCCTTGACACGACTCTGGTGCTGTTTCTGTGCCATCTTCGAGTTTCCGAAAGTGTAGCTGACGTTGAAGGCGAAGCTGTAGATGGGCACCTTGATGTCCGTGTGGCTGGTGAAGTCCTTACCATTGTTGGCAGTCTTGATATTCAGGTTACCGCCTTTGTTCAGGCCCACCAGACCGCTGATGCTCAGGTTCAGTTTGTCTTTCAGCAGACTCTTTGACAGGCTGGCTGTCACTAGGTTGAAACCACCGGTATAGCCCTGCAAGGTATAGCTCTTGGTCGAGGTGATGGCAAAGGCGCTCATCTTCAGGTTCCAGGGCAGTGTCTGTTGTACGCCAGCCATGATGTTGGCCGTCCAGCCGTTGTTCTTCTGGTCGAGGGCTGTGCTGCGCAGGTCGGTGTAGTTGGCAGCACCGTTAAAGAACAGGCGGGTGTTCTTGGTCATCAGGTAGCTCACATAAGCACTCAGACCGGTCTGGTGGCTCTTCACCACATTGCCGTAGGTGGTGTTCAGCAGATTGTCAGCATCATAGAAGCTATACTGTGAGATGGCGTTGTCCACAAAGTTATGATGCAGGTTCAGATTGACCATCAGTTTGGGGTTGAACGCATTGTAAACCAGGGATACATTATGTGCCTTCTCCACATCCAGGTCGGGATTGCCATACGACAGTGCGATGGGGTTGGTCTTATCGACATACGGATTCAGGTAGGAGATACCAGGACGGCTGATACGCATGTTATAGGTCAGTCCCAGGTTCGCGCTCTGCGAGATGGTGTATTGCATGCTGGCTGTTGGTACCAGACTGCCATAGCCGGTGCTGAAGTCCTGACCGTTGCCCAGGTGATATTCCACATCCTGCCACGTATATTCATAGCGTAGGCCCGCTTTCAGACCCAACTGCCCATAGTTGCCCACATACTCACCATAGCCGGCCAGGATGGCGTTCTTGTACTCGTAGTCGGAGCTTGAGTTGGGGTCATAAACATCCTGCAGATAGTATTTCGCATCCGAGGTGGCATCATGCAGTTGTAGCTTGCTGCCCAGGTTCAGACTCTGTCCTTTGGCCAGTGGGGTGGAGAAGTCGACCTGGAACGTGTGGTTGGTGGTCTTCTCCTCATTGTTCGAGTAGCGGTCGGTGAGGTCTATCAGTGTCGTGCTGGTTGTGAAGTCGTTGTCCATCTTGGTGGTAGAAGGACTGTAGTTCAGCTGATAGGTGAAGGCCAGACTTTTGGTATGTGCGCTGTTGAAGAATCGCTGATAGTCGATGCTACCGTTGAATGAGGTGCGCGACATCTTCATGTCGGTGGCGCTGCCATAGCTGAAGCCGTTGCCATAGGCACTGCCACCCATGGTGGTGGTCGAGGTGCCCTTGCTCTTCATGCTTAATGAATTGACTTGTGCTGTGGCGTTGATAACGCTCATGGAGTCTATCTGGTAGCCCAGTGTGATCGTTCCCATGGTGAATGGTGTCTTCACGTTGTTCTTCGAGGTCATCAACTGTCTCACCCCGTTGGTCTGTATCTGCTCCATCTCGGTTGTGGTGTTACCGGGTTTGTTGTAGCTGGTCATCACGTTGGTACTGTAGCTCAGCTTGCCTTGCTGTCCGTTCAGGAACAGTCCGCCGCCCAGCTGCTTGTTGCCTGCACCCAGACGGATGGTGCCGTTATAGCCGTTCATGCTCTGTGCAGCCTGCATGCTCTGCTTGTTCAGCACAATATTCAGCACGCCAGCAGCACCCTCAGCATCGTATTTGGCACCGGGGTTTGTCATCACCTCAATGCTCTTGACGGCAGAGGCGGGCATGCTCTTGAAGACCATGGAGGGGTTTGACGAAAACATCACGTTGGGCATGCCGTCAACATAAACCTTGAATGATGACGAGCCGTTGACGGTGATGTTGTCCTGTCCGTCAACCGTTACCATGGGCACCTTCCGCAGCATGTCAAGGACCGTGCTCGATTTCGAGTCTTCATCCTCTGCCACGTTGTAGCTCATCTTGTCAACATCCATTTTTACCAGTGGTTTCTGGGCCACCACCTCCACGCCCTTCAGCATGGTCTCGCTATCCTTGGTATAGATGGTGCCTAACTCTAAGGTGGTGTTGTCGCCCAGTTCGATGGTCTGTCGCAGTTCCTCCTTACCCACACTGCTGAACACCATGTCGAACTTGCCTTTTCCTTTCACCTCCTGTGAGAAGCGTCCGTTCTCGTCGGTGATAAACATGGCGATAGGTTTGTCGCTCTTGCCAGCCTTGAATACGCGGATCGTCGCATAAGGCTCGCCTTCGTTCAGGTTCTTGTCCATGAGCACGCCACGCACCGTGGTCTTCTGTGCCATGACAACTGCTGACATCATCAGCAGCATGGTTGTAAAAAATAGTCTCATCTGTTTCATACTCTGATCTTTTTTTTGTTACTGTCCTATTGACGATGCAAAAGTATGAAAAAAGGGGGTAAGCGTGAAATGACTTTCGACGTTTACCCCCATGTGTTTCGACGTTTCGACGAATGGACCTATTCAGATCTTATCCAGCGCCTGCTTGATGTCGTCGAGGATATCTTCTACGTCCTCGATACCCACGCTGAGGCGTATCAGGTCGGGGGCCACACCAGCCTCGAGCAACTGCTCGTCGCTGAGCTGGCGGTGCGTGTGACTGGCAGGGTGGAGCACGCAGGTGCGGGCATCAGCCACATGCGTCACGATGTTGATCATCTCCAGCGAGTCCATCCACTTGATGGCTGTCTCGCGCGTACCTTTTAATCCAAAGGCAATCACACCACAGCTACCGTTGGGCAGGTATTTCTGTCCCAGGGCATAGGCACGGTCAGTGGGCAGACCGCAGTAGTGCACCCATGCCACCTTGTCGTTGGCGTTCAGGAACTCAGCCACCTTCTGGGCGTTCTTGCAGTGTTGTGCCATACGCAGGTGCAGTGTCTGCAGTCCCATGTTGAGCAGAAACGAGTTCTGAGGTGCAGGGATCGATCCCAGGTCGCGCATCAGCTGAGCCACCAGCTTGGTGGTGTAGCCCATCTTGCCAAAGGCTTTTACGTATGTCAGTCCGTGGTAGCTCTCGTCGGGCGTGCACAGGCCAGGGAATTTTTCCGCGTTGGCCAGCCAGTCAAAATGGCCACTGTCCACCACGCATCCGCCAACCTGTGTGGCCAAACCATCCATGTATTTGGTGGTAGAGTGGGTCACAATGTCAGCACCCCACTCGAAAGGCCGGCAGTTTACTGGGGTGGCAAAGGTGTTATCCACAATGAGGGGCACCCCGTTCTTATGAGCGATACGTGCAAACTTCTCGATGTCGAGCACGGCACAGCCGGGGTTCGAGATGGTCTCGCCAAAGAGGGCCTTGGTATTGGGACGGAACGCCTTCTGGATCTCCTCCTCACTGGCCTCGGGTGAAACGAAGGTGCACTCGATGCCCAACTTCTTCAGTGTCACGCCAAAAAGGTTATAGGTGCCACCATATATCTCGTTAGAGGTGACGATATGGTCGCCAGCCTCACAGATATTGAATACAGCGTAGAAGTTGGCTGCCTGTCCACTCGAGGTGAGCACAGCGCCCACACCACCTTCGAGTGCCGCAATCTTGGCTGCCACAGCATCATTGGTAGGGTTCTGCAGTCGGGTGTAGAAATAGCCCTCCTTCTCCAGGTCGAACAATTTAGCCATCTCATCAGAGTCATCATACTTGAATGTGGTGCTCTGGATGATAGGTAATTCTATTGGTTCTCCGTTTTTGGCTTTGTATCCAGCCTGTACACATAGTGTACCTTGTCTAAGTTTCTTTGCCATCTTAATCCTTCTTTTAGAATTTTTGCTTGCAAAGTTATCAAATTCTCATCAAAAAGCCAAACATATTATCATTTTATCTATGCTAAATAGACTTAAATGCATAAAAATACTGAAAGAGTGACAGGCTTCAATCTGTTGGCAGCTCGAAAATAAACCGGCTTCCATCTTGGTATTTGGTATCGAGCGTCAGGTTGCCACCCAAGGTCTCTGCATGACGTCTGGTGAGAGGCAGGCCCAGGCCTAAGCCCTCGCTATAGTCATCGACTTTGGTGAAGAACTTGAAGATATTCTCACGATCAGCCTCTGCAATGCCTTTGCCCGTATCTTGAACGATGAACTTTACCCGTGTTTCGGTTCGTGTTACCTGAAGTGAGACATGTTGCCCGTCTGAGTAACGCACAGCGTTGTTAAGCAGCTCTTCCAGACTGTACTCAAAGATCTGTTCATTGGTGTGGATGCAGAAGTCGTCGGGCACCTCTGTGGTGAATGCTACTGGCACGTCGGGATTGTTCTTTTTGATGAATTTAAGTGCTTCGCGGCACACGGCATTACACGACACGAGTTCACTCTTATCGCGTTTCTCAGATTCCGCCTTGCCAGATTCTGAGCTGTCGAACAGCATCATCACCATGTGGATTAGCAAACGACAGTTGTGATTCATGGTGCCAGCGATGCTCTTGATCTCTTCCTCGCCTAGCTCATCGCTCAGTGAAGCCCCTTCAGTAGGGGTGCTCAACACCTGTGCGAATCCCATGATGATATTGAGTGGCGTGCGAATCTGGTGCGTCACATTCTGGATGAATACCGTTTTCTGTTTCTCTGCTTCTTGAACCAGCTTGGTGGTATGCTCCAACTCGCGGTTGTAGCGTTTGGTCTGGTCGGTAGCATTGTGCACGCTGTTGATGTAGAAGTTCAGCGATTCAAGCATGGTGGCAAAACTGTTCTGCAGGCCACCAATGACATCGGTACGTTTGGTATGAGCGATGTTCACCCCAAGGTCGCCATTCGTAACAGCCTGTGCCTTTTGCAGCAGTTGCTGTATGGGTTGCAGGGAGATGGTGACCACCTTGTGGCAGTAGATAAAGATGAGCAGTAAACCGCCCAGCAGCAGGGCTATGACGATAGAGGAAAGCCGGTTATAGCCCTTCATGATGTCGCTGTCGGGGCAAACAATGGCCAGGCTCCACGGGGTGCCTTCCACAGGCATGTAGCATACCAGCGATTTGGCCTGGTTAATGATAACCGACATATTGCCGCGTTTGCCATGAATCATCTCTGAGCCTAAGGCGATGAGGTCTGCCTCGCGTTGTGGATCGGCCACACTGAAGATGGTCTTTCCTGCGATGCGTGTGGAGTCGGGGTGCCCCACATAACGGCCCTGTTCATCGAGTAGCACATAATATGAATGTGGATAGGGTTTTACCTCGGACAAAATTCGTGAGATATGTTGTAATGACAGCCAGGTAGAGAGGATGCCCACAAATTTGCCTTTGTTATTGTAGAGCGGACGGGGGTATGAGGCTATCATGGCATCATCATTCATATCCAGTTCGCTCTTCTTGTCGTTTGAAACCACCCAAACCGATTTCTGTTGTGTGCGGGGTATGTTATACCAGCGTTCATGGAAATAGCTGTGGTCTGTTTCTATAAAGGATTTGACGGCGCCTTTATGGTTAAATGATACAGCCATGAAACCGTCGGGATAATCTGGAACCACACCGGGCTCTGTGCTGATGGCACATCCGTCGGTATAGGGGTTGGTAGATGCGATACGGAAGGTTGACGCCAGCAGTGTGTCTGCACTTAATGCCTGCTCAATCATCCAGGCATTGCTGTTGGTGGCTGTCTCTGCCGTTATCAGATAGCGGTTGATGCGATGCATGGCACTGACAAGTACGCCAGAGGCCCTGTTAACAGCTTCAGCGCGTATCAGCTTGTGCGACTGCCAGAAGAACACGCCTACCGATGCTAAGAATACGGGCACAGCGATGAGCAGTACCCAGATGATCACCTTGGCTGAGAACGAACGACGGATGTGTATCATGCCTCACCTCCTTTCTCCTGGTCCATCTCTTTTTCGGAGAGGTTGATAAGATTATTCAGTATGCGCGTGATGGTGTTTCCGTTTTGTTGGATGTTATCCACCAACTCGTTGACGGGTTGGTTGCTCGTCTCCTTGTCGTAGTGGTTCAGTGCTGAAACGTCCTTGTCTATCGCGAAGGTGGGTTCAAGCATCTGGTCGGTCATGTTATGCAGGAACACGGTCTTCATGTGGTCTGCTTTCTTGGCTTGCTTGTAGGCGCTATGGAGCTCCTTGCTACGTTTCTGGATGGTATCTGTGAGCTCGTGCAACTCGTTGATGTTGGCTGATACCGAGCGCTGCATCTTCTGGAAGTGACGTTGCAGCATGCCTATCTCATCTTTGTTCTTATGGCCGGATGGGAATGGGGTGTCGTAATGCCCCTGCGCTATCTGTTCGGTAAACTCAGTGAGTTTCTTGAGTGGCTTCAGCCTGTGGCGGATGATCAGTCGTATGTGCAGGTACATGAAGACCATGCCCACTAAGGCGATGATGAGCACATAGTTGAAAAGGGCATTGTACTCGCCAAAGATATCCTCCTCCGAGAAGGCCACACCAAGACTCCATCCCAGATCGTCCAATGAGCGATAGGGAACCTCTGCCAAGACGAATGGCTTGTAAAACAGATAGAAAGGCCGTTTGCCGATATTGAAGGTTGTATAGCCTTTCTGTCCCGACATCATCGTTTTGACAGCCCATTGAACCGATTCACCAGGCAGATGGTAGGCTTTCATATTAGAGATGTAACCACCTGTGGGGTCGACAATGAATGAGCCGTCGCGGTCTACCAAGGCACAATAGGAGTTCGGAGTAGGCTTGGCAGCGGCGATGATGCCAGACAGCAAGCTTGTTGACACAAAGGTGCAGATAACACCTACGGGATTACCCTCCGCATCGGGTAGTGGGGCACAGACGGCAGTGAGCGGCTGGATGCCGGATGATTTCATGCCTTTTAGAGGGTTTAACCATACCGAAGTATTCATGGTCATGGTATGTGTGTACCAGATTTGTCGGGTATAGGGCTTCGTTCCAAAATGATCTTCATGAACGATGGCACGCTGTGCGTTGTCCTGGCTGGTGCTGTCAGCACGATGGGCGTAAGCCATGAAAAGATCGTGCCCTTTGAAGTAGTGCGGCTTGAAAGCGATGGCACATCCGTAAATATACGGATTGTTTTCCACAATCTTGTGCGCATAGGTGTGCAACTGCTCCGGGGTGTCAAACTTCATGTTGAAGTAGGTATTGCCAATGGTTTCCTCAACACTCAGCAGGATATTGTCTATGTTGCTACTGGCACGGTCGAGCGTGATGGAGGCCATGTTCATGGTGTCCTCTTTCATGGACTGGCGTGAGTAGTGCAGCATGATAAGTAATGTTACTGTGAGCAGTAACGACATCGCGAGTACAATGGTCAAACTGATACGCAGTGGTAAATCGCGTTTTATCTTGGTAATTAGACTAGTCATATCTTTGCACAAAGTTCTATGATGGTATTGACAGTGTGCAAAGATATGAAAAATATTATTCTAAACCAAGTTTTCTTAAAAATTTAAATTTTATTAAGTAAAGACCACGACACCTGTCTGCTTCTTACCGTCCATCATGATTTTCAAGGGATGGTCGAATCGCACGTGCCGCACGTACTGCGTTTCCTCGATGGCAGGCATCTGGTCGAGCAGTTCCTTCTGGAAGACCCCATCGCCGGTATAGGTGTTGATGGTGAAATAGCCCACGCCAAACGAGGTGAGGTTCTGGAAGAAGTGGGTGCCTTGTGAGGGGTCTACGCGGTAGTTCTTCAGTCCCACCTCCACAATCACTCTGGCAGCAGAGATATGTGGCCATTTCACTGGGATGCCCAGCCAGTAATCGCTTGATCCCCAGCGGCCCGGACCAATCAACACGTAGTTCTTGTCGCTTTGCAGGAACTTGCGGTTTATCTCCTCTATCTCGTTGGCGATGGTGGGGTTGTTGACAGCGGTAAAGTCATCGTCGGTCTTCACATACACCACATCCACCACATCCTCAGAGATGCCATGTCCTAACGAGTTGTAAGAACGCAGCAGGCAGTTGCTGTCAGGAATCTGTTGCAGGTCTTCATCGAGCACCTGCTTGGCATCTACGATAGGTCGTATCTGCAGCAGGTAGAACTCACCCGTGCGGTCGTCGTTCAGATTGCAGGCAAACTCAATCTCTACCGGTCGCTTCATCTCGTCAGCCCCCAGCTTCTGTGACATCTGCAGGAGCTCAGGCAGTGGGAACACGTCGTGCTGTAGCACACCACAGAACGAGATAACCTTACGGCCTCCCTCATAGATACCATCGCGGATGATGTTGTCTGTGGGGTCGTAGGTTGAGGCCAGATAGGTGAGCGCCCCATCTTCAGCAGCCTGTTTTACGCGTACCTTTTTGATATTAAAGCCGTCGTCCACCTTGAAGTCATCACCCACATGAGCCATGTCGAGGGCATAGAAACGGGTCTGGGTGTCGCTCAGAGCTGTCTCCATCTCTGAGGTCTGCAGCACCTGCTTGGGGTGGTAGGGCGACACACGAAGCGTCTGACCGCCATCCACGATATATTTACCTAAGCCAACGGCCAAAGAGGCGATACCCTCTTCTGCCGTCTCGTCACCGATGGGGTAGTAGTTGAGCGAACGTAGCACACCACTGAAGTTGGGGTAGTACAGATCACCATACTGCTTGCCTACCACCTCCTGCAGAATCACTGCCATCTTCTCCTGGTCGATGACATTCTGCGTGGCGAGCATATAGGCTTTCGAGTCCTTATAGTAGACCGAGGCATAGACACCCTTGATGGCGCATGCCAGCATGCGCAGCATCTCATACTTATCCTCCAGATAAGGAATCATATACGTAGAGTAGATACCAGCGAAGGGCTGGTAGTGCGAGTCTTCGAGCAACGAGCTGGAGCGGATGGCGATAGGCGACTTGACCGCCTCGAAGAAGGTGAAGAAGTCAGCAATCAGTGAGTCGGGCAACTGGGCACGCATAAAGTGCTGCAGTATCTCCTCGTCGCTGGCATCGCTCAGTGCGATAGGGTAGAGGTTGTTCTTCTCCATGAACTCATCGAAGAAGTCGGTACATAGTACCACCGTCTTCGGTATCGACACCTTGGCCTGCTCAAACTGGTTGAGCTCGGGGTGACGCTTGATAATGTTGTCGAGGAATGCCAGACCACGGCCTTTACCGCCTAATGAGCCCTCACCGATACGTGCGAAATGGGCGTAACGGTCGAACTTCAAGCGATCGAAGACAGCTACCACACCGATATTCTTCATGCGTCGGTACTGTACGATGGCATCGAAGATAATCTGTCGGTGCGCATCCACATCCTGCAGCTTGTGCCAGGTGACGTGTTTCAGGAAGGCTGATACGGGGAAGATGGCACGTGCGCACAGCCAACGGCTCATGTGGTTTCGTGATACGTGATACAGCATCGAGTCGTTGGGAATCTTGAAGATATTGTCCTGTAGCTCTTTCAGCGACGTGACGCGCGCCACCTCTTCCTTGGTCTTCGGGTCGCGGAAGATGAAGTCGCCAAAGCCCATGTGCTCCTCCATCAGGTGGTGCAGGTCCACGTTCATCTTCGTCGAGTTCTTGTCGATGAAGTGGAAGCCCTCTGCCTCAGCTTTGGCTTTGTTGGTAATCTCGGATGAGTCGAGAATCAAGGGCACATATTCGTCGCGACGACGGATCTCCCTCAACAGCTTCAGACCTGCTTCCGGGTCGCCGTCCTCCACATGACTCAGGCGTCCTCCGTGAACATGCATGGGGAAACGGGTATCGCTGATGACACCTAATGTGTTCTCGTGATATTTCTCATACAGCTGCATGGCCTCTTCATAGCTGGTGGCCAGCACCACCTTTGGACGACCGCGTTTGCGCTGGGCGGCGGCATGCGGGTTCAGGGCCTCGGTCGAGAACCGCTTCGACTGTGCCAGGATATAGTTGTAGAGGTTGGGGAGCACACTCGAGTAGAACCTGATGTTATCCTCAACGAGCATAATCATCTGCACGCCGGCTTCCTTGATGTCGTGTTCGATGTTCATCTTGTCCTCAATGAGCTTGATGATGCTCATGATGAGGTTGGTGTTACCCAACCAGCAGAACACATAGTCGAACACCGACATGTCCTCATCCTGAATACGTTTGGTGATACCATGTGAGAAGGGCGTCAGTACCACGCAAGGCATGTTAGGGTGCTCAGCCTTGATTTCGCGTGCCACGGTAAAGGCATCGTTATCCGCATTACCAGGCATACAGATCACCAGGTCGATATCGGTATTATGAAGCACCTCATTGGCTTCCTCTGTGGTTGATACCTGTCGGAACGTGGGTGGGTAGCGCATACCCAGCTCCATATATTCGTCGAAGATCTTCTCGTCGACACGGCCATCATCCTCGAGCATGAAGGCATCGTAGGGATTGGCTACAATCAGTACGTTGAAGATGCGTTTCGTCATCAGGTTAACGAACGACACATCCTTCAGATAGAACTTATTCCATTCCTGTGGTATCTTGCTTACTTCTTCCATATTCGTGGGCAAAGATATAAAAAAATCTGCAAAAAAGATGGCGGTTTCATTGAAAATGTGTATTTTTGCAGGCGACATCAGCTATATTAATATTAAAATTATGAAACCAATGATGACTACAATGAAACCCTATTATCGCTTGCTGGCATATGCTGGAAGCGCTTTCGTGTTAATCTTAATCCTGTTTACTACCTGTTGTACCGTGGTTGACTCCGGTGAGGTGGGTATCCGCTTCCATAAGTGGTCGCTCAACGAGCAGGACTATGGTGGCGTAGAGGGCACCTGTAAGGGTTGGGTGTTCTATAACCCTATCACCACCAATGTGTTTACCTACCCCACGTTCACCCAGCGTAAGCAGTATGAGACCTTCTCTGTCAATGCCAAGGATGCGTCGCTCTTCGAGATGGACCCCACCATCGCCTATCGTATCAATCCTGATAAGGCCTGCGATATCTTCACCAAGTATCGCGTGGGCGTGAAGGATCTTGAAGAGGGTTATATCCGCACCTGTATCTATGAGGCCTATCGCACCTGTGCCAACCAATACACCAGCGACTCGCTGATGTCGAACCGTGCTAATTTCGAGCGTGATGTACGTGCCCGCCTGGAGAAGTCGCTGATGAATGAGGGCTTCCTCGTTGAGGAGTTCACCTCGAAGATCACCCCGCCATCGTCACTGCTCTCGATGATCGATGCCAAGAACACCGCTATCCAGAGTGCGCTCAAGGCTGAGAACGAGGTGAAAGAGGCTGAGGCCAATGCGAAGATTGCTGTTGCAAAGGCTGAGGGTAACGCCCGTGCCATGAAGATCAAGGCAGATGCTGAGGCTTACTATAACCGCACCATCGCAGCCTCACTGTCGCCTATGATTGTCCAGGAGGATATGATTGAGAAGTGGGATGGCAAGATGCCTCAGATCATGGCCGGCAATGGCGGCATGATGATGGACATCTCGAAAGTCATCGGTGCTAAGAAATAATCTCCACGACAGTCAGGGTGTTGTTTGCCACCTTGAAACGGATGTCGAAACCCAGGAAGGGCATGCCGTAGATACGATCGGGATCATCATGGTAGCGCGGACGCGGGTCTTGCTCCAGGGTGGCGATGAGTGATGGTATCTGATCCTGTGGCACTTTGGTGGCAAGGGCATCGGGCAGCTCTACGGTGAGTGGCTGCCATTCGGTTTTATCCACAAAGCCGCTGCGTGCCTCGGGGTGTGCATCGGCATAGGCCACATAAGGCTTGATATCGTAGATAGGGGTGCCGTCCATGAGGTCGGCACCTCGTACGTAGATAACCGGTCCGTACTTGGCATCCTGTTCCACGTGGTCAAGACGTACGCACGACAGACCAAGATTGTTGGGACGGAATGGTGAACGGGTGGCAAAAACACCCATGCGCTGATTGCCACCTAAGCGCGGGGGACGGACCGTGAGACTTTTCTGGGCATCGCGGTTAGCAGAGAACTCCCATACCAGCCATAGGTAGTCGAACTCTTCCATACCCCGAACGGCATCCATCTGCCGGTAAGCAGGTGTGAACACGATACGCCCCGTCAGGGTGGGCACAAGTCCGCTCTGACGGGGTATTCCAAACTTCGTGGTGAATGGTGATTCGAAATATGCTATGGGCTGTATCTCCATGCGTTGTTTCTTTTTGATTGATAAGTTAATACTGGAATGCAAAATCCTCGAGGGCGCAGATAGATTTGTTCTTGGTGGCCGACTCAAACTTGAAGTAGATGGCGTGTTTGCCAGTGAGCTTGGCCAACTCGGGCAGGGGTATCGTCAAGTCCGTTGAGTTCTGCACCATATGTGCCGTGACATCAAATGAGCCCAACACCTTTCCGCCTTGTGACTTCCAGGGACGGTCGGCCATGATGATAACCTTACCATCGACACCCTGTGGCGCAATGCGGATGTGCAGGCTCAGATTCTCTTTGCCGTAGGTCTTGGTGAAGTTGAAGTACTTATAGCCCACGATGGAGCCCGCTGTATTGTTGACCACACGGTTGGTGTTGTTCTTCAGATTGTAAGGCTCGTCAAAGTTTGAGTCGGTGCCATAGCCTGCCTCGACATACGAACCCGAGAAGATGTTGTTGGGATACTCGTGAACGACGGGCTTGGGACCTGTGAGCCAGCAGGCAATACCTGCAGAGTGGCGTTCCAGGGGGTTGAGGCCATCGGTGGCGAAGCCTTCAGAGGTGTATTCGCCCTCGCTGATTACTACCTTGCCGCCTTTGCCTTCCTCCACACTCACGTTGATGGGCGCAACCATGGCCTGACGGGCATATTCGTTGGTGCCGGTCTGACGGTGGTAGAACACATACCACTGGCCATTGATCTCGCAGATGGAGCCATGGGTGTTGCCGTAGGGAACAGCAGAGGCAATGGTGTCGCCCTTTTCATTCACCTCGCGGCCACGACCATCGATAATGGTGCCGCCATAGGTCCAGGGGCCCAGCGGCTGGTCGCTATAGGCATAGGCCAGGGTGTAATTGGTGGCAGGCAAGCCAAACTCGCCCTCCTCGCTGATACGACTATAGATGAACACGTACTTATCCTGGATCTTGCGGAGGCTCGATGCCTCAAAGAATCTGAACACACCCTCGTCCTTGCAGCTTGGAATCATGCCGTCGATGATTTGGGTGCCGGGTTTGACGGTGCACATGGTCGATGGATCTATCTCTGCAGCATAGGAATGTTCAAATCCCCAGTAGCCATACACGCGTCCGTCGTCATCAACAAAGACAGCGGGGTCGAAACCATAGACGCCCTCAACCTGGTTGGGGGCATCCTCCTTCCAGTTGCATACGGTGAACGGTCCGTCGGGGCGGTCACTCTTGGCAATCAGGGCATTACGCCCGCCAGTCTGGTCGTTTGGGAACAGATAATAGGTTTGGCGCCCTGTGGTGTCGCTAACGCAGGCGATATCGGGTGCAAAGAGTACATCAGCTGTGCCTGCTGAGTCGAAGGATTCACCACGGGCGTTCTTGTTGACCACCAGGATGATGCCATCGTAACGCCAGTCGTTCAGATTGTCGACAGAGGCTGACCACACCACCTGATCACGCCCGCAGTACATGGTCTTCAGATTGTCGTGCGAACCATAGATGTACACACGCTTCTTGCCAGGGTTGTCGGGGTCGTCGAACACATAGGGCTCACCGTCGGGGATGTGCTCCCATAAGGGCAGATAAGGGTTGCCAGCGGTGGTTAGCTTGGTGAACTCCTGTGTGGCAGGCGCTGCTGTTTTCTGGTTGCATGATACGGTTAGCAGCATGCAGCTCACAGCGGTCATTGTCAGTTTCAGTACATTTGCTTTCATCTGTTCATAATCTTAGGTTGATAACTTGCGTGCAAAAATACAAAAAAAGTTTGAAAGTGTGTATCACATAACAGATTTTTTCGTATATTCGCACCATAGTTACGCTAATTTAAAACATAAACGCTTATGAAAGTAGGAATTCCAAAGGAAATCAAGAACAATGAGAACCGTGTGGGTATGACCCCAGCGGGAGTAGCCGAACTGACACGTCGTGGCCATGAGGTGAGTGTACAACACACGGCAGGCGATGGGAGCGGCTTCAGCGACGACGACTATGTGAAGGCTGGCGCACGCATCCTGCCAACTATCGAGGCGGTGTATCGCGAGTGCGACATGATAGTGAAGGTGAAGGAGCCGATTGAGCCCGAGTATGAGTTGGTAAGGCCCGGTCAGTTGCTGTTTACCTATTTCCACTTTGCCTGTGAAAAGGAATTGACAGAGGCGATGCTGAAGAGCAAGGCGGTATGTCTGGCTTATGAAACGGTGCAGTTGCCTAACGGTTCGCTGCCGTTGCTGCAACCTATGAGTGAGGTGGCAGGACGTATGGCAACTCTTAATGGTGCCTACTATCTGCAGAAGACCAAGGGCGGAAAGGGCAAGCTGATTAGTGGCGTGCCTGGTGTAAGTCCTGCCAGGGTGTTGGTGCTTGGCGGTGGTGTGGTAGGTGAGGCTGCTGCACTGATGGCTGCCGGACTGGGTGCCGACGTGACCATTGCTGACATCTCGTTACCCCGACTGCGCCAGCTCGACATCGAGACGCCCGCCAACGTGCATACCTTGTATTCGTCGGAACATAACATCCGACAGATGTTGCCTACGGTGGATATCGTAGTGGGTAGTGTACTGGTGCCAGGCGACAAGACGCCACACCTGATTACACGCGACATGCTACGCTTGATGGAACCGGGTACCGTTTTGGTGGATGTGGCTATCGACCAAGGTGGCTGCTTTGAGACATCGCACCCCACCACGCATAGCGAGCCGGTATATACCGAAGAAGGTATTGTACACTATTGCGTGGCCAATATCCCGGGCGCTGTGCCTAACACTTCGACACTCGCTCTTACCAACGCCACGCTGCGCTATGCTATAGCTTTGGCCGACAAGGGCTGGCAGCAGGCTTGTAAGGACGATCCTGCACTGGCCAAGGGTCTGAACATCGTTGAAGGCAAGGTGACATTCAAGGCTGTAGCCGATGTGTTCGGTTTGCCGTACGAACCCATAGCATAAAAAATAAAACCTCCGCCAACTGGCGGAGGTTCTTATTTAGAAGTATCGAATAATCGATTATCCGAGCTTACCGTCTGAACCGAGTACGTTCACAATCTTGTGGATGTACATCTTCTTCATGTTCTCACGAGCGGGCTTCAGGTACTGGCGAGGATCGAAGTGATCGGGGTGCTCAGCCAGGTACTGACGGATAGCAGCAGTCATAGCCAGACGAGAGTCAGAGTCGATGTTGATCTTGCAAACAGCGCTCTTAGAAGCCTCGCGGAGCTGCTCCTCGGGGATACCTACAGCGTCGGGCAGGTTACCACCGTAC